>Ga0209517_10006549_pt1 | contig 14351 bp, 12 predicted proteins | sample PeaSoiMetSII2010_FD_187695 | JGI IMG/M metagenome (GOLD analysis project Ga0209517, IMG submission 187695) | Peat soil microbial communities from Weissenstadt, Germany - SII-2010 (SPAdes) (version 2) | ecosystem: Environmental > Terrestrial > Soil > Wetlands > Peat | place: Germany... | reverse complement strand
GGATTGGGCCGACCCTGTATTGCAGAAGCCTTATGAAATCCGTGACGGATTGCTGCACATACCTGACGTGCCGGGCGTTGGCCTTGAATGGAATGAGGAAGCGGTAGTGGCCAACCAAGCCAATCTATAGGGCCATCGTCTCGTAGCGAGGTGACAAGGTAAAAGCCCCATCGTCCGCGCACAAAAACCGGCGCGGCGGTGGGTACTTGGTCGGTTTGAATATGGCAGACTTACTGACTGGAAAACGTGTGAGCCGCGCGCATAATTGGCTAATGGATCAAATCCTGCCCCCAGAGCTAAATGATTTGGAATTTGAGGCCATGCGACAGCTCGCGGCGCATCCGGCCACCCATCACATTCCGTCTCGCATTCAATCCCGGCTCAAGAATATCGGCTACGCGAAGGAAGTCTTGGGCGGCATCGTTCTGACTAGGGACGGCTTACAGCGAATTTCGGAAGGCAGACTGGTAGCACCGGTTCATACATCCAGAACGCGCTAAAGGCTGTCGCCGCCGCAGGCCGCGACGGCTTGGTCCGCTGCCACTGCTAGTCGGTCGGCGTCGGAACGGGGGTTGGTTGCTGAAGACATTCCAGGAAACCGCATCGGTACGACAGCGGTCGACCGATGTATCGGCGAGCGATCAGCGTGCGGAGGAATCGTAGGCCGGCTGACGCGCGAAACACGGTTTTGGAAAAGGAAGAAATCAATCGCGTTGGTGAAGTTAGCGGCCGTCGAAGTAGGGCAAGATAAAGCGGGTGTGTGTACCGAAAACCATATCCGAGTTTATTGAGCGATAGAATCGGCTAAGTTGGCGCGATGGTCGCGCTTATCTGCTTCGTTCTGGCCTTGCTGGCCTTGCCATTCAAGTCGAAGAGCCGACTTGAGGCAGAGAATGCGGCGCTCCGACATCAGCTGATCGTTTTGCGACGCAAGGTGAGAGGGCGGGCCCAGCTTTCGAACAACGATCGCTGGTTTTTCGTCCAGCTCTATCGTTGGTTTCCGTCGATCCTGCAGGTCGTCACGATCTTCCGTCCCGAGACGTTGGTGCGCTGGCATCGGGACGGCTTTCGTCGCTATTGGCGCTGGAAATCGCGCTCACGAGGAGGGCGCCCGCAAATCGAGACAGAACTGCGCGCGTTGATCCAGCAGATGAGCTTGGAGAATTTGCTTTGGGGTGCGCCGCGCATTCACAGCGAACTGCTCAAGCTTGGGTTTGAGATCGCGCAGTCGAGCGTCGCTAAGTACATGGTCAAGCGCCGTGGACCGCCGAGCCAAGGCTGGTGGACCTTTCTCCGAAACCACGCGCCTGACATTGCCGCCATGGACTTTTTCGTGGTCCCGACCATCGGCTTCAAGCTGCTGTATGGCTTCGTCATCATACGGCTTGATCGCAGAGATCTCGTCTGGATCAACGTGACAACCAACCCGACAGCGGAGTGGGTCGCGCGTCAGATCACCGAGGCCTTTCCTTGGGACGAGGCTCCACGCTATTTGATCCGAGATCGCGATCAAATTTACGGAGCTGTCGTCACACGTCGGTTGCGCGCTATGGGCATTCGAGACAAGCCCATTTCACCAGCCTCACCTTGGCAGAATGGCTTTGCCGAACGGCTGATCGGATCGATCCGGCGTGACTGTTTGGATCACCTCATCGTCTTCGACGAGGAGCATCTGCGCCGGATTCTGAAATCTTACGCCGGTTATTACAACTGCGTCAGAACGCATCGATCCTTGCACAAAGATGCGCCGGTTTCTCGGCCTGTACAGCGATCGGGCATCATAAGTTCGCACGCTATCTTGGGCGGACTGCATCATCAATACGTTCGGATTTAGATTCTTGGTACACACAGGCATTCCTAAAGCTGCCGGTTACCGGCCTAGACCGTCGCCGTCCCAATATATGCAGCCAGGACCTTTGGGTCGTTGAGCACGCCTTGCGGCTCGCCCTCCGCGATTGTCCGGCCATAGTCGAGGACGTGAATACGGTCCGCCAAATCGCCGATCATCTGCATATCGTGCTCGATCCAGACGATCGTCATCGTCAGTTCGTGCTTGATGCGCAGAATAAAGCGCGCCAAGTCCTCGCGCTCTTCGCGGTTCAAGCCGGCCGACGGCTCATCCATGAGAATGACCGCCGGCTCCAAGGCCAGAGCGCGGGCGAAGCCGACCAGCTTCTGCACGCCGAAGGGCAGGTCGCCGACGGGTACATGCCGGTATCGCTCCAGTTCGACCACATCGATGATGCGTTCGACTGCTTTGCGATGCGTCACCTCGGCGCGCCGCACACTGGGCAGGAACAGCATTTCGGCGAGCGGATGGGTCGAGATGCGAGCGTGACGGCCGGTCAGCAGATTTTCCAGCACGCTCATCTCCCCGAAAAGCTCGCCATGTTGGAATGTGCGCGCGACGCCGAGGCGCGCTATCTCGTGCGGCGAACGTCCGATGAGATCGATGTCACGAAACCGGATAGCACCGCTCGCACGATAGATACCGCTAATGCAGTTGAAGACACTAGTCTTGCCGGCGCCGTTGGGACCGATTAGCGCCATGAGATCGCCGGGCTCGACCGCGAAGGACACGTCGTCCAGCACGGTCAGGCCGCCGAAACGAAGGCTCAAATGCTCGACGGTGAGATCAGCCATACCACCTCCGCGACCGGCGATATTGCTTGACGTCCCGGTAGGAGCGGCGCTCGCCGCCGGTCCCGCCGCTCTGGCCGAGATAGAACTCCTGCACGTCCTGATGGCCCTTGAGGCGCGCCCGGTCGCCGTCGAGCACGATGCGGCCGTTCTCCATTACATAGGCGTAGTCGGCAATCTCTAGCGCCGTGGCCGCGCTCTGCTCGACCAGTAGGATGGCGATGCCTAGCTCGTTGCGAATGGTGGTTAGGCGCTGGCTCAGTTCGCCGACCACGAGCGGTGCCAGGCCGAGCGACAGTTCGTCGATCAGCAGCAGTTGCGGCCGGCACATCAGCGCGCCGGCGATCGCCAGCATCTGCCGTTCGCCGCCCGAGAGCAGCCCGCCGATGCGCGCCCGCAGGTCGGCGAGGCGCGGGAAGAAGTGGAAGACGATCTCCTCCTGCCGCCTATGTTCCGCGGCACTGGCCGCGCGCGGCACGGGCGCGATCAGGTTCTCGGCTACGGTGAGGTTGGGGAACACCTTCTCCCGCTCCGGGACCAACACCACGCCGCGGCCGGCGATCTCGTGCGGCGGCCGGTTCTCCAGCCGGGCGCCCTGGAAAGCGATACTGCCTTCGGTGACGCGGGCGTCGTCGATGCCGAGGAAGCCAGAAATGGCGCGCAGTGTGGTGGTCTTGCCGGCGCCATTGGTGCCGAGCAGCGCGACGATCTGCTTGTCGGGAACGGCCAGCGTCACGCCCTGCACGGCGGTGATGACGCGCTTGTAGACGACCTCGATCTTGTCGACCTGCAACAGCGGGGCGTTCACTTACGAGCCCCCGCTAGCGGCTTCTTCTTGAACGGCCAGAGCAAAAAGTAATTCTGCATCCGCCGCCAGATGCCGACCAGCCCGAGCGGCTCCAATATCAAAAACAATATCATCACCACGCCGAAGGAGGCGTAGTTGACCGCGAAGATATCGCCGGCGAGGCTTTTCGCGTTCGGCAACAGTTTGAGCAGGTTTTCGATCACGTAAGGAAAAACGGTGACGAAGGCCGCACCTAACAGCGCGCCGAGCAGCGAACCCATACCGCCGATGATGATCATGGCGACATATTGGATCGATAAGAACAGATCGAAGGCTTCGATTGAGACAAAGCCGCGGTAATAGGCGAACAGACAACCTGCCACGCAGGTCATGGCGGACGAGATCACAAAGGCGAGGAGCTTGTAGGCGGCCACGCCGATGCCGAGCGCTTCGGCCACCGTTTCCTTGGCATGGATGGCGCGCCAAGCGCGGCCGCTGCGGCTGCGCAGAAGGTTGATGCAGATGAGCAGGCTGCCCACGGCGAAGGCGAGCAGAATGAAGTACCAGATGCGGCCGTCGTTCAGGGCGATACCGGCGATCCGCGGTTTCTCCACCGTTATGCCCGTCGAGAAGCCGCGCTTGGTCTCGTATTCGCCGCCGAGATAGATGACGATGAAGTGCAGCGCCAGGGTGCTGACCGCGAGATAGAGCCCGCGCAGCCGCAATGATGGGAGGCCGAAGATCAGGCCGAGGACGATGCCGGTGAGCGCCGAAGCGGGCAACGTCACCCAGAATGGGGCGTTGATCTCGCGCGACAGGATACCGGTGGTGAAGGCGCCGGCGGCGATCAGCCCGGCGTGGCCGAGCGAGATCTGTCCGGCGTAGCCGGTGAGCAGCATGAGCGACAATGCGCCGATGGAGGCGAGCAGCACCTGGCATGCCAAGTCGAGCAGGAAGGGCGAAGCCATGAAGGGCAGGGCGACCAAGGCCAGCGCGAAGACGATAAGGGTCACGCGCTCGCCGCGCGTCTGGATCAGGGCGATCTCGTCGGCGTAGTCGGTCCGGAAATAGCCGCTGGCGCGGGGCAGGGGCCTAAACACGGTCGAGCTCCTCGCGCGTGCCGAACAGTCCCCACGGGCGCACGACCAGCATCGCGATCAGCACCAGGAACGGCACCACGTCCGACAAGAGCGGATCGACGTAATAGATGAGCAACACTTCCGCTGCGGCGACGATCAGCGCGCCGAAGAGTGCGCCGACGAGACTGTCGAGGCCCCCGACCAGCGCGGCGGGGAAAGCCTTCAGCCCGATTACCGGCATGGTAGCGGTCAGTCCCGAATCGAGGGCCATCAGGATGCCGGCCAGCGCGCCGGTGAGCGTCGAGAGGCTCCAGGCCAACGCGTAAACCCTGTGCAGGTTGATGCCGCGCTGGGCCGCGAGCAGCGGGTTCTGCCCGGCGGCGCGCATGCGCATGCCCCAGCGGCCGAAGCGCAAAAAGCCGAACAGCGCGCCGTAGACGGCAAGATTGGTGCCGACCAGCGCGGCAGACCACAGCGAGATGTACGCGCCGCCCGGCAACATCAACGACGGATTGGGCAGCGCCAGCGCCTGCGCCGGATATTGCTGCTGCGCCGACCACACCAGCAACACCACGCCGCGGATCAGAATGCCGAGCGCGACAGTAGTGAGAATGGCGGCCAGCGCCATCTCGCCGGTCATCTTGCGCATGAGGAAGACATAAACCAGCACGCCGACGACGAGGCTCAAGACAACCGCCGCGGCTAGCGCCATCGCGGGGTGGCCAGAGAACAAGGAGGCCGTCGCCAGCACCGCATAGGCGCCGAGCATCATCAACTCGCCATGCGCTAGATTGAGCACGCGGCTGACGCGGTAGATCAGCACATAGCCACAGGCGATCAGCGCGTAGATCGAGGCAAGGACAACAATGTTGACGAAGAGTTGCAAGGCGAAAGATGTCCGCTGGGGTTCAGTTTAGTAGAGCGTCATTCCGGCCCGGCGCAAAGCGCCGAGCCCGGCCATGGTCCCGGTGGTGGTTCTGCATTCCGAGCTCGCGAGCGTCGCTCGCGCTTCGGAATGAATGCGCGCGAGAAATGCGCCCTCACTTCACGTCATAGGTCTTCCAGTCCTGCACACGGGCGATCTTGTCGCCTTCCCACTTGTAGACCCGGTAATAGAGTTTGGTACGGAAGTGGTTGTCCTTGGTCCACTCGATCGGGCCGCCACGCAAGCCCATAGTGTCAACTTTCAGGTTCTCCATCGCCGTGCGTAGCTTTGTTGCGTCGGCCGGCCAGCCGGCGCCTTTCAGCGCGGCCTCGATTACCATGCCAGCGATCCAGCCTTCCGCCATGGTCGCCGCTGAATATTTCGAAGCGGCCTTCTTGGCGGCGTCTTCGATCTCCATCTGGATCGGCAGGCCTTCCTGGAACAGAGCGTTCGAGTTTACGGTGAAGAACTTGCCGTCTTTCAGCCGCGCCAGCTCGCTTTCGGTTTCAAGGTGGCCCCAGGCGATGTAATCGTCTTGCCAGCCAAGCTTGCGCAGCGCTTCCAGCGTACGTACCTGCGTCACCCAAGGCGCCCACGAGTAGACCCAGTTCGGTCCGGCATCTTTCAGCTTGGTGGCGAAGGACGTGTAGTCGGCGGTCGGTGGCGGTATCACTTCCTTGTCGACCGGCGTCATGCCCATCTTTTTTGACAGCTCTTCGGCATAATCGATCTCGCCGCGCGACAGCGGGATGGCCATTGCGGAGAAGCCGATCTTCACCGGCCCTTTCGCCGTTGCCTTCACGAAGTCTAAGGTGGCCTGGCTGTCGTAGTTGGCGGCAAAACCGGTGGTGCAGAACTGCAGCGGGTCGGCCGGAGGATAAACGCTCTGCGGGCATACCGAGCTCGCGAACAGCAGCGGTACGCCCGCTGCCTTGCTCTCGGCGATCACCGGGGCGTAGGTCGACGACAGGCTGGCGTTGAGCAGCAGCACCGCCTGGTCCTGGGTGATCAGCTTCTTGGCGTTGGCAGCGGCCTTGGACGGCTGCGCGCCGTCATCTTCCAAAATGAGCTGGATCTGCTTGCCGTTGACGCCGCCGGCGGCATTGACGCGATCAATATAGATGCGCAGCGCGTCGACCGCGGGCGCATAGGTGCTCGACGGCGGACCGGTGAGCGCCCCGGTCAAGCCCACCACGTAGGCGTCCTGCGCCGTCGCCGGCAGCGTCAACGCGCCCGCGGCTAACACACCGAGCAAAGTCCTCTTGAGCATGTTGTCCCTTCCTTTTTTCATGTCGTTTTTGAACTCGTTCATTCAGCTTGCCAACGCGTTCCCGGCGCTCGCCGCGATCAGGCGCTCCTCGCTGTCGTCGTACATGCCCTCGATCAGCGCCTGAAAGCGCTCGTACATCAGCTTGCGCTTCACCTTGCGCGTCGGTGTTATCGGCTCGCCTTCCTCTTCGGGGTCGAGCGCCTTGGGCAGAATGCGGAAAGTCTTGATCTGTTCGACCCGCGCCAGCTCGCTATTGGCCTTGTCGATCTCGGCCTTGATCAACTGCTCGACTTGGCGGTGCGCGGTCAGGCTGGTGAACCCCGTGTAACCGACGTCATTGGCGCGCGCCCAGTCCGCTATGGTGTCGAAATCGATCTCGACGATGGCGCAAAGATATTTGCGGCCATGGCCAAACACGACCGCCTCGGCGATATAGGGGCTCGCCCGCAGCACGTTTTCGATGAAGGAAGGAGAGATGGTCTTGCCACCGGCGGTGACGATGAAGTCGCGGGCGCGCTCGATCAATCTTAAGGATCCGTCGCGCCATTCGCCGACGTCGCCGGTATGCAGCCAGCCGTCGGGGCCTTTGACCTCGGCCGTCGCGGCGTCGTTGCCCCAATACCCTTCGAACAAGTCGGGGCTTTTCACCAGCACTTCCCCGTCCGCGCCGAGCAGAACCTCGATGCCTTCGACGACGGTCCCGACGCTGCCGGGCCGTGGATAGGGCCCGCGCTGGCCGGCGATGATGCCGCCGGCTTCCTCTGTCTGGCCGTACATCTCGACGACATTGACACCGTACATGTGCCAAAGCGCCATGGTCGCGGCCGGCAGCGAGGCGCCGCCGCTCACCACCAGCTCCAATTGGTCGAAGCCGAGTTTGTTGAGGATCGGATTGAAAACGGCGACTTGCAGGCCGCGATATAGCGCCTCCTGCACCGCCGTTACGTTGCCGCTCCAATGGCGTTTGGCGTGCTCGCGCGCGAAGCGCATCGCCAAATCATAGGTGACGCGCTTTGCCTTGCTGGAATTGAGTATGCCGACCAGCACATGCGAGGCGAATTTCTGCAAATAGCGCGGCACCGTAAACAACGCCGTCGGCGCTACCTCGAATAAGGTGGTCGCCAGCTCCTCCGGGTCCTCCCCGAAATGCGGCACCAGTTGTGAGATCAGCGGCAACGTGATCGCCACGTCGCGGCCGAGCACGTGGCACATCGGCAGATAGACCACAGTGCGGTGCGGCTTTTCACGTAAGGTCGGGTAATGCGTCACCACGGTGTCGGTGGCAGCCAGGTGCTTGCCGTGCGTGACCAGCGCGCCCTTCGGGTGGCCGGTGGTGCCAGATGTGTAGACGATAAAGGCGGGGTCCTCGGGCTTGAGGTCCGCAATCAGCGCTTCCAGCCAACCGATGTTGGGTTGCGTTGTCGCTTTTAGCATCGCGCCAAAGCGATAGAGCTTTTCGTGCGCGTAGCCGAACATGGCGGAATCGTCGATCACGATGATGGCGCGCAGATCCGCGAGGCCGGCCGCGATCGGCAGGATGCGGTCGACATATTCCTGGTCTTCGGCGATAAAGATTGAGGCGCCGCCATCGCGCATCTGATACTCGACCTCCGCCGCCGAGGTGGTCGGATAGATGCCGAAGACGATCGCGCCCAGCGACTGCGCCGCGAGATCGCAGATCATCCACTCTTCGCAAACGTCGCCCATGATGGCGACGCGCTCGCCTTTTTTGATGCCGAGCGTCTGCAAAGCCCGGGCGGCGTGCGCTACCAGCGCCGCGTAGTCGGGCCAGCGCCGCTCGCGATAGATGCCGAAATGCTTGGAGCGGAAGGCCACCGCATCCGGCAGAGTGCGCGCTCGCTCGCACAACAGATGCGGTGCGGTGCTCCGGCGCAGGCCTTCTCGATCGACCGTCATTGACGCCGTCATTCGGCACTCGTTGTCGCGCGTTTCCTCTGGCTAAATTCTATAGTTCAATCGAATTACGAGTCCAGCGCGGCGATGCGCTAGCGGCGCCGGGGACGGCGTTTGGCCGCGGGCTTGCCAAGGCCGTCGATGACGAGCCGCACGAACTCCCCAGCGATGTACGGGATTGGCGCGTTTTCCTTGCGATACCAACTCGATGCCGCATTGCACATGCCTAGAATGGCGAGTGTTGCCATGCGCGGATCGAGATCGGCGCGGAATTCGCCCTTGGCCATGCCCTCCTTGATAACATCCTCGAAAATGCGCTCGAGCCCGCGAGACCAGCGGCCGATGCGGCGGCGGCTTTCGGCCGGCAAGTGTTGACGTTCGTTCAGGAACACCTTGACGAAGTCGCGCCGGTCGATGAGCGGTGAGAGATGTGAATTGATCAATAAAATTAGCCGTTCCTGCGCACTGCCCAATCCGGCGGCGATCGCCTTGCCGGCCTCGAAGAAGCCCTCGACGCCCTTCAGACATACCAGTTCGAGCGCTACCTCCTTAGACGAGAAATAGTAATACAGACTCGCCTGCCGGATTCCGAGCGCGTCGGCGATATCCTGAGTGGTTGCGCCGTGGAAGCCGCGCTCGGCGAAGACGCGGGCGGCCGCTTCGATGATCTGAGGCGCGCGGCGACGCTGATTGGCCGCGCGGCGGGGGGAAGAAAGGCTGACGACGGTCATCCGGCCGCTCGCTCCTGGGTACCGGACGGTTTGGCGTCTTGAGCAGGCGCGCCATCCGAGGCCATTGTATTTTGTCATGCAGCTGATCTAAATTCCATCTATTGACCTATAGAAAAATTCCAAGGGAGGATGCCATGGCCGCGCTGGCAAAAGGCCGCCCGCCGTTCCGCGCCGATCACGTCGGCAGCCTGTTGCGACCGCCGGCCCTCAAGCAGGCCTTCCGCCGGCTTGCTACCAAGGAGATCGGCGAAGCCGAATTCGCCAAGCTCATGGACCAGTGCATCCGCGACGCGGTGGCGTTGCAGGAAGATGTGGGCTTGCAGGTGGTGACCGACGGCGAATTCCGCCGCGGCTCCTATTGGGGTCGCTTCGTCGAGCGCACCGAGGGATTCGAGATCAAGCCGGCGTCATTCAAGTTCCGCAACGACCAGGGCCGTGAGGTCGAGTTCACCGCGCCTTATGCCAAGGGCAAGATCGGGCGCAAACGGCCGCTCGCGCTCGACGAATATCAATTCCTGCATGACGTGACCAAGGTTACGGGCAAGATTACGCTGCCGGCGCCCTCGACCATGCACTTCTACCGCTGTAACGATTTCGCCGATCAGGCGGTCTACAAAGACGTCGATACGTTTTTCAACGACTTGGCCGCTATCTTCAAACAGGAGATCGCCGAGATTGCCAAGGCAGGTTGCCGCTACATCCAGCTCGACGAGGTCGCGGTGGCGCTGCTATGCGATCCCGGCATCCGCGACGTGATCGCGCAATCTGGTATGAAACCAGACACGCTCGTCGACCTGTACATCGACAGCATCAATCAGGCCGTAGCCGAGTGCCCTGCGGAGGTCGTGATCGGCGTGCACATGTGCCGCGGCAACTTCAAGGGCCATTACCTCGGCGCCGGCGGCTATGAGTCGGTGGCCGAGCGCTTCTTCGCCAACACCAAGGTCAATCACTTCCTGTTCGAATACGACACGCCGCGCGCCGGCGATTTCGCGCCGCTGCGCTTTGTGCCGAAGAGCAGGGGCGTCGTGCTGGGTCTGATTAGCTCCAAGACGCCGGTGCTGGAAAGCATGGACGTGTTGAAACAGCGTACGCAGGAAGCGACGCGCTATATCGATCTCGATCGCCTCGCGATCGGTCCACAATGCGGCTTCGCCAGCACAGTCGCCGGTAATCCGCTTACCGAGACCGACGAACGGGCGAAACTGGCGTTGATCGTCGAAGCGGCCAAGGCGATTTGGCGCTGATGCGACTAGCGCCGCATCAGGATTCGAGATTGCGGATCGGACCTATGCGCTTTCGGTCGCTGTGTGTGCCGAAAATTAGATTCTGCAATATTGATGGTGAAGGCCACCAAGGACAGGTCGTGAGATGACGGCGCCGAGGCGCTCAATCGCGCGATGGAGAGGGGCGTCCTTGTTCAGAGATCGATGGGTCCTCGACACATTATAATAGACGGCATATTCGCGTAATAATAGACGGCATATTCGCGTAGGATCCGGCGCAGGTGCGCTTCGCCAAACACGATCATGTAGTCGAGACATTCGCGGCGGATCGAGCCGATGAGTCTCTCAACGCAAGCATTTTGCCAGGGCGATCGGGGTGCGATCGGATGGTCCCGAATGCCCATCGCACGGATCCGCTGCAAGAAGACTCGACCATACGAGGTGTCTCGATCCCGAATGAGATATCGCGGCGCCTGGTCCCACGGGAACGCCTCTGTGACTTGGCGCGAGATCCACTCCGCGGTTGGGTTTGCCGTCACGCCAAACGACACCCAAAGTCGTCGTCCGTGACGCACAACGACAAGACAATACAGAATTTGGAATGAGATCGTCGGCAGGACAAAGAGGTCGATCGCCGCGATGCCGTCGACGTGATTGCTGAGAAACGTCCGCCAGCCCTGAGACGGTGGCCGCGAGTGGCGGCACATATACCGAGCGACCGTCGACTGGGCGACCTCGAAGCCGAGCTTGAGCAACTCACCATGAATACGCGGCGCGCCCCAAAGTGCGTTCGCACGGCTCATTTCGCCAATGAGCGTGCGCAGCTCAGCCGAGACCTTCGGTCTGCCAACACGATTGCGGGATCGCCAGCGCCAATACGCCCGAAACCCAGCACGGTGCCAGCGAATGATGGTCTCCGGCCTGACAATCGCAACCGCCTCAAGGACGGACGGAAACCAGCGATAGAGCCAAACAAATAGAAAGCGATCCGTATTGTTGAGGTGCGGTCGCTTCGGCGTTCGCCGGCGAAGCACATTGACCTGTTGCCGCAGGATCAGGTTTTCCGCTTCCAGCGTTGCTCTCGCCTTGAAGCGCGAAGCCAGGATACCGAGATCAGCTTGAACAGATCGGTCATCGGGATGCGAGCTTACGCCGTCCGCTTGCTGCGTCTACGCCGAATCGAATTTTCGGTACACACAAGGGACCGAGATATACCTCCTACATAAGGCTATCGAGTGCCAAGAAGATCTCGGATCTGGTCAGCTAGCGCTCAAAGCTCAGAACATTAAAACACAGCAAATCTAGGACGTTCGGCTCTCAAAGCTGCGGCAGCACTTCGGCATTGAATGGCAGAACAGCGCTTGAGCTTAAACGCGCATCCGTTGGACCGCTCGGCCACAATATGAGGGATTCTTGCAAGTTCAACCAACCCAATTCATACCAGAAAACTGAATTAGGAACTAGCATCCAACAATTCGTCCAGCAAATTCACCCGCCTCAAACGATCTCAGTTGCCCTTGATATTCGTCGGCGGGATAGCTCAGAGCTTATCCTCAAAATCATACAAGCTGCGCGTGGTCATCTTTTGCAAACGGTCAAATTTTTCCCACTCCCTTGGCAACTTAGGAAGCTCACGCCGAAGGATCGCGATCGCAGTTTGCGGTATTTTTCCCAGCTCGGGATAGTTGTCCAAAGTTTTTTCCAACTGTTCCTGATTAGATACAATCTCGCTCACCTTTTGTCGCAGACGCTCTATATTTTTCAATTTGCGACTTCCGCGACCAGGGCCAATATTGCCGTCGGGATCCCCATTGATCGCCTCAAGCGGCGTGACCGACTTGCGGTTTAGGAAGCGATGATCGGTGACGACCTCGTTCAATGCTTCCCGCTAATGCTACTGCAATCGAACTGAATGTAGCGAATACTCGCCTAATCTGGATTGGGTTGTTCAAACTAGCCGCGAGGCGATTCCCGCCCGAGGATGACGTGTCGATGTTGCTCCAATTATTCCAAGTCTCGCCCGATCTCTTCGATGGGGCTGCGAGCGGGCAATGGCCCGTCAATGAAATTGTCAACCGATTGAGCACCCTGTTTCCGGATCCTGCCTGGCGGATTGACCGAGTGGACAATGCAAAGAGGCGATTGGTTAATTGGGTCAGACGCTTGAAACAGAGCAACGGGTTGGATCAAGTTGACCTTGAAGCATTTTTCGTAAGTATCGCACGAGGGTCGAACAATGACTTGCATGAATTTGGTGCTGACTATCGGTCCCCGCGGGTGCTGAGCTAAGTGGGTTGCGCAATGACTAAAGTTCGACCTAGTCAGGTATTCGATTTTGATACGGAAGATCTCGTCGCTGAGGGCAGTCAACAAACCTCCGACGCATCGCCGGCCCCGACGATAGATGACCGGGCGAACCTTTATTTGAATGCAGTCTATGGAGCGCGAGAGTTCAAGGATGACGAATACGCGCGAGCGCGTCGTATTATACTCAACGCAATGACGATTGATGTCGAGGCGGCTCGCAAAGATATCGTTGAAGGCGTCCCCGCCCATGAGAGTTCGGGGTCTTCGGATCGCCATCACGCGGCCTTCGCGGCTTTCGAAGCTTTGGAAGCGGAGCCGGATCCTGAGGCCGCGTCCGTATTGCGCCGGCCGAAGCGACCCTTGCCTCGACACAACGCACGGGGACGACCATTTGTCCTATTTACGGCAGTTGCCGCCTCTCTGGTTTTCGTGGTGATTGCAACGATAACACTGCCCTTGGTCCTGCCAAATGTGCGGATCGAATCGGCAGGGACAAAGATCGCGCTCTCGCCAGCCGAGATTCAAACTCTCCTTTCGTCGGGCAATGCCCTCAAGGTGGTGGAAACTAATGCAACCCATCGATTGGCCTCTTCCGAGCTCGCAGGACGATTGTTTGATGTAGGCAACAAGCTGATCGCGGAGGGTGACCTATATGGAGGCCGGCTAAATTTACAGGAGGCGGCCAACGAAGGGCAGGCATCCGCGGCTTTCGCTCTGGCGGCAACGTTTGATCCAATCGAGGCTAAAGCTCTCGGGCAGCCGGATAGTTCGCCAGACCTCGAGAAAGCGCGAGCTTGGTATCTCAAGGCTAAGCTACTGGGCTCAACGGAGGCTCAGGCACGGTTGGCTAGACTGGCAAAGTATCGTCGTTAGACAAAGGCTATGGTATCGGTCAGTTAGATTTCTGATACCGTCTCAGGGGCCAAGGAAAAGGTCGGACACAAACTACCTCACCCAGTTTTGTATTTCGCGGCACCCCAAAACTCATAGACGTTTCGGGCTTGATTAGTGATCTAAGGACAAGGTTTTGCAGGAGTATCGGCCATGCCCCCCGTCATTTTGATCCTTTTGGTAGCCGCTTTTGTTTTAGCCGGGGCGCCCAACGTCCACGCTCAGCAATCTAGTACGCCGACATTCACCAATGTCTATGACAGCGCCGTAGCTAAGGCACGCGAGACGTGCGCGACGCTGTGGTCAGACCATGCCCTCGACGCCCTGCGCGATAAGATTCCTCTCGGAGAGGAAAAGCCCACATTTGCGATGCTTAAAAATAATGAAAAGCTTAAAGTTAAGGAAAGGCCGGTCGCAGACTTGGCAGTAAAAGCGCTAGAAAAATGTCGCGCAGCATACGCTGACGTATAGGGGTCCTCGCTCTTGCCCGAGTTATGCTGTCTCGAGCCGTCATTACTTAGTCGACCCCATCCGTCCCACTCGTGGGCACATCGCATTTTCACCGCATGGCGGCTTATACG
>Ga0209517_10006548_pt1 | contig 14355 bp, 10 predicted proteins | sample PeaSoiMetSII2010_FD_187695 | JGI IMG/M metagenome (GOLD analysis project Ga0209517, IMG submission 187695) | Peat soil microbial communities from Weissenstadt, Germany - SII-2010 (SPAdes) (version 2) | ecosystem: Environmental > Terrestrial > Soil > Wetlands > Peat | place: Germany... | reverse complement strand
GGATGGAGCCTGCGCCAACTGAGCCCCCAAGGCGCGAATTCTTGCGTAGCAAGTTAATCCCTCGATCAGTCCGTGTCAAGCCGTTGAAAACACGTGGCCTTCCAGCACCGATGAAGAAACCGACTCCGCGCGTAACCGAAATGGCTCGGCGACATTCCTGTGGAAGCCGGTTGCAGCCCGTGTACTGGCATCGTCTTCAGGGCGAAGGGTTCAGTCCATCGACCTAAGTACGAAGAGTTTTCAGAAGTCTACTCAGGCTCAGTTTGACGAGCACTGTAAGGCGGTACACTCGCAAGATTGATGAGCGGTAAAGAGAGTGCGTGAAAGTCGCGCATAGGCGTAAACTCTGGACGCCAGGGGAAAACGCGCGAATCACTGCGAAGGGCCGACCAACTGATCGGAAGCTGAGCAAGGTGCTTGGCCGGTGCAGTGCAGGCGATCCAACAGCGAAGATTGCGCTTGCACGCATGACAGCGAAGCGACAATTCTTCGATGACACTTTGGCTGCCCTCCGGAAGAGCAAAGGCCTGCGCATCCGGGCTGGCACCGGCCAGCACCGCTTCATCGGCATCTGGGTTGTAATGGTGCGAGACCATGTCTTCGTCAGATCATGGAGCGTGAAGCCTAACGGTTGGTACCGAGCGTTTCTAAGCGAACCTCGCGGCACCATCCAAGTAAAAGACCGCGAAATCGCAGTCCGAGCCATACTCATCCGGAGCGAAAGTCTCAGAGACGCGATTGATCGCGCCTACCTGGATCGGTAAAACACGACGGGCGCTCTTAAGTATGCGAAGGATCTCGGCAGCGCCAAGTCCAGAGATACGACCACTGAGCTCGTGCCACTGTCATCGACCAAATAGAGTGCCGTTTCTGTTCAGGCTGGGTTCTCGTGGCCGCGATTACTTCCGCATTGCCGACGTCCACCCGGGATCCTGGTCTTCACTTCCCAGAAGCCCGTTTCGGGCCAATTAGTAGAAGTCGATACACAAGGCGTTTTTCGCTACTAATCCGATGGAGGAACCGATTAGCTTCCGGATCGCCCGTCATCCACGCGAATCGGTTGTCGGTCGTTACGTACCTCAGTTCCGCTACCGGCCAGCCGTCAATCCCCATCGGCACCTTGGTCAGACCCGCAAGCACCGGTTCGGCCCCTCTCAGCAGGATCGGAGTCAGGGTGCAAGCCGGTTGTATTTCTTCAGAAGCTCGCGCAATCGGTCATGAGGTAGCGCGATCACTGTATGACCCTTTGCACCGGTCATCGTCTCAGCGGCGAGCAAGGCGTTGACGACCGCTTCTTCAGTGGCTTGCACCGTGGCTAGGAAAATGGGGTTGATCTGATCGTTGGGCAGCATGCTAAGTGGGCGAACGCCCCTGGAAGAAGCTGCTCCCGGATTCGCTGTGGAAAAGGCGATGAATATGTCGCCTGAGCCATCGCCTGAGTAGCTTCCGTCTCGTCCCAGCCCCAAGGTCACACGCTTTGCGACGCGCTTCAATTGCGTTGGAATCAACGGAGCATCCGTGGCGACTACCACGATAATGGAACCCACATCGTCATCCCAGACTTTCGGTCCAGCAATCTCACGGCCGACCGGCACACCGGCAATCCGCAATTGATCCCGCTGCCCATAGTTGCACTGCACCAGCACGCCGACGGTGTAGCCTCCGTACTTGGCGTCGAGTACGCGCGATGCGGTGCCGATTCCACCTTTGAACTCGTTACAGATCATCCCGGTGCCGCCACCCACGTTTCCTTCTTCCACCGGCCCACTATGCGCGCGGTCGAGAGCGTGAAAAGCATCCTCGGCCTTCACGTGGAATCCGTTGATGTCATTCAAATAACCGTCCCAGGTCTCAGCCACAATCGGCAAGGACCACGCGTACCCTTCTTTGTCAGTCCCACCATGCTTCAGGCGCCAGGCGATCACCGCATCCCGTACGATACCGACGCTGTGCGTATTCGTGATCATGACAGGGCCCTCGAGAAAACCCGACTCTTCGACCCATGTGGTCCCGGTCATCTCGCCGTTGCCGTTTTCTGTGAACCATCCGGCAAAGACCGGGTCATTGGAATCTTTGCCGCGGGGTAGAATCGCGGTCACGCCCGTTCGCACCGGCCCGACGCCCACCGGTGACGTCGCATCACCCGAAATCAGGGTCGTATGGCCAACTTCCACACCTTTAACGTCAGTGATGGCGTTGAGCGGTCCGGTTACGCCATCGAAAGGAACGCCCAGATCGCGTGCCCGAGGCTTGGTTTGAGCGCATACCAAACCCGTGAGGACTAGGCAAACACAAAACACACTAGCGTTGTTGAAATCAGACTTAGGCATCGAGGTTTCTCCACTCGTCAATCAGAGTATCCGCTGTGCAAAGGCCCAGCGCGCTTTGTTTGCTTGACTTCGCACATCCCATCACACTAATGTTTTCAACACAAAAACTGGCCAGGGAGCTTGTCGGTCTTTGCGGAAGACTCGACGTCAGAGTTCTCCTTCGGACCTCTGCTTCTGCCCGTTGAATTCCAGCGCAAACAATCGTACAGATCTACGGAGGCAACGATGGGGTCTTCTATCGAAAATCGGCTTTTCTTCCTGTTTCTCATCTGTTTCCTGCTGTCGATTTCCTCCGCTTGGGCGCAGACCGGCACGACATCGTTGCATGGCAAGGTTCTTGATAGTACTCGGGCGGTGGTGGAGGGGGCCGGTGTAACTCTTGCCAACCAGGCGCAGGGGTTCAGCCGGAGGGCTACTACTCCGACCGCTGGCGAATTCGAATTTCTCGCGCTTCCCCCGGGTACCTATGTACTGACCGTGGAAAAGGCTGGTTTCAAGAAATACGAGCAGACCAATCTCCAGCTTCTGGTCAACGTGCCGACCAGCGTGAACGTTGTCCTTCAGGTCGGCGCTCCCACCACCCAGATCGAGGTTTCCGGGCAGGCTCCAGTAATCAACACCGAAGACGCGAGCATGGGGATAGCATTTGGCGAGAACCAAGTAAAGGATCTGCCATTGGAGGGCCGCAATGTGCCCGACTTGCTCACGCTGCAGCCCGGAGTTGCGTATACGGGCAATCGAGCAGACACCAGCACCGACGATACGCGCAGCGGCGCGGTGAATGGCGCGCGCAGCGACCAGGGCAATGTCAGTGTCGACGGCATTCGCGTGAACGATGAAGGCGGCCACGCTTTTACATCCGTTTTGCCCGTGACGCTCGATTCCGTACAGGAGTTTCGCGTCACCACCTCTAATGCCAACGCAGACGAAGGAGGAACTAGCGGCGCCCAGGTGGCTCTGGTGACCAAGAGCGGCGCCAATAACTTTCACGGCTCGGTCTACGAGTACCTTCGCAACACCTACACCAGCGCGAACGACTACTTCAACAAACGGACAGAGCTGACAAATTGCACGCTCCCCAATCCGAATGACTGCAACAAGCCTCCCAAGCTGATCCGCAATATCTTTGGCGCTTCCATCGGCGGACCCATAAAAAAGGATCGCTTGTTTTTTTTCATGAATTACGAGGGGACGCGGCGCGCGGAGGGAACCGTAAGTGCTGGGGAGGAGGTCCCCAGCTTGTCAATGCGTGACGGTGTGCTGTTCTACCAATGCGACCATACCAGCAAAACTGTGGCTACGGATTGCCCGGGCGGATTCGTCACTGGCCAAAGCCAGACGAAATATCCGATTCCTGCTCCTGTCACTGTGCCGACTGCCAACGGGCCTGTAATCGTCGCCTATAACGCCCTTTCGCCCCAGCAGTTGACGCAGATCGATCCGCTACAGGCGGGCCCCGACGCGGCCGCGATGGCATACTTCCAAAGCCTGCCTGCGCCGAATAGCAGTGCGACGGGTGATGGTTTTAACTACCAGGGATTTGTTTTCGCATCACCAACCCATGAGACGCAAAACGTCTACATTGCCCGCGTCGATTACAACATTACGCAAGACGGCAAGCAGCGTCTTTCCGTAATGGGAGCGCTGAGAAATGACTCCAGCGATGCGTGCGGGGGCTGCCAGCCCTATTTCCCCGGTCAGCTTCCCCAAGGGCAAACCGTCTATTACAACAAGGGGCTGATCGGAAGCTACTCAGCGGTCATTCGTCCAAACCTGATGAGCAATTTCCACTACGGGTTTGTTCGAGAGAGTTTTGGAACGCTTGGCAACTCGTACCAGCCGTGGATCACCTTTAATTTCAGCCAAGGCATCACTCGAACCCGGAATTTCCAGCGCCCGACGCACAATTTTTCAGAGGATTTGTCCTGGATTCACGGGAAACACACGCTGCAGTTTGGCGGATATCTTTTGTTCATGCGCAATCCGCGGTTTGACTATACCTCTTCGTTCGACAGCGGAAACACGAATTCGTCGTTCACTACCACCTCCGGGTTCTCAAGTCCCGGCAACAGCAGCCAGTTGAACCCGGCGAATAACGGTTATCCTGGGGTCGACCAGAGCTTCGACGTAAGTTATGACTACCCGATCACTGATCTGTTGGGAATGGTTACGCAAGCCACGACGGTCTTTAATTACAACCGACAACTCCAGTTGCTTCCGGCCAACTCGCCGATTTCGCGCCGATTTGCGCAGGACAGCTATGAGCCCTACGTGCAAGACGTTTGGAAAATCAGATCCAACCTCACCCTAACACTGGGCCTGCGCTACTCTCTATTCTCTCCAGTGTGGGAGACCAATGGTTTGCAGGTTTGTCCCAGCCCCAGTCTTGGGCAGTTTTTTTCCGCACGCGTAAAGGCGGGCGCCAGTGGCATTCCGTCGAGTCAGGACCCCTCATTGCAAGTCGACTGGTGCGGTCCCGCAAATGGGAAGAAAGGGTTCTGGAACTGGGATTTCGGAAACATTGGTCCTCACGTCGCCTTTGCCTGGGCGCCCAATAGAACCGAAGGCTTCCTGAGCAAGCTGCTGGGGAGTGGCAATAAGTCGTCCATCCGCGGCGGCTTCGGCATGGTGTACGACCGCTTCGGGCAGGGCATCGTGGATGAGTTCAATGGAAATTCCTTCGGCCTGACGACTACTCTCAGCAACCGAATACTGCCGCTCACTAGTTTGCCTCGGTTGACCAATGTCAACGTCATTCCGCCCAGTCTTCTCCAATCTGCTCCCACGGCTCCGAGCTTTCCGGAGATGATTCCTACCATGCAGACGCTCAACTCGAACAGCTTCGGCAACAGCCTGGATACTTCGCTGAAGACCCCCTATTCGTACACTCTCGACTTTTCCGTGGAGCGCGATCTCGGCGCCGGATTCTCGCTGGATCTTGCGTACGTGGGCAGACTCTCGCACCGCCTGTTGAGTTCCCAGGATGTCGCTCAACCGCTCAATCTTAGGGATAAAAAATCAGGCCTGGATTACTTCTCCGCCATCCAACCCCTCGCAAAGTTGTATGAGCAGCAGGGGGTGAACGACACCTCCTTCAGTGATTCAATGGTCAGCCCGGCCGTCGTAGGGTACTGGACCAACATGCTGCAGGCGCCGAGCAACGGCGGCGCTTATGCTCTGGCCGTTCAGAACGGAGGCTGCCGTGACGTGAACAGCCCCACTCAAACCACCGATCCCGTTCTGGCGATCTTCGATCTCTTCTGTGGGAACGCGGGTGTCGAAACTACAGCGCTACAGATTCTCGATTTTCCTTTTGGGGCCCCAAACGGAACTGGTGGATTAGCGGAAGCCGATCCAAGCTGCGGCCAGCCTGGACACCCACCGCTTTGCCAATACTTTCCGGTTGGCGGACCCAACTCCTTCTACAACCAGCAGTATGTGTCGTTGTTCGCCCAGCGCTCCATCGGATTCTCAAACTATAACGCGCTTCAAGCCACGCTCCGGCATCAAATGAGCCCTGGCATTCAGTTCGACTTCAACTACACGTATTCGAAGTCGATCGACCTTTGTTCGGGCGCTGAGCGCATTGGAAATTCCGGCTCTCTCAACTTCAACGGCGGCTGTCAGATATTCAATGCCTGGTCACCGAACCTTTTCCGCGCCGTCTCAGATTTTGATACCACGCATCAGCTGAATGCGAACTTCATCGTTGACTTACCCTTCGGCCGGGGACGCCCCATCGCCGCACTGGTGAATCGCGCGGTCGATGCCGTCATCGGAGGCTGGCAGCTCTCGGGCTTGTTTCGCTGGACCAGCGGCTTCCCCTACACCATTTACAACAACCCGGCCGACTACCCAACAGACTGGTATTGGGAAGGTGCCGCAATGCCGACCGTGTCGCACGTGAAGAGTGGGGCGTACCACCTGGCGAAAGGCGTGAACCTCTTTCCCGACCCTACTACAGCTCAGACTTTGTTCTCGCCGGCGCTGCCGGGTCAGGTCGGCGTGCGTAATTTCGTACGTGGCGACGGCTTCTTCGGCCTCGACCTCGGGCTGTCGAAACACTGGAAGATGCCTTGGAATGAACACCACAATCTGGCCTTGCGCTGGGAAGTGTTCAACGTGACCAACTCGGCCCGCTTCGACTTCAACGACCAGAATTCCTCCAGTCCGAGCGAAAGCAACAATTCCATCGCGGTCCCGAACTTCGGCTACTATACGCACCTGATGACCAACCCGCGGGTGATGCAGTTCGCCTTGCGCTACGAATTCTAAGTTTCACGCTCTTCGGAACGTACCGCAGTACGCTGACAAAGCCGCGAGGTCTTCGAGCTTGCGCTGCGCTATCGTTTCCAAGGTCAACTCATGAATCATCGAAATCGCCTTTTGTGGCTCTTAGTCCTGGTGTGTTGTCTGGTGCTGCCCGAACGGAACAAGGCTCAATCCAGGCCGGCTGCTGATCTCATCATTACCAACGCCAAAATCTGGACGGTAGATAAGTCTTTACCGATGGCGCAGGCCGTCGCGGTCCTCGGAGACCGCATCGTCGCCGTTGGCTCAAGCGTCGACGTTGATGCCTGGCGCGGCCCCAACACTCACGTCGTTGATGCGGATGGAAAGCTGCTGCTACCCGGCTTCAACGACGCACACGTCCATTTCGTGTCCGGCGGAAAGCAGCTCGACAGCATCCAGCTCAACGATGCCTCGAGTGCACAGGAATTCGCTCGCCGGATTGGCGAGCGGGCCAAGGTTACGACGAAGGGCGAATGGATTCTTGGCGGGAACTGGGACGAAACCAAGTGGAACCCGCCCAACATGCCGACGAAGGAACTCATTGACGCGCTCACTCCCGACACGCCCGTGTTCGTCAGCCGCTATGACGGGCACATGGGGCTGGCCAATTCCGTGGCGCTGCGTCTCGCGGGCATTACTGCTAAGACTCCCGATCCTCCGGGAGGCACCGTGGTCCGCGACGCCGACGGAAATCCCACGGGCGCGCTGAAAGACGCCGCCACAGACTACGTCTACGAGGTCATCCCGCCGCTCTCCCACGACCAACGCATGAAGGCAGCCAAGCGCGCACTAGCGTACGCCGCATCCGTGGGCGTCACTAGCGTTCAGCACATGGACGCCAGCTACGCCGACATCGCCATTTATGCTGAGCTCCTGCAGCGCGGCGAGTTGACCACACGCATCTACGCAGCTCCTCTGATCACGCACGTAGAGGACCAGGCTAAGATCGGCGTCCGCCACGCTTTCGGAGGGCCCTATCTGCGCATCGGTGCCCTGAAGGCCTACGCCGACGGTTCTCTCGGCTCCGGTACGGCCTACTTCTATGAGCCCTTCCTGAATCAGGGGAACAATCGTGGTCTGCTGTCCGACGAGATGCATCCGATTTCGCTCATGCGGGATCGCTACATGACGGCCGATGCGGCAGGCCTGCAGATCTGCACCCACGCCATCGGCGACGAGGGCATCTCAACCATCCTTGATCTTTATGCCGACGTAGTGAAGGCTCACGGCGAAGCCGACCGCCGTTTCCGCATCGAACACGCCCAACACATGGCGGCCAGGGACTTCGATCGCTTCGCCCAGCTTCACGTTATCGCGTCGGTACAGCCCTACCACGCGATCGACGATGGACGCTTTGCCGAGTCACATATCGGCCACGATCGTGCCAGCCGCACCTACGCTTTCCGCACCTTCTTGGACCACGGAGTACGCCTGGCGTTCGGCACCGACTGGGAGGTGGCGCCGCTTGACCCCCTTCTGACTGTCTACGCCGCCGTCACCCGCGCCACTCTGGATGGAAAAAACCCCAACGGCTGGTTCCCCCGGCAGAAACTCTCGGTTGCCGAGGCGATCGAGGCCTACACCATGGGCTCCGCTTATGCCGAGTTTCAGGAGAAGGAGAAGGGTTCGATTGCTCCCGGGAAGTTGGCCGATATGGTCCTTCTCAGCGATGACATATTCTCAATTGTGCCAGAGAAGATCGGCGACGTTCGAGTGCTTGAAACGTTTGTCGGAGGCAGGCTGGTCTTTAATGCATCTGCGGCGGGGCACCAATGAGCTCCGCCAGGAGTGGTCCAGTCCTCGGCAAATCGGAAGTGATTTGATGCTGAGGTTCCGCGATTATAAGTCGGCTTGCTAAACGTGATTGGCCGATGGCAATCTCAATTCCTGGATTGCTCCTGGGTCGCGGTCCACCGGAAGTACTTCCGGGCCAGAAGTCGGCTTGGGGGAAGTGCAGTCAAATTGCTGATTCGGTCCAGAGTTCTTCGTAGCCCATTTGTGGATAACTTTCGGTTGGCCGACCATTCAACCCAAGCTTGGTGAGTCGGCACCTCTCGGATACGAAGCCAGAGATTGGGCGCTTCGCTGATGCGATCTAATCGCGCGGCTTGAACTCCGCCCGATCCGAAACTCTAAACCGATCGGAGTAGACGGGTTGATTCAGGACCACAACGGTCAGTGTTTGGTGGCGGGAGGCTGATATGGAGGGTCAGCGATAGCTCTTATATAGGCCACCACAGCTTTGATCTGTGCCTGTGTCAAAGTACTTCGGTATGCTGGGGTCTGAGGGGACTTTCCCAAGGCGGGGCCACCGTCGGCGATGATTTTGATCAAGTCAGCATCCGACATACTATTCAGCGTGTTCCCGTCCGTGAACTGATGGGGGAGCGGTGGAGCAAGGTTGTCGAGGTTCGACACCCGTTCGGGAGTCGACTCCGGATCATGGCAGGTCGTGCAGTACTTATAGCTGACTTCCTTGCCTACCTTCTCCTGATATCCCAGCGCAATCTCACACACGTTAATCGTCGTGCTTCCTCCGCCGGCTTTGGGAGCGTCGGCGACCAGTTCGTAACCTCCCGGGATGCCGCCAAGTTGAACCGAAACGCTCACCTGTCCGCTGACGTCAGAAAGAGCCTCGGCGGGAGTCAGCACAAGTCCTTCGCCGTGAAATGAGACCAACGCGCCCGCCAGTGCGCTCCCATCGGCCCCATTCACTTGCACCACAACCGGATCGGTCAACTTCGAACCGACACCAGCCGCCTGCTTGTCTCCGCTCACCAGCACAATCTGTGCTCCGTAGACTTTAGAAGAGAGAGGGGGATTCACGTTGCTGCGCTTCGTACAGCCCAGCGGAACAATAAGCAGGAAAGTCAGGCAGGCAACACGGCGGCGTTTCACTTCAGGCCTCCCTTCTTATGCTCCTTCAGCGTCGCCAAGAAAGCAGTCAAGTCTCGGGCTTCGTCGTCGCTAAGGCTGAAGTTTGGCATTGGCGTTCCAGGAAGCAGCGCGTTGGGATTCTTCAGCCAACGATACATCCAGACCGGAGTCAGCCGGTCTCCCACTCCCGCCAGCACCGGCCCCACGTAGCCCTTGTCCTTCTTGTAATCCGCGATGTGGCAAGACTGGCAGGCATATTTGCTGTAGAAGAGTTGCTTTCCCCGAGTGGCCGCATCGGAGTTCAAAGCAGTCAGGTCCAGAGCCTGCGAGTCAAAACCCGAAGCCTGGTATGCCGACAGCATGTAGTCTGAGAGGCCCTTGATCTCCGCGTCGCTCAAGTTGAACTTAGGCATTCTTCTGATCAATGCCGGACGCAGGGTGTTCGGATTCTTCATGAAATCCAGCAGCCATGCGCGATTGACTGCGCTTCCTTCAAAGGTCAGATCGGGAGCCATGTCTCCGCCATTGCCGTTGATGGCGTGGCAACTCTGACAACGGAGGTCTTCCATCAAGCGGCCCGCATCTCCACCCGGATGATATTTCGGATGTGGCGAGGATCGGACCAGTTCCGGTGGCATCGTGACGGCGCGATCGGTTTGGGCCAACAAAGCCGTAGTGAGAGCTTCGACTTGTCCGTCCGTGAGACTGAAGTTCGGCATCTTCAGAGCGGGGCCGAAGGCGCGCGGATCGTGAATCTTGCCCGCTATATAGTCCGGCAGAGTCTCCGGCATGCCACGCAAGAAGCCCACCTGGAACAGCGGCTTGCTGCCGATGCGGGATAGATCAGGAGCAAAGCTCTCTGGCGGATTTATGCCGTTGATGCGGTGGCAGGCCACACAACCGTAGTCGTTCACCAGTTTCTTGCCGCGGGCGATGCTTTCAGCATCGGACGCAGGCAGATGCACGTTCGCCAACAGATCGTCGTCCTTCTTGCTCAGCAGAAAGCTGGAAAGCAAAGCGGTCTGCTTTTCGTCGAAGCGGTAACGCGGCATGCGCGTCTTCGGATCGTACCCTTGAGGCGCCCGCAGCCAGCGGCGAAGCCAGTCCGGATTTACTTTATTGCCGGCCCTGGTCAGTTCGGGCGCCATCTCTCCGCCCACCAGGTTCCCCGCAGCATTCTGAATCGCGTGGCAGGAGGCACAGAACAACGTTCCATACAGGCTGGTGCCCTCCTGGACCGTATCACTGCCAGGGAGCGACGCGACGCTCTTGGGAAGTTCCTTGGCGGAATTCTCTGAGGGCGTGCTCTGAGCGACCAGGAAGGACGCGATGTCGGCCGCTTCCGGGTCACTGAAGCGGTAGTTCGGCATAGTGGCCGAAGCTGCATAAGCTTGGGGATTCTTGGTCCACGCAAAAATCCACTCCCGTGTAGTCTTTTCGGCGATGTGCTCCAACGACGGCGGCTCGTCTACCGGAGCGACTAACGTACCGTCGGGCTGGGTGATGGCGTGACAGTGAGCGCAACCGTAGCGTGCCAGCAGCCGTCGCCCCAGATTGAGTTGAGGCGTGCCCTCAAGTGCGTCCATATGACACTGGCCGCACGAAGACTCGAGATAACGTGCCGGCAGTATCGGCTGCTCCCATGCCTTGGTGCTGTAGTGCGCCTCTTGGACAGTTGTGGCAGCTCCCTGCCCGTGATGGCAAACGACACAGCCAAACTCGGTGAGCGAGTGCGGCATCGAAGGGTGCTGACGGAAGGGTTCCTTGCGCACATCACTGAGGCTTGCTTCCTGCAAGGCTACATGGCAGGTTGTGCAGCGATCGACCACGCGCTGTTCGGGAATCCATATCTGGTGAACGCCGCTTTCAAATCGCCGCTGCAACCGCCCGGCATCCGGCCTGGTGCGGATCAGATGCAAGTACTCTTTTTGATAATGGCGCCACTCGCTGAAAAAATCTTTGGTGGGAGCAATGGCCGAGACGATCGCCAGCAACACGCTCACCGAGGCAAAGCGGCGCGGCGCTGTTCCTACAAAGAAACGCCAGACTCGTCCGAATTGATTTCCCAAACTCACCTAGCCCCTCCAGGGCCATACCCAGGACCAGCTCGGACCGCGGAAAAACGTCCCCACGGAGGTGAGTATCACAGCCTCCATCAGGAACAGCGTCATGATCCAGAATGAGAGCGATCGAGATCTCACCCAGTTTCGAAATCCTCTTTGCTGATCTGCGGTTCTACCCGCCATGCACAAGAGAATCACGACGATCCAGAGTGGAAGCAATGCATCCCACGCATGAATTCGAACCAAAAGCGCGCTGAGGACAACCATCACGGTCGCGATCGTAATGGACCGTCCGGATTTGCTACGAACCCACCGGCACAAGTCCGCCGTGCTCACATCATCAAAAAACGGGACAAACGGGATGATGAAGAGGCCGCTCACGATGAGCACAGGCAGGATGATCCCCGCGACAAAGGGAGGAAAGTAGTGGAGCACTTCCTGTAATCCTGTGAAATACCAGGGAGCCTTGGCAGGATTCGGAGTGTGCAGCGGATTCGCCAACTCGTCCAGCGGAGCCTTCCAGATCAACGCCATCGAAAACAGCACAACGGCCAGCGCCTCGATGCCAATGATTTCTCGAAACAACAACTCGCGGTAGGAGAGAGTCTTTTCGTTCTCGACTCCTCGAAACAAGTCGTCCTCGGCGGGGATGTGATCAGGCAAGATTGGCTTTCCCTGCTCGTCGGGCTCATACATCCCGCCGTCTTTATGAAGACGCCAGAGGTGGACGGCGATGAGCATGATGACGACGAGCGGAAAGATCATGGTGTGCAGCACATAGAAACGCAGCAGCGCGTTGGCATTCACGGTGTGCCCGCCCAATAAGTAGAAACGAAGCCGCGCTCCCACAAACGGCATCGAAGAAATGATGCTCGCCCCCACCGTAGTGCCCCAGAAAGACAACTGGTCCCACGGCAACAGGTAACCTGTGTAGCTTAGTAATAAGGTGGCTAACAAAAGAGACACGCCCACCACCCAATTCAGCTCCCGTGGAGGCTGATATGCACGGCGGTAGAACACTTTGGCCATGTGCATGAAAACCAGAAATACCATGGCGTGGGCGGACCAGCGATGCAGGCTGCGCAGCATGACACCCGAGGAGACCACAAATTCCAGGTCCTTCATGTCGGCATAGCCTTGGGGAATCGAGGGGTGGTAGTACAGCATTAGCAGGAGTCCGGTGCTGACCTGGATCGTGAATGTACCCAGGGTGAGCGCTCCGAGGTACCAGGTGTTCCGAAATCCCAGTTGGGTGTCGCGCACCCGTGCCGAAAACATCCGCCGGAAATCATGTTGCCACCAGGCGATTGCCTGAAGCGGATTCCGGATGTGCGTTGCATGCGGCATATCGGCTGATCTCTCCATCCCTTATGGCTGAACGTATTCCGAATGTGCCGGCAAGGTCGCCGAGCGGTCGACCATCAGGTTTCCGTCGTCGCTAATCCACACCTTCAGCCAGGGCAGAGGTTCCGGCGCAGGGCCGGAGGTGACAGTGCCGTCGCGCCGGAACGTGCTGCCGTGGCAGGGACACACGATTTCACCCGTGTCCGCTTTCCAAGTCGAGAGGCAGCCGAGATGAGTGCACACGGCACTCAGGGCGTAGAAGCCTTCCTGCACGCGCGCCACGAAAATACCGAATCGGGGATCCAACGTGACCGAGCCGACGGGGTAACGTTCAGGCCGGCCCACACTGACGATTGGCGGCGGTTCGTAGAGGACATTCGGAGAAAGATAGCGGAATCCGAACACGCAGGCGCCCAGTCCGGCAACGCCTAACGACGTCGTTCCGACTTTGACGAACTGGCGGCGGTCTAACGACGTCCGATCGTAATCAGCGGCTCTCTTTTCGCGCTCTTCTGCCATGGCTCAGGAAAAACTTGGTCGCCCATGATTGAGCGAGGAGCAAGATGGACGCAGTGATTGAAATCACACAACTTGGTGCGAGCGTCACTTACGTGATGCGAGGCCCCAGCGTCAGTCCCTGGCACGTCACGCCAGACGCCAGTCAGCGGCAGGTGGAATCCTCTGGGGAGCCCGAATCACAGTCTAAGGGGGAGTTATGCCCCGGGGCGGACTCTCAACGACGCTGGCCAGAAGTCGGCTTCGAGGAGATGTGCCATTGATCTCCTCGAAGCCCGTTTCTGGAGCGCGTCAAAATTTGTTTCCGGTTGGACGGCCGTAAGTGTCAGAGCAAACACACAGTTGACAGATTGAATCCCTAGCCAGCGTGACTTCGCCGCTTGATCAGCAAATTCTCAGGCGACCAGTCTTGGTTCCTTCGTCCAAGGCCGATTACTGCCGGTTTGCCCGTCAGAACGAAGCCGCTGGCGCGGCGGACGCTGTCGCGTGGGAGAGGGCCGGGTTTTGTGAGTTAGCCCTCAGATAAATTTGGGTCACAAGGAGGTCCCTGTGACCCATCTACGAAAAATCATGCTGGAGGAACTCCAGCGACGTCATTACTCAGAGGCTACCACACAACGCTATATCCGCTTGGTGGAAAGATTCGCGCAACACTTCCACTGCTCTCCCGATCGCCTCGGCAGGCGACATATTCGGGAATACCAAGCCCAACTCTTCACCGTGCAGAAGCTGTCGCCCGGTTCGGTCACCAACCATCTGTGCGCCTTGCGGTTTTTCTACATCCAGACACTAAAAAAGCCGTGGAGCATTGCCGACACTCCCTATCCCAAGAAACGCCACCGTCTACCCACCATTCTCAGTCTGGAAGAAGTGGCCCAACTCATCGATGCGGCTTGCACACCATTTCATCGAACTATCCTCATGACCCTCTA
>Ga0209517_10006547_pt1 | contig 14358 bp, 13 predicted proteins | sample PeaSoiMetSII2010_FD_187695 | JGI IMG/M metagenome (GOLD analysis project Ga0209517, IMG submission 187695) | Peat soil microbial communities from Weissenstadt, Germany - SII-2010 (SPAdes) (version 2) | ecosystem: Environmental > Terrestrial > Soil > Wetlands > Peat | place: Germany... | reverse complement strand
AATCGTGCTTCGCTGTCCTTGCAGTGCTTGAGATTCATCTGGCCCTCCACGTGCCAAAATCTGAATCTCTTCAATTATTTGATTCTCAGCCGCAACGGCTGCGACCTTCTGACTCAGTAAGACTAGCCGGTCCTGCGTGCCCTAACAACATGGCCGCCGGGTCCTATCACGATGCCCTCCCTGTGGGCGCCATAGAAACGCGCCGCGATTTCCTTCAGGCCGAGGTCCTCAACGATCCCGAAACCTTTGTGATTCAGCAATCCAGCGAGTTCGGCCGGATCAAAGAGGCTAAGCCAAGGCTCGCCACGCGAAGCCGCTCTCGCAGCCGTCGCCATCACGCTCGCACGACGCTCGTCCAGATAATTTTCGAACGGTTCGGCATAGTCGAACACGGCTTCCGAATCCGGTACGCGGGCGATGAAATCCAGCGTCAGCGAAAACGCATCGCGGCTCAGATAAGGCACCACGCCGAGCCACTGGAAGAATGCAGGGTGACCTGCCTCAAAGCCAGCGGCCGCGAGCCCGTCGGCCAGGCTTTGCCGCTCGAAGTCGACCGGCGCGAAGGTGAGCGAGGCGGGTATGGCGAGACCCGCCTGTTTCAGGCGCTCCCGCTTCCAGCCTTGCGTTGCCGGGTAATCGACCTCGAACACGCGGACCCCCAGTCCTGCATACGGGTTGCGCAACGAGAACGTGTCGAGGCCCGCACCCAGCACGACGATTTGGCGTACGCCGCGCGCCACGCCGGCCGCCAGCGTATCCTCGGAAAACCGGCTGCGTGCGGCAATGAAGAGGCGCCAGGGCCGTAGCGACTGATCGGCAGCCGTTTCGTCAAGGCTTGCGCGTGTTGCATCATCGAGAATCTTCGAAGCAAAGGGATCGCTGAAGATCGCGCCGCCTTCCAGCGTCTGATGGATGGCGCGAAAGGCGGCCGCCCCGCGCGCGGTATGGCTTGGCTCTCCAGCGCGCAAATCGGCCTCCCTTGCTGCAACGCGGCCCTTCGGGTCTGGATCACACTCTAAGCGGCACTCTTGAGACGCTCCAGCGCTTCGAGGATCTTCGCTCTTCGCGCCACCGCCGCCTCGCGCTTTTCCTTTTCCTCTTCGACGATTTCTTCCGGTGCGTTGGCGACGAACTTTTCGTTGGCGAGCTTGGCATCGACGCGCTGGATATCGGCGTCGGCCTTGGCGAGTTCCTTGTCGAGCCGGGTTTTTTCCGCGGACAAGTCAACCAGTCCTTTCAGGGTTAAGCCTATCGTTTCGTTTCGTACAACGAGCTGCACCGTTCCAGGCGGATACGTCTGGGTTCTAACTAACTCCGATATTTTTGCCATGCGCTTTATGAATTCAGACCACCATTGTGCTCTTTCCCAGATTTGATCAGACGTCCGTGCCAAGACCAACGGAAGCGGTACAGTTACATTCATTTCTGCTCGAACAGATCGGATTGCCGAAATCACTTCGATGACCCATCCAATCTCGGTCTCAGCTCTCGGATCGTAGATCCCAGGACCTGATGGCCATTCAGCCAAAGCAAGCACAGAGTCGCGCTTGGCCGTCACCATCCAAAGTTCTTCGGTGATGAATGGCATGAACGGATGAAGTAGCTTCAGAATTTGGTCGCGCGCCCAAGCAACCATGGCACGAGTTTCGGCCTTCACCGGTCCCTCCTCACCTAACAGTATGGGTTTGGCTAATTCGAGATACCAGTCGCAATAAACGTTCCATACAAAACGATAAATTAAGCTCGCCGCATCATTGAAACGATAGGCCTTGATCGCCTCCGTCACTTCGCTCGCTGCACGCGAGGTCTCGTGCGCTATCCAGAGATTAATCGTTTCCCGCACTCCGACCGGATTGAAACCGGCAGGGAGCGCGCAGGCATTCATCTCGGCAAAGCGGCATGCATTCCACAGCTTGGTCGCGAAATTGCGGTAGCCCTCGACGCGGCTTGCTGCAAGCTTGATGTCGCGGCCCTGCGCTGCCATCGCGGCCAGCGTGAAGCGCAGCGCGTCGGCGCCGTAATCGTCGATCAGGTGCAGGGGATCGATGACGTTGCCCTTCGACTTCGACATCTTGGCGCCCTTCTCGTCGCGGACGAGCGCGTGGATGTAGACCGTCGGGAATGGCGTCTCTTTCATGAAATGCAGGCCCATCATCATCATCCGGGCGACCCAGAAGAAGATGATGTCAAAGCCGGTAACAAGCACGTCGGTCGGGTAGTAGCGCTCCACCTCCGGCGTCTCGTCGGGCCAGCCCAGCGTCGAGAACGGCCACAACGCGGAGGAAAACCAGGTGTCGAGCACGTCCTCGTCGCGGGTGATGAAGCCGGCCCGCTTGTTGCGGTCGAGCGCCATCTCCCGCCCCTGCTCCGGCGTGATGACTTCCTGCTCGACGTAATAGCCGAGCGCGTGGCTGATCGCCTCCTCTTCGGTCTCGGCAACGAATACCTTGCCGTCCGGACCATACCATGCGGGAATTTGATGACCCCACCAGAGCTGGCGAGAGATGCACCAGGGCTGGATGTTTTCCATCCACTCGAAATAGGTCTTTTCCCAATTCTTCGGCACGAAGGTCGTCGCGCCACTGCGCACCGCCGCAATCGCGGGCTGCGCCAGCGTCTTGGCATCGACGTACCATTGGTCGGTCAGATAGGGTTCGATCACGGCGCCTGAGCGGTCGCCGTGCGGCACCATGTGCGTGTTCGGCTCGATCCGCTCCAGGAATCCAAAATCCTCCAGTCGCGCCACGATCTGCTTGCGCGCGGCGAAACGGTCAACGCCGTTCAGTTCTTCGGCAAACTGCATGGCGCCTTCCGGCAAAGCGCGCAGGTAGTCTTCGTTGCCGACCAGCGTCAGCGCAGCCTCCTGATTGAACACGCTGATCTGCGGCAGGTTGTGCCGGCGTCCGAGCTCGAAATCGTTGAAATCATGCGCCGGCGTCACCTTGACCGCGCCCGAGCCTTTTTCGGGATCGGAATATTCGTCGGCGACGATCGGAATTCGGCGTCCGATCAGCGGCAGGATCACATGCTTGGCCACGAGATGCGCGTAGCGCTCGTCGTCCGGGTGCACGGCAACCGCGGTGTCGCCGAGCATCGTCTCCGGCCGCGTGGTGGCGACCACGATGAATGTGGTGGGGTCGGCGGGATTGAAGGTTTTTCCTTCCAGCGGATAGCGCAAATACCACAGGCTGCCCTTGACCTCGATCTGCTGCACTTCGAGGTCGGAAATCGCCGTCAACAGCTTCGGATCCCAATTCACCAGCCGCTTGTCTTTATAGATCAGCCCCTCGCGATGCAGCTCGACGAAGACTTTCACCACGGCCCGCGACAGGCCCTCATCCATCGTGAAGCGCTCGCGCGACCAGTCGCAGGAGGCGCCGAGACGCTTCAATTGATTGACGATGACGCCGCCGCTCTCGGCCTTCCACTGCCAGACGCGCTCGAGGAATTTGGCACGTCCGAGATCGCGCCGGCCCGGCTGCTGCCGTTCCATCAATTGCCGCTCGACCACCATTTGGGTGGCGATGCCGGCGTGATCGGTGCCGGGCTGCCACAGCACGTCGCGGCCGCGCATCCGTTCGAAGCGGCAGAGGATGTCTTGCAGGGTGTTGTTGAGCGCGTGCCCCATGTGGAGCGAGCCCGTCACATTGGGCGGCGGGATCACGATCGTGAAGGGCTTTGCATCGCGCCGCTCCGGGCGCCCGGCGCTGAACGCGCGGCTGTCCTCCCAAATCAGGGACATGCGGGCTTCGATATCGGCGGGCTGGTAGTTCTTCTCGATCATGGCGGTGCAATCATGGATATGGAACGCAGTAGTGGAGTGGATTTGACATTCGCTCCCCACCAGCCCGAGCTCGCATAGCGAATGTCAAATCCAAGACTCCACTACAAACCTATATTTGCTAGTGGTCCTCTGATTCCAGCATTCGCAAAGGTGCCTGCCGAGACGGCATGCGAATGCTGGAATCGGACCACTAGAAAGCCGCACGCGCGCGCCAAGTCAACAAGACGGTCAGCTCGGAAACTGAGATAAAGTCCGATGTAATGGCTGAATCACGGCCGGCAATCGGGGCGCTGGAGCGGGAACGTCAGCGCCCGCGCGAGACCCGCTCGATTTCCGCCTTGACGATGCGCTCCACGAGCCCCGGCAAATTGTCGTCGAGCCAGGATTTCAGCATCGGCCTCAGCATCTCCTTGACCAGATCTTCCAGCGTCCGCGCGTTGTTGCTGAGCACCGTATGCGCGAGGCTATTGAAGGCGGATTCGACCGCCGACACGGTCGAGCGCGACAGCATCTGCTGAGACGCCGGCGGGCTTTCGGCAGGCGGCGGCTCGTATGCGGGCTGGGGCGGCACGGTCTTGGCGGGGACCGCTTCGGTAAATTCGAGGTCGTCCGACGGTTCTACCGTCTTGAATGAGGCCTGCGGCAGTTCGGGAAGAGCCATGTCATCGGTCAGCTCCAACACATCGCCGTCCGGTGATGGGGGCCGTATCTCTTCCGCAGTGGTCGTCTCATCCAACCCATTGAGCAGCGCGTCGATGTCGTCCTGGCTATTGGACGCCTCGGCCGGAGGTGCCGCAGGCGGCGGCGCCGGGGCTGCCATTCTTGGCGCAGGAGGAGCTGACGGCGGAGGAACATCGTTCACCGGCGCCTTCGCAGCGGGCGGCGGCGCAGGTTTTTCCGGCTTGGCAGGAGCTGCGGGGCTGGGCGGCTTTTCGGCGGCGGCCGGCTTTGCTTCGTCGTCGGCAATGATTCGCCGGATCGACGCCAGGATCTCCTCCATCGAGGGCTCTTGGACCTTCGCGGGCTGCGTCATCTCCGATTCCACCTCATCAACGCCCTCGACAGCGTTTTACACCAAGCAGGTGCGGAATTTGCCGGTTCCGGATATGCGGGCTCGGATTTTCATCGCGCCGGCCCGACTTGTCCCCAGATCAAACGCCGCCCGACGCATCGCGCGGATTTTGCCCCTGCCCGGCATGCCGAAACGTCACGCCTTTGAGGGATCCGGGTGCGAATCGCTCTGCTGCCTCAGAGAACGCTACGTCAGGGCAACTGACGATTGCAAGCAACGCCAAGGCGCATGATTCGAGGTCCATCCGCCGCACCTAAGCGAGGGCGGTGCAGCGAAATGGATATATGCCTGTTGCAGATGACGCTGGGAAGTCCGCGGTCTCAAGGACGCAACGACGGCCGCCGTCAGTGGCCGTCGGGAGTCCGAACACCGAACCAGCTGTCGCGCACCTGGTGATAGTGCACACTGGGGTCGTAGACGTTGGTCGGAAGATTGAGCACTTGCGGCGACAGCCGTCCGACGGCGGACAGCACCGCGTATGAGGCCACCACGCGATCATGCTGCGCCGTGACAAGCGCGACACGGGCGTTGACCAGCGCCTGCTGGGCATTGAGCACGTCGAGCGTGGTCCGCTGTCCGGCCTTGGCTTCTTCGCGCACGCCATTGAGCGCGATCTCAGATGCGGTCACCTGCGCCTGGGCCGACGCCACCTGGGCCTTGCCCGCCACCAATTGCCCCCACGCCGTCACGGTGTTGGCGCGGGTCTGGTCGCGCGTCTGTTCGAGAACGAGGCGCTGTTGCGCCAGCGATTCCTTGGATTGGCGGATCAGCGCGTATTCGGCGCCGCCCTGGAAAATCGGCACCGTGAGCTGCGCGATCGCCGAGGCCCCGAAGGTCCGGAAGGTCTGCATCTGCTGCTCATAGGCCTGCTGCACCGAGGCCGCCACCGTAACCGTTGGCAGCAGCGCGCCCTCGTTCACCTTGACCTGGAGATAATTGACGTCGATGCCAAACATCGCCGCGGTGACGTTCGGGTTTTCGACCAGGCTCAGTTCGACCGCGGCAGGCAGCGTCGCCGGCAAGAATCGATCCACGGGCGAGCCCGGCGCGAGGGCTTCTGGCTCGTTGCCGATGATGCGGCGGAAATTCGCCTTCGTCGTCACGAGGGTTGCGTCGGCGGCCAGAAGCTGCGTCTTGCCGGCGGCAAGTTGGGCCTCCGATTGCGCAACGTCCGTGCGCGTCACCTCGCCGACATTGAAGCGGTCGCGCGTTTGCTTCAGCGTTTGATCGAGAACGCGAACGTTGCTGCGTTGAACCTCGACGATCGCCGCATCGCGCAGATAGTCCATGTAGATGGTGGCCGCCGAAAGCAGGATCGTCTCCTCCAGCACGCGTAGCGCCTCGCGGGCGCCGGAAACCTGACTCTCCGCGGCGCGCGTCTTGTTGCCGGTTACATTGCCGTTGTACACCGTCTGGGTGACGGTGAGGCCTGCGCTGCGCGGCGGATCGGTGCCGTGAACCTCAGACCTGACGATCTGGGTCGCAGAGCCGCCGAAGGTGGTGTTCACATCCGTATATTGATAACCGGCGCTCGCCGTGACGGCGACCTTGGGACGATAACCCGACAGCGCCTGCGGAACGTTCTCGTCGGTGGCTCTGACCAATGCGCGCTGCGCGTTGAGCTGCGGATTGTTTTGATAGGCGCGCACCAGCGCAGCCTCAATCGTATCGGCCAGCACCGGCGCCGGGTCCATCAACAACAATAGGAGGACCGCAGCCGCAGCTCCGGTAACGACCTTCACCCCGTCCATCCCCTGCAATCCAATCATACCGCCAACCGGTTCAGATGGCGCCCGAACCGGGTTATCATGTCATTCCAAACAGATATCCCACCCCACCTTATTCCGGGCGCAAGAGCTAAGGAACCCCCCGAGGCACGCCGCAGTGGGAAACTCCTAACATGGGGCATCCGGGCCACACTTTGGTTGGAAAGGCAGGTTTGAGGGCCCAACGGGACTAGAAAACGAAAGCCGGAGGCCGCTCGAGCCCCGGCAGGATGGGTACTGCGGCGTCGAAAAGCGCCCGATGCCCAAAATCGCCCTGTGAGCGCGTCACGATCATGGCCCGCTGCGGCTTGGTCATCGCAAAGGCACCGACCAGCCGGCCGCCCTCCTTGAGCTGCCGGTAAAGCCCCTCCGGCGCGACTTCGGTGGCGCCATTGAGAATAATGACGTCATAAGGCGCAGTTGCCGGATCACCCTCGGCCACACCTGCGGTTTTGACCGTGACGTTTCCAAGCCCAAGCTCGGCGAACGCGGCCTTTGCCTTCGCGGCGAGCGACGAATCAGGCTCCGTGGCCGTCACGTGCCGGGCCAATCTGGCAACCAGCGCCGCCAGGTAACCGGACGCGCAACCGACGACCAATACGTTATCAGTTTCTCTGATATCGACCGCCTGCAACATCTTCGCCGTCACCGCCGGCTTGATAAGGACGCGCTTGGCCGGCCCTCCTGCGCTGACGTCGAGATCGAGATCAAGATAGGCCAGGGCGCGCTGACTTTGGGGAACAAATACCTCCCGTGGCACGGCAAGCATCGCATCGATAATCCTGATATCGGTAACGTCGCTCGGACGTACCTGACCATCCACCATCTTCTGGCGCGCGGTCGAAAAACCAGACATCGGAGGCCCCGAATGGCGAGCGGCTTTAGCCGCGTGAAGTGACGAGAACTGCGTCATCTTTGATACAAGGCCTGCCAAAACGCAACACGGCGATGGCGCCGATCGTGAGCCGCTGTTTCCGCTGGTTGAAAGCGCGGTTCACTCGATGGCGAGAGCGGGGCGTCCGATCAGCCGCGCAACTTATGGCAACATCGGTTGGGTGCAAAAATGCAATGATTCGCTGCGGCGGTGGCCGTCTGTTTCCCGCTCCACGGCGCGCCAGAGAGGCCTAATTGGTGCTTTGCAAGGCCGGGTGGCTTTGTTATACGGCTCCCGCGTGCGAACCTTAGGGTTTCGCCTATTCCTCGGTAGCTCAGCGGTAGAGCATTCGACTGTTAATCGAATGGTCGCTGGTTCGAATCCAGCCCGGGGAGCCAATTTGCATCCCACACTTTCAAATCAACTGGCCGTCGCCTCAAGCCCCCCCCAACGGTCTGATTCGGGCAATGGCAGGTCTTAAGCAGGGAAATCTCTGCACATGCCTCCTCGGTTTTGGGAACCGAGATCGAGGGTCCGGCCGTTTATTGCTCGAACACGGCGCGGCAGGCGTCGCTGAGGTTGCCTTTCTGCCGACGCAGACAGGCCGTGATCGCCCGGACGTTGGGAATTTCGCCGGCGCAGAGGCGATAGACGTCCGGTGTGCACGCCCTCTTCTGCTCCGGCGTCGCGATATCGGCGAGCGCAGAACCGAAGGTGACGAGCGAGAGAAGCAATCCAAGGGTACAGGTAGCCCGCATGCGCCCCGCCGAAGCCCAAGTTCCAGTCAAATTTGCCTTCATGACGGCGTCCTCCGGATTATGCGGGCGCCTTCGCTTGCGCCGATGTCACACCGGCGAATACGCAAGAAATCCTTTGCGATATGTGATTTCGCTCACACTAGGTCGCGCCTGACTTCGCGCGTGAGTTAACCGCCTGGCAACCATGCCAACCGCGGTTGCCAGATCGATAAGATTTGAGGAATCCGCTCAACCTGGGAACAAAGGTCTTTTGACACCCTGCGCGCTCCAAGGTGGAGAGCGCGATGAGCGAAGCCGAATTCGAACGATTGCTGGATGCCGTGCGAGAGGCGATTGCGCCCACTCCGCAAGAGGACTTCTTGAACAACCTGCCGATGTCCGACCAACCGTCGAAGCCTGACAACGACAATGGGCTGGCTTGGCCGCTGCTGCCGTTCCCCGAGGGCTGGTACGCGGCTTGCTGATTAAGACGCGGGCGCCTTTGACGCCGTTGCCCTCAGATGTTTGAGAACATCAGTCGGGCGTCCCAACAAAACGGCGCCTTTTAAGCTGTTTCCCAAGAATTACCAGCAGCCATCTGACAATATTGATTGCACGCCACAAGCAGAAGTGAACCGGTTTAAACGGTTTCACCTCTGCCGATCGCACGGCGTCAGTGTATGCTTGGCCAGTGCGCCACGGCAGAATCAATTATCTTTTAGGAAGCAAAAGTGGGACTCGCGCCGATACTTGATCGCGACAAGAACCAACGGGAGGAACGCATGACGAAATTCAGACTGGTTGGCGCTGCCGCAGTGGCTTTTTCTGTGCTGGCGGGGCCCGCAATGGCCCGGCACATAAGCTCAAGCCCAGCCCACCCCGGCCAGAGCCTCTTCTGCGCGACCAGGGAACCCGGAAATCCCCACAGCAAGTATTGCGATTACATCGCCTGGAGCAAATGGCGGCAGCGAGGTTCTTGGGACAGCTCGCTCGACAATGCTTGCTTTTACAACCCAGCCTTCATACCGGGAGAATGCAGCTTCAATCAGCAGGGCCAGGTTTTGTTTGGGGCGCACCGATGAGGTGATCATCTGCGCCGCTTGCATCCCCTCGAAAGCATAAAGGCGCGGTACAGAAGCCCCGCGACCGCCGTGGTTTCGGCGCCGGTGCTTCAGGTGCCGTAAGGGCCACTGCTCAAAAAGCGGGAAAAGACGGTCGGAGACCGAAGCGCGACAGTAGCGGTCCAGTTGGAGTGAGAATCAAATGCCGCTGCGGCTCACAGATGAGCAGGCGCGTCTTGCTGCCAAGCTCGTTAGTGACGCGAAGACAAGAGCTGGCCTTACCAATGGCCAGATTGCGGACAAAGCGGGCTACGTTGAAAAGACCGTACGGGATGTTCTGAAAGGGCGATGCCGAGTCCGCAAAACTGTAAGTAAAGTATGTAGGGCTCTCAAAATCGATCTTGATGTGGCGCTCAACGAGGCCGGCCTGAACGACGCGGCGGGTCTCTGGTGCCGTTTCCCTCCGCCGCGGATCGAGGGCGATACTCAGGCGCGAGCTGTGCGTGGTGCGCTCGAGGCGTTTCTCGCGCGGGACGAGGATCGCTTCTGTCGGCTGTTTCTAGACGAGGAGCCGCTCGTGCCCGAACAAGCCGAGCGCCCATGGACGGAGATTCTCGCCGCGGCCGGCTATGTGAAGGCGACCCCCGCAGGTGCCGTCTGGCCGTGCGTGCGCGTCTTCTTCCTCGACGAACTCCTTATTGCGACGGACCTCCTCGCCCATGCGGAAGAGGACCAGGTCTTCTCCCTCATGTTAGAGCAGGTGTTCCTCGTGCGGTCGATGGATGTGCGGAAGGGCGACCACGTTCTGGAGCTTTGTCTCGGTTCTGGCGTGAACGCGCTCGCCGCCGCACATCGCGGGGCCGCGAGGGTCGTCGGTGTCGACGTGAGCGAGCGCGCGCTTGCATTCGCGGCGGCGAATGCCGCCGTTAACTTGTCGCGGGAGCGCGGCGACGCGCCGCTCGAGATACTGCGCGGGAATCTATTCGAGCCTCTCGCAGCGGAGGACTGCTTCGATCTCATCCTCGTGAACCCTCCGTTCGAGCCGGTCCCGCGAGGCATGCGGTACTTCCTCCATTCCCACGGCGGAGAGGACGGTCTCGACGTCGTTCGCGCGCTGCTTCCAGGCGTCCCGCAACGGCTCCGTCCCGGCGGGCGGTTCGAGATGTATACCTGCACGCTGAGCGACGAGAGATCAGAGTGGGTGACTGATCTCGTGCTCGCTGCGTTCCCGGACTTCCGTGTAGAGGTGCGGCGCGTAGCCTGCGTCCCGCTTGAGGTCAGTTTCACCGAGTTCCATGATCGCCCCGGCTATGCCGGGCGGGACCGACCCGTCTCGCAAGGCGTTACTACGCATGCCTGGGGCCTCCATTTCCGCGCGCTCCGCGACGGGCCAGCGGGACTCGTGCGGATCGACGCGATGGACGAGGTCCGCGCGTGCGACGCGACGCTCTCGCGGTGGTGGAGAGAGTGGCGCACCAATCCTTGATGCCAACCTCGCCGTCGCTGTGAAGGAAGTGTCCCCAGATTGTCCCCAGAACGAAAAAAACGACCTAATTTTTGCGATGCGATAAATGGCTTTAAAGCATTGATTTTGTTAATGGAGGCCACGACCAGAATTGAACTGGTGTAAACGGTTTTGCAGACCGCTGCGTAACCACTCCGCCACGTGGCCCCATGGGCCGAACTCATATACGCCCTGTCGGCCATAGGCAACCAAGGGCCTCCGCCGTGCCTTCCCGGCGCGATCGGCGGGTTCACTTCGCACCAAGGCTAGTTCAAGCCCTCCTGCGGCGGCGGAAATCCCGCCGTGGCCGCGGCTTCGACGCCGGCTGAGGCTGCTCGTTCCGGTATTGGCTGTATTTGGTCAGCATCCGCTCGAAACTGGCGTGCAATTTCTCGGCAATGTCAGGCCGCTTTTCGAGACGGGAAAGCAACATCGCCGCTGCCTCGATCGTGGACAGGCCATCGCGGCGCGGCTCGCGCCGCAGTTTCCCATAGCGCGACGGACGCGACGGACCCAGGATCACCCGCTGACATTTCAGCATCCAAGCATTGCGCCACCACAGCGCTTTGGCCTGGCTCCATGTGCCATCGAGCAGCACAATCCCTTCAATGTCCTTCAGGATGGCGCGCTGATCGTCCTCGATCTCTCCTTTGCGGTTGATGGCGACGATGTCGCTTTGGGTATCGAGGTCGGCCACTTTCGCGGACCCAAGATAAAGCACTGCCCAGCGTGAGGGATCGGCGACCGGCCGCCCCAGCGCCTTCGACAGGCTGGGCCAGGACAATCCGATCTTGAGCACCGCATTTGCCAGGTGCATCGCGGTCAGCCTCGCCGTCCCCAGCGCCCTGTCCTGCTCCTGCGGATGCTGCAGAATCAGCACCGAAATACGGTTGTCGATTGGAGCGATTCCGTCGCAAACACACAACGGCATCGGCTTGTGGCAACGTGGGCAATCAGGAGCCGCCGCCGTCGCGGCGGCGCCGGTGTCCGTCTCAGATTGTCTTGACATCCGACCGCTATACGCCGCTACCCCACCCGCTTCAACAATTTCGGGCAGTTGCCGCAGGGTTCGCGGAATTGAGGTCGCGGCTTCGCGCGCCTCCGTCCCTGCTGAAACTTCATCTGCAAGGCACCGTACCTGCTACACCAGCCAACGGGGGACGGAATGCGTGTAGCGGTTATCGGAACGGGAATTGCCGGCAACGCCGCTGCATGGTCCTTGTCACAACGTTATCCGGTAACGGTCTATGATCGCGAGATCAGGCCCGGCGGCCACAGCCACACCGTAACCGTCGACTATGACGGAACGTCGATCGCCGTCGATATCGGCTTCATCGTCTATAACGAACTCAACTACCCCGACCTCACCGCGCTGTTCGCCCATCTGGGCGTCGAGACGGTGAAGAGCTGCATGAGCTTTGCCGTCACGGCCGATGGCGGCCGCTTCGAATGGAAGGGCGGCGGCAATAACTGGCGGCAAACCGCCGCCGGGCTTTTTGCGCAGCCCAAAAATCTGCTTTCGCCGTCCTATCTCTGGATGCTTCGCGACATCCTGACGTTCAACAGACAAAGCGTCGAGGACTACGCCGCCGGCCGGTTGGCCGGATTGAGCCTGAGTGAGTATTTTCGTCATCGCAAATTCGCACCACGACTGCTGACGGATTACCTTGCTCCGATGGGCGCCGCCATCTGGTCCGCACCGGCCGACGAGATGTTGGACTTTCCGGCCGAAAACTTTGTGGCGTTCTTCAGCAATCACCGTTTGCTTCAATATGACCGTCCGGTCTGGCGAACCGTAAGAGGCGGCAGCCGAAACTACGTGGAAAAATTGACCGCTGGCTTTCGGAACCGTATCCGGCTCGGCTGTGCCGTGACGTCGATCGAACGGAAGCCGCATGGTGTCGTTGTCAACGACAGTCACGGCGGCAGCGATACCTACGATCATGTCGTCATCGCCGCGCACAGCGATCAGGCGCTGGCAATGTTGTCCGACGCCGATGATCGGGAACGGTCGGTTCTTGGCGCCATCGGTTACGCGCCCAATTCGATTTACCTGCATCGCGACGCAAGATTGATGCCCAAGCACAGGCGAGCCTGGGCGTCGTGGAATTTTCTGCGCTGGCAGCGCAAGGGGACGGCCGAAAATGACGTTGCCGTCACCTACTGGATGAACGAACTGCAAGGGATCGATAAGGAAAAGCCCCTGTTCGTCAGCCTTAACCCTCCCTTCGAACCGGATCCCGCCCTCACCTTCGGCAAATACATCTGCGAGCATCCGCAATACAACGCGGCAGCCTTCGCCGCCCAGAAGCGACTGGACGAAATTCAGGGACGGCGTCACACTTGGTTTTGCGGCGCCTGGACCGGTTACGGATTCCATGAGGACGGATTGCGGTCTGCTCTCGCCGTCGCGCAGGCGCTGGGAGCAACCGTGCCCTGGCGCGAACCCCCGCCAGAGCTGGCGGAAGCCGCGGAATAGCCATGCTGGATCAGAACGCCACAGCCACCGCGCAGGATGTCAAGGCCGATGCCGCGGCGCTGTATTTTGGCGAGGTCATGCACGCGCGCCTCAAGCCGGTGGGACATCGCTTCCATTACCGCGTGATGAGTTTGCTGATCGATCTCGACCGGCTCGATGCCGCCGACCGCCAGTCGCGATTGTTCGGAGTGAACAGGCGCGCACTCTACAGTTTCAAGGAGGCCGACCATGGAGATCGGGACGGGTCACCCTTGCGCGCTTATGCGCAAAGGCGCGCACAGGAGCGCGGCATCGACCTGACCGGCGGGCGCGTGTTGCTGCTGTGCTATCCGCGGTTGCTTGGCTACACCTTCAATCCGTTGTCGGTCTATTTCTGCTATCGCGCCGACGGGCAACTGGCCCTTCTGATCTATGAGGTTCGCAACACCTTTGGCGATATCCACGCCTATGCGCTTGCCGTGAATGCGGACGAGATCAGCGATGCCGGCGTTCGGCAACAGCAGGACAAGCTGTTCTACGTCTCGCCCTTTGTCGAGATGGCCATGCGCTATCATTTCCGGGTCTTGCCGCCAGGCGAGCGGGTGAAACTGCGCATTCTTGAGACCGACCGCGAGGGTCCGCTTCTTGCCGCAACCTTCAATGGACATCGGCGCGCCCTCAACACCATGGGGTTGCTGCGTTCGTTCTTCGCCCTGCCGGCCGTTACCGTCAAAATCATCGCCGCCATTCATTGGGAGGCGTTTCGGCTTTGGCTCAAGGGAGTGCGGCTGGTGCCGCGTCAAAAAGAAGCTGCCGATAGAAGCTTGGCGATTGGGAAGAGCAGCGATTATACTTCGCCGGTATTGTCTGCCCGCGGCAGAAGGTGAAGCCAGGTCGATTGACCATGCCCGCAGTGCTTTCGATCACGTCCGAAACCGTGGACGCTATCCTTCCGGAACTTCCTCGCATGGTCCGGCTGGCGCTGGGATTTGGTTCGAAACTGCGGCACGGCTCGCTCGAGGTGACCTTGCCCGACGGCCGCACGGTCAGACTTGGCGACAACGGACCGGGTCCGGCCGCCGCCATGACGGTCTAGATCGGA
>Ga0209517_10006546_pt1 | contig 14358 bp, 15 predicted proteins | sample PeaSoiMetSII2010_FD_187695 | JGI IMG/M metagenome (GOLD analysis project Ga0209517, IMG submission 187695) | Peat soil microbial communities from Weissenstadt, Germany - SII-2010 (SPAdes) (version 2) | ecosystem: Environmental > Terrestrial > Soil > Wetlands > Peat | place: Germany... | reverse complement strand
CTGCCTCCGATTTCGATGAACGAACCTTGCGGCGGGCCGTGGTATCTGAAATCGGTTGGCTGTCCCCATTTCCGGGTCGAAGGATCAGCCGCCCGCTTTCGCTGCCCGACCGATGGGCTTGTAACCGCAGGTGGCGGCTTTCTTCATGGCTTCCAGGCCTTCCGATGAAGAGAGCAGTGGCGTGGTTCGCACCGCGCGGCATGCGCCCCCCGCGGCCACGGCCATGGAGAACGCCGCGGCGCTGACGCTGTCCGGCATCTCGACGACGCCGATAACATCGTAATCGCCGAAAGACAGCCAGAAGCGCTCGACGCGCCCGCCGAGTTTTTCGACCGGAGTTTTAATGGCCGCGGAACGGTCCTGCGGGTTGTGAATCATCGCCGCCCACGCTTCGGGAGTGTAACCGACTTGAAGTAAATAGGACGCCATAGGGTCCTCCTTTCGCGGAGTCAAGTCTACACCCGCGAGGGGGCCAAAACAATCCTGGCATACGAATCCGGATTCGAGGGATTGTAGATACCGTTGGTCATGGCGAAAATCAACAGCGGGAGCTGCCCGTCATTCCGCACGGCATGGGACGCGAGAGGCTCGATTTCGACGACCACGGTGCCGGCGCCTGCGAACTTTCTAATCTCCAGGGTCGTTCCTTCGCCCTGGTCCCAAGCCAGAGTCCAGGAATCCTCGTGGCGAACCACCAGCACCTCTTTTCGCAGACGATGGAAATGATTTCCGCGAAGGTGACCCGGCAACGTCGTGCTGAAGTGCACGTCGACAACTGAACCCAGGAAGCGGAGCTGCTTCTCCGGAAGGGTGTAACTGGAACCGCGCTGGTCCCCACGGTCTTCGAGTTCGAAGATACGCACCATCTTGGTTATTATGAAGCCATGCGAACGTTTTTCGCCGGCATCATTTTGATAACGTTCTGCGCCGCCGTGCGCGCGGATTTCAGTTATCAGGAGACCACCCAGATGACCGGCGGAGCGCTGGTGAAAATCCTGCGTCTGGGCGGTCCGTTCACCCGCAAGGCCCGCGAGCCGATCGTGTCCACCGTACTGATCAAGGGCAATCGCATGGCGACCCTGGGGAAGGAGAACTCGACCATCATCGACGTCGACAAAGAGACCATCACCGAAATCAATCTCTCGAAGAAGACCTACTCGGTGGTGACCTTCGCGCAGATGCGGCAGGCCATGGACGACGCCATCGCCAAAGCCGAAGCTAATACACGAGCCCAGCAGAAGAAGCAACAGAAGGCCGCTCCCAAGGGCAATGTGGAGGCGAAATTCAAGGTATCGGCCAAGGCCACCGGAAAAACCAAGAAGGTGCAGAACCTGAATGCCAAGGAGATGGTGGTAACCATGGACCTGGAAGGCACCGACAAGGACACCGGCCAGTCGGGCAGCATGACCGTGATCGAGGACGCCTGGATGGCCACCGTCGCGGGCTACGACCAGGTGAAGGCGTTTCACCAGAAGATGGCGCAGAAACTGGCGCGCGAGTTTCAGCCTGAGTTGTCGCGCATGGCGATGTCGGATCCGCGCATGATGCAAGGACTGTCAGAAGCGGCGAAGGAGATGTCGAAGGTCGCCGGTGTCCCGGTCGAAACGGTGATGAAGATGGGAACCGGAATCACGGCCGACAGCACTGATTCCAGCTCCGAGAAGGACAAGCCCAGCGTTCGTGATGCAGTCAACAGTCGACTCCCCTTCGGGCGGAAGAAAAACGATGATCCGCCGCCAGATCAGAAGAACGACCAAAAGCAATCCGGCCCTGCGCTGTTGCTCGAGATGACCACCGAGATGAGCAGTTTCTCCTCCGGTGCCGTGGATGGCTCGAAGTTTGACGTGCCTGCGGGCTTCAAGCAGGTGGACTCGGATTGGGTTAAACTTACGCGCTAAGCGATCGCGCTAGTTGTCCGCCAGCGCGAACACCACAATGTTGCTGGCGTTGCTGGGCTTCAGGTCAGGCGCCAGGCGATTGAGTCCCGAGCTGACTAGCGAGTTCCCGGTGCTGACAGCGATATACTGCTTGCCGCGCACGCTATAGGTGATCGGATAGCCGGTGATCGGCGAGCCTAGATTGATGTCCCACAACACCGCTCCGTTCTGCTGATCGAAGGCGCGGAAGTGGCCATTCGTATCGCCGGTGAAAATCAGCCCGCCGCCTGTGGCCACCGACGACATCATGCCCGCGCGCTGGTCATATCTCCACAGCGTCTTGCCCGTTTCAACCGAAATCGCAAACAGCGTGCCGATATTTTCCGTGCCCGGCGCGATTCTCGACCGCGCGTTAAACGAATACGCCGAATCATTGTTCAGGGCGGTCTGGTCCTCACAGGTGTTCTGCAATCCGTAATACATCGCATTGGTCAGTGGACTATAGGCGCCCGCCTGGAACCCTTTCCCGCCATTCACGGTCGGGCAGATGAAGTGCGTCTCGCCAACCTTCGTAAAGGTCGTCTCCGGGTTCACGGTGACAGCGCCGGTCGCGCCGTCGATCTTCGAAACCACGTTCTGCATCACCGTCGGCCGGGCCCAAAGGAACTCGCCCGTCTGCCGATCGAGCGTGTACACGATGCCGGTTTTTCCGGGAATACCGGTGACTACCTTGCGGCGCTCGCCAGGCTTGAGTCGCGGATTGATCCAGGTGACCTGACTGGCATCCGGCGCGACTACTGTATCCACCAGCAACCTCTCAAAGGGGTGATCGAAATCCCAGTGATCGACCACGTGCTGGTAGTACCACACGATCTTCCCCGTATCGGCATTCAGGGCCAGCGTCGAGTTGTGATACAGGTACTGCTTGTCATTCCCCGCCATGAGGAATTTAGGAGCCGGAGAGGTAACGGACGTTCCGACGTACAGCATGTTCAGCTCGGCGTCGTAGCTCGGCACCATCCACGCGCCTACGTGACGGCGCTTGGCATCGGGAATCCCGCCCCAGGTTTCATCGCCAGGCTCGCCGGGTCTGGGAATGGTGCGCGTACGCCATAGCTCCTTGCCGGTCACGGCGTCGTGCGCGGTGATGACGCAGCCATCCGGGCTGAACTTGTACTCGCATCCGCGCGTCGAGAAAATCTTGCCGTTGGCGATGAGGGGACCGGCGGTTTCCTGCGCCGGAGTCTCGCGATAGTCGACGATGCGGGTTTCCCAGTCAAGTTGTCCGGTGACTTCATCCAGAGCAAACAGAAAATCATCGGAGCTGGTATCGATGATGTGGTTGCCAAAGATGGCGATATTCCGGTTGATGCTGGGCACCGGGATGAACTTGCCGAGGTCTTCCGGCTCCTTGCGCTTGTATTCCCATTTAAGATCGCCCGTGGCCGCGTCGATGGCCTGGATGTAGTCACTCGGATTCGGCATATACATGACGCCGTCGTGGACCAAGGGCGTTCCTTCCTGGATTCCAGGACCCATGCCGCGCGTCCACACCATGCGGAGGCGCCCGACGTTGGCGCGCGTGATCTGGCTGAGCGGGCTATAGCCCCAGCTGTTCAGCGTGCGGCGCCACATCAGCCAGTCCGCCGGATCGGGATCCTGGAGCATCGGGCTGGTGACAGGTTTTGGCGGAGCCGGTGCCTGCTGTCCGGAAATTGACAGGACAACCAACACAAGAACCAGCGTGCCTGGAAAATGTTTCATGGGACCTCGGACTCCTATTTTCATACAGATCCTGGCGCCCATGGCGGGTATGACGCCATTTTGCTTGCTGAAACTGCCTTTCCGTGCTAGTCTTAGGTAGCTTTTGAAATCCAGTACCTCGCTTGAATCCCTCAATTAGAAACCTCCGATCGTAGGCACCTCAATCGCGTCCAGGACTTCCATCGCTACAAAACATCGTAAGAAAAGAGAACAACATGAAAGAAACAGGAACAGTAAAGTGGTTCAACGCAGCCAAGGGTTTTGGCTTTTTGGCGCGTGAAAATGGCGAGGATGTATTCGTCCATTTTTCGGGAATTGAGGCCTCCGGCTACCGGTCGCTCGAAGAGGGCGCCAAAGTCACCTTCGTCGTGAAGAGCGGACCCAAGGGTTTGCAAGCCGAGCAAGTAAACCTGGCGTAAGCTTGGCCTAAATGTCCAAGTCACACGGCGATAAAGCACGTTTCCACAGACTTCGTAAGCAAAGCATCGCCCGGCGCCTCAAGTCCCGGGAGCTTCGCAAACAGCTGGCCGTAGCTCGACTCACGCCGGCGACGCCCTAAGGGGCGAACGCTTAACCTCACTAGACTCATCACTAAACCTAGCGGCTCGGAATCTGCGGCGATTGTTTGCAGCAGCTTACCGGCCCGCTACTGTTTTGGAGTACCCTATGCCCTATCCTCTGTGCCTATTCCGGACGATGTTAACGGGGTATGCTACTTTGGCGCGATGATTTCTCGACCTCCACCCTGGAAGAGGTACTGAGATACCAAATCGAAAACCGGGCGTGGAGCAAGGAGCTCCGGTTTCGCAGCAGCACGCTCGTGAACAAACGTCTGGCGAACGAAATCAGCCAGGACGACTATCTCGTCAACCGCAAGCTCACGCGCGAGGAGGCCGAGGAGTGCCAGCGCCGCGCAGCCATACTGGACACTCAGATCGCGCGCGCCACCGTCAGACCCCTGCTTCACGCAAGCTGAAACCGTCACCACATTGCGTGCCGGGCCCCATACCTGCGATACTGAAAATACCTCGATCCGAGAGCTTCGTCGTAATCGCAAACGTAGGGCGTTCCTCTTCTTTCAAGGTAGAACAGGCGCCTTTCATGCGTGACAAATCTTACAAATTGACCACCGGAGTCCCAGCTTGAGTGTACAGCCTGGGAAAGCGGCCGCCGGAAAATCCAAGGTAGTGGATCCCGCCAATGTGGCTGCGAACCTTCGGGATCTCACCGTACATCTTCACCGGGGTAACGCCGCCGAGGCAAAAACAATTGCCAAGCAGGCGGCGGAACAGCTTCAGGAAATCATCCAGGCAGGCGACGAAGCCGAAGGTGTGCTGATCGCGCGAGCGCAGCAGACCATGTTCGCGATCGAAGAAGTCGGCATCATGTTGTCCCAGGACGATGTGAACGGCGCGCTGGCCGCCGCCCGCGACGCCGCCAAAGAGTGGCGCATCAAATAAGGCGTCCCCTACTGCGCCTGGTACCGGCGGGCGAAGTTGTCTAAACCAATCTGATCGATAATGTTTCGAGCCTTTTGGTAGGCTTCGGCATCCGCAAACGGACCGATCAGCACGCGAAACGATTTCGCACTCGGACCGGGCGCTACAAATGAGTCGAGCGCGTATTTGCGCAAACCCTGGGCGATGACCATGGCCACGCCTTTTTCCACGGCTCCAACTTGAATATAGATCGCCTTCGGATTGGGATTGGCAAAGAGCGGCGCTTCCGCCGCGGGCTGCGGCGCTGGCGTCGGCGCAGGTTCACGAACGATGGTCGCTTCGATCATGGGAGCTGGCGCGGGAAGCGGATCCGGTAAAAGCACCGGCTGGACGGCTTCCTCGCGAGCCGAGATCGCCTTGCCCGCAAGATACGCGCCTCCCGAGCACACCACCACCAACACCAGGGCCAGGAACGTGATCGCGGCCACTTGGCGGCGGCCCACCACCAGCTCGAAGTCCTCTTTGAAATCGAAATTGGAACCGGCCCCGGGAGCAGGAGGCTCGGGAGGCTCCGGAGGAATGTTCTGTGGTTCGTCAAGCGCGAGAATCCGCTGCATCACACCTGTTTTATCGGCAGGGATTGCGATTTTCCGTAGTACGGGGCAGGGCGCTAAAAGGGGACAGCTCTTGAGGTGGATAACAGGTCGGCTATTCGCAGTGCCAGGAGCTGTCCCCTTTTAGCTACTAAAGATTCCGTTTCAGATGGTTAACGATGTGATACCCCGCCATGAACTTGAACGGGGCCTCGCCCAGGCTGTAGTGCCCGCAAGGCATGGCGACCACGCGGTGTTCGAAGCCCAGTTCGCGAACCTTGGCGATCACCTGCTCAGAAAAGCGGGTGGGAAAAGTTGTATCGTAGCGCGCATAGAGGAACAGAGGCTTCTTCCCGAGCCGCGCATAGCGCTCGACGTAATTCGGCGGACTGATCACATCCCAGGCTTCGCGTAGCTGGTCGAGCGTCACGGCCGTCTCCAGCCCCTGGCGGATATGCTGGGTCGAGAGCCCTTCCCAGACCACATCGGCGACATACGTGGAGCAGTGGGCGAAGACGTTCACTTTGAGCCGCGGGTCGTGGACACTGGCCAAATACGCATAACAGGAGCCCAAACTGGTCCCGACGATGCCGATACTCTCATAACCCTGCTGCTCCAGCCAATCGACGCAGCAGCGCGTATCGATCACGGCCTGGCGAGTTGCATCGATGGTCCGGGCGATATTCGAGGAGACCGCATAGTCGGCGCGCTCGAGCTCGGGCGGCATGCGGAAGTCGTGGTAGGGCAAGCTCACGCGCAGGGCATTGATCCCGAGCTTCGCCATCCCGGCACACAGAGCCCCGTGCTGGCGTGCGGATGCGTTCCAGTGCGGAAGTACCACTGCGGCCACGCGGCGTCGGCTCGGCTTAACACCCTGATTACCACCAGCCGGGAACCATTGTCCGTGAACCGTATTGTTCTCGGGATAAGGGGTTTTCACGGGACTGGTGAAACGCAGGCGGTTGCCGTCCAGAACAAAATCGGAAGGCGTAGTGTAGCCGAAGAACTCGTCGCTATCGGCTAGCCCGGCCTGGTTCAGGAGCTTCAGGTATCCGTGCGGATCGTGCCCATTCCGGGGAAGGCGTAAGGCGTTCGGCCACTGGCGGGTCCATTCCAGCCCCCATTCGAAGGGCCTGACGACGCGATTGGTGGAGACGGCATTCAGGCGAGCGTCCCAATCGTACATCCAGCGGGCGTAAAGACTTCTCATGCGGGTCAACTATCAAGTTAGCAGGATGCGGGAGGGGGATAAAAGAAAAACCGCGCCGGGAAACTACATCCGGCGCGGGAAAGGAGAATTGTGATTGATTCGAACGAAAAACTACGAAACCATCTTGGCGAGCCCGGCTGGTACAGGGGTGCCGGGCGCCGACTGCGTACGGAACTCGTATTGCTGAATTTCCATGGCGGCTAAACCATTGTCAAAGCGGACGATACGGCCACGCGCCACAAGCTTGAGAGCGCATTTGTTATTGAGCTGGGCCGGCCAGCTGATGGCCAGCTCGATGCGGCGACCAGGACGCAGGATCTGCCCCGCGGTGAACAGCACGCCGGAGCTCGACATGTTTACCGTCTTGCCTTCGCCGGCCTCTTCTCCGCCCCGTTTGTTCAGGGCGCGATAGCGGATTTCCCGCTCAATCGCGAACCGGTCTGATCGCCGGCGGTCAGCGTCCTGTGTTTGCTCTAGCGCCACGTTTCACCTCGTGTGTACAGTTAGAAGTTTGCCCTGCGTGGCGGGTTGCAACAATAGCAGTCTAGGGCCATTCCGATGGGTACATCGGTACCAACAGTCTCACCCCGCAGTGACTAGAACTAATTGGCACACCGGGGATTTAGCCGTTAAGTTTCAGCAACTTCACACTTTTGGATCGGAGGCGCGCCGGGCCCGGATCTCGGCCAGCCGCTGGGCAATCTTTTGCTCCAGGCCGCGATCCGTGGGCTGGTAGAATTTCGTGCCCTCTAAACTCTCAGGCAAACAGCTCATCGTATTGAGCGCATCCTCGAACTGATGGGCGTGCTGGTAGCCGTGACTATAGCCCCACTCCTTCATCGCCCGCGTGGGAGCGTTGCGCAGCTGCATGGGAACCGGCTCCGCGGTGGTGTTTTCGACCGTCTCCATCGCTTTGTTCAAAGCTCGATACGCTGCGTCCGACTTGGGCGCGATGGCCAGGTACAAGGCAATCTGGGCTAAGGCCTGGTCGCCCTCCGGTATACCCAGGAAATGGACCGCCTGCTGCGCGGCGATGGCCTGCTCCAGGGCCCGTGGGTCCGCCAGGCCGATGTCTTCGATAGCCATGCGAACCAGGCGCCGAGCCAGGTACATCCGGTCTTCCCCGCCCTGCAGCATCCGTGCCAACCAGTACAACGCCGCGTCCGGATCGGAAGAGCGGATGCTCTTATGCAGCGCCGAAATCAGGTTGAAGTGTTCCTCGCCGGCCTTGTCGTACAGCAGCACCTTGCGCTCGATCACCGATTCCACGGCGTCACGGTCCAGCACGCCTTCGCGGGCCACGCCCGCCGCCGACTCCAGAATGTTGTAGGCGCTCCGTGCGTCGCCATTGGCGTAGATCGCGATCTGCTCCAGCAGGTCGCGCGGCGCGGCCAGTTCCAGAGCTGTGAGACCGCGTTCCAGCAGCGTTACGATCTCTTCCATCGAGAGCGCCCGCAGCGCGTACACCTTGGATCGAGAGAGTAATGCCGAGACCACTTCGAAAGACGGATTCTCGGTGGTGGCCCCGATCAGGATAATGTCGCCCTTTTCTACGTAAGGCAGAAAAGCATCCTGCTGGGCTTTGTTGAAGCGATGAATCTCGTCGACGAAAACCAGGGTCTTGCGCCCCGCGCGGCGCAGACGTTCGGCATCCGCCATCACCGCCTTGATCTCCTTGATCCCGCTGAGCACGGCGCTGAACGGCACGAACTCGCAGCGCGTCATGCGGGCGATCAAGCGCGCGAGCGTGGTTTTTCCCGTTCCCGGAGGTCCCCACAGGATCATCGATTGCAGCTCATCGCGCTCGATCTGCATCCGCAAGGGCTTGCCCGGGCCAAGAATGTGCTGCTGGCCCACGAAATCCTCCAGGCGCTCGGGCCGCATGCGCTCGGCGAGCGGACGTTTTTCGTCGGATGCGGAAGAAATCGGGGCGCTATCGAACAAGCTCATGCAAGGTCTCTCTGCCGGCGGGCTTCATACAGTAAGATGCCGGCCGCAACCGCCGCGTTTAAAGATTCGACGGTCGTGGTCGGGATCTTGAGACCTGTGGCGCGCGCGGCGATTTCGGGCCTTACGCCACTGCCTTCGCCCCCTATGACTATGGCGCAAGGAGCCGCTAATGGGGCGTCGGCGACCGAGAGTGCCGCCCTCGGATCGGCCGCATACAGCTTGAGCCCCGCTGGAATGTCCACCGGCATTCCAACAATGACGGGCAGTCGAAATACCGAACCCGCCGATGCCCGCAGACATTTGGGATTGGACGGACTGACCGTACCCTTGAGGAACACCGCGCCGGTGGCTCCGAAAGCCTCGGCCGTTCTCAGGATGGCGCCCGCGTTTCCAGGATCCTGGACGCCATCCAGGATCACCACCAGCGGCGTTCCTTTTGACAAATCTTCCGTGGTCCACTCCGGCAGCCGGACCAGAGCCAGCACTCCCTGGGGCGATTCGGTGGACGCCAGCTTGTTGAACAGGCTGTCCAGCACGCGGACCACGCGGGTCGAGCCCGTGCCGGGGATCTCTGGCGCGGATTCCGACAAAATTACCGCGTGTATCTCTATCTTGCTGCGCAGGGCTTCGTCCAACAAATGAGGTCCCTCGGCCAAAACCAGCCGGGCGTCCATGGAACCGGCGCCGGGCGCGCCTCCGGAAGCAAGGCGGCGGACCTCTTTGAGCAGGGGGTTCTTATCGCTGATGAGGGTTTCTACCACGGCCTACAATAGATCTGAACGCCCAGCATATCGCATGAATCGGGTCTTGCTCAGAGTCGGAGTTTGCGCGGCCGCCGCGGGGACCATCGCGGCAGGCATCGCCCTGACCACTGTGGCGCGCGAAATCAGCCGCCAATCCCGGGTGGATGAGGCCCAGCCCGCCGACGTCATCGTGGTCCTGGGAGCGGCCGAATACCGCGGCCACCCCTCGCCGGTTCTGGAAGCCCGCCTGAATCACGCGCTGTTTCTGTACCTGCGCAGTTTAGCCCCGCGGATTCTGACCACCGGGGGCGCGGGCGGCGATCCATCCTTCACCGAGGGCGGCGTGGCGCAGGCCTACCTGAGCCGGCACGGAGTTCCCGCCGAAGCCATCCTGGTCGAATCGGAAGGCGAGAGCACCGTGCACAGCATCGCGGCCGCGGCCGAGATCATGCGCCGTATGAATCTGAAATCCTGCATCGTGGTCAGCGACGGGTATCATATCTATCGCGTCAAAAAACTGCTGGAGAATCAGGGGATGAAGGTGTACGGCTCGCCTCGCCCCGAGGATCGCGTCCCCCTGGAACAGGCGGGCTGGCGGCAAGAATGGTTGTACATGCGCCAGGCCCTGGCCTACGGGCTGTGGCGCGTCGGCATCCCAATCTGAAATTTCAACGGGGAATGACCAACGTCTTCTAACTTCCGGATTGCCAACTATTCGGACGGAACCCAAATCCCACTCTCCCCACAGCACGGAAAGGCAGTTACCGATTCCCCACCGGCTGAAACCGCCACAACGTGGAGCGGAAGCGCTGGCGGACCTCCACGATCTGCCCGTCGCGAGTCCAGCTCAGCGCGTTCGTGTTGCTCCCCTGGTCCGTGGGAAGCCGCGTGATCCGGCCCGTATTCGTATCGAGTATGCCGGGGACCCAGAACCACGAATCAGGCGGGAAAAGCGGCATCAACAAACGGCCGTCCGCCCTCAGGCCACCGAATGCCCCAGGCGCCAGCGGAACGGAACCGTCGGTCTTGATCTCATGCTCGGTGTTCCCGTCCAACGGGAAGCGGAAAAGTCTCATCTTGGCGCTCTCCACCGTGCTGATCACCAGGCTACGGCCGCTGGGGTCCGCCATGACACTGTCTCCGGCGCGGATCAGGCTCGGCTCGCCGCCCGCGGACGGAACCGACCAAATGTTCCCGCCCGCGGAAAAGTACAGCGTCTTGCCGTCCGGAGAGGAAGTAATCGACGAAATCTCTCCCTTCCCTGTCGCAATCCTGCCGGTGACTCGTCCAGTGGCGGTTTCGGCCACGGCGATCGTCGTGTGTGGCGGCGGTCCGATCACGAATGCAATGTCGCGCGGTCCGGCCGCGGTAATGGGCCACGACGTCTCCTCCGTAGTGGCCACCAGCGGGACCGGATTCTTGCCGTCGGCGAGCGCCATCAGACGATTCCGGCCCAGACCGGGCACCGTAACAATCGCGCGCCCATCCGGGAGTGAGACAATCTCGGCGCCTTCGCTGCCGCTAACGCCGGCCATCACCTCGGCTCCAGCCGCAGTTGGCGAATACCGGACCACTTCCCCATTTCCTTCTGTTGCGCTCGCGTACACGTTGCCATCCGAATCGGTATCCAGGTACCAGATCCAGCCGGTGGTGGTGAACAGCGTTCGGGGTGCGAATTTCCCCCTCAGGGCAATGGAGACCACGCGCCTAAGAGCGTCTTCGCGCATGGCAACGATGACTGATTTCCCATCGCGGGTCACCGCTGCGGCATCATTATCCAGCGCTAATCCTGGCGGCGTCAACGGTCTCGATTCGCCCGTGTTCACGTCCACCGCAAGCAGCCGGTCCGGATCCTTTTCTTGCCCTAGAAGCCTTCCTGCGACGACAGCCTCCTTGCCATCGGGAGTGGCCCGAATGTGCACACTATCAAAGGCAAGTGAGGCGCGGCAGATCACGGGAAGATCCTGAAGCCGACCCGTCTCCGGCCAATACCGGAACAATTGCAGATTCCGCTGGGCATTGAGTTGGTAGACGAGCAAAGTACCATCGGGAAGGACCTCGGGAGCCGCGGCGTTCTCCAGAACTAGCTTCTCTTCTCCGCCTAGAACGGGCACACGGTAAATCCCGCGCGGCACATCCGCGCTCCGGTCGTAATAAATCGACGTGCCGTCCCGGGACCAAGCGATTTCGTCGATCTGGCCGAGTTCGCGGTTGCGAGTTAGCACCGCCCAATTCCCCGATTCGGGTGTCATGACAGCGACCTGCGTTTGGCCTCGCTCCATCGCCTGAAACGCGAGCAAGCGACCGTCTGGGGAAGGCCGCGGATCCAGCGCGATTTCGGGTCCGGCCAAAATCGATCCCGACCATGTCTCCGCCTCCGGCGCCCGTGACCACAGCATCCACCCCAACGCTGCCACGGCCAGTGCGCACGCCGCGGTCAGAATCCACGGCAGGGAGGAAGAGCGGCGCAGGTCCCCGACCGGCGATTCCTCCGCCGCCAACAACATCGCATCGCCAATATCCCGCAGCCGCCGAGCTGGATCCTTTACCAGACACCGTCGCAGCATCCTTTGCCCCTGTGCCGGAACACGATCCCAATCCGGCTCATCTTTCAGAACGCTCGATAGGATTTCGGTAAACGTAGCGCCTTGAAACGGACGACGACCAGTCAGTAGCTCGTACAGCACCGCGCCAAACGCCCAGATGTCGGTGCGCTTATCGACGTACAATCCCTGCGCCTGCTCCGGACTCATGTACGCCGCAGTCCCCATCACCATCCCCGCCTGCGTCATCCCCAGAGTCTCCGTCGCGAACATCGACCCATCTTCGGCTGCCGACGACGGCTCAGGCAATGCCTTGGCCAACCCGAAATCCAGCAGCTTCACCATGCCGTCCGCCCGCAGCATGATGTTGCCGGGCTTCAGGTCCCGATGCACGATTCCCCGATCATGCGCTGCTTGCAGAGCATCGGCAATCTGCGCCGCGCACTTCAGCACGGCATCGAGCGGCATGGGCCCCTTGAGATTCCGGCCCTCAACCAATTCCGTCACCAGGAAAAGGACGCCGTTCTCCTCGCCCACGTCGTAGATGGCCACGATGTTGGGATGATTCAACGCCGCCACTGCCCGAGCTTCCTGCTCGAACCGTTGCCTCCGCTCGTGATCGCGAGCAACCTCCGCCGGCAAAACCTTCAGCGCAACCTCGCGCTTTAGCCGCATATCGCGAGCCCGATACACTTCACCCATCCCGCCCGCACCGATGGGCGCAATGATTTCGTAGGGGCCGAGTTTTTCGCCGGCAGACAGCGGCATACGAGTGATTCAGCCCAGTTTATATGATCAAGAGATGGTCTGTGCCTGGATGACGGCGTATCCGGACAGAACTGAGTAGAGGAAAGTTGCCGACCAACCAAGTGTTGGGTACTTTTGCTCTACCGCTGCGGCGTTGATCGCGTGTGATCTGTCCGCGCGACTGTTCGTGTGAAGTCGGAAAGCCAGCGGCTCGCAACATGCAGCCGCTCGTTGAGCCGTAAGAAGTCTTGCCCCGGAAAATATATCTAAAATGACTAACAGGAGCCAATCTCCCCAGGGACTCTGAATGATGACGACCACACGAGCCATCGTTATCCTGGCGCTCTTGTTCGTCTCTTCCGCATTCGGAGAAGTGATCTTCAGCCGCCGCGTTTACCAAGAGCACGGCGCGAGCTACCAGCAGATCTGGATCTGGAATCCGGCAAACGGCGTTCTGAAAGCGCTGACACACGCCCCGCGGGACCACTACAACCCCATCTGCGACGGCCGGATAATCAAGTTCACATCGCCTTCGCGCGACGTAACCGACGACGTGAGGCTGTGGAGCTTGAATCCCGCCACGGGCGAGGAAAGCGTCGTCGGCCCCGCGCCGGAGCCGAAGGAAAAACCGGGTTCGCGGACGCGAGGTTGCGATCAGTTCGCGAAGCTGGGCGAGTTCGAAGCCTGCGGCAACGAGGAGACTCTCGAGGTGTCGCGGTCGGGCAAGCAGATCGGCCGGTTCCAGATCCAAGTCAACACTTGCCCGATCGACAATCACGGCACCATCGGCAAGTGCGAGACTCCGATCCGCTCTCTCGACTGGACCGAAGACGGCAAATGGCTGCTGATCGGGGAGGAAGGCCTGAATGACGGCAGCGGACAGCGGCAGGATGACTATTACCTGGTCGACCTGGCCACCATGAAGCTCCGCACGGTCGCGAGCGCCTACACCGCGTTCTGGCTGCCCGGCCGCGATCAAATCGTATATGTCACCCCGCAGGACCTCGCGCCCCTTGAGGGCGGACGCCGGAAACGCAACGTTTGGGTGCAGCAGCTCATGTTTTTCGATCCCGTCAAGGGGACGCCCACCAACATCACGTCCGGCCTCACCAACAACGTGGACCCTTCCTGGTGCGAAGAGGCCCGGTAACCGCCGGGCATTCCAAGACTGAAAGCGAAAAATCCCGGTCTCTTCCGGGATGATCACGGCGCACTCGGAAGTTTGTTTTTACCAACCGGCGCGTTTGGAATCAGATTTAGGTTATGATAGCTCTCAAATTCCGGCGAAGCTGGTAGCAGACAGTACCGCCAAGCTCGCAAGAATAAGAATAAGAATAAGAATAAGAATAAGAATAAGAATAAGAATAAGGGAGCGCTCATGACGCGGGTTCTGTTGCTAGCAGCCCGTGGCGGAAACGCCTCTATTGAGGAATCTCCTGCCGGCCGGGTGCGGCGGCGACTTGTAGAAATAGACTGCGGGCAGAGTTGTCCA
>Ga0209517_10006545_pt1 | contig 14359 bp, 7 predicted proteins | sample PeaSoiMetSII2010_FD_187695 | JGI IMG/M metagenome (GOLD analysis project Ga0209517, IMG submission 187695) | Peat soil microbial communities from Weissenstadt, Germany - SII-2010 (SPAdes) (version 2) | ecosystem: Environmental > Terrestrial > Soil > Wetlands > Peat | place: Germany: Weissenstadt... | reverse complement strand
GGCGCTCACGGACAGCCCCGCCGCAAGCAACATCCCCAACACCACCATCTGTATCTTCATTCCATCCCCTTCCAATCGCCGATTCGCTTAGCTTCCAATGCCCGATGTAGTCTAACCCGCCGGCGCAAACCTCACACAATCCCGTTCCCCAGTTGCTCTCAGCTGAGCAGCAAGCAGGCAGCCCGCACGTGCAGGTATTCTTAAAGCCAGCGTGATCAAGCAAGACACCCAACCCGGCGCGGCGCCGCGCTCTCACCCTTTGGACCAGATTCCTGCCGACCTGACGCCCTTCATGCGTCAGTGGACCGCAGCAAAGCGGGAGAATCCCGATGCGCTGCTGTTCTTCCGCATGGGCGACTTCTACGAGCTCTTTTACGACGACGCGGTCACCGTCAGCCGGGAGCTGCAACTGACGCTGACGGCGCGCGACAGGGAGCGCTCGCAGCCCATGTGCGGCGTCCCCTACCACGCGGTCGACAGCTACCTGACCAAGCTCTTGCGCAAGGGCTACCGCATCGCCATCTGCGACCAGATGGAGGACCCCAAACTCACCAAAAAGATCGTCCGCCGCGAGGTGACCCGCGTCCTCACCCCCGGCACGGCGCTCGACAACGCACTCGGCCAGGAGCAGAACAACTTTCTCGCCGCGCTGTTTGAGACCGGCCCCGCGAAAGAGCCCGTCTGCGCCGTGGCCCTGCTCGACGTTTCCACCGGCGAGTTCCGCACCGCCGAGTTTGCGGGTCCTGACGCGCGCCAGCAGGCGGTTGACGAGATTGTCAAAGCCAGCCCCAGCGAAGTGCTGTTGCCCGCCAGCGCCGAACTGCCCGCGCAACTCGAACGCGGTCTGGAGCGCATTGCCGCGCGCACCCGCCTCGAAGATTGGGTCTGGACGCGCGACTTTGCCGTCCCGCTGGTGGAACGGCAACTGAACGTGCGTACGCTCGAAGGCTATGGCCTCGACACGCATCCCGCCGCCGCCATCGCCGCCGGCGCGGTGCTCCACTATGTACGCACTACGCAGAAGATTGAAGCGCTGCACATCGATAGCCTCAAATTCCAGGAGCACTCAACCGCGCTCGAACTCGACCAGGTCACGGTGCGCAACCTCGAATTGGTCGAGCCGCTGTTTGTGGGCCAGGACTCGCGCGCCACGCTCTTCCACACCCTCGACGCGTGCCAGACCCCTATGGGCAAACGCCTGCTGCGCGCCACCATTCTGCGCCCGCTCGTCGATGCGCAGGCCCTTGAAGCCCGCTATGAAGCCGTCGCCGAAGCCCACGCCGATCTGCTCAAGCGTGAAGAGACGCGCCGCGCCTTCAACGGCATTCTCGACCTGGAGCGTCTGCTGGCGCGGCTCTCGCTTGACTCCGCCGGCCCGCGCGATGTCTGCGGGCTTGCGGCCAGTCTCGCCAAACTGCCGGGATTGAAGATCGCCGTCGATGCCCTGCAGGCGCCCCTGTGGCGCACGCTTGCCGCCCGGCTCGACACGCTTGAAGATGTGACTGCGCTGATCGAGACCACGCTGGTTCCCGATCCTCCGCTCACGCTCGTCGATGGCGGCGCCATTGCTGCCGGCGTCGACGCGGAGCTCGATGAACTCCGCACTATCTCTTCGACTGGCCGGCAATCCATCGCGGCAATTGAGGAGCGCGAGCGCCAACGCACCGGCATCGGCTCGCTCAAGGTCCGCTACAACACGGTCTTCGGTTACTACATCGAGATCACCAAGGCCAACCTCGCGCTCGCTCCTTCCGACTACGAACGCAAGCAGACGCTGGTCAACGCCGAGCGCTTCACCACTCCGGAACTGAAGGAGTACGAGCGCAAGATTCTCACTGCACACGACCGCTCCATCGAGATTGAGAGACGGATCTTCGTCGAACTGCGCAAGACGGTGCTAGAGGCAGCCAGCCGCATCCGCCGCAGTTCCGCAGCCGTGGCCGAGGCTGACCTGCTGGCGAACTTTGCGCATCTGGCCGCGATGCGCCGCTATGTGCGGCCAACGATCGTTGACGAACCGGTGCTTGAGTCGGTCGCCGGACGCCATCCGGTGATTGAACAATGGATGGAAGAGACCCGCGAAGGCCGATTCATCGCCAACGATCTCTATCTCAATGCCTCGGGCGAAGGGCCAAGCTTGTTACTTATCACGGGCCCTAACATGGGCGGCAAGAGCACGTATCTCCGCCAGGCGGCGATGTTAGTGCTCTTAGCCCAGATGGGCAGCTTTGTTCCTGCCGAGAGTCTGCGTTTCGGCCTTGTTGACCGCATCTATACCCGCATCGGCGCCAGCGACAATGTGGCCCGCGGCCGCTCAACCTTCATGGTGGAGATGACGGAGACGGCCACCATTCTGAACACAGCCACGCGCCAGTCGCTCATCCTCCTGGACGAGATGGGACGCGGTACGGCCACCTTCGACGGTCTCTCGCTGGCTTGGGCAACGGTGGAGTATCTGCACGCCGAGACGGGTGCGCGCACTCTGTTTGCCACGCACTATCATGAACTCACCATGCTGGCCGAGAAGCTTCCGCGCGTGCGCAATCTGCGTGTGGGCGTGAAAGAAGCCGCCGGAGGCATTGTCTTCCTGCATAACATCGAGCCCGGAGCGGCCAGCAAGAGTTACGGCATCGAAGTGGCGCGCCTGGCAGGCCTGCCAGCGCAAGTCATCGAGAGAGCCAAGCGCGTGCTGCGTCAACACGAAAAGCAGGAGCGGTTCGCCGCGGCGAACGTGCAGGTGGAAACCGCTGAGCCTGTGCAGTTAACCATCTTCACGCCGCTATCGCAGCGCATCGTGGACCGCATTGAAGCCACAGACGTCAACACGCTCACGCCTTTGCAGGCGCTGAATCTGCTGGAAGAGTTGCAGCAGGAATTGAAGGAGAAAGCATGACGGCGAATCTGCGCCACGCCGCGGGAAGCCTGCTCGTGGTGGGCCTTTCAGGCACAGAACTCGCCGGCCTGGAGCGCGCATGGCTCAAGCTCGTGCGCCCTGCAGGCATCATCCTCTTTCGCCGCAACATAGTCGACGCACATCAGACCCGTGCCCTTCTCCATGAGGCAACCCAGCTCTGCGCGCCGCACAGCCTGCGCTGTGTTGACATCGAAGGCGGCACAGTAGACCGCCTGCGCGACGCCCTCGCGCCCATGCCCTCCGCCCAGGCAGTAGCTCTCGCCGCATACAGCACAACAAAGACGAGCCTCATACGTGAGCAAGGTGAGTTAGTAGCTCGCTCCGTCAAGGCCTTCGGCTTCAACACAACTCTCGCCCCCGTACTCGATCTCGCTCTACCTGCATCAGCGAAAGTCATGGGCACGCGCTCTGCCGCTGCAGCCGTCGACGGCGTCGTCGAGTATGGACGCGGCTTTCTCGCCGGGCTGGCAGCGCAAGGGGTTGTGGGATGCGGAAAGCATTTCCCAGGACTCGGCGGAGGAACGCTCGACTCGCATCTCGAAACTCCTTCCATTCGCCGCACCCTGCGCGACCTGAATCGAGAAGACCTTGCTCCCTATCGCAAACTGCGCGACCAGTTGCCCATGATCATGGTCAACCACGCGGCCTATCCGGATTCACCCGGCGGCAACCGCCCCGCATCGGCATCGCCTTACTGGATTACGACCGTGCTGCGCAAGCAGATCGGCTATCGCGGCATCATCTTCTCTGACGATCTGGAGATGGGCGGCATTCTGAGGTTCCTGCCCATCGAAGAGGCAGCCGTCGCCGCCATACGCGCGGGCACGGACCTGATCGAAATCTGCCACAGCCCCGAACTGATTCTGCGCGCCTATGAATCACTGCTCGCAGAAGCGGAGCAATCGTCGGCCTTCTGCAATCTTCTCTTGGCGCGCGCAGGTCAGACTGCTCTCAAGCGCGGCAGGTTGCTGGCAGGCAAGCCTTCCGCGGCTCTTTCAACGCGGCAGTTGGAAGCACTCCGCACGCGCATCAGGCGCTTCAGCGAGACGATTGCAAAAGCCCAGCCCGAGCAGGAGGCGCACTCCGCATGAGCGCGAAAGCCATGACCGTTGCCGGCATCATGAGCGGCACCTCCGCCGATGGAGTCGACGTAGCCATCGTCCGCATCGCACCCGGCAAACTGCGCCCCAGCCTCACCCTCGTCGCGCACGAAGGATTTGCATTCCCTGCCGCTCTGCGCCGCGCCGTGCTTGCCGCCATGAACGCGTCCTCCACGTCAACGGCCGAGTTGGCACGTCTCAATTGGCGGCTTGGCATCGTCTATGCTGAAGCCGTGCAGGCGACGCTCAAGCGCCATCCGGTAACGCTCGACCTCATCGGCTGCCACGGCCAGACGCTCTATCACCAGGCCCGCGCCGCCGCCTATGCGGGCCGCAGCTTTGCATGCACATGGCAGGCCGGCGAAGCGCAGGTGATCGCGTCTACTCTGGCCATTCCCGTGGTCTCAAACTTTCGTCCCGCCGATATGCTCGTCGGCGGTCAGGGCGCGCCGCTGGTTCCACTGCTCGACTACGCATTGTTTGCGCATCCCGCGCGCGGCCGCGTCCTGCAGAACATTGGCGGCATTGCCAATCTGACCGCGATTCCCGCAGCTTCCGCGCCGGACCAGGTGATTGCCTTCGACACCGGCCCCGGCAACATGGTCATCGATGAACTAGCACAGGACCTCTTCGGCAAGCGTTTCGACCGCAATGGAGCGATCGCGGCCGAGGGCGAGATTCTGGCCCCGGTGCTCGCAGCCTCGTTGCGCAATCCTTACTTTCAACTCAAGCCGCCGCGCACGGCAGGGCGTGAGCAGTTTGGCCGCGAGTACGCCGCGAAGTTCCTCGCCGCATGCCGCCGGCACAGCAGCAATCCGAGCGACGCAATGGCTACAGCCACCGCATTCACGGCCGAAACCATCGCCCAAAGCTACAAGCAGTTCGTTCACAAACGAATGCGCAGCGCCGTCGCAAAGCAAGGCGGAGTTGACTACATTGTCTCCGGCGGCGGGGCACGCAACCACACGCTGATGGCCATGCTCGCCCAGCGACTGGAACCACTCGGCTGCGAACTCGCCTCGAGCGGAGACTTCGGCCTTCCCGCGGAAGCCAAGGAGGCCGCGGCCTTCGCGCTGCTGGCGTGGCAGACCTGGCATCGCAAGCCCGGCAACGTGCCCGCGGCTACGGGAGCCAAGCGGCCTGCAATCCTGGGGCAGGTGACGTATGCGTAAACGGCGTGGGCCCGGCCTGCTCGCGCTCGCCATTCTGCTACCGCTCATCGGCTGCCGCTCCGCGCAGCGCGATCCGCACACGGTGGTCTTTCTCATCGAGAGCAGCCCTGCCAACCTCGACCCGCGCATCGGCACCGACGCACAATCGCAGCGCATCGACGCGCTTCTCTTCGACGGCCTGGTCGCGCGCGACGCGAGCTTCCAATTCACGCCCGCGCTGGCCGAGCGCTGGGAACAACCCAATCCGCTCACGCTCGTCTTTCATCTGCGCGGCGGCGTGCGCTTTCACGACGGCCGCCCGCTCACCGCGCGCGATGTGGTGTGGACGATTGAATCCATGATCGACTCGAGCCGTGCGGGGTCGGTGATCACGCCCAGGGCCGCGTCCTACGCCGCCATCGACACCATGGAAGCGCCCGACGACCGGAAAGTCATCATCCACCTGAAGCACGCTGACAATTTCCTGCTCACCAATCTCTCCACCGGCGCCATCGGCATAGTGCCCGAGGGCAGCGGGCGCGAGTTCTGGCAGCATCCCGTCGGCACCGGCCCGTTCCGCTTCGTCTCGCAGCAGATCGATCAGGATGTGATTGTCGAGTGCAATCCGTTGAGCTGGTCGGTTATTCCCAAACTCGAGCGGGTGCGTTTCGCCGTGGTTCCCGACGCCATCACCGAGTCGCTCGAGCTCGAAAAGGGCTCCGGCGATGTGGCCATCAATTCCCTTCCCATGGATTCGCTCGCCGTGCTCGCCCGCCGGCCCAATCTGCAGATTGAAGAGACTGGCGGGACGGAGATTCAGTACCTCGGCTTCAACCTGCGCGATCCCCTGCTCAGCGACGCGCGGGTGCGCCAGGCCATCGCCTGCGCCATCGACCGCGGCCTCATTATTCGTACCCTGCTCGGCAGCCACGCGCGGCCCGCGCTGAGCCTGCTACCGCCCACGCACTGGGCCTTCAACGCCGAGGGCCCGCGCTTCGACTACGATCCGGCACGCGCGGCGAGCCTGCTCGATGAGGCCGGCCATCCGCGCTTGAGCAACGGCATCCGCTTTCACCTGACGATGAAAACCAGCAGCAACGAGGGAACGCGCCTGCTGGCGGCCGTGCTGCAGCAGGAGCTGGCGGCCGTCGGCATTGCCCTGGACATACGCAGCTTTGAGACAGCGACATTTTACTCAGATGTCATGCGCGGAGCTTTCCAGATGTATTCGCTGCAGTGGATTGGCGGCAACGAACAGCCGGACATCTTCGCCTATGCGTTCTCCAGCGCCCGGTTTCCTCCCAAGGGCGCCAACCGCGGCCACTATGCCAATGCCCGCCTCGATGCCCTGCTCGACGACGCTGCCCAGAGCCAGGACACGGCCCGCCGCCGCGCGGACTACGCCGAGGCGCAGCAGATTCTGGCCCGCGACCTGCCCGCCATCAATCTCTGGTATCGCGACACCGTGCTGGTGCATAACCGCAGGCTCACCCGCGTGACTCCCTCGCCCTCCGGAAGCTATACATTTCTTGAAACTGCGGAATTGACAAACTGAAGCCGGCAGGCGCAATTTTTGTCTTCACCCTTAAGCGTTGAAGGGTCGCCCCGCGCCGCCGCTCTCCACGTCACGAAATCGCGTCGAAAACCTTAAGCTTGTCTTAAGGTTTCGCCGCCCGCAACCCCAATAGACATACGATCTTACGACCATACTGAACAATTCCTTCTGAATCCCTCACACTATGGCACGCAAAGCTCAACCTTTTGGCGCAGTGGCTCGTCTACCGAACTAGGAACAACTCGAAAATCCCGGTCATAGACAAAAAACCAGACCGTGGAGAATGGCTCCCATGAAGATTCGGAAATCACTTTCGCTTCCCTGCGTGGCGCTCTCCGTCGCCCTGCTTGTGGCAGTTGCGCTGCTTGCACCCATGGCGCGTGCGCAGGCGCCCTCCCGTTTTCTCGGCACAGTTACGGCAATCAGCGGAACCACGCTGACGGTGAAGACCGATGCAGGCCAGTCGTACCAGGTGGACGTTCCTGCCGCGGCCGTCATCAAGCGCATCGAGCCCGGACAAAAGGACCTGAGCACCGCGCAGGCCATGCAGTTCGGCGATCTGGCCGTTGGCGATCGCGCGCTGGTCAAACTCGACCCCGATGCGCTGGCCGGCACGTCGCAGGCTTTGCAGATTATCGCCGTCAAGCAGTCCGACGTCGCCGAGAAGCAGCAGAAAGATCGCGAAGACTGGCAGCGGCGGGGCGTGGGCGGACTGGTGAAGAGCGTCGATGCGGCGAGCAGCGTCATTGTTCTGACCAGCGGTGCTGGAGCGGCAGCGAAGACCATCACCGTCAACACCACCAAGGCAACCATGCTCAAGCGTTATGCCCCCGCTTCCGTGCGCTTCGATGCGGCTGTGCCCGCGCCCATCGACGCCATTCACGCCGGCGACCAGTTGCGCGCGCGTGGAACCAAGAGCGCGGATGGCGCCAGCATCGACGCCGAAGAAGTGGTCTCGGGAACATTTCGGAATATCTCGGGGACCATCTCATCCGTCGACACAACCGCCTCCACACTGACACTGAAGGACCTGGCCACCAAGAAGCAGGTCACCATTCACATCACCGCGGACGCGCAGATGCGGCGGCTTCCGGATCGCATGGCAGCCATGCTGGCGGCGCGTCTGAAAGGCACAGCAGGCGGCGCCGGCGGATCGAACGGTGGCGGCGCCAAGCCAGCCGGCGGTGCTCCAGCCCCGTCGCAGGGCGGCGGTGGTTCCCAATGGTCCGGCCAGGGCAACGGCCAGGCGGGCGGAGGCCAGGGCGGTGGCGATCCGCAGCAGATGCTCAACCGCGCACCGGTCATCCAGGTTGCCGATCTCAAAAAGGGCGATGCCGTCATGGTGGTTTCAACCGACGGCACAACCGATGTTACGGCCATCACGCTGGTGGCAGGCGTTGAGCCGCTGCTTGAAGCTCCCGCGGCCAGCCAGAGCCTGCTCAACAACTGGAGCATGGGCTCCAGTACGCCCGACCTGGGCGCACAGTAAGCGTGCGCATTCATTCATTGAGGAAAAGCGAGGGACTTTTGTATTCATTGATGCATAGCTTTCATCGAACGCTGATTGGGCTGGCGCTAGGCGCCGCCGCCGCGCTTACCGCGCAGGGGCAGGCGCCTGCGCAGGCAGTGCAGACGCCCACGCCCGCAACCTCAGCCCCTGCACCGGCTGTAACCACGGGCACCTTGCGGGGCCACATCGCCGACCCGACCGGCGCGCTCATCCCCGGCGCCACCATCACCGTCCTCACTTCCGCAGGGGGCGCTGTGAAGGCAACGACAGCGGACGGCGCAGGCGCCTATTCGGTCACCGGCCTCCCTCCCGGCGGCTACATTATCAACGCCACCTACGATGGATTCGCTCCCTTCAGTTCGCCCACCATCCAATTGGCGGCGGGCCAGTCGAAGCGCGTAGATATCTCCATGGCCATCGAAGTGGCTCAGCAAAACGTTGTCGTCACCGACGACTCGCCCACGGTGAACACTGAAGCCGGCGGCAATGCCAACTCCATCGTGCTCAAGGGCAAGGATCTCGATGCTCTCTCCGACGATCCCGACGAGCTTTCGAACGAACTGACCGCACTGGCCGGCCCGTCGGCGGGACCGAACGGCGGACAGATCTATATCGACGGCTTTAGCGGCGGACAGCTTCCCCCCAAGTCCGCCATCCGCGAGATTCGCATCAACCAGAATCCCTTCTCCGCCGAGTTCGACCGCCTGGGATACGGGCGCATCGAAATCCTCACCAAGCCCGGCACCGACAAACTGCATGGGCAGGCATTCATTCAGGGAAACGACAAGCAATTCAACACCGGCAACCCGTTCACCTCGACCATCCCCTCGTATTACAGCTACCAGTTCAACGGCACGGCCAGCGGAGCAATCTCAAAGACCGCTTCCTTCTTTGTCAGCGCCGAACAGCGCAACACGGAAAACGTCAATGCCTGGCTCATTCCCGACGCGGTGCTGGAAGATGGATCGGGCGCTTTTATCAACGATCCAAATTACGGCGTCAGTCTGCTGAACCGGCGCATTCGCGACAACGTCTCCGCCCGCATCGACTGGCAGTTGGGCGCAAGAAACACGTTCACCGCCCGCTACGGTTTCTGGTTGGAGTCCGAGCACGGCAATCTGAATTCAGGATCGCTGCCCAGCGCCTCAACGCACGAGGGAAACACCGACCATACCGTGCAGATGAGCGATGCGTTCGTCATCAACGACCACGCCGTCAACGAAACGCGCTTCCAGTTCGAGCGCCAGAATGAGAATCACTACCCGGACTCAACAGACCGCACCATCAATGTCCAGGGCGATTTCACCGGCGGCGGCTACTCCGGCCAGGAGTACCGCGACCACGCCACACGACTTGAATTCTGGAACATCACCACTTTGAGCCACGGCACGCAAGCCATCAAGTTCGGCACCCGCATGCGCGACACGCGCGATGCAAATCTCACCAACTCCAACTTCAACGGGTCCTTTGTCTTCGCCAACTACCAGGACTATCTTGCCATGGCCAATGGGCTGCAAAGCAAGACCTTCAGCAGCCTCGTGCAACAGGGCTACGGTCCCACCTCTGCGACCTATGCCACCGGACCGCAATCGGCCGTTGCCAACATGTTCGACATAGCGCTGTTCGCCCAGGACGACTGGAAGTTCAGCCGCAAGCTGACGCTCTCTGGCGGCATGCGCTGGGAGGCGCAGAACCACATCGCCGATCACGACGACTGGGGGCCGCGCGTCTCCTTCGCCTACGCCCTCGACGGCAACGGCAAGGACAAAAAAACCAAGACCGTGGTGCGCGCCGGTTACGGATTCTTTTTCGACCGCCTTGGAGCAAACAACCTGCTCACCATCAACCGCGCCAACATTCAGCAACAGGTAGTGCTCAACAATCCAACCTGCACATCCGCGGCAACCACACTGAATACGATTGACCTGAGCACCTGCTCCAGCAGCACTTCCACCAGCAGCGCTTCAACACCTGTCAAGTACGAAGTGGCTCCCGGCTATCACGCGGCAATCACGGAGCAGTTTGGCACGAGCCTGGAGCGGCAACTGTCCGCAGGCACAAGCCTGACCCTCACTTACCTGCATTCCTTCGGGGTCCACCAGGTGGTTACACGCAACGCCAACCAACTCAACAGCCAGGGAGTCTATCCACTTCAATCCTCCGGTGGCTATGTTTATCAGTTCTATCCCGAGGCGGTTTTCAAACAGAATCAGGCCATCGTCAGCGTGAACTCCAAGATCAGCAAGAACCTGAACCTGGTTGGCTTCTACACTCTGTCTTATGCCAATGGCAACGGCAACGGCAGCGCGTCAAACGCCTACCTTCTGGACCAGGACTACGGCCGCGCCGGCTTTGTGACCCGCAACTCGGTGTTCTTCATGGCCAACTACAGCGGTCCCTGGGGTATTCGCTTCAATCCATTTCTGATTGCGCAATCGGGCCGTCCGTTCAACATCACGCTGGCCACCGACCCAATCAACAACCTCTTCAACCAGCGGCCCGCCTACGCCACCTCGTCAGACTGCACGGCATCTCAGACCCGTTATGTGCAGACCTCGTTTGGTTGCCTCGACAGTCAGCCAGCCTCCGGCGAGACTCTGATTCCCGCGAACCTGGGCAGCGGTCCCGCCGCCGTGGCCGTCAACCTGCGCATCAGCCGCGCCTTCGGCATTGGTCCCAAACTCGCCACAACGAACAACCAGGCCGATGGCGGACCGCCTCCAGGTGGTGGTGGTCCGCCTCCGGGTGGTGGCGGCGGTGGGCGCGGCGGTGGGCCTCCGGGTGGCGGACTCGGTCCTGGCGGCCTTGGTGGTGGGGGCGGCCGCGGCGGCCCGGGCGGCATGTTCGGCCCCACGAACACCGGCCGCAAATACTCGCTCAACTTCAGCGCGCAGGCGCTGAACCTGTTCAACGATATCGACTACGGAACTCCGGTAGGTACGCTGACCAGCCCATACTTCGGCAAGTCGACAACCCTTGCCGGCGGCATCTTCAGCACCGGTTCCGCTGCTCGCCGCATCTTTGTCCAGGCCGTTTTCTCGTTCTGATCGGAAGAGCGCGTCACAGCAAAAGGCCGGAGCGCATTGCTCCGGCCTTTTGCAGTTCTGTTCAAAGTCTACTGGCCCGCCGTCACCGCCGCCGGCTGCTCAACCTGGGCGAATGCATCCGTCAGCGAGATCACTTTCAACTGCGCCTTCAACTCACTGAGAGTCGCTTTGCTTGTAGCCGTGATCTCCGCCGTCTCTCCCGGCAGAAGGTTGAAGTAGTTATCCGAGACTTCCACATCGAGATTTCCGAAGGAGAGATAGACGCCGCGCGCCAGCACCGGCGACGTTACGCTAACTATGTAGGTCCCGTTTTTGGCAGCGGTTGCAACCTTGAGCGGGGCTGGCCCGAGTTCCACCTTGAGAACTGCCGGCTCCAGTTGAATCTGTTTCAACGGCGCCAGGTAAGCCAGGTTGCGGGATATCTCCCCTCCCCCGCGGTTCATAAGTTCGGCTACCACGAACACCCGTGAAGTATCGGCTGCACCTGCATCCGCGAGCTTCTTCAGCGGCCAGTCCAGATAGACCTTGCTGCTAAGTGCAGAAACATCTACTCCGTGAAAGTCTTCCAGCAGCACCTTCCCGTCAAAGTCCATCAGGCGCACCCGCAGCAGGGCTGGAGTCGCCTCCGTCTTGTCGGACACAATGTAGACCTTTACTGACCCGTCCTCCGCATGCGGCGATACAAGAATCGGCGCATAGAACCGCCGCGCGTAGTACTGCAGCGCCTTCCACCGACCGTAGTAGTCGATGGACGACCACGACGCAACCGGCCAGCAGTCGTTCAACTGCCAGAAGATCGAACCCATCGTCTCCGGCCTGCTGCGCCGGAAGTGCTCCGCGCCAATCTTGATTCCCTCGGCCTGCAGCACCTGGCTCACATAGAGAAAGCTCGCAAAGTCCTTGGGCTCTGAGTAATCCCTGAGCAGGTAGTCGTGGATGATCGAGTTGCCTTCATTGTTCTTCTGGTGCGCAAGCATCACCGGCGTAAAAATGTTGGCCCGGTCCTCAGGCTCCGTGAATGCCTCCACTGTCCGCATCTCCGGGAACGACTGGAATCCATACTCGGTGACAAAGCGCGCGTGGTGCGTCTCATAAGTCGAAAACGGCACACGCCCGTGCCATACGTCCCAGATGTGCGCATCGCCGCTCTGGTAGGTGTCCGTCAGCGGCTCATAGTCGGCGCTCGGCGAACTCGGCCAGTAAGGCGTCTCCGCGTCCAGCCGCGCCACAACCCTGGGCAGAATCCCGCTGAACTCGGTGAGGTAATCCTGCCAGATGAGGAAGCGCACATCCGCCGGCAATCCCGGCCGCGGGTCCCAGCTGAACGCGCTCTCCGTCTCGTTGTTGCCGCACCACACAACGATGCTGGGATGATTGCGCAGGCGCCGCACCTGGTCCTCGGCCTCAGCTTCGATGTTCAGCTTGAAGGCATAGGTGCCCGGCTGCCAGTCGTTGCCGAACATGAAGTCCTGCCACACCATGATGCCCAGTTCGTCGCAGATGGAGTAGAACTCATCCGTCTCGTAGTAGCCGCCGCCCCAGTGGCGAATCATGTTCATGTTCGCATCGCGCGCCGACTCGAGAATCCGCCGGTAGTCCGCCGTGGTCACGCGATTGGGGAAGCTGTCGAAGGGAATCACGTCCGCGCCCTTGGCAAACACCGGAATCCCGTTTACCACCAGCTCAAACGACCGTCCCCACTTGTCCAGTACGCGATGCAGCACGATGGAACGCAGGCCTGCTTTGGTCTTGCGCTCATCGGCTGGAAGCGCCCCGCCGGTGCTCACGTGTGCCGTGAACTCATACAACGGCTGATCGCCATAGCCCGCCGGGTACCACAGCTTGGGCTGGCGAATCTCCACCGGAACATCGATCACGTTGTTCCCTGCGTGCAAGCTCACCGTCTCGACGACTGTCACCGGCTTGCCGTGGTCGGTGTATTCCACGCTCACCCGCGCCGGCCCAGCGCTTGCCGCCTCAAGCTCAACCTCCGCGTCCACGTGCGCCACATCCTTGCTCACGTCGCGCTGGCGAATGGCAAAGTCCGCAATGCGTACCTTGTCCCAGGCCTCCAGCCGCACCGGCCGCCAGATGCCGCTGGTCACAAAGCGCGGTCCCCAGTCCCATCCATACTCATACGCTGCTTTGCGTATATACGTCTTGTCCGCCGTCTTCGACCGAAGCCGGGACGCGTCGCTCGCCGCGGCCTCTTCCGCGGCCTTGATGGGCGACGGAAACACCACGCGCAGCAGGTTCTTGCCCGCATGCAGATGGCTCTTCACCGGCACGCGCCAGATGCGGAACATATTGTCCGCAGTGAGCACCTGCTCGCCGTTCACATACACCTGCGAGGCCGCATCGAGCCCGTCGAAGACCAGGTCAACATTCGCGCGCACGAGCTGTGCCGGTGTCACATCGAAGTTAAGCCGGTACTCCCAGCTCTCCTTCTCAATCCATTGCAGCTTCGCTTCGTTGTCTCGCACAAAAGGATCGGCAATCTTCTTGTTAGCCAGCAGATCCAGGTGCACATCGCCGGGCACGGTCGCCGGCATCCAGCCGCTCTCGGCCTCCTGAGCCTCCGTAATCTGCCGGAACTCCCAGCCATGATCGAGAGCCAGCACAGCATTCTGCGCGCTCTTTGTCTGCGCCTGCGCTACTCCACCCATAACCCCAGCCGTCGCTGCTACCAACGCAAAGCACACCACGCCACAACCAATTCCCTGTCGCATAGAATCCCCTTCAGCACCGATCGTCGCAGACGCGTTCCCGGCTGCGCAGAGGGCGCTCGCAAAATCGCCGATAAGGTTATCAGAAAGGGATTTCGTTCTGCCGTGATGCCAGCGCAGCCGAAGAAAACAGTGCGATCAACCGCTTAACGGCCAGGAGCAATCAAATCCCGGTAGAGCGCCTCCCATTGGTCGGCCCGCGCATCGATGCTGAACTCGGCCGCAATGCGCTCCCGCGCCGCGCGGCCCAGGCGCTGCCGGTCCTGGGCGCTCCGTTGCGTCAGTTCCACCATCGCCGCACTCAGCGCGTCAGAATCCCCTGCAGGCACGACCACCCCCGCATCACCCACCAGTTC
>Ga0209517_10006543_pt1 | contig 14360 bp, 10 predicted proteins | sample PeaSoiMetSII2010_FD_187695 | JGI IMG/M metagenome (GOLD analysis project Ga0209517, IMG submission 187695) | Peat soil microbial communities from Weissenstadt, Germany - SII-2010 (SPAdes) (version 2) | ecosystem: Environmental > Terrestrial > Soil > Wetlands > Peat | place: Germany... | reverse complement strand
GCCTCCTGTTTCTTTAAGACCTGGCGGGCGGCGAAGAAGGATTCGCCGAAGTGCCGTGTCACGATGCTTTCCGGGTCGCGCACCGCGGTCAGGTTGATGCGGGCATTCCAGCGCAGCAGCAGATCGAGGTAGGCCGATACCTGCCCGAGTTGCGCGTCAGCCAGCGAAGCCGGCGGTCCGGGCGGCGATTCGAGAAACGGCGCGAGCAGCTCGGCGATGCGGACGGGGTCCACGCGAGTAAGTTTCACGTTTCAGGTGCCACGTTGCAAGTTGAGGCGCTTTGCGGACCTATTCGACGGTCGCCTTAGGGGTAATCGAGCGTTGCGAGCGATGCTGCACCCTTGTTCTGAATTCAGAACAAAGTGATCCCGATCACATTCAGCAATCTTGACCCGTGCTAGAGTCGCGATCCTTAAGCGCCTTCCCCAGGTGGTTGCAATGAGAAACCTCGCCCAGACGCATTGGGTCACAGACCGCGGGTTCGGTCGGCGTCCCTGTAGGACTGTGGCAAGTCTGATTTTCGTGGCGTTGCTGACTTTTCTGGACGGCTGCGGCGGAGGCGGCGGCTCATCGGCCCCGCCTCCTCCTCCGTCATTCTCCATCCGTTTGAGTACGACGACCCTCGCGATCGCACCAAATACCAGTTCTCTGGTGTCGTTGTCTCTGGTTCCAGCAAACGGCTTTTCGGGGGCCGTGACCGTGACCTTAGGGGGGCTGCCCACAGGTATAACGGCATTACCTGCATCACCCTTTGAGCTGCCGGCCTCAGGACTAACGCTGACCCTCACAGCCGGGGCAAACGTCGCAAATGGCAGCTACACCTTGACCTTCCAAGCCACCAGCGGGAGTCTCACTTCCAGCGCTACCGCCTCGCTGACCGTCCAGCCTTTGGCCAGCTTCAGTCTCTCGCTGTTCTTCTCGAGTCTCACTGTCCGCCAGGGCGGGTCGGTCTCGGGCACGTTCAACATCACCCCTACAGACTCGGGCTCGGGTAACTTCTCTGTAAGTCTGAGTGTCTCCGGCCTTCCGACAGGAGTAACGGCAAGCTTTGCGCAAAATCCCCAACCGATTGGGATAGGGCAGCCATCCGTAACGCTGATGGCCAACTCTGCGGCGACACTTGTCCAGAACATCACGGTCAACTTGGTGGGCACCCGCACCTCCGATGGCGCAACCGCAACTACGCCGTTTTTCCTCAACGTGGCCCAGCCGGCGGGGTCGCTTTCAGGCAACCGGACGACTTTCGTGAGCACAGATGACACACCATCCTCAATCGCCTATGATCCGGTTCACAACCAGATATTTGCAGCACTCCCTGATCTCGCCCACGTCGATGTCATTTCCACCACCGGGCAAATCATAAGGAGCATTCCGGTTCCAGATGCACGTGGCCTGTCCCTGACGCCAGATGGCACGCGCGTGCTGGTGACTGGGTACACACAGCAACTTGCCTGGATTGACACCTCATCATTGGAGATCGTGCAGCGAGATATCTTGCCCCTGTTCCAGCCATCGTGCCAATGCAATCCTCAGTTCATTGTGCCTGGCAAGGCTCTGGTGATGGCGAATGGTAAGGTCCTGGTCTTCGGCGTGACATTCGTAACCGGGGTGCTTGAATGGGACCCGCATGCTGGGCAGATCACTTTACAGAACGCATCCAGCCTGGTCGGCCAGGGTGTTTTCGGCGTTCGCAGTGGCGATGGTACCAAGGCCTTATTCTCATCCGACAGCATTCCCGGGACCATCGCGCTCTACGATTCCGCCTCCGATAGCTTTACGGCGACGCGATCATTCAGCAATTTTCCATTCGCGCTGGCGACAAACCCGCACGGAACACAGTTCGCCGTAGCCGTAAGTGGCGAACCGATCCACATCCTCAATAATCAATTACAGGACCTCGGCAACGGACTCGGCCAAGCGCCGGTCGGCGGGATCCTCACCGGGATGCAGTACAGCGCGGACGGGCAGTACCTCTACTTCGTTTCTACGCCAGGCAACGTCCCACTGATCTCTACGGTCAACGCAACCTCGCTCACCTTGATCGGCCAAGCCCCGGCCTATGCGTCCAACATCGCATACATTACCCGCGTTCCTCCGCTGTTTGTTGAGACCCCAATGGCGGCGGATTCTTCGGGAATGCTCTTCGGCGCAGCCGACCATGGCGTAGCGCTTGACGACTCGACTGATTTTCAGACCACCGGTGCTGCGGGCGCACCCGTTTTCGCGATCATTGTGGAACCTGCCGAGGGACCGTCGACCGCGCCCACCAGCATAGCCATCAAGACGCAGGTGTTTGATACGCTCCCCGACGTCTGGTTCGGCAGCTTGCGCGGCACCAACCTCGGATTTAATGCGATCGGGCAGGTCCAGGCCACGGCGCCACCCTCGCCCGTCGCAGGCCCAGTAAACGTTAAAATAATCGACCCAGATGGCACTGAAGGGAACATTCCCCAGGGATATACTTATGGGTCAGCGCCGGTAAGCTACTCCACTCTTGCCGTGTCACTTTCGGGCGGCGTCTCAGCGGATCTTTTTGGCTACGGGTTTTCGGCTGATGTCCCTGGAGCGCCCATTCAGGTGACGGTTGGCGGCGGAGCTGCGACGGTCAGCCTCGCCACTCTGTTTCCCGCCGAATATCCGTTTGGCTATCCATTTCCGCTTCAGCATCTCAGGGTGGCGATACCCGCCGGCACACCAGGCACAAAGGATGTCAACGTAACCTCGCCAGCCGGTTCCGCCTTGTTCGCCAAAGGGCTGCACTACGTCCAGAGCGTAACCTCCTATTCTTCAGCCGACACCTTTGGTCTGGTTATTGTTGACCCGACGCGTCAACAGCTTTATCTCGCGGCAGGCGACCACCTGGACGTCTTCTCGACCTCGACCCGAACTTTTCTTTCGCCCATTGCAATTCCTTCCATCGGGGGCACAAGGCAGCTAGCAGGACTGGCGCTTACTCCTGACAATGCAAAACTGCTGGTCGCCAATTTCAGCGACAACTCAGTTGCCATCATCAACCCTGATAGCCCTTCCTCCTCCCAGGTGGTGCAGGTTGTTCCATCCGGCACTGGCAACGGAAGTGTAGGACCGACGTACATAGCCAGCACCAGCACGGGGCTCTGTTTCATCGGCACAGCGAACGGCAATCCCGAATCGGGTACGACACTCAATCTGTACCAACTGAACCTTTCGACGTTGCAGGTTAGTCCCGTAACCATCTCCGGGAACAACCTGTTCGTCGGGTCGCCCGCAACTCTCGCTGGTGCGCGGAATGGCACAGCCGTCTTCGCTTTCTTTACAGGCAACTCCGGTGGCACGGTCTATGCGTGGAGCGCCAGCTCGGGCGTCTGGACCAACGAACATGACACTCAAGCATTTCTGTCCGACGGCGGTGCTTCCGGAGATGGCAACGTTTTCGCGATCGATATGGCAGGAGGTTTCGGGTTTACGGGCACAGTAGTTGAGTTCTTAGATCAGCAAACGAATCTTCTTGGGCGCAGCGGACTCCCAGAATTCATGGCTGCCCTTCCCGTCCGAGGAATGAAGCTGAACGACGCAGGCAGCCTCGCCTACGTCCCGGTGACGGCCTCCATTCCCACGGAAGGAGCTAATTCTTCCGAAAGCGCAGTCGACATCTATGACGTGGCTCATAACGAGCTTCGCGAGCGTGTTCTTCTTGCTGAGACGTTTTCGCAGCCTCCTTCAAGTACCATCCTGTGGAATGGGATAACAATCGATCCATCGGGCAGCAACATCTTCCTTCTGACCAATAAGGGCGTCACCGTCGTCACGCTCGATGCGGTGCCGCTGTCAATCGGCAGTGTTTCGCCGCGGCAGGGGAGCGCCGGCGCACCTGTTACGATCCGTGGTAGCGGCTTCGCGCAAGCAATTACAGCTTCGTTTGGAGCTACTTCTGGCAATGTCTTGTTTGTGGATTCCGATACGCTTCAGGCAACAATCCCTCCTACGCTTCCGACCGGGCCGGTCTCCATTACACTTACTAATCCAGACGGCTCTACCTATAAGCTGGATGACGCTTTCACGGTGAACTGATGATCCAGGGTAGAGGGCCTGGTGTGAGGTGGCGCCAAGCACACGGCAAGCATGCGAGCCGCGGAGCGGCGACATTTGGGTTAGCCCCGGGCGGGAGCCCGGGGTAAGCGGCAACAAGAGAATCCAAGCCCCTTCCAGGGGCGACACCTGCCCTTGTGTGCCGCCCCCTGAAGGGGGCTCGCCTGTTTATTCTTGTCTACCCAGGGCTTCCGCCCTGGGCTAATTTATTTCGGCCCTCCGGGCCTACCCCGGCCAGAGCTAACCGAACGTTCCCGCGGTGAGCAGGCCGTAGAGCCCAGCGTTTCAACTGGGGTCCCCGGAACGCCCGATTGTGGCGTTCTGGGGGGTAGCGCTGCGTAGGCTCGTCCCCTTCGGCTTCGCTCAGGGCAGGCTCTCCGGGACTGGGCTGTCCGAGCAATCTACCCAGCACTGAAGCGCTGGGCTAATTTAGGACGGCCCTCCGGGCCTTGGCGTGTTGCCGCCCGGATCTCGTCAGCGCATCCCGAGCGTATGCCGGGCACGATCGGTGTCCTGCTCCTGTGAGCTTGCATGAGTCAGCTGCGCCGCAGATGAGACCGTGGAAGCCGGTTCCACCTAGCAACAGGCCCGGAGGGCCTTGCCCAAACGTAGCCCAGCGTTTTAACGCTGGGTAGTAGGCGTTGTCCACGAACGTAGTCCCGGAGGGACGGGCCTCGTGTCCCATGTGTTAGCCTCGGCGCATGTCTCACAAAGATGTCGGGGTAAGCCCTCACTGTTCGCAGCGCCGGAAATGCAAGCCGCGGAGCGGCGGCATTTGGGTTAGCCCCGGGCGGAAGCCCGGGGTAAGCGGCAGCAAGAGAATCCAAGCCCCCTTCAGGGGGCGACACCTGCCCTTGTGTGCCGCCCCCTGAAGGGGGCTCGCCTGTTTATTCTTGTCTACCCAGGGCTTCCGCCCTGGGCTAATTTATTTCGGCCCTACGGGCCTGGCTGTGTGGAGACTAGAGGCGCCCCAACAGTACCAGGACGATCAGAATAACCAGGATCAAACCCAGGCCACCGCTTGGGAAATAACCCCAATCCCGGCTGTGCGACCAGCGAGGGAGTACTCCCAGTAACATCATAATAACGACCACAATCAAAATGGTGGCGAGCATATCGCACCTCCCTATAACCAACGTAGTCAAGCGTATTCAGGCCGTCAGACAAGCCTTTCACGGGCCGTCGCTATTTTGGAGACTGCGGCAACGGAGAACAAATTAACGATACCAACCCGCGGTTTGAGCTGTCTGTTCAAGAACGCTCACATCCGATAAGCGTCTGGGCGATCGAAGGCGCGACGGGGGGCCTGCCCTGAGCGGGTCGAAGGGGCGGCCGTCCTTACGCCCGGTTGGTTTATCATCGCGCGCATGTGGAACCTGTTGCAGGGAGCGCGCGTGCTCGACCTGACGCGTCTGTTGCCGGGCGGCTATGCCACCATGCTGCTGGCGGACCTGGGCGCGGAGGTCATCAAGATCGAAGCCCCCGGCCTTCCACCCCAGCAAACCAAAAGCGGGTTTGCTGGGGGCCCCGGAGTGGGCGATTGGACGCGCGAGCCGTCGCCCATCTTTGGCGGGACCAACGCGCTGTTCGCGCAAATCAACCGCAACAAAAAGAGCCTGGTGCTGAACCTGAAATCCGACGCAGGCCGCGAGGTGCTGCTGCGGCTGGCGGAGCGCAGCGCGGCGCTGGTCGAGGGATTCCGTCCCGGGGTGGCGGCGCGCCTGGGCATCGACTATGGAGCGGTGCGCAAGCGCAGTCCGCGGATCGTCTATTGCTCGCTGAGCGGTTACGGCCAGACCGGTCCCAACCGCGACCGCCCCGGCCACGATCTTAATTATGTAGCCGAGGCGGGGCTGCTGGGGGTCGCGACCGGCGACGAGCCGCGGGTACCGCCGCTGCCGTTTTCCGACCTGGCCGGCGCTATCTTTACCGCGCTCACCGTGGCTGCCGGGATGAAGGGCGCGGCCGAAACCGGGGCCGGGGTGTATATCGACCTGGGCATGGCGGACACCATCGTCTCGCTGCTCACGGTGCACTTCGCGCAGATGTTCCAGGCGGGCCAGCCGCCGTCGCTGGCCGACGCTTATCTGCTGGGCGGGCATCCTTGTTATACGGTTTACCGCGCCTCCGACGGCAAGCACCTGACCGTGGGCGCGCTGGAGCCGAAATTCTGGCAGTCGCTGTGCGTGGCGCTCGGCAGACCGCAGTACTCCGGGCAGCAGCACGATTTGGGGATGCGGGAGAAGATTCTGGCGGACTTCCGCGCCGTGTTTGCCACACGGACGCGCGATGAATGGGTGGAGGCGCTGGCGGCGGCCGACGTGCCGGTTGGCGTGGTGAGGACGCTCGGCGAGGTCGAGCGCGGCGACCAGGCCGAGGCCCGCGGCCTGTTCCACCAGGGTGCGTCCGGCATGAAAGAGGTTGCGTTTCCCGCGGAGATTCACGGCGCGCACGAGTCGCCGGACCGCCCCGCACCCAAGCTGGGCGAACACACGGACCAGGTGCTGGAGCTGGCGGGGTATTCCAGCGACGAAATCGTCGAAATGCGCAGTCGAGGCGTGGTGGGGTGAGGAAAATCCCCACCCTCAAGACTAGCGATCGAACGCCGCTTGCAGGCTCTTCTGTCCCGCGACGCCCTCCTGCAGCAGGAGCATGAGCAGGATGCGCGCTTTCTGCGCGGACAGATCGTCGCCCATCACCGCGCCGAGCTCGACCAGAGTCTTGCCGCCGCCCTCCCAGCCGTAGTTGGGGAGCACGCGGCCGTTGGGCACGCGCGAGGTGATCACCACGGGCACGCCCTTGGCGATGGCGTCCTTGATGGCGGCGTACATCGGCTTATTGACGTTGCCCCAGCCCAGGCCCTGGATGACGACGCCCTTGGCGCCGTGGTCGAGCGCGGCCTTGACCAGGTAGCCGTCGGCGCCACCGTACATGGGAACGATTTCGACGTAAGGCATGTTGTCGGTCTTGATCGGCACATGCTGGCGGCGCAGCGGCGCGCGCCAGTACACGATGCGGTCGAAATCCACCTCGCCCAGAAAGCCGAAGTCGCCCGACTTGAAGGTCTCGACGCTTGACGTGTGGGTCTTGGTGACGTCGCGGGCGGCGTTGATCTGGCTGTTCATGGCGAGCATCGCGCCCCTGCCCTTGGATTGCGGATCAACGGCGATGCGGACGGCGTTCAGCAGATTGCGCGGGCCGTCGAAATCGGATTCCGAGGCGTTGCGCTGGGCGCCGATCAGCACCACGGGCTTGTCGGAATCGACGGTGAGGTCGAGCCAGTAGGCGGTCTCCTCCAGGGTGTCGGTGCCGTGGGAGATGATGACGCCGGCTACCTCGGGACGGGCCAGCGCGGCGTTGACGTCGCGGGTGAGCGCGGTCCAGCGGGCCGGGTCCATGTAATCCGAGGGCACGTTGGAGACGTTCTTCACCTCGACGGTGGCATACTTCGAGACCTCCGGCACGGTGGCCAGGAGATCCTCGCCGGAAATCGCCGGCACCGGAGCGTGCTTGACGGGATCGATTTTCATGGCAATGGTGCCGCCGGTGGCGATGAACACGACCACCGGCTTGGTCTGGGCAGCGGCGAGGGTAGCCAGCAGGCAGAGTAGGGTGAGCAGTGCAGACTTGGTATGGCGCATGACGGACGGCCTCCCAACTTCGCGGAGAATATATAAGGATAGGACCGGCGCGACAACCGGAGAGTGAGACCCACGCCTCGGGTAAAATACTTCGCGATATGACGACAGAACCAGAGATCTACGTCACGCTGGGCGGGCTGCCGTTGCGGATCGAGCTGGAGTGGCCGTTCCGGCGATCGGGCGCGGGGGCGGATTTCTACGTCCTGCGCGGAGACCTGCACCTGGAATCCGGCGAGGGGCTGCACTGTCTGGTGGCGTTGCAGATGACGCAGACGGTCAAGGAAGTGCTGCCCTCGCTCGATCCCGCGGACGTGGAGGCCCCGGCGATCAACATCCTGCGCAAGGACGTCGACCGCAAGCAGCTCGAGTTTGTGAAGTCTCCGAAGCGGGTGCCGGTGCCGTTTTCGGCGCGGCAGTACAGCTTCAAGCGCCGCGAGTGGGACTTCGCCAAAGCTACCGATGAGCAGGTGGCCGAGCTGGTGCGGCGCAAGGTCTATTGGAACAGGAAGCTGGGAGCGGCGCGGGTGTGGATCGCCGATCCCATCGACGCGCAGTACGTCAGCAGCCCGGCGGCGCGCCTGCTGGAGGCGGCGTCGCGGCTCGAGACGTGGTTGCGTCTGGAGGGCGAGTACGCCACGGCCACGCCCGAACTGCTGGCCGAGGGGTCGAAGATCGAGGTGGAAATGCGGGCCGCGCTGGATGCGCTCGAAAAGAAGCATGCGTTTGAGAGAGGATAGGGAGTAATTGCGGCCACGAGCACAGCGATGATTCGCGTACCTGCAAAAATGGCTTACCGGGTAGCGTGGTCGCGATGTGCGGCTGAGGTTCTGGAAGTCATCACCAATAATTCCGCCCAGCTCTTTGGAGGTGAAAGGGCATGGCTTCCAGCCGTGCCGCCAGCGTCACACATGGACAGGCCTTTAGGCCCTGAGGTAGCCTCCCTCAGCGGCTAAAGCCGAGTTTTTATTTGCCTTTTACGGCACGCCTGAAGGCGTGCCCCTTCACCTGCATGTCATGCCTAAGATCAAGCGAATCCGTCGCTATTCAGCCGATGAAAGAGTCGCAGATGTAGAGTTCTCCGAGGACTCGATGACGGTGGGTCTAATGGATGGACGCTCTATCTCTGTCCCGCTCGCATGGTACCCGCGCCTCCTGCGCGCCACGGTCGCGCAACGCGCCCGATGGCAGATCGCCGGCGGCGGATATGGAATCCACTGGCCCGATATAGACGAGGACCTCAGCACAGAAGGCTTGTTGCGCGGCGCGCCCGATCCGCAACCACGCCATAGCCGCAGGTTGCGGAGCAAACGAACCACCAAGTCTGCCGTGGCGGCGCCGGCGCGGAAGAAGATCCGCACCAACTGATCCGGCCTGGATGTGCGGCCGTCCGCGGTCGCACCAGCGCCATGAGGCCAAAACACGAAGTAGGATATAGGCAGCAGGAGGCAGGAAGCAAAAAAGGCCTCAGCTTGGCTGCCCTTTCCCCCTACCCCTTCACTAGCCAAACGCTACAAGATAACCAAGTAAAGACTAAGCAGATCAACACATTCGCACCTTGTGCGTTGCATCTGTAGCGTATATCGCTTAAAATCTCTCCAGGCCCGACATACCAGCCAGAATGAAGGAGGACCGTCCATGGCGCAAGGCAGCGAGGCATCGGGTGTCGATATTTCCCCCAAAGAGCAGCGGGAGATTATGGACACTTACACCAAGCTTCGTGAAGCAGAGGCGAAGCTCATCGGCCCGGACGGGAGGACCGAGATTCTGCCGAACAATCTCTACTCGTTCCTGCTGCGGCTGCTCGCTGATCTCCGGGCTGGCCACTCGGTCACTATCCTGCAGAACAAACACGAGTTGACCACGGTTGAGGCCGGCAAAATCCTGGGGGTTTCAAGGCAGTACCTCGTTCAACTTCTTGAGAAAGGAGAGATCCCCTTCCACAAGGTGGGCACGCACCGTCGCATCTACGTGCGCGATGTGATTGCCTACAAGTCGAAGCGAGATACTGCGCGGCGAAAAACTCTCGACGACCTGGCGCGGGCGGAGTTCGCGAAAGGGGCGTACGAGAAGATTCCCGATGATTTTCACTCCGGACAATGAGTATTCGGCTGTCTTGGACGCTTGCGTTCTGGTGCCGATGGCGCTCTGTGATTGCTTGCTGCGGCTGGCAGAGGAACCGGCTTTGTACCGGCCGTTTTGGAGCGAGGAAATTCTGGCGGAAGTCGCCAAGGCTCTCCGCACGGACCTGGGGAGATCCGCGGAAGACGTTGCCTGGAGACTTGAGCAAATGCGGGTAGCGTTTCCGGAAGCGATGGTGCCAGTTCCGCCGAAACTTCTGAAGGCGGTCGATTGCCTTCCCGACGACAATGACAGGCATGTGGTTGCGGCAGCGATTATGGCCCGAGCCAATGCAATCGTCACGCAGAATACCAAGCATTTTCCGGCAGACTGCCTCAGCGAGTTCGGGGTGCTTTGTCAAACCGCCGATGATTTCCTGATTTACCAGCTCCATCTCTCTCCGCAGGCGGTGCTGGACAAGCTGGACGACCAGGGGGCCGGGATCGGGCAAAGCAGGCAGTACGTGATTTCCAGCCTTGGGCGCTGTGTACCGGAGTTTTGCAAGCTCTTGGGGGAACATTAGGAAGAGTCGCTAGCCTCGATTGACCGTTTGTGCTCACAGTCAATTAGGTGTCCTTGATTAACTCGATCACCTCAAGCCTTCCCTGCTCCCTACTCGCTACTCCCTACTCCCTGAGCGAGCCTCATTGACCGGCGGCGGCTGCCAGCCTAACATGCCGCCACGGGGAGAAGCGTGCTGGGGTCAACGGTTTCGCATTATCGGGTGCTGCAGCGGCTGGGTGGTGGCGGCATGGGGGTGGTGTATGAAGCCGAGGACACGCGCCTGGGCCGCCGCGTGGCGCTGAAGTTCCTGCCGGAAGAGATGGAGAAAGATCCGCAGGCGCTGGAGCGATTCCAGCGCGAGGCGCGCTCGGCCTCGGCGCTCAATCATCCCAACATCTGCACCATCCACGACGTCGACCAGCACGAGGGCCGGCACTTCATCACCATGGAGCTGCTGGAGGGCGCGCCCTTGTCGGCGAGGATCGCCGGGCATGCGGTTGCGATCGACCAGTTGCTGGAATGGGGCATACAGATTGCCGACGCCCTCGACGCGGCCCACGCCAAGGGCATCGTGCACCGCGACATCAAGCCGCAGAACATTTTCATCACCAGGCGCGGGCAGGCGAAGGTGTTGGATTTCGGTCTGGCCAAGCTCGAAGCGCGCCGCGTCCCGGAAACGGCTGCGGCCAACGCCCAGACGGTGGACCTCACCTCGGAGCACCTGACCAGCCCGGGTACAGCGATGGGAACCGTGGCCTACATGTCGCCGGAGCAGGCGCGCGGCGAGGAGTTGGACACGCGCACCGACCTGTTCAGCTTCGGGGCCGTGCTCTACGAGATGGCCACCGGCTCGGTGCCGTTCAAGGGAACGACCACCGCGGTGATCTTTGACGGCATCCTGAACCGCGCGCCCACCCCGCCGGTGCGGCTGAATCCCGAGCTGCCGCCGGAGCTGGAGCAGATCATCAACAAGGCGTTGGAGAAAGACCGCGAGCTGCGCTGCCAGAGCGCGTCCGAACTGCGCGCCGACCTGAAGCGGCTGAAGCGCGAGCGGGATAGCGGACGGAGTTCAGTGGTCGCCGCGGCCGCGGCTCCGGCGAAACCGGGACGCAGGCTCAAGCTCTGGATCGCGATCGCGGCGGTGATCGCCATCTTCGTGGCGGGGGCGATCCTGAGCTGGCGCCTGCAGCGGCCGAATCATCTGCCCAAGTCGGCGCAGACCACCATCGCGGTGCTGCCGTTTCAGAACCTGGGCGCCGACAAGACCCTCGACTTCCTCGGCCTGGCGCTGCCGGACGAAGCCGTCACCACGCTGAGCTACATCCCGGCGCTGGCGGTGCGTCCGTTCGAGACCTCGCGGCGCTTCGCCGGAACGAGCGTGGATCCGCAAGCGGCAGGGCGCGAGTTACGCGTCGTCGACCTGGTCACCGGCCACTACGCGCGCGAAGGCGGGCAGTTGCGGGTGACCATGGAAGTCATCGACGTGGAGAACAACCGTGTGCTGTGGCGGGACAGCATCAGCACGGCGGGCGAGGACATGATCGCCCTGCGCGAGCAGATGGGATCGCGCCTGCGGCAGGGCCTGGCGCCGGTGCTGGGATTGGCGGGTGGCGACGAGACTGAGTCCAAGCCCAGGAGTCCCGAAGCTTACGGACTCTACCTGCGGACGGTGGCGATGAGCCGCGACGTCGCGCCTAACAAGCAGGCCATCCAACTGTTGGAACAGGCGACGGCGCTTGACTCTTCTTACGCGCCGGCATGGCAGGCGCTGGCCCACCGCTACTACTACGATGCCACCTATGGGGATGGCGGTGCGGCGGGATTTCAGCGCAGCGAAGCCGCACTGTCGCGAGTGCTCGCCCTCGATCCCAACAACGCGCTGGCCGCCCAGGGATGGATCGTCACCAAGGCCGAGAGAGGCGAGCTCGACGAGGCTCGGGACGAGGCCAAGGCATTTTTGGCTCGGCGTCCGGACAGTGCCAGCGCGCATTTCGCCATGGCCTACCTGCTGCGGTATGCCGGGCTTTTTGAAGAATCGGCGCAGGAGTGCGAGCGCGCCATGGCGCTCGATCCCAACAATAGGGAGTGGCGCTCGTGCTCGATGACTTTCATCCGCATGGGCAATTACAAGCGCGCGGAAGACTTCCTGCGGCTGGACGCCGGTTCGGAATTCTCGCGCTACCTCGGGGCCAACATCCTCCTGCGCCAAGGCAAAGCCAAGCAGGCGGAGGAGGAGATACCGCCCAAGCCTGAAGGCCCGCGCATCGCATTAGCCGCGCTTGCCGCCGGGCGCAAGCAGGACGCCGCCGCCATCGTCCGCCAAGCCCTGCCGGGGATACTGGCCCGGCGCGACCCGGAACAGAAATTCGGGGACGCGGGATGGATCGCGTATGTCGGAGAGCGCGAAGCCGCGCTGCAGCTCATCCGCAAATCCGTGGAAGATAATTATTGCGGCGCCCTGGCCGCGGAGACCGATCCCCTCTACGCCAGCCTGCGCGGCAGCCCGGAGTTCACCCAGCTCATGAACCAGGCGCGCCAGTGCCGGGAGAAGTTCCTGGAACATAGGAAGGCGGCGGGGAAGTAGCTCACGTGGGAGCTCCGGTGCTCGGCGGATTTCATTTTGGCGGCAAGCGCAGCACGAATTCGGCGCGGTCGGAGAAGGGCGCCGGAGACGGCAACATCAGCAGGCCGCGTCCGAAACAGCTCTTCAGCCTCACCAGACGAGCGCGTCGCCAGATCCCATCGCCGGCCTGCACCTCGACCATCGCTCCGGAATGCTCGCGCAGCAGTGCCGCCAGTTGCGAGCGTTGTGCTTCGTCCCGCTGGTGGAAGACGACGACGGCGACCTTCAGTTCGTCGTCAGTGTGCGCCTCGAGTGCGCGGCAGGCGATCGTGCTGGCGTCCGCCGTAGCAGCGGGCGGCGCGGCCTGCGCCCGCTCGAGAACGGGCAAGAGCAGAAACAGTGCAGTGAACACGACATAGGCGATCCGCATCGACATCTGTGCTCTCCTTATTCCTCGGCTTAAAACGTGAAGGGGCACGGCTTCCAGCCGTGCCGTTAGCCTTTACACATGTGACGGGCCTTTAGGCCCTGAGGCAGATCCCCTCGGCGGCTAAAGCCGAGTTTTATCTGCCTTTTATGCCACGCCTGAAGGCGTGCCCCTTCACCTGCATGCTGCTCCTACCCGGTAGTCCCTCGGCATCTCGGCGGTTTTGATGGCGTGGGCGGGACGCCGGCGCTACGACAAAACGGAAAAGGCCGACCATGTTTCCATGATCGGCCTTTATTTATGCCGGCAACGACCTACTCTCCCACACAGTTTCCCGTGCAGTACAATCGGCCCTGCGGGGCTTAACTTCCGTGTTCGGGATGGGAACGGGTGTGTCCCCCGCGGTAATATCACCGACAAGTCGAGGCAGCTCTTAGCTATTAGCTCTTGGCTTTTAGCTCGATTCTCGTACCACAGGCGGCATCGCCCGCGCTGACGGAATCAACGCTGCAATCTGTAAAGATCTGGAGGACTATGCCTCACAACTGAATAGACAGGATCTACGCGGCCTTGGCCAAGAGCCAAAAGCTAATAGCCAAGAGCGTTTTCAATGCGCTCGGTAAATTTTATGGTCAAGCCGAACGGGCGATTAGTACTGGTAAGCTACACGCGTTGCCGCGCTTCCACCTCCAGCCTATCAACCAGGTGGTCTACCTGGGCCCTTCTTGCCCCTTACGGGTTGGGAGATCTAATCTTGGGGAGTGCTTCACGCTTATATGCCTTCAGCGTTTATCACAACCGAACTTCGCTACCCAGCCATGCCGCTGACACGACAGCTGGAACACCAGCGGTCCGTCCATCCCGGTCCTCTCGTACTAAGGACAGACCCCCTCAAATCTCCTGCGCCCACATCAGATAGGGACCGAACTGTCTCGCGACGTTCTGAACCCAGCTCACGTACCGCTTTAATAGGCGAACAGCCTAACCCTTGGAACCTTCTACAGCTCCAGGATGCGATGAGCCGACATCGAGGTGCCAA
>Ga0209517_10006541_pt1 | contig 14366 bp, 15 predicted proteins | sample PeaSoiMetSII2010_FD_187695 | JGI IMG/M metagenome (GOLD analysis project Ga0209517, IMG submission 187695) | Peat soil microbial communities from Weissenstadt, Germany - SII-2010 (SPAdes) (version 2) | ecosystem: Environmental > Terrestrial > Soil > Wetlands > Peat | place: Germany... | reverse complement strand
CCGCGGGCGCCGCGGCGGGATTCACGGCGGCGATGGCGCCGCCCGCCACCACGATCGCGGCGGGCGAAACGATGCGGCCGCCACGCACGTCGAGCATACGGGCGGCGCGCACCACGGTGGTCTGGGCGGAGGCGGCGGCGAGCGAGGCCAGCGCAAGCGTCAGGAGGCGGCGGATTGTATGCATAGGTCGAAGGCCAGTTTACCCGGCTTGAAGACCCCCGAGGCGCCCGGACGACCCGCTATCGCTGCCGATCGCTACTCCAACCCCGCTTTCTTCAGCATTTCGAGAAACTGACGCTCGGTGCGCATGTCGATCGCCTGCGATACGAGTTTTCCTTCACGATCGAAGAGGAAGCTCTTGGGGATGCCCTCCACGGCGAACGCGGTGTGCACTTTGCGGCCGGGGTCGAGCAGGATGGGGAAGGTGAAGTCCTGTTTCCGGAGGAAGCCGGCGACGGTGTCGCGCTCCTCGTCGGAGACGGCCAGCAGCGTGAAGCCCTGCTTCTCGAAAGCGCGGTAGAGCTTCTCCATGTCGGGCATCTCTTTGCGGCAGGGCGGGCACCAGGTCGCCCAGAAGTTGAGCAGGACCACGCGGCCGCGCAGTCCGGAGAGCGAGTATAGCTTGCCATCCAAGCCGGTGAGGGCGAAGCCGGCTTCCTGGGCGAGTGTTTCGCGGAGCGCCAGCACGGAATCCGCGGCGTCGAGCGCAGGATCGGAGAACGGGGCAGGCACGTGTTCGTAGCGCACCAGGCTGGCCAGCTCGAGCCAGGCGCGGGCGTCAGCCGACGTCTCGCGAATGGATTGCGCCAATGCGGTGGCCACCGCGGCCAGCGCGTCCTTGCCCAGGTCGCCTTCCGTGGAGAGGTTCGAGAGGGCCTGGGCCAGGCTGAGCTTCTCCGCGCCGCCGGGGAGCGCCCGAATCTGGCCGGCCACCTCGATCGCCGTTTTCGCGCGGTCGGCATCGGTGGGCAGGCCGCGGAATTGCGAGAGGCTCTTATTAATGGAGGCGGTGGCGGCGGAATCGGCGGTGTTGCGAGAAGGGGCGCCCGGCGGGCGGATGTTGTATCCCTGGAGCGTGACGGGCCCGGTGAGGTCCCAGCGGCTGAGGGCGGACTGGAACTTTTCCAATCGCTCGGGAGCCAGCGCGTGGAGGCGGGCGGCGGCGGCCAGGAGCAGGGTGTCGCGGGAATTGGTGGTGGCGACGGTGGCGGAGCCGATGCGGAAGGTCGCAGTCACGCTGCTTTTGGACTTGTCGCCATAGCCGGGCGCGGAGGCGGCGGTGAGGATGCGCACGTATAAATCGGCGGCCGCCTCGGGAGAGGCGGAGGCGGCGGAGCCGGCGGTGGTGATGAGCCACCAGGCGTCCCACGGCTCGAGGTCGTCGAAGGAGAAGGCGGCCACCGATTCCTGGAAGAGCGCGGCGGCTTCATGGCGCCGCTCCTTGGCGAGCTGCGCGATCAGGGGGGAGACCGCGGTCACGCGAACCTTGCCGTGGGAGAACGAGGAACGGTAGAGCGCCAGTGCGCTGTCGGTGTGATTCGTCCGCGCCAGCGCGCCGATGAGATATGGCAAGGTGGAGGGCGCGGCCTCGGGCAGTGTGGCAATCGCCTCGTCCGGCGCGAGCTCAGCGAGGATGCGGACCACGTCCTGCCCGAGGTTCGGCGCCTTGCCGGTACGCACCTGTTCCAGCGTCGCCTCGACAAACTTGCGGGCCAGCTCGGGGTAGCGCGGCTGCAAGGCTTCGGCCGCGAACATCCGGAACTGGATGGCCAGCGGGGCGGGCAACCGCTCGGCCCTCTGTTCCACGAGGCTCGCGGTTTGGGGCGTGGACTTCGCGTCTCCGGCAGCGTAGGCGCCGGCGCACATGAGCAGGGCCGGCCACAGGCGGGAAGAGAGCATGGTGGGCTCCTTGGCCGGAAGTATAGCAGGTTACCAGCCCAAGAGGCCCGTCCTACTGGGCCGGGGGGACCGGGGGTTTCGGTAGCGGGGCGGCGTCGTGCTTGGGACCAAGACCAAGGGCGATCAGGGAGAGCGAGTTGATCTTACCGGTGGACTCGATATTCTGGTCGGCCTGGAATCGCTTCAGCGCTTCGGCGGATGACTCGCCCCAGGCGCCGCCGGCCTCTTCGGGTTTCAGATACCCCTTGGAGACCAGGGCCCCCTGGATCTCCTTGTAGCGCTCCGGGCTGGGGGTCGTCTGGCGGTTTCGCCAGGTGGTCCGGGGGACCGGCTTCCTGGCGGTGCGCGATGCCGCGCTCCGGGTGGACGGCGTTCGGGCGCCGGCCGTTCTGGTGGAAGCGCCGGCCTTGGCGGGAGTTGTCTGTTTCTTCCTAGTGGTGCTCTTCTTGGCGACGGCATGAACCGCGGGAGCGGGAGTGTCGGCGCACCAAGCCAGTGCCGCCAACGCTACCATGGCCGCGATGTACAGAATCTTCCGCATCATCCTATTCGGGATTATGTTAACAGGATTTGCACACAAAAAAGGCGGCCGGACCCAGAGGTCGCCGGCCGCCGGTCACAAGGAGCGGTAGAATTCGGACTACTGCCGGTTACCGCGACGTGGGCAGCGCACCCGCCAGGAACGAAGCGCTCCACCCGCCGGTCCGGGGGTCCCTTCGCAGGACGCGGAAAGCCACCGCATCGCCTAGCTTCAGGGTGGCCTGCACCTTCTTTACATCGTCGGTGGAATTAATCGGCATCTGGTTGATGTCCGTGAGCACATCGTTCGGGCGCAACCCTACATCGTCGGCAAAGGAACTGGGCTCCACTTCGTCGATCTTGATGCCGCCCGATTGCTTGAGGCCGTGGCTCTCGCGCCATTGATCGCTGAGGTTCTCGATCGACATTCCGAAACTCACGGTAGCGCCCTCGGGCTTGGCGGCCTCCTGGTCCGACGGGGCGCCAAACCGGTCGGGGAAGATCTGGGCCAGGTTGCCGACGACTACCTTGAAATTCTCGCGCTTGCCGGCGCGCAGCACGGTGAGGTTCACGGTATTGCCGACGGGCGTCGCGACCACGGTATTCACCAGGTCGCCGCCGTCATGCACCGGCTTGCCATTGATGGCCGTGATAATGTCGCGCTCCTTGAGCCCGGCCTTTTCGGAGGGGCCGCCGGCGGCGACGCTCTGCACGAACACGCCCTCGCTGACGCCGCCGAAGGCCTTGAGCAGCGAGCGGGCCTGCTCCGGTTCGGACGAGAAGGTGATGCCGATGGAACCGCGGACCACCTTGCCGTTCTTGATGATCTCGTTGTAGACCATGGCAGCCATATTCATCGGCATGGCGAAGCCGATGCCCTGGTATCCGCCGGAGCGGGAGGCGATAGCGGTGTTGATGCCGATCACTTCGCCGCGGATGTTGAGCAGCGGGCCGCCGCTGTTGCCGGGGTTGATGGCGGCATCGGTCTGGAGGAAATGCTGGAACTGCTGCGTCGGATCGACATCGCGCTCCTTGGCGCTGATGATGCCCGCGGTGACGGTGGCCTCGAATCCAAACGGAGAGCCGATGGCCACGCACCAATCGCCCACCTGGACGGCGTCGGAATTGCCGATCTTGGCGGGGATCACGTTATGCGTGCCTTCCACGCGGATCACCGCGAGGTCGGTGGGAGCATCGACGCCGATCACCTTGGCATCGTATTCGGCGGGGTCGCCGGTGAACTTCACCTGGATGCGGTCGGCCTTATCGACTACGTGGTTGTTGGTGAGAATGTAGCCGGCCTTATCGACCACCACGCCGGAGCCCAAGGCAGAGCCTCGACGCTGCCCCATTTCGGGATTCCCGTTGCCAAATGGGTTGCCGAAGAAACGATTCAGGAAGTCGTCCATTCCGCCGCTGTTGTCACCCTGATCCTCTTCGTCCGGGGGAATCACCGGGCGGCGATTCAGGTTGTTGCGAGTCCGGGTGGGGGCTTTGGGCAGGTAGGTAGTGGAAATGTGGACCACCGACGGCTCCACCTGCTTGGCAATCTGGGTAAAGGTGTTGGACAACTCAACAGGATTGGGGATGACGAGCGGCGTCGCACCGGGAGCCACTGTCGGTTGATCTTTGGCTGCTTTCACGCCCGAGTTGATCAAGGTACCGATCACGATACCGATCGACAGCGTGAACAGGATCAACGTGAACGAAAGCAGCTTCTGCGTGCGCAACTTGTCAAAGAAATTCATGGGTTCTAATTACTCCTCTGTGTACTTCGAGCCGGAGAACATTATATCCTCCGCAAACGCTACTGTGATGGATGTAGCCGGGAATTCAATGGTTTCATTTCCACCAACAGTACTCCGCCCAGGATGAGAGCCGCGCCCACGGCAGCGCGCCCCGAAAGGCCCTCACCCGCCACCAGAAACGACGTAATCCAGGCAAATACGGGCTCCAGCATGTAAATCAGGGCTGTTCTGGTCGAGGTGGTATATTGCTGGGCCCACGCCTGAATCGTAAAAGCCAGGGCTGTGCAAAGGAGCCCTGTTATCAGTATCGCCCAGACCACCGCCGGACGCCATGCGAGGCGGGGCGTTTCCGCCCACCAGAAGATGGAGAGAGCCAGCACGGCGGCGGCAGCTATCTGGCTGACCGACAAAAGTTCGAAGCTCATCTGCCCGGAAAAGTGTCCTAGCGTGACGATGTACGCGGCAAATGCAATGGCGCCGAAAAGCGTCAGCGCATCACCCCGGCCAATAGAACCAGTCGCTCCGTGCGACGCAGTGACACCTTCGAGGGTCATCAGGCCCAGGCCGGCGGTGGCCACCAGCACCCCAACCACCTCGGAAAACTGGGGTCTGGTTTTATAGACGAGCGCACCGAGCAAAGGTACCATCACTGACGTAAGGCCGGTCAGAAACGCGGATTTGGGTGCGGAGGTGAACCGCAAGCCCAGCGTTTGCAGCGCATAGCCCGAGAAAAGGAAGGCTCCCGCGAGGGCGCCCGCGCCCGCGGAAGTCCACGACCAGGGCCCCCTGCCGGCGCCGCGGAAGAGCGCCACAAGCGCCAGGGTAGCGAGGGAAAAGCGCAACGCCAGGAAGAGGATCGGGGAGACATCGTGCAGGGCGGCTTTGACCAGTACGAAAGTGGCGCCCCAGACCACCGTATTAAAAAGGAGGGCGGCGTCGGGAAGGCGGGGGTTGGGGGTGGGGCTCGTCAAAGCGCGAGGGGTTGGGGGTTGGGGAAATGTCACTTGGAATTGCGCATGAGCAACAGGAGGGTGAGGAAGATGCGCTTGAGGCCGAGGTCGCGCCCTTCCGGACGGAACCATTCCTGCGTGGTATGAGCGCCCCCGCCCACGCCGCCGGCGCCGATAGCCACGGCCGGAATGCCGAGCGAGAGCGGAATGTTGGCATCGGTGGACGAAGTATCGATATGCGAGCGGATGCCGAGGTGCGCATCCACGGCGCGCAGATATTGCAGAATGGCGGCGTTCTCGGCAAGCGCGGCGGCGGGGCGGGAACCGATCTCTTTGAGCTTGGAGGCCACCTTGCCGCCGGTGGCGCGCTGATTTTCGAGGTCGCGTGCGCGGTCGACGGCGGCGGAAAGGAGGTCCACCAATTCGTCGAGCTTGGGGTTGCTTTCCGAGCGGATATCCACCTTGGCGCGGGCGGACTGGGGGATGGCGTTGACGCTGGAGCCGCCTTCGATCAGGCCGACGTTGAAGGCGGACTTGGGCGAGCCATCGACGCGGGTTTCGGAAAACAGGGCCACGGCGCGGCACAGCGCGTGCAACGGGTTGCCGACCCCATAGTCGCTCCAGCTATGGCCGCCCGGACCAGTGAAGGAGATCTCGAAACGCCGGCTGCCCAGGCCGCGCGTGGTGACGTGGTCGGTATTGGCGCCGTCCACCACCACGAACGACTCCAGGCGGCGGGCGAAGCGGGAATCCTGGCAGAGGTGGCGCATGCCGCGCAGGTTACCTTCGCCTTCCTCGCCGACGTTGGCCACCAGGAGGAGGCCGAGCGGGAGGTCGGGAAGGTCCTTGGAGAGCGTCCAGGTGCGCGCCACGGCCAGCATGGCGGCGAGACCGGCGCCGTTGTCGGAGACGCCCGGACCGCGAAACCGGCCGTCGGGATCCACCGCGATGTCCTCTTTGGCGCGCGGCGCGATGACCGTATCGAGATGCGCGGTAAGGGCCACGTATGGGCCGTCTCCGTAGGCCGCGACGACGTTGCCGGCGCGGTCGATGGAGGCATTCCATCCGAAGGAGCGCACCTGTTCAAGGAACCAGGCGGCGCGTTCCTGCTCCAGAAAAGTGGGTGCGGGTACGCGGCAGAGCTGCAGGTGGATTTCGTTGATCCACTGTTTTTCGCGCGTGAACCACTGGAGGCAGTCGCGTACGGCGCGGTGTTCGGTCAGTTCGCCGAGGTTGATCCCCGTTGCGGCGTTGGCAGGCATGCTTTAAGCCAGTGTAGCAGCGTGGAGAGCAACACTCGAACCGAGATGGTATGAGAAGGCCGGTCTCCAGACGGGATGCGTTAAGCTCCCAATAGGAGCAGTCGATGCACCCCCTGAATTGAGAACACCAATGGGCGCCGCAGCGGGAGCTGGCAAGAGAGTGCGGGATGGAAGCATGGCGAACAGTGGCGCGGGAGTCAACCGGCAGAAGACCGTCCTCAGGGGATCGAGGAGAGAAGTGAGGGGGAAGTGGGGGAGAACCGTGGCACGGAATCCTAACCGAAAGAGAGGGGATCGAGTGGCGGGAGACGGCGCACTGAAGGCGCGCATGAGGCGCTGCCTCATACTCCGCCCTGGGGTCCGCCGTTGGGCACTCCGTGAGCTGGAGCAGGTGCTTCGGCGTGTACCGCCGGCGGTCCCAGGCGCCGGGCCGATCGAAGGCCACGCCGATGTCGTAGCCGATCTCGACGAAGCGGCAGTAACAGACCTTGCCCTTCAGGCGGCACTTGGCGCACACGATCTCGATATCCGCACCTTCGCGGGCTTCCGCCTCGATCTGGACGCACGCTCCGGAGGGCGAAATGTCCTCCAGGTTGGCTACCTCTTCCCGCACGCCGCCGGCTTCGTCGATCCGCACTTTCACCAGGTCCGCGCACATGAATCGCGGTTCCCTTCTGCGCTCTCGCCTCTTCATTACACCTCCAAAAATGTGACCGGATTTTCTCCGGGTTCATCCTCATATCGGCGGACCCCGCGCGGAACTTTAGCCATTTGCGAACGGAGCCCGAATGGAATAGGGTATAGGAAATACCACCCAGGAGGTTTTCCATGAGATCACGCCGTGATTTTCTGATGGCGGGGGCCGCCGCGAGTGCGTTCTCTGTCGCCCGAGTGTGGGCCGCCAAGACCAATGGCACGCCTTTTCCGTATGAGGAGTTCGAGGCTCGCATTGCGCGACGCGACTTCCGCGACATCACCAAAGACGTTTTGCCCACGCCTTCGATGATGGTCGATCTGGACCTGTTCCAACGCAACGTAAAGCAAATGGCGGAGCAGGCCAGATCCGCCGGTATCCATGTGCGGCCCCATGTGAAGGTCCACAAAAGCGTGGATGTCGCCCGGCGTCAAATCGCGCAGGGAGCCATCGGGTTGACCTGCGCCACCATCGCCGAGGCGGAACTGTTTTCGGGCGCGGGAATCAAGAACGTGTTGTGGACCAAGCAGCCGGCCAGCGTCAACAATATCCAGCGGGCGGTGGCGCTCTCCAAAAAGGACCCCACGTTCATGTTCGTGGTGGACGACCCGCAGGTGGTGGATTGGGTGGAACAGGCCGCGATTGCCCGAAGCGCCAGGCTGCGAATCGCGGTATCGGTCTTAGCCGGCATGGACCGCCAGGGTATCGAGAACGGCCGGCCGGCCGTGGAGCTGGCCCAAAAGGTCGCCAGCTCGAAGCGCGCGCAATTCGAAGGTTTCATGGCTTATTCGGGCAACGCGGCACACACCAAGACCTTTGAGGCGCGCCGAAAGCGTTCGTCCGACGACCTGGCGGGAGCGCGCGAGACGGTGTCCCTGGCGCGCCAATCGGGTCTCCCGGTGAACATCGTCAGTGGTGGCTCGACGGGCACCTACAATATGGACCACGAGCACGGCCTGACGGAGCTCGAAGCCGGTTCCTACGTGTTCATGGATACGGCTTACTTCGCGATCGGCGGCAAGGATGATGAGAAGGTTTATAACGACTTCAAAGGCGCGCTCACGGTCCTGACTACCGTGGACAGCAAGCGCCATCCCAACCTCGTGACGACGGATTATGGCAACAAGGCCATCACTCGTCCCACGGACCAGGTGAAGGGCATGCCGTGGCTGCAAGTGGGCACGCAAGGCGCGGAATACGGCGCTTTGCGGTGGAGCGATGCTGACAAAGACGTGAAGCTCGGCGACCGAGTGGAAATTTACTGCACGAATCTGGACATGAGCACGAATGCTTTTGACCGCTACTACGTCGCTCAGGGCGACCAGATCGTGGATGTGTGGCCCATCATGGGACGCAGCGGCGCGGCGCAGCGGTAGTCTTCGGCTCGCGGTGGTGGCAGGTCCTCGGCCTGCCGGCTATTGGTACCGCAGGGCGACCATCGGGTCGACGCGCGAAGCCCGCCGCGCAAGCAGGAAGCCCGCAAAGGCCGCCACCATTGCCAGTGGCCGCCGCGGCAATCGCCACCGAGGTGGAGTCGCCGGCTTTCATCCCGCAGAGCAGGTCCGAAATCACGCTCGCAGCCAAATGCGCGGCCGCGAGCGATGCCGCAATCCCCAAGGCCAGGCCGGCTGTCACCACCTGAAGTGTTTCCCGCAGGATCATCGTCACGATATCGCGCGGTTGCGCCCCGAGCGCCATTCGAATCCCCAACTCATCGGTGCGACGGGCCACCGCATAGGACAAAATACCGTACAGACCCACGCACGCCAGGGCCAGCGCCAGCAGCCCAAAGAAGCCCGAGAGCTTGGCAAACAGGCGCTCCTGCAAGAGCAGCTCGTCAATCTGCTCGGTCTGCGTCTTCACGTCGAAGAGCGGCACATTCCGGTCGAGCGACGCCAGCGCTCGCCGCACGTCCGCGATTAGCGCGTGCGGATCGGCCGCGGTCCTTACTTCGAAATGCATCCAACTGCTCTCCTCCCACGCCGGAACGGATGATAGACGGTGGCGGGCGGCTCGCTTCGCAACGAGTAATACTTCCCGTCTTTGGCGACCCCCACGATCTCCATGTACGCCTTCGTGCGGTCCCATGCGATCCGCCGGCCAATCGGGTCCTGGTTCGCGAAATAGCGTCTCACGAACGCCTCGTTGACTACCGCGACCTTGGGTGCGCCCTGGTCGTCCCGCTCGGAGAAATCACGGCCTCGGAGGAGCGGAATTTTCATAGTGTGAAAAAAGCTCGGCCCGGCGGGCACCACCGGGACATGCATCCGCTCACCCGGTCTCGGAGTGTAGCCCGGCACCCACAGTCCCTTGTTGCGGGAGTTGCCGCTCAACAGAAGATGCATGGAAGCGGCGGCGGAAACGACCCCCGGCAGAGTGGCGATGCGCTGCTGCACGCGGCCGTAGAAATCGTTCAGCGCCGCTCCCTGGTAACCGGCCCGAGCCGCGTCGACCCCAAAAAGCAGCAGATTCTCCCTGTCGAACCCAGGGTCGAGACTTTCCAGATTGACCAGCGTGCGCATGAACAGGCTGGCTCCAAACAGCAGCACCAGGGACAGCGCCGCCTGGCAGGCCATCAACGCTTTCCCCGCGCCCAGCCGCACGCCTCCTGCGCCCGCGTCTTGCTTGAGCGCCGGCGTCAAGTCCACGCGAGTCGCGCGGAATGCGGGCGCCAGGCCGACAACAGCCCGGTGACGACGCACGCGGCGGCCGTAAAGGCCAGGATGCGAACGTCAGGGCTCAGGTTCAGCGGAGTCGGATTGTCAGGGTGCGAAAGGAACGTCACCAGCAGGCGGCTGCCCCACCATGCCAGAGCGAGCCCCAGGATACCGCCTATTGACGCCAGCAGGAGACTTTCGGTGAGCAACTGCCGGATCAACCGGCTGCGCGGCGCACCGAGGGAAAGCCGCACCCCGATCTCTCTCCGCCGCCCGGTGGCGCGCGCCAGCAGCAGGTTGGCCACGTTCGCGCAGGCGATCAGCAGCACCAGCGCTACCATGCCCATCAGGATCCAGAGCGGGCGCGAATACCGCCCGCGCAGTTGATCGAGTCCCTGGCTTCCCGGCACCAGTTCCAGAGAGGCGGCCTGAGAGCCCGTGCCCAATTCCTGCTTGAACAAAGTATCCAGAAGAGCGCCTGCTTGCCGCGCGGGCACGCCCGGATTCAATCGGCCCATCATCGCGACCCACCAGTGGTCTGTCGCGGTAAGAAACGAAGCCTGCGGGTCCCAGCGCGGCGCCACCAGCCGCTGCAAGGCCAGGGGGACCGAGACGTCGATCGCAAGGCCCGGCTGCAGGCCGAAAAACTCCGGCTGGGTTACGCCGACGATGGTGAATGGAATGCCCTCGATGGCGATGGCTTTCCCGGCGAGGGAGCGGTCACCGCCGAATCGGCGGCTCCAATAGCGATCGCTGATCACGCAGACTGGGGCCGCGCCCGGTCGATCGTCGCTTTCGACGAACGTCCGTCCGATCGCCGCGCGGACACCGAGAGTGGAGAAATAATTGGCGGAGACCATCTGCGCAAACGCTCTTCCTCCCTCGCCGTTTGACAGGAGGTTCATATTTCCAACACCAGCGAAAGCGACGATGCCGGAAAACGCCTGGCCGTTGCCGGTCGCGCGCGCCCGCATCTGCTGGCACATGGGATAGGAAAACGATGTGCCAATGTCCCGGCCGCGCTCCTCCCGGTTGTTGCCGCTGAGGTACCGCGCGCCCATCGGCTGGCCCTTAATTGACGACCACTCCAGCAGCACCAGCTCTTGCGGATTCTTCACCGGCAGCATCTTCAGCAGAACCGCGTCAATCAGGGTGAAGATCGCGCTGTTGGTGCCGATGCCCAGCGCGAGCGAAAGCACGGCGACAATGGTGAAGCCGGGAGTCTTCGCCAACGTACGCAGGCCATAGCGAACGTCCTGAAGAATGGTCTCAATCATGGCAGTCCGTTAGACGACGGACCAAGGAATCGGTAAGGAATGCTGTCTCGGCCGCAGACGCCGTTGGACGCGGAGCCGGAGCAGGTACAATGGAGCTGTATGAGCCGTGTCGAAGAAATCGAGCGCGCCATCCAAGAATTGGACCGCGACGAGTTTGCCAGGGTCGCCCAGCGAGTTCACGCCCTCGAACAGGAGCGTTGGGACGCTGAACTGGATCGGGACGCAAGTGCCGGCAAGCTCGACTTCCTGATTGCGGAAGCTCAAGAAGACCGCAAACAAGGACGGCTTAAGAACTGGCCAGATCCGGAATGAGATCCCAGGCGACTCCTCGCTTCTGGCAACTGTACAAAGACCTGCCCACCGACGTTCGGCACCTCGCCATCAAGAACTACCGGCTGTGGCGGACGAACCCCAATCACCCGTCGTTGCGATATCGCCGGCTGGAGGGTCGTGAGAATTTGGCGACCGTGCGAATCGGCGACCACTATCGTGCTCTTGGACTCGTGGAGCCCGGTATTGTGGTGTGGATCTGGATTGGCCCCCATGCCGAATACAGTCAACTGATCCACCGTTAATTAATTAACCAGATGCCCGCTGGGAGCCTCGCGCCTGCGCCGGTTGAAACGGTGTACTTGCCTAGTTAGCTTAGCTGGGAAAGATGCGCGGGACTTTGACCGCCCGTGCCAGCGGCGCGTTGAGGAAATCCATAAACGGCGCCATGGCGCGAAACCGCTTCTGTACTTCCATGAACAATTCCGGGGTGACGGCGATGTCTGCCGGGAGCTCCACGTACAGCAGGAACTGTTTGAAGCGGAGCAGATCCTCCGCCGGATGATCCTTGGCGAAACCCTTCGGCACGCGCGTAAGCTGCTCGCCCTGCACGCCGCCGAACAACCGCTCCACCGCGCGCGTTCCGACGATCCGCCGAAACTCTTCGTGCCGCTCCGCGATGCGATTCCGGATCGCCAGCAGCGTCTCCGGAGGCGGCATGTACACTCCGCCGCCGATTCCCACCTCCTTGTGGGACACCGCGACGTAATACCCCGCCCCGGCCTGCAGACCACGCCGGGGAAAGCTCGCCGCAATGTGGTCCTTGTACGGCGACTTGTCTTTGCTGAACCGCGTATCGCGGTAGAATCGGTAAATGGCCTTCGCCGGATCGGTGACGTAGTCCGGCGCGAACTGCTTCATGGAGGCGTTCAGCGCCTCCACCAGCTCCCACATGGGGCGCTTGACCTTCTCTTCGAACACCGGCTTGCGCGGAAGAAACCACTCGCGGTTGTTGTTCCGCGCGAGGCCGCGGAAGAATTGCATGGCTTCCGGCGGGAATCCCGCAAATCGCTGCGCGCGCGCAGTGCTCATGGAATGCCTCCCTTATAATTGAGTGATGCCGAACACGGAAGAGACGCACGCGCGTCTCGCCGAGATTCCTAATTTAACCATTTCCGAAGGCGCTCCGCTCTCCCGCTACACGCGTTTCGGCATCGGCGGGCCCGCCGACCTCTATGCCGAAACCGGCAGCGTGGAGGCGTTCATCGCGGCCCTCGCCGTCGCCCGCGCCAGCGGCATCGAAACCATGGTGATCGGCGGCGGCACCAATCTGATCGTTTCCGATGCCGGATTCCGCGGCATCGTGCTGCGCTATCGCGCCGACCGGTTGCTGGCCGCCAACGGCCGCGTCCATGCCGAAGCCGGCGCCGTCTTGCAGGACCTGGTCGATTTTGCGATCAGCCACGGCCTCAAGGGCCTGGAGACCTTGGCCGGCATCCCCGGCTCGGTGGGCGCCGCCATCTACGGTAATGCCGGCGCGTATGGCCATTCCATCTCCGAGCGGGTGGTCAATGTGCGCTTCTACGACGGCGGCGAAGTCCGGGTCTTCGACAACCAGGAGTGCCGCTTCCACTACCGCGAGAGCGTTTTCAAGCGGCACAAGGAGTGGATCATCTTCTCCACCGAATTGCGCCTCAATCCCGCCGACGGCGCCGCGCTCCGCCAGGCGGCCGACGAGATCGTCAAGATCCGCAACGAAAAATTCCCCGTGAGCATGAAGTGCGCGGGCAGCATCTTCAAGAACCTGCTGCTGGCGGACCTTCCCGCCGTTGCCGCCGCCCAAGTTCCCGCCTCCGCCGTTCGTGAGGGCAAAGTGCCGGCCGCCTGGTTCCTGGAACAGACCGGCGCCAAAGGGCTGCGTCGCGGCGACATCCACGTCGCCGCCTACCACGCCAACTTGATCTACAATGCCGGCGCCGGAACTGCCGCCGATCTGCGCGCGCTGATCGAGGAGCTCAAGGCCCGCGTGCGTGCGCGTTTCGGCATCGAGCTGGAAGAAGAGGTGCAGTATGTGGGTTGAAGTCATCCGTGCCACGGGCTCCGCCTACAGGCCGTTGGCCGTCCGGAAGCGGGTCAGGGTGGCGCTCATGCGGTCGAGGGCGGCGATCAATCGGCCGCCGTTGTCCTCGCCTTGGCGCAGCAACGTATCGAGGTCCGCGATCATGGCGGCGAAGCGCCTGTCGAGGTCGGCGATGCGGTCGTCCATGTCGGTGCGGCGGGCGGGGAGCTTGACGGCGGCCTGGCGCCGGAGCTCGGCGACGACCGACGCGACTTTGCGCGCGTTCTCGGGATCGATCGCGATGACCTCTCCCTCGAAATGGATCGAGCCGTCGTTGATGATAGGCTCGACAATCTGGTAAGTTTCGGGTGAGATGGGGGTCAACTGCGACAGCTCGAAGTACTGGTCGCCGTACTGTTCGTAGAGGGAGATGATCCGGTCCACCTGTGTGCGACTCATTTTGAGAAACTCTGGACAGAACTGCTTCCACTCCGAGCAGCAGAGCTTGTACTCTTTCGAGTCCCGCAGCAGCTTGAGCAGGCGGGCGCGGACTGCCGAGCACCCGCCGGCGACGGTACCCATGGCGAAAATCTGACCCAGGACGGCGCCAGGCGGAGCATGCCGGTGTCAACGGCTGGCTGCTCGACGATTTGATTTTCCATATGCGACTCCTCTCGATTTCGGCCCGATCCGGGCCGAAATTTTGACACATTTGTTGAAACTACAGAGCTTCAGTCGATGCAATCGGCCCGAGTCGGGCCGAAATCTCCCTACAAAAACATGGCAAAAGGGCCACCGATTTCGGGAGGTGAAAGTTGAATCCGCTGTGGTCATTCGCCGGGGGAGCGAACCTCTCTGCCTGACTTAACCCGGATTTCTCAGTGCGCCCCAACGGGGCAGATCACCAGTGGGGGAAGGACCCACCCAAGGAAGTTGTTGGTTGAACTTGGTAGCTTGCGAGCGTCCGAGCCGGGAAACCGGCCAGGGCGAAGCCTCGCGATAAAGCCCACGAAAGGTGGGTGAGCAACCCA
>Ga0209517_10006539_pt1 | contig 14370 bp, 13 predicted proteins | sample PeaSoiMetSII2010_FD_187695 | JGI IMG/M metagenome (GOLD analysis project Ga0209517, IMG submission 187695) | Peat soil microbial communities from Weissenstadt, Germany - SII-2010 (SPAdes) (version 2) | ecosystem: Environmental > Terrestrial > Soil > Wetlands > Peat | place: Germany... | reverse complement strand
ACGCCTCGATGACGGCGTCCGCCGCGATCGCAAGCGATATGAACGGACTTGCCCACGTGAATCACGATCCCGGGATTCGGGCGGCCGGGAGCGTTGACCACGCCGGGAGGGTCGGTTTGAAGGCGGACGGCAAGCTGACCGCTCATATATGACATTATGAGCCTCGCGTACCGCTAGTGTGGCCCGAGTAAGATTGGCGCGATGGTATCAGCCACGAAGCGTGATCCAGGCACCGAAAGGTGAAAAAGATCCCACTGCGTCACGTCATCGTGCGATTCGTCGTAGGGCACTCGAACAATGCAGCCCTCCGCGTCGCAAAGAATATCGATGATCGAGATGTATTCCACTTTGTGATCCGCGGCAAATTTTGAAAACGAGATGTCGCGATCGGGCAGCCGGTCGTTCATTTCCAACTTCACTCTCCTGGGGATATCGATATCGTCGGTTCCCATGAGCAGGCGGCTGATGTAAGCGGGAGCGGTGACCGCAAGGGTGAAGACGACAGTTTGTCGTCGGTATGGACATTGCGACGTGATTCGCATAAGGGTCGTGCCGCCTTCTCAGGTTCTTATGCGGTGGTTCGGTAATTGCTTTACGACGATCCGTGCCAACCCACTTCATAAACAATCGTCGGAAATTCAAGGTCGGCGCAGCGATCGGGCTGCTCTTATTGAGTACAGTTTCGGCCTTGGCGGACAACTCCAAGATCTCCCCGGACCTGCTGTCTGTCATCACAGCGAATCCGTCGGCTAGCGTAAACGTGATTGTGCAATACAACACGCAGCCACAGTCCAGCAGCGGCGGGCTGCTCGGGGGATTGCTGGGAGGAGTTCTGAATCTCCTGGGTGGCTTGCTTAAAGGGGTTTTCTCATTGATCTGGGCAGTTTCCGCGACCCTTACCGGAAACCAGGTGACAGCCGTCTCGAACCAGTCGAACGTGACCTATGTCTCGCTCGACCGGCCGCTGGCCGCGATGCTCGACTACACGGCCGAGACGGTAAACGCGCCGTACGCATGGAACTCCGGCTTGGATGGAACAGGCGTGGGTATCGCGATCATCGACAGCGGAATATACTCGCATTCGGATCTTGCCGGTCGCGTAGTTTACCGCCAGGCGTTCATCGGAGGAGTCAAGAACTACGACGACTACGGCCACGGAACGCACGTGGCGGGAATCGTCGGAGGTGATGGCAAGGAATCGTCGCAAAATGGGTCGTTCTATACCGTCAAGGGGATCGCTCCAAACGCCAATCTTATCGACCTTCGCGTGCTCGACGCCAACGGCATGAGCAGCGACAGCGTCGTGATCGCGGCCCTCCAGCAAGCCGTTCAATTGAAACAAAAGTACAACATCCGGGTGATCAATCTGTCGCTCGGCCGGCCGATCTATGAAAGCTGCAATCGGGATCCGCTGTGCCAGGCAGTAGAAGCGGCATGGAGAAACGGCATCGTGGTTGTAACTGCGGCGGGCAACCTGGGCCGGAATGGCTATGCGACCGTTCTCTCACCGGGAAACAGCCCGCACGCGATCACCGTGGGCGCGATGAAGTCGGAAGGCACGCCCACGCGCACTGACGACTTGATCGCCAGCTATAGCTCGCGAGGCCCGACTTACATAGATCTGACCGTAAAGCCGGACCTGGTGGCACCCGGGAACCTGGTGACCTCGCTTCTCGCGCCTGGATCCACGTTGGTTTCCGAATATCCCGGCAACGTAGTCCCGCCATCGGAATACACATCCTCGACGTCCGCGGCGGCGAATCAGTACTTTACTTTGAGCGGCACGAGCATGGCAACCCCGGTGGTTTCCGGAGCTGCGGCCCTGATGCTACAGAGAGATCCGACGCTGACTCCCGACACCATCAAGGCGCGGCTAATGAAGACCGCATCAAAAACATTTCCTTTGACGAGCACGGCTACGGACCCGACCACCGGCCAAAACTATACCGACACCTATGACATCTTCACCGTGGGCGCAGGTTACGTGGATGTTTTCGCTGCACTGAACAGTACGGACAAGGCTTCGTACCCCGCCACCTCGCCTGCGGTTTATTACAACCCGGCATTGAAGACGGCGATATTGATGGATCCGAGTGGTTCGGTCTGGAACAACACTACTTGGAGTCTGGCGAACGTCTGGGGCTCCCAGGTGGTGCAGCCTCTGAGCGGGTCTTTCGCCGCGTGGGGCACGTCGGCTGCCTGGGGCAGTTCAGCCGCGTGGGGCGACTCAGGCCAATGGGGAACTTCGGCGGCGTGGGGCGACTCCGGTTCGTTCGGAACGTCGGCCGCTTGGGGCGATAGCATCAACGGGAAAGGCGAAAAGTGAGGCGGCCCGAATCGGGACGCACTCCATGGCTTATCTCGGGCTTCGAATCGTAAACACGATTCGAATCCAGCCGCCAAGCCACTTGTTCTAGTCTCGGAAGTGGGCGCCCTGACAACGCGCATTGTCGGAAACTTCTCTCTGGTCAACCCTGAGATAATCTCAGAATGCTCCGGAATTCCTTTCCCGCTGACGTCGTGAACGCCATGCGGGAGGACTGGAACAGGCGCGCGAAAGAAGACGCATACTACTATGTTGCTTTCGCGCAGCGTAACCAAGAGGATGCTGCCGGCCGCGGAGCCGGTATCCAACGACTCCGCTACCGATACCAGTGCGACACCCTTCCTCTCGAAGCGCTCCAGCAGTTCGCACAGGTCCTTGACACTGCGAGTGAGCCGGTCGAGCTTCGCAATGATGACGGCTTTCACTTTTCCGGCGTCCACCAGCGCGGGCAGCCTGGTCATGCCGGGCCGGTTCAGGCTCTTGGCGGACTCGCCGCCCTCGACGACGATCTCACTCAGTTCCACGCCTTGCACCAGCGCCATCGCCCGGATCTTCTCTGCCTGCGCGCTTCGAGGGAAATTCCTCGTTCAGCCTGCTGGTCTGTGGAAACACGAACGTAGCCAAGGGTTATCATGCTGTTGGCATGTTACCGTCGGCGTGGCAGGACATCAACGAGAATCCCACCGCCCGGCCGTTTCTGAAGCCAACGTAAGAGCCTAGTGGCTCCAATGTGGACCCACCCGTCGTCTTTCGAGACCGCAGTTCGGCTTATCTGGAGTGGCTGGGAGAGTCGTCGGGCGGAACCGCAGACCCGTAGTGCGCCTCAGGTTTCTCTTCTGGCGCTCGCGCGCCCAGATTCAGCCGCCAGTAATCCAGCGAGAACGGCGGATCATCAGCCGCGGACTGAGCGGTCAACTTCCTCATGAACTCGGCCCGCAGATGTTCAGTAGGAAGATTCTCCAGGTGACACCGCAAAATAATGGAGCGGACAAATTCACTATATTGCTCTGCGCTGTCGAGAATTGTTGGCGCGGATTCCACCGAGGTTTCGACCTCGACAAAACCGGCGAACCGCAACGTGTTCGCGGCCTCGGCAGCATCCTGAAACAGCCAGGGCTCGTGGAAGCCGTCAAAAAAATGCCGGAAACACTCAGTGTTGGCCAGGGCGTCTACCCTTCCTCGCAATCCAGCCAGATTCGGACCGCCTCCACACTGCGCCTCCAACCAACCTCCGGGAACAAGCGCGCGGCGCAAGTTCAAGAACAGCCGATCGTGATCGAGCACCCAATGAAACGCCGCCGTGCTCACGATTCCGTCGAACACACCCTCAAAAGGCAGATGCAGCAAATCGCACGCGACCAGGCCAACGCGCTCTCCAAACTGCGCCAGATGCTCACGCGCAGAACGCAGCATGTTCTGGGAGAGATCCACCCCAACGACTCGCCCGCGCGGCAGGGCTTCGACAAGCTGCGCGGTCAAACGGCCAGTCCCGCAACCGCCATCGAGCACCACTTCATCGCCGCGCAGTCGCAAGCGCGTCAGAACTTTCTTCCCCCAGCTAACCTGCGGTTCTGACAAGCGGTGATAGACGCTAGAGTTCCACTCCCGCGAAGATTGTCGCTCGTTCGTCACAACGGTGGTTGAACGTGAAGATGTAAAGTTCTATCGTGCGATTCCATTATGGCGCTCGATTGACTGTTGAAAATGATTCGGGCTCTGGTACAACGCTTGCGACTCGTTCCATGCCGATTCATTTCAGTGGACATCGAACCGCCCAGGTGTATAAATCCGTACTTTGCTACGAGCCTCAGGAGCGCTTCCCGAAAAGGGAGCAACTCAAGGTACGCCGATTTTAGCCGCAGGAGTTACGGATTGTCTCCGGGATCGAACTTAGTGTTCTCGGGCGCATGGAAGATTGACATCCAGGGTTCGATCGATTCTCGATCACACAGCTTCGCCGCCTCCGGCGTCAGAGCCTTCAATATTCGGAGGGGCTTGCGGAAAAGCTCGTTCATTATCGGACTTCGGGTCGCAAGTGCATCGAGGAAACGCCTGCGCGCTTCTGCAACGGCAGGTTGTGCGGATCGCCTGGTCGGAATGCGGATGGTCTCTGGGAAGAACCCGTCAATTTACGAGATTATCGAATACTCCTGGGCAGCAGGTGCTGGTGCATCGATGGGTCCGGGAACCTTGGCCCGTCCAACGATTCCTGGAGATTCTTCAAGGATCCTGCGTACATAGTAAGCAGACATTGTAAGCAGACATTTTCGCCAGACAGCGCGCGACCGCTAAGCGGACCTCGTTGTGGGTGTCGAAAAGGACATGACCATGCGAGAGAATTTGCCGGAGCCGTCAGAGCGGACTGCAGCGAGAGTGCTTATCGTTCCGTCCCCGCGCTAGCCGCCGATCTCGGACTCTTTTGCCAGCCCGGTGGTCAATACTATTCGCCGGACCGCCTCGGCGCACGGGTCGCCGAGTTGATGAGAAACGTCGGCCTGCAGGGCGTCAGCCTCTATTCGCTGCGGCATTCACACGCGAGCATTCTACTCAGCAAGGGCGTTCCAGTCTCCGTAGTTTCAGAGCGCCTCGGGCATGCGGATCAGAATATTACGCTCTTGATCTACAGTCACGCGCTGCCGGCGGACTCGCTGACAGCAGCAAAGATTTGGAATGACTCGATGGCGGAGGTCATTGGGAGTGCGCCGGCAAGTCACCAGACTCCTGCCAAGCCTCCCAGCATGTTTGCCCATGTTGGCCCGAGGGCCTCGCAAAAGACGCAACTTCTAGAAAACAAAAGGAAGAAAGTGGCGGGGACGACGGGGCTCGAACCTGAACGGCGTACCGGCACGTAGAGGCAACGAGCGGTAAGTGTTTGAGTCTACGTACGCGCGATTTGGCGATCTGGCAACCAGAGGCAACTAGTTTTCCCGACATGTTTGCGCCATGTTAGCGCGGCGGTCGGATTACGCTACTCGGGGCGTCAATCACGAGCAACCGGCGCGGCGGATCGGCGTGGACCCGAGTACGCTGGCGCGGTGGAAACGCGGCGAGCGCGAGCCCGCGGGCGCGCTCGCGAAACGAGCGGAACGATTCCTGGATTCCCCGGAGGGGGTATCCGCCCTTGGCGTCAGGCCGTGTGGTCCGGTCATTGGAGGATGGAACCACCGAAGGCATACCTCTGGCATGTAAGGTTGCGCTGTTTCGCACCATCATCTCTGTGCCAAGGTGGGTTACTGCGCACATGCAAGCGCGACATTCGTTGGATTCCGTTGACTCTAATACAAAAGCAGTGGAACGCCACGTGTCTAACATTCTGCAGGTGCTACAGATCAAGCGTATTCTGTTTCCGATCGATTTCTCCGAGCAAACCTACGCAACCGCTCCGCTCGTCCGTGCCATGGCCAGTCGATTTAAAGCACAGGTAGTCCTTTTGACCGTTGTCCCTGGCGACTCCGCTCTGATTGATGCTGCGCAGATGATGGAAGACTTGGAGCCCCGCATGGACTGCGTCTTTCGGAGAGAGTTTGCCGACCTGCCCGTCAAGCGAGTAGTCGAGTTGGGTGAACCAGCCGAGGTGATCGCACGGTTTGCCGATACGCAGGGCGTGGACCTCATTATGATGCCGACCCACGGCTGCGGACCACTTCGTCGTCTGTTGCTCGGCTCGGTAGCCGCTAAGGTGGTCCATGACGCCCAGTGCCCGGTATGGACAAATGTCAATGACGATCCGCCTGAGCTGGCCGAGGAGCCGATCCTGCAAACAGTGGTTTGCGGCTTGGAACGGACTCCCGATAGCTCGCCCGTGATAGAGTGGGCGGGGCAGTTTGCCGAACAGGTCGGAGCGAGCCTGCGATTCGTTCATGTCATAGCCGCGCCGGACGAATTAGCAGTGCGCCTCACCAAGTTGAAGCGGGATCGGATGCAACGCGAGGCGCTGGGAAGTGTGGAGGACCTTCAGAGAAGAACCGGCGTGAAAGGACCGACCTCCGTTGTGATCGGCAAAATCGGGAGTCGATTTTGTGAGGAAGCACAGCAGCACCACGCGGACCTAGTCGTGATTGGTCGAGGCAAGGTTGACGATTTTGGCCGGTTGGGCAAGAACGCGTATGACATCATCCGTCGTGCACCGTGCCCAGTGATCAATGTATAGGGAAGACACTGGCGCAGCCCAATAAGTCAGGCAGAAATGTCGGCGTGGGCTATAATCATCGACACGATGTACAAAGTAACGATCCAGTCCACCCCGGTCCAGCAGGACAACTGGCGGGTTGTGGCGAGCGGTAGGTGGACGCCCGGCCAACCGCCCCAACTGGATCACGTCCTTCCGGCAGGGGTGGTCGAATCGCTGTTCAACATCATCCCATCGGCGACAGACGAATCGGGCCGGAACCAGATGCAGGACGGGGACACCTCCTACGCGGTGGTTTTCAGAAGGCTCTCAAACTGGCACACTATCGGCTGACAGCCGCCACGGCAATCAAAGTGTCGAACCGCCTTGCTGCACGTGTGCCGCGTTGTCCCGCTTCTCCTGGTCCTCCTGGCTCTATGTCGCCCACGGAACTGCTTCCAGGCGTCGCCCGGTTCCGCAGGCGGTGCGTTTGCCATTATTGACGAGATCTCCCACCCTACCGCGAAGGAGGAATTAGGAGATTATGCCGCGGGAGGGAGGATGTTTCGTGAAGGCCAGCCGATGGGTGACCGGGTGCTCCGAAGCGTGCTAGAACCCAGGAATAAAATGGCGCGCCGACCGTGCTGTACCCCGATCCTGAACCGCCTCGCAGCCTAGTTACAGCAGCGGACAAAGCTACTTTATCGCTCCAAGCATACTTGGCTCGAAAACTGCTCCGTGGCCACGCCGCCGCGAGGGGGTTGCTTTCCTGGACCCTGCGGCCCTCCCGTTGTAGCGTGGGTCGGCAACGCCCTGTTCCGCAACACTGGGGGCTTTGCCGTTGGTCTCCGTATTCATCGTTGAATCATCCTTTTCTGCGCGGTCTTCGCGCATGACGATCCATCACTCGGGTAGCGAAAAAACGCAAGGCAATTCTCCAAGGATCATGGGTGGACTGCTTCAGACCAGGGCAAATCGGCGCGTAGAGCGGATCAGCCTGTTCGGCAATCTGCGGACCATGTTTACCGGCCCGGTTTAGCGTTGCAAGCAGCCAGTTGCTGGTCGACTTCGCGGATCGCCGATTGGTTCCCTGTCTGGCGGTACAAATCTCGCGCGCGCGTAAGCCAGGGGAGGGCGCGTTCACAGGAGGACCATTTGGTCCTCCAGCATTCACCAAACCAGCGACAGACTTGCGCGAGCGCATCCCGCCCAAGCCGCTTGTCCGGAAACGTTTCGATCAGCAGCTCGGCGCGGCGGACTGCCGTCAGGAAGGCCTGTTGGCTGGCCTTGCGGTCACCGGAATCGGCGAGTGCAATCGCAATCCTCCATTCAATAGACACCAATCCGCTGGCTGCCCGGACATCGCGCGGGTCTGCTTTCGCCAGCTCCGCACGGATCTTTTCCGCTTTGCGATACTGTTCGAGCGCTGCCGAGGAATTGCCCATTTGCTTGACAGTGAAGCCCGAATCGGAGTAATCGAACGACAAGTCCATCTGGGCGCGTCCATCGGCGGGGTTTTCGCGCACGCGCGCTTCGTCCAGGGCCGCGGCAGCCTCATACTCCTCTAAGCCGGCGGCGAGATCGCGCGTCTTGACCAGGAGAGCGCCCAACCGCTTGTGATAGAGGGCGACATTGGCGGGCTGGGATCCTGAGGAATGCGACAGCGCCCGGCGATAGTAGGCGATCGCCTCCGGGTATCGCGAAAGCTCGGTAAGAGCCATCGCCATTCCATGCTCTAAAGCGGCCTGGTCGCTCCGCAGCCCGGGGCGGTTGGGCTGTTCGGCCAACAAGCCTTCCATCAAGTCAAGGGCGGCCTGGGCATTCTGCAATTTCTCCTGTCCATTTGGTTTGAGGCTGCTGAACCGGCCCAGCGTTACGGCAAGATCGCGGCGGTACTCAAACGACCGCGGATTGGTAGCCAGGACGCTGCGGCGAAGCGCCAACGCCTTTTGCAAGCTGTCGCGCGCGGCATCGACCTGGCCGAGGTTGGTGACACCGGGCATCCCCTGGACCATCGCTGCGCGCTCGTAGCCGTTCGCCAAATCGCGTTGCAGCGCGGGGCTGGAACTGGTTTCTTTCGAGAGGGCGTCGAGATATTTGAGGCTTCGAGCGAGGAGCACCTCGCGGGCCCTACTGGAGCCGGCCAGGTCCGCGATCTGGTCATGCACTTCGAACAGCAGGGAACCCGCAGCTTCACGCGCCAGTTCGAAACGGCGCTCGGCGATGGCACGCTCCCGGCGCGCCGCCTGCGCCTGCCAAAGCGCAACCAGTAATCCCGCCGCCATCGCCAAGGCTATGGCGGCCGCAGCGCTGACCGCCAACCTGTTGCGCCGGGTGAATTTCGAGGCGCGATACCACAACGAGGCGGGCCGAGCCAGTACTGGACGACCCTCCAAATAGCGCCGAACGTCGCCGGCAAACTCGTCCACATGGGAATACCGGCGCTGGGGGTCGGTTTCGAGCGCTTTCAGAACGATATTGTCGAGATCGCCGCGCAATTCCGAACGGCCAACGCCATCCACGGCCGCCGCGGCGCTGGGCCGCGCGACTTGATTGGCACAGACCACTTCTTCGATCTCGGCGGCGGCTCGCGTGGCAAACTGGTGCGGTCTCCTGCCGGCGAGCATTTCATAGAGCACCGCTCCAAGAGAGTAGATATCTGTCGCGGTGGTTACGGGATCGCCGCGCACCTGTTCCGGGCTGGCATAGTCGGGCGTCAAGATGCGCGCGCCCAGGGTCGCCGTGTCCGACGCGACCTCGGAGGCGGGCGCGAAGATTTTGGCGATGCCGAAATCGAGCAGCTTGGGCTCCCCCTCCCCGGTGATGACGATGTTCGAAGGCTTCAGATCCCGGTGCACCACCAGGTTGCGGTGCGCGTGCGCCGCAGCGTCGCAGATCCTGAGAAACAGCTTCAGACGAGCGCCCAGGGAGAGTCCGCGATCCTCACAATAGGTTGTAACCGGCTGTCCGGCCACCCATTCCATGACAAGATAGGGGCGCCCGTCGGCGGTGCTTCCGCCGTCGAGCAAACGCGCAATATTGGGATGGTTCAGCAGCGCGAGCGCTTGCCTTTCCTGGCGGAAACGCATGATCAAAAGGCCGCTTTCCATGTCGCGCTTGACCAGCTTCAAGGCGACCTCCTGGCGGTAGTCATCATCGCGAACGGCGCGATAGACCACTCCCATTCCGCCGCGTCCGGCTTCGCCCAGAATCCGGTAGGGGCCGACCTTGACGCCTTCCCGCAACTCACCGAGCGCGCCGGGCTCCAGAAATGTCCCCGACTCGTCGAGCGCAACAAGCAGTCTTTCCACTTCCTTGCGCAGGTCGTCGTCGCCTTGGCAAGCGGACCGCAAGTGGGCCGCCCGGGCTTGCGGATCCATCGCGGATGCGGCGTAAAGGATTTCCCTCGCCTGACGCCATCTTTCGGCGGCCATCCGCCCGGCGGTCATACACCGTTCCGATCGGCGGCGCCCGCACGATTCAAACGGTCGAAAAGCCACGCCTTGGCGGTCACCCAGTCGCGCTGAACCGTGGCGGTCGAAATTCCCAGCGCCTCCGAGGTTTCCGCATTGGTCAAGCCGGCGAAGAAACGCAGCTCGACGATTTTCGCCTGCCGGGCATCGAGTTCCGCCAAGGCGTTGAGCGCCTCGTCCAAAGCGAGCAAGTCCACGTTTTCGTGCGCGGCCGTGCTTTCCTCCGCCACGATCAGAATCGATTCGTGCAAATCCACTTTATGCTTGGCGCCCCCGCGCTTGGCGGCATGCCGTTCGCGCGCGTAATCGACCAGGACGCGCCGGACCATCTGCGCGGCGACGGCGAAGAAGTGCGCGCGATTTCGCCAGTGCACCCGATTCTGGTCCACCAGCCGAAGATAAGCTTCGTGAACCAGAGCGGTGCTTTGTAAAGTGTGGTCCCGGTTTTCGAGACCGAGATGGCGGCGAGCGATCTTGCGAAGTTCCTGGTAAACCAGCGGCATCAACCGGTCGACCGCTGTGGGATCGCCGTTATTCCAATCGATAAGCAGCTCCGTTACGCCCGTCCCCGCCATGGACCGATCTCCGGCTCCGATTTTATCACCGTGGTGTAAACCACGATGAAAACCGTGATCAAATTTGCCGCCAGTTTACGCGTCTGAGGGAGCAATGATTCCGACATTCATGACAATCGAATCCCGACGGAGTTTCTTGATCCTGGGCGCGATGTTGCTGGCGGCCGCGTCCTGCCTCGCGCAGGGTCGGGTCGACGAGTTTTTGGGTGTGAAAAACTGGCACGGCTCGCTGACGATCACGGGCACCGGCTCCGGGAGCACCTCGGGCGGCATCTATTCGGATATCTGGCAATACGGACTTACGTCCACGATCAGCTTCACGCTCGACACGTTCAACGCGAACATCCAGGGCTGGCAGGGCAGTTACGCCGGCACCACGAACATCAACGCCAGCGATAAGGCAACTCTCGGCGGCTGCACCCAGACATCGACCCAGACATACCAGGGCACAATTCCCGAAAACAGCCCCTTTACGATGCGGCTACAGGGCACGAACCAGTACCTGTTTTACCCGGCGGGCTACCTAGTCCAGGGCGCCACCAGCAATGTCTCCTTCGATTGCGCCCCGGGAAACGAGGGCGGCACCGGACCTGGAACATGGTCGCCGGTGTTGGGCACCGGCAGCCTGATTCAGAACCTGCCGGCAACCGGGTTCAGCCTCAAAGGCTCCGTGACCGTCTCGATGAACTCGCCGATTCAGCCTTCGTCGGTGGTCTTCGGAGGTTCGCCGGCGGTGATCAACGTCACCGTCACCTGGGACATCGAACCCGGGCTGGATGTGCCTCCGGAACTGGTGGTCCAAAAAACGTCGGCGCTGCAGAACTGGAGGCCCACGGCAGGCGCAGGTGGTAGCGCTGGCCAGGGCGTCGATCTGACCGCCAAACTCCAAGCCACCGGCGGCGGCTCGACGAATGTGATCGCCGCTTACTTCACCTGGGAGTTAACGAAATGCTCGAAAGAGCCCGGCTACGCAATGAACGTTCCCGTGGCGAACCCGAGCAACGATTTCGATCTCAAGCTCGAAGGCGACGGGTTGATCCTGACGGATGCAAATGCTCAGAAAGGGCAGACCAAGCCGGGAGAGTACACGGATACCACGGTCACCGTCACGCCTTACGACTGGGGAGCGTTCGGCACCATCAAAGTTACTGCGTACCTGCCCGATGGGAGCACGCTTGTGGGACATCTGGAGGACGATACCACTCAGCAAGATATCCGCCTGCCGTTACGCTCGGACCAAAGCCTGATCGCCGACATTTGGAAACAGAATAACGGCGTCACCGGCCTGGCCGACGTTAGTGACAACGAAACGGATCCCGTCGGCGACACCCATCCCGGCGATGGGTTGAGCCTTTACGAGGAATACCGGGGGTTCATTATCGGCGGCAATCACGTGGAAGGCAACCCGAAAAAGAAGGACTACTTCGTCCTCAACACCGCTGGGGCGTTTTACATGGGAGGCATCCGGTTGTTCCAGAACCTCAGCGGGCTGGAGGTCCACTACCAGTTCCGGGACGGGGAACTCGGCTCCGATCGCGTGGTCAACCGGAATCACAATGAAGGCGCGCACAATGTGGATGAGCACGCAGTGATCATTAAGGCCATTGCCGCCAATGCGGGCTATGCGGAAGCTATCGGCGGTCCCGGAACCCCCGGCATGGTCAGCGTGATCGTGGCTCCGAAAATTCTCCCGGGCGTCAACACCGATATCAGTTACCTCCAGTCGACCCTTGCGCACGAGCTGTTGCACGGCTGCAACGTGTATCACCATGGCGATGCGCCGTATAGCGACACCTGGATCACCCGCCAGCCCGACGATCGGATGTTGTCGTCCGCGACCAACAACGGCGGCGGCGGGTCGATTCAGGTGCTTACGGAGCAAGACACGTCCGCGGCGTACCTGTTCGCCGTGGGCATCCCTACCAAGGTGGTTGTCGGCGTGCCGAACGACCCGCATACGGGCGACGAGGACTGCGTAATGCGCTACGACGACGCCAGGGCGCACCTTAAGAATGGGACTGGAAACGTGCTCTACTATACGCCCCCAGAAAACGCGGGCTTCAGCATTTGCATTTCCGGCGCCGGAACCGGCATCAATGGCTCCGACTGGCAGCCGCAGCCGCGTTATGGCGACGCGGTTTCGGGACGCGGAAACTGTGTAGGCCAGATTTTGGTGAACGACGGCGTTGCGGCGCCCCGGAGGTAGCCGGATGAGGCGCACACTGGGCTTGTGGATTCTCCTTTCCGCGTCGTGGCTGTGGGCCCAGACGCCGCCCGGGCCGGAATTGGTTTTGGATGTCAACGCGCAAAGCGATGCCGTGGCCGCAGGTGGTTGGCCGCTGTTGATCCGTACCGTCGTGATCTCGGCCGACGGCACTCAGGTGAACCTCGGCCTCAAGAGCGGCATGTGGAGCCAGGCTCTGAGCCTCACCGTCACCGATCAGAACGGCGCTTCGCAAAGCTGGCCGGCGCAACTGGTTCAGCCGGCGTCGGCCAATGTGAGTCTCAGCGGCATCAACGCGGCGGAGGCGGTCTGGCTGGTTGCTCCTGCAGATACGGCTTCGATCGCCGCGGGCACGTACAACCTGTCCGTCACGCTGGATACAACTTCGACAGCTGGGAGCGGCGCCTGGAGCGGCCGCGCTGTGAGTAGCGGTGCCGCAGTGACGCTTGAAGCGGAGCCGGCTTCGCTCTCCGCCGAAGATGAAGCCTCCAAGTATCTCGCCTTCGCGGCGTACGCCCGACTCAAGGGCGATACGCAAGGCGTGGGTTCGGCACTCGACACGCTGATCGCCGACCAGCCGTCCATTCTGGAAGCGTATAAGGAGAAGGCCGATCTGCTGGCCGACGCCGGCGACTATGCGGGCGCGCTTTCGCTATACCAGCAGACACTGACCAAGTTTCTGGCCGCGAACCCCAACGCCGCCGAGCCTCTCACCTTGCTCACGCTCCCGATTGACGCCGTGTACGCGAAAATCGCCCAGCAGCAAGCCGGTTCCGGAGCGACGGTGACCAGCGTGGCGCCCGGCCGCACGGAACCTGTAGTCGCTCCCGATTCGATTGTCGCAGCGTACGGCTCGGGTCTCGCGACTGGGACATTCGCCGCCTCGGGTTCGCCCACTACGACTCTGGGTGGAACCACCGTGACGATCACGGATTCGGGGGGCGTCTCGGTTGCCGCTCCGATCTTCTTCGTCTCGTCGACTCTAGTCAACTACGCCGCCCCCGCCTCGCTGGCGCTTGGCGCCGCCACAGTCATGGTGAAAGCGGGCGACGGCACCTCCCATAGCGGGCCAGTGACGGTCGCCGATGTCCAACCGGCCGTTTTCACGCTCAACGCCGCGGGTTTGGTAGCCGCCGATATTATCCGGTTCACTGACGCGGGCCAGGTCAACGAGAACGTCTATGCGCTGGACGCTTCGAACAATATCATCGCGGCGCCGGTGGACGTCTCCAAGGACCAGGTTTATCTGGCACTCTTCGCCACCGGAGTTCGCCGTGCGCCGCAGAGCCTGGTTACTGTATCCATCGGCGGCGTGAATGCTCCGGTGAGCTTCGCCGGCGCGCAAGGATCTTATCCGGGTTTCGACCAGGTGAACGTGCAGTTGCCCGCATCGCTGGCGGGTCGCGGCGACGTCCCGGTGGTGCTCTCTGTTGGCAGCAACCATGCCAATACGGCGAGGATTACTTTCAAGTAAGGTGATGACTCCGGCGGCTCGCCGAGCCGGCCTCGTCCGCGTTTCGTGCTGAATCTAACTCCTGTATGGTCGGCAATTTGAGGATGTCCCATTTGTAGTTGAAGGTTGGTAACGGCGGCGGCGCCGGTTTCGATAGAATCCGGTTGCCAAACACAAATCCTAAGAAGGAGCCAACCGCCGTGAAGAAACC
>Ga0209517_10006538_pt1 | contig 14371 bp, 15 predicted proteins | sample PeaSoiMetSII2010_FD_187695 | JGI IMG/M metagenome (GOLD analysis project Ga0209517, IMG submission 187695) | Peat soil microbial communities from Weissenstadt, Germany - SII-2010 (SPAdes) (version 2) | ecosystem: Environmental > Terrestrial > Soil > Wetlands > Peat | place: Germany... | reverse complement strand
TCCGCCTATCCTTTGAGAGGATGCAATCGCCTGGCGGGGATGGACGAAGCCCCGATGGCTAGGGACGCGGTCGCCTGGGCAGAGGCCTTGTTCTGCTTGGGCGCCCTCATCCGCCGGGACTTAGTCTCGCTCCGTGACTCGAGATGCTGGGTGGAGTCTCACGCGCCGTCGCAGAGCGCGAGGTCGGGCCGTGGTGCTGCCGGCGTTGCTTCCTTGACGGTTCGTGACGGAGCCGGCGCCAAGGCATCCGTAGCGAACCGGGCGAAAACCAAACAATGCGCCCAGCATAGGGAGATGCACATGAGCGACGAAAAGCGGAATCCGAACGTCGAGCTGGTGAAGACCCAGTTCGCGGAAGGCAAGATGGATCGGCGCGAGTTCCTGCGCCTCGCCACGCTTATGGGATTGTCGGCGAGTGCGGCCTACGCGTTTGCGGGCGAGGTCACGGGAGAGGGGTTCATAGCGCCCGCGCGCGCGCAAGCCGCCATGCCGAAGGGAGGCGTGCTTCGCATCGGCAGCCGCATCAAGGACATCAAGAGCCCGCACACCTACTCGTGGGGCGCCTGGGACAGCAACATCTCGCGCCAGGTCTGCGAGTATCTCACGCTGACCGACGAGAAGAACGTCACGCATCCCTATCTCCTCGAGAAGTGGGACGCGAGCCCGGACCTCAAGACCTGGACGCTGCACATCCGCCGTGAGGTCAAGTGGCGCAACGGCAAGCCGCTCACCGCCGACGAGGTGATCTGGAACCTCAAGCACTGCCTCGATCCCGCGGTCGGCTCCTCCGTGATCGGGCTCATGAAGGGCTACCTGCTCGAGGAGTACGACACGGGCGAGAAGGACGAGAAGGGCGCTGCCAAGAAGTCGACGCGTCTTTGGGACGCCAATGCGATCCAGAAGGTCGACGATTTCACCGTCCGGCTCAATTGCAAGGCGCCGCAGGTGGCCGTGCCCGAGCATTTGTTCCACTACCCGATGGCGATCCTCCATCCCGACGACAAGGGGGTCTTCCAACCCGGGGCCCAGGGCACCGGCCCCTTCGAGCTCACCGAGTACGAGCTCGGCAAGAAGGCGGTCCTCAAGGCACGCAAGGGCTATTGGGGAGACGGGCCTTATCTTGACGGCATGGAGTTCGTCGACATGGGCGACGACCCCTCGGCCGCCATCTCCGCCATGGCCTCGAAACAGGTCCACGGCCTGGTCGGCGCCGACCCGGTCCAGTACGACGCGCTCAAGGCGCTGACGCACGTCGAGATGTATCAGGTGGCGACCTCCGAGACGGCGGTGCTGCGCGTCAAGGTGACCGAGAAACCGTTCGACGACCCGCGCGTGCGCAAGGCGATGCGCCTCGCCATCGATCCCGAGAAGATCGTCCAAGTGGCGCTCCGCGGCCTCGGGCTTCCCGGCGAGCACCACCACGTGGCGCAGGCCCAGCCGGACTATGCCAAGCTCAAGGCGATGCCGCGCGACGTGGCCGCGGCGAAGAAGCTCCTCGCGGACGCGGGCTTGCCCAACGGCTTCGACACCGAGATCTTCGTGCCGAAGGATCCGCCGTGGAACGGTGCCGAGTCCGAGGCTGCGATCGAGCAGTGGAAGGAGGCAGGCATCCGCGTCAAGCTCAGCATCATGCCGGGCCAGGAGTATTGGGACGTTTGGACGAAGGTTCCGGTCGGTTGCACGATCTGGTACCACCGTCCGCTCGGCGTCATGCTGTTGGGCCTCGCCTATCGCACGGGCGTGCCGTGGAACGAGAGCGGCTTCTCCAACGCCGAGTTCGACAAGGTGCTCGCCGAGGCCGAGGGCACGCTCGACATCGAGAAGCGCAAGGCGCTCATGGCCAGGCTCGAGGAGATCATGCAGGAGGACGGACCCATCGTGCAGCCGCTCTGGCGCAACAACTTCACCTTCTACGACAAGAACGTGAAGGGCTTCACGATGCACCCGACCAACTACATCTTCGGGAACCGCTTGGCGCTTGCGGCTTAAGCCTCGGGCGCATTCGAGTGGGGACTCCGCTACGGCTCCGGGCGGCTTCCACCGCCCGGAGTTGGCGTTAGAGCACAATCCGATCAGGTTGAAACACCTGGCGTCACCCCCGCGAAAGCGGGGGTCCAGGCGCCGCTGGATTCCCGCTTTCGCGGGAATGACGAGGTGAATCCCCGATTCAATTTGACTGGATCACGCTCTAGAATAGCGCCGATGGCAAGCTTCCTCATCAAGCGTCTGGTCGGACTGGCGCTCACCCTGGTCGCGGCCTCGTTCCTGGTCTTCTCGGTAACCGAATTCTCGCCGGGCAACGTCGCGCGCAAGACGCTCGGCCCCTACGCGTTGCAGGAGCAGGTCGACCTTCTCTACCGGCGCCTTCATCTCGACGACCCGCTGCTCGTGCGTTACGCGCGGTGGCTCGGCGTGCTCGTGGGCGCCATCGACGATCCGCTGCAGGACCCCGTCCTCAAGCTCAACTTCAAGGACCCGCGCGGCACGCGCTACTTCGGCAATTTCGGCTACTCGGCGCTGTTCAAGAGCCCGGTCAACGACGTGCTTTGGGATCGCGCCGGCCACACGGCGCTGCTTGCCGGGATCGCATTCGCGCTCATCGTGCCGCTCTCGCTTATCGCGGGCGTTCTCGCCGGCATGCGCGAAGGCAGCTGGCTCGACCGAACCATCTCTTTCCTCGGCATCGTCTTCACCTCGATCCCCGAGTTCGCCTCCGGCGTCTTCCTGACCGCGATATTCGTCGTCGGCCTGCGCTGGCTGCCGGGGACGAGCCCGATGGAGCGCGGCTCCGGCTGGTCGCTCGCCGCCCAGCTCGTGCTCCCGGTGACCGTCCTCGTGCTCTACGATTCGGGCTATGTCGCGCGCATGGTGCGCGGCTCGATGGCCGAGGTGATGAACAAGCCCTACGTGCGCACCGCCGTCCTCAAGGGCTTGCCGCGCCGCGAGGTGATTCTTCGCCACGCCGTGCGCAACGCCATGATCGCGCCATTCACCGTGATCCTGCTGCAGATCAACTTCCTCATCAGCGGCGTCGTGGTGACGGAGACGGTGTTCGCCTATCCCGGGTTCGGGCGCATGCTGCTCGAGGCCTCGCTCTTCGGCGACATCTCGCTGATCGAGGCCGCGACCTTGATCGCGCTTATCGTCGCCATGACGACCCAGCTCCTGAGCGATCTCGGCTACATGCTGATCAATCCGCAGATCAGGCTCGCATGAGCGAGCTGATCCACAGCGAGGAGCGCGCCCCGCCGAGCCTGATCCGGCGCCTGCCGCAGTCGCGCGTGGCGCTGGTCGGAATCGGCCTCGTCCTCTTCTGGGTGACCCTGGCGCTCTTCGCACCCTGGCTCGGCCTGCAGCCGCCCAATGCCCAGGATTATGCCGCGATCGCGCAGCCCAAGCCGTCCGCCGCCCATCTGCTTGGGACCGACCCCTTGGGGCGGGACATGCTCTCGCGCCTCATCTGGGGGGCGCGCACGGTGCTCACGGTGGCCCCGCTCGCCGTGCTCGCGGCCTATCTCGTCGGCTGCACGCTCGGTCTTCTCGCCGGTTACTACGGCGGCCTGGTCGACGCCGTGATCAGCCGGCTCTCGGACGTCATCCTCTCCTTCCCGGTGATCGTGCTCTACGTGATCCTGATCGCGAACATCGGGCCCTCGATGCTGAACATCATCGTGGCGGTGGTGCTCGCGTCCGCCCCCGGCATCGGCCGCATCGTGCGCGGCCTCGTGCTCGAGCTCAAAAGCCAGGATTTCGTCGCGGCGGCGCTGCTTCGCCGCGAGACGGCCCTCTACATCATGGTGGTGGAGCTCCTGCCCAATTGCCGCGGGCCGCTCATCACCGATTTCTGTCTGCGCCTCGGCTACACCACGATCACGATCGGCATCCTCGGCTTCCTCGGCCTGGGTCTGCCGCCTCCCGATCCCGATTGGGGAGGCATGGTGCAGCAGGCGACCGCGATGATAACGGTATGGCCGCACATGGCGCTCCTGCCGAGTGCGGCCCTCTGCTCGCTCGTCCTCGGCTTCAATCTCTTGGCCGACGGACTCCGCGAGCTCTCGCTCAGGGAGTAGGGCGCACATGACCGCGCCGCTTCTCGCCATCAAGGATCTGCGCGTCGAGTACCGGGGTGCCGGCGGCGTGGTTCCCGCCATCATGGACGTGTCGCTCGCGATCATGCCGGGCGAGAGCTTCGGCCTCGTCGGCGAGTCGGGTTGCGGCAAGTCGACGCTTGCCATGGCGGTCATGGGCCACCTCGGCCTCGCCGGCCGCATCGCCCGGGGCGAGATCGTGCTCGAGGGGCAGAATCTCGTGCGCGCGTCGGAGGCCGAGTTGCGGCGCGTGCGCGGCCGGCGCGTCGCGATGGTTTACCAGGAGCCGGGAGCGGCCCTCAACCCGACGATGACCGTCGGCCGGCAGCTGATGGAGGTGCCGATCGCCCATCAGGATGCGAGTGCTGTGGAGGCACGTCTCTTGGCCGCCCGCATGTTGGCGGACGTGCACATGCCGGATCCGGATTTGGTACTCGGGCGCTACCCGCACCAGCTCTCGGGCGGACAGAAGCAGCGCGTGGTGATCGCGATGGCGCTGCTTGCGAACCCGGCGCTCCTGCTTCTCGACGAGCCGACCACGGGGCTCGACGTGACCGTCGAGGCGACGGTGCTCGACCTCGTCAACGAGCTGCGCGGGAAGTACGGCACGACGCTCCTCTATATCTCGCATAATCTCGGCGTCATCGCCAAGGTGTGCGATCGCGTGGCCGTGATGTATGCGGGCGAGCTCGTGGAGGAGGCGCCGGTCGGCGAGCTCTTCGCGAGCCCGTGCCATCCTTACACGCGCGGGCTGCTTGCCTGCGTGCCGCGCATCGGCCAGGACAAGCGCACCGCCGCCTTCGTGCCGATCCCCGGGCAGGTGGCGCCGCCGAGCGCCCACGCTGCCGGCTGCGTCTTCGCTCCGCGCTGCGGGCAGTTTCGCGCCGGCATCTGCGACCGCGCTCCGATCGCTCTTCATAGCGCGGGAGAGGCCCACCGCGTGCGCTGCGAGCGTTGGCGCGAGCTGCCGCCGTTCGAGCGCGCGAGCGCGGCTACGGCCGCCGTCGCCGCCCGTGGCGGCTCGCCGCTCCTCGCCGTCGAGCACTTGTGCAAGAGCTACGAGATGGCTTCGCCGATCGTCTCGCTCTTCCGGCACCCGCTCTCCGTCGTCGCCAACGACGATTTGAGCTTCGTCGCACGGCGCGGCAATATCCTCGCACTCGTCGGCGAGTCGGGCTCGGGCAAGTCGACCTTCGCGCGCATTCTCGCCGGCCTGCAGAGTGCCTCCTCCGGGAGCTTGCGCCTGGGCGAGGCCGAGCTTGCCATGGTCCCCGTCAGCCGTCGCACGGCAGCCCAAGTGGCCGCGATCCAGATGGTGTTCCAGCACCCGGAGAGCACGCTCAATCCCTCGCATTCCGTCGGCTGGCCGATCGCGCGCGCGCTCAAGAAGTTCGCCGCCGCGCGCGGCCGGCGCGCCGTCGACGCGCGGGTGGGCGCCCTTCTCGAGATGGTGCGCCTGCCTTCCGTCATTCGCTTCCGCAAGCCGCGCCAGCTCTCGGGCGGGCAGAAGCAGCGCATCGCCATCGCCCGCGCCTTTGCCGGCAATCCGGAGCTTCTCCTCGCCGACGAGCCGGTCTCGGCCCTCGACGTCTCGGTCCAGGCGGCGATCATCAACCTCCTCCTGCAGATCCAGCTCGAGCAGGGCACGACCATGGTCTTCATCAGCCATGACCTGGCCCTCGTGCGCCACATCGCCGACCACGTGGTCGTCATGTATCTCGGCAAGGTGATGGAGGCGGGGCCCGCCGATGCGATCTTCGCCCCGCCCTATCATCCCTATACGGAAGCGTTGCTCTCGGCGGTCCCGGTGCCCGATCCGCGCGTCCAGCAGAAGCGCATCCGCCTCGAGGGCGAGGCGCCGAGCCCGATCAATCTGCCGAAAGGCTGCCGCTTTGCCGGCCGCTGTCCGCGCAAGCTCGGCGAGATCTGCGAGCGCGAGGCGCCTCCGCTACGCGATGCCGGCGCCGGCCATATCATCGCCTGCCATATTCCGCTCGAGGAGCTGCGCCGCGTGGAGTCGGTTTTCGCCACCTCTGAGAGTGTCGTGGCGCAGCCTTGAGAAGGTGCCAGGAACCATACGGGAGGGCATTGCCATGCCGCTAGCCGAGCCGCGGAACCCGGTTCCGCTCGCATTCGACGTGGCCGCGCGGATCGCCGCGATCGACCAGCGCAGGCTGCGCGCCTATCGCCTCGCGCGCGTGCGCGCCGAGCTCAAGAAGCGCGACTACATGGGCTGCCTGCTCTCCGATCCCATGAACATCCGCTATGCGACCGGCAGTCGCAACATGCAGGTCTGGACCATGCATTCGCCCGGGCGCTGGGCCTTCGTGCCGAGCGAGGGGCCCGTCGTGCTTTACGAATACACGAGCTCGATGCACTTGAGCGAGGGCCTCGAGACCATTCAAGAGGTGCGGCCGACGATACCGTGGTTCTATTTCCTCGCCGGCCCGCGCTCAGGGGAGAAGGTCGTCCTCTGGGCGGATGAGATCGCCGCCCTGGTGGCGAAGCACGGCGGGGGCAACCGGCGCCTCGCGGTCGACCGTTGCGAGCCGGCGGGCGCCTCGGCACTCGCCGCGCGCGGCGTCGAGCTCTTCGATGCGCAGGTGCCCCTCGAGCTCGCACGCCTCATCAAATCCCCCGAGGAGATCGCCGCCCTCGAGCTCTCGATGGAAGTGTGCGACGCGGCGATCGCGCGCATGCGCGAGACCATTTGTCCGGGGCTCACCGAGAACCAATTGTGGGCGGTGCTGCACGACGTGAATATCGCCCATGACGGCGAATGGATCGAATGCCGCCTGCTCGCCTCGGGCGAGCGCACGAACCCCTGGTTCCAGGAATCCAGCAACCGGGTCATGCAAGCGGGCGACGTCGTCGCCTTCGACACCGACATGGTGGGCCCGCTCGGCTACCTGGCCGACATCTCGCGCAGCTGGATATGCCCCGGGCGGCGGCCGACCAACGCTCAGCGCCGCCTCTACGCGCTCGCCGAGGAGCAGGTGCTGTACAACATGGCGCTCATTAAGCCCGGCCTCTCGTTCCGCGAGTTCGCCGAGCGCTCTTGGCCCGTCCCGGAGGAGTTCGTGCCCAACCGCTATATGATGATGGTGCACGGCGTCGGCCTCGTCGACGAGTATCCGAGCATCGCCTATGCCTGCGATTTCGCGGAGTGGGGCTATGACGGCGAGTTCCGGGAGAACATGGTGGTCGCGGTCGAGAGCTATATCGGCGAGGTGGGTGGGAAGGAGGGCATCAAGCTCGAGGAGCAGGTGCTGATCACCGCGCACGGCGCCCGCAATCTCTCGCGAACGCCGTTCGCGGACGCCCTCGTGGTGTGAGCGGGCGGGACTACTTTCGACGTCCTTCGATTGCCGGTGCGCCTGGGGGCGAGGTAGGGGAGAAGCCGCCGCGCGTGCCGAACTCGATGGCGGCCTCGATCCGCACGAGGCGCCTGTCGATGTCGCGGACCTCCCTCGCCAAATCGCGCACGTCATTGGCCAAGGAGGTAACGCGCGTTTCGAGTCGGATGGCCGACTTGAGCGCGTCGAGGACGCGATCGGCGATGCTCATCGACCGCGTGTCCCGCGCTTGCGTGCAAAATAGCTTCGGGTTTCCGCGAGCTCGCGTTCAGCCCTGTCGAGTGCCGCGAGCGTCCTGCGATGGGTGGCGGCAAGAAGCTTCACCATCGCCTCGATCTCGCTGTTGTCGGCTTGCGGGTCGTAGGCCTTGAGCGAGCGGCGCACCAGCTCGCCGGCCGAGGCGCCAAGACGACGCGCCTTCGCCTCGAGCCCGCGCTTCTCGGCCGGGGTCATGAGGACCACGACTCGTTCGCTCACCGCGCTCATCAGCACCTCCACATTATCATGCACAACACATGTGAATAATAAGCCGCACATCCTCGGCTCGCAAGAGGGTAGTGCCCTAATTAGGGCAATTATCACCTTTACTCAGCATGGGCCGGAAACCACATCCTAGCGGACAGACCGGCCAGGACGAGGCGAAGCTCGTGAAGATCGAGGCTGTAATAAGCGAACTCGTCCTGGGGTTTGGCGACCAGACGGAGAACCCGAGCGTGGATTACCGCGAAGTTGCCGAGAAGGTGATTCGAGCCGCTTCGCGTCATCCATTGCGATATGCGGAAGCACATCGAAGGCAAGGTCGATCACCAGATTGATTGCCCTCTTTAGATGGTCGATGAATTCTTCGAGATCGCGTTCCTTGTCCTGGAACCACTCTTGGCCAGCCACTACGCGCGGCGAGTATCTCAAAAGGGCGCCAACGTCGAAAAAATAGATCCAAGCACTATGAAGCAGATCGTTTCTGCGGTCCGCGCGTTTCTTGATCGCGTTAATGGCCTTGTTGAAGCGCGCAAGAAGTTTCTGATTGCCTTTCAGGCGAGTGGCGCCCGCGACGCGTAGAATGTCACGGCGCGCCTTGTGATTTCCGAGCGAATAGAATATAGCGCGAGCTTCTTTGCGGCGTGGATACATCAGCGCCTCGAATAGCTCGCACATCTGGTGTTCGAGCGTCCCCCACAGGCCGGCAATAGTACCAAGTAATTTAGTATGGCGTGGAAATCGACCGAAGATTGACAGTTTGCGTCTTTTCTCGTAAGCGATCATCAACGGCCCAGGCCATTCTTCAAGGCTCAGGGGTCGCTTCTGTCCCTTGAGTGATCGCGAGGTGCGTGCCATATCGAGGCCCTCGAAAAAGGTTCGAGCATCGCTCGAAATTGAACTTGATCCCAACGCATGGCCGCGCTTCGAGCAGTTCATCCGCGACATAGCGAGGGCCGGCCCTCAACATCGGGTAGCGCCCCCGAAACGCAAACCAAAGCAGCCGAAAAAACGCGCCTAATAGTGAGAGCGTATCTCGGGAACGGGTGGGGCTCTCCAGAAACCCGTTGTGAGTTTCGTCCCACATTCATGGCAGGTCAAATGCTGTTGCCCGCTCGTCGGCTCGCTGGCCTGCAAGAGCGATTTCTTGCCGCGCTGGTAGCAGGTTTGACATATGCGATGCGAAGGTTCGCCCGCTGCCATTTCTGGCTTCAACGCATAGACAAAAACTCCAGGTGGAAGCTCCTCCAACTGATAGCGCTGCTTCTCAGCTTCCCATGCTTTTATGCTCACCAATTCCTGTTCAAGCGCGCGTACGCGCTCAATCAGCGTCGTGCGCTCCTCATTAACCGAAAAAACTTTCGTTTGGGCATCTATCAAGGCCGAATTGAATTCGATGAGCTTGGCCTGGAAGGCCTGAGCGTCCCTCAGGCCTATCATCGCCTGCGCGATGTCCTTGAGCGCACTGAAGGACGAAATCGCGGCAGCGATTGTGCTCATATCAGGCATCGCATTCTCCTTCTTGAACGCCAGCTAGCATCGCGCGAGGCCGATTGAATCTTCGCCCGTAATCGTATATACTCATAGCATGCCTGGAGCATACAAAACGGTGAACGAAGTTGGGATTGCCCTGAAGGGCCTAAAGACACTTGTCTGGGTCTTCGGGGGCCTCCTAACCGGCATTGGCGGCTACCTTGCTGTCAATTCGTTCGAAATGACAGGTAAGCTCGGCAACATCGAAGGCAGGCTGACAAGCATCGAAAAGTCAGCAGAGAAAATCGGTGGCCTCGAAACATCTTTGACCAGAATTGAGGCCACTCTTAAGGCGCAACAGCACACGGAAAACATTCCGCCGCAGGGCGGAAAGACCGTCACACCAGAGCCATCGGCATTTCCAGGATGGCTTGGCGTCAAGATCCCCGATCCAGAAAAGTCGGCCAAAGAATTCCAAGCGCTCCCACCAAAGTCGGAGGGGTATTGGGTTTTCACCAAGGACCCAAGCGCTGCCAAATCGCTAGAGCCAACTCCCAAGTGAAACACATATCTTATTTCACATCCTTCGATCTCAATTGCCAAACCATCAACGCCAGCATCGCTCGCCATTCCGCGCGGCTGTAGCGGCGCTTAGGAGGCTGCCCGCTCACCAGTCCGCCGATACGTGAGCCTCTTGCCGACGATGCCCTTGAGCGCCTTGACGGTGCGCTCGCCGTCGGTCACGTCGAGTGCAGCACGTTCATTGTAGCGGAAATCGAATTCCGCGAGATAACGCTTTAAATGCTGCTGGCTGACGTGGTGATAGGTGCCCGTGATACCGCGCTTGAGGATGGAGAAGTAATTCTCAATCGTGTTCGTGTGCGCATCGCCGCGAACATACTCGCCGATGCTGTGGTTGACCGACTCGTGGCGCTCGAATTCGCGGCCCATCATCTTGGACGGCGCGGCCTCGTCAGTCATAAGGAAACTACCGCGATCCACTTGCGAAACCAGGATCGGACGCAGAGTTTTGGCATTGACCGCTGGTACATGGTGAGAGCGGACGGAACCGCCTCGCTCCACGAGAGAGAATACCGCTTCCTTGCCCGCGCCGCCCGTGCCAGCATGCTTACGGTTTCTGCGGTGTTTGTTCTTTTCCAAGCCGCCAACAAACGTCTCATCGATTTCTACGGTCTTGCCTTCACCACCGAGCGGCCCCGGAAACTTCCCCTCGCGCATCGCTTCGCGAATGCGGTGCATCATGAACCAAGTGGACTTGTAACTGACACCGATCATGCGGTGTAGCTGATGCGTGCTCATGCCTTTCTTGGACGCGCAAAGCAGATAGGCGGCTTGCAACCACTTATGCAATTTGACATGCGAACGTTCGAACAGGGTGCCGACCGTGACGGTAAATTGCTTGCGGCACTCCGGCTCGTTGCACTGGTAAAGGCCGGGACGGGTCTTAACGGCAGTCGCGTTGTCGAGCGTGCCGCAGAACGGGCAAACCGGGCCTTCGGGCCAAAGCTGGTGTTCTAGCCATTCGCGGGCCTTGGTTTCGTGCTGAAAGGCTACGTTGTTGAGATAGCTAGACATTTCCTTGGCTCCTCATTTCTAAGATGAATTATAGCCCTAAATGAGTGCTGAGTCAAGGTTATAATTGCCCTAATTAGGGCAATTATGTAGTTAAGAAAACACTTACTAAGGACGGGCCGCTATGTTCAAGAATCGCTCGAGTGGCCCAGTGGCCGATATCTCTCCCGAGATGATCGATGCGGCTGCGGCGGTACTTGTAGAATCCGGACGCCTTGAACAATGCGCCGGCCCCCCGGACGATGTTCTGATTAAGGAGATTTTGGAAGCCGCACTGGCCGTGACGCCCCCCAATAACCGAGAGACGCTAGAAACTGGTTTAGATCTTTCCCTAAAGCGTCGAAAGACGCCCCCTTCTGCGAAATCTGCTCATAGTTGTACGTGATGTCCTTACCCTTGGTCTTGAGGGGAGCGGCCGGATCAACGAAGTTAGGGATAAGGAGAATTCTGCAGCCTTGACGGGGCGGAGAGAATTCTGCGACGACGAAATGGACAAGTTCGTTTCTTTCCTTCGCTTTTCTAGTCGCACGGTTGTAAAGACTTTTCCATTCGTCGCGCTGCTCTTGTGTCATCTTGCCTGAGTGCATTTGAAATGCCAAATTTGTCATCGTCAGTTTTGCGTTGAAATTGAGCACAGCGTAATAGGCTGCTCTTGCCGCTGCTGACATGGTGGCATTGCCTGATCCCGCTGCGCCGGTAAGCAAGAAACGAAAAATGTGCCCCAAAGAGATTTCAACAATCTGCCATCGTGAGATCGCCAAACCGAGCGCATGGTAGAACCGTTGTTTTTCTTCATCCTCGGTCATGATATGATCCACTTATGGCCACAAAAAGATTAAACTCGTCCATCAAGGAACCTGGAATCGAGCTCCTTCCCGACGCTTGGGACCGCTTCCGGCGCGCTATCCACGCGGTAGCGAAGGCGGGGCAGCATCGCCAGGCAAAGCCTAAAAGACGTGGAGCGACTGCGCGTCGCTCTGCACCTAAGTAAGTCGTGCGGCCAGCTCACCCATTGTTTAGCTCACAAGCATCATCCTAGGGATAAACTGGTTTGGGTGCTTGCCGTCCGACGTAACCTCATGGCGACCGAGACGTGCGCCTCGCAAGTTTGCTAAATTGTGCCCTTCTGAGAGGAAATATCGAATCAGCGCTCGCTCAATTATTGGCAGGCATGTTCGCTTTCGTTGACCACGCTTTGGCTTAAAAACCCCCGCGCGCACCACCTTCTCGCCTTTTTTCGCGGCCTCGATATGCCCCATTAGACGTAGGTTGTTTTGGTGGCCCGTTACGCGGCCGCGAATGTCGTTTGCCATACCGACGTACAGCGCCTCGAATTCGCCAGTTCGCTGGACGCGACCGAACACATAAACACCAGGAGCCTCTGGTAATTTGGATTCATCTAGCGTGTAGATCAGACCTGGTAGAGAGACGTGCTTTAGTGGGACCTTCGGCCCCCATTCCAAAAACAGCTTCATGGTCTCCTCCAATCTAGGGAGTAACCCCTGTGTGTCCCGAAGCCGAAACCAGTGAACGTGATGCCATGCACAGACCAATGGATTTGGCGCACGGCTTCTTTAAGGATGAGACGCCAGTGCCCGACGAGATTCGGGGGTAACGCTCGCCAATTCTCTGACGCTTGATGCCATCACCAAAAAATCTCCGTGTTGATGCTGGCCCAAATCTGTTGCAGCGATATGCTTTGGAAAAATGGATGCCATGGCCGGGGTGCGATGAATGTCATTCGACCGCCACTTTCCCAGACAGGGACTACCGTTCCTTCGAGGCCAGCTGCCCAAGAGTGCGCTTGAAGATCGCCGATGATTTCGCGCTGCTCGTGGTCTGACTTAGAGCCAAAACTCGAGTCCAAGGGGATGATGACCATATCTTGCCCTTGTTCGTTCAGATGAGCGACTTTGAATCTAGGCATCTGACTCTCCATCCCGCTTTCGCCATCAATCATCAAACCTAGAAAGGCTCCCATGGTCGATCGCCAAGCGTTAGGTTCGAGGGTCATAATCGATGACGAAGCGGTGCGTCTTGTAACTTCGATGGCGCTCAGTAACTTTTATATGTTTGCTCGAACCAATTGCACCCTTGAGGGCGGCGCTAAGCGAGTCGGCGGCTTTCTCAGCGACATATTCCGCCAGTTCTTTTTCGACATTTTCGAGACTGTCACTTTCCCCGCAGCCGGGCCAGGAAAACACGTCCTCGGGTTTCGGATTGGCCGGACCTTGGAGCGGCAGATTGCACTTTGCGCATTTAGCCGGATAAGTGGTCACAGCGGCCCTCCCTGCTAAGCGGAGCCGCAGACATGCTCTCTACGCCGCGCGGCGACTCCAAACGACGCGTTTGAGAGGTGGGGATTGCCGCCCCTGCCTCTCGCCCATTGGTCGGCATTATAGCGCATCGGGCTTAGAACGACGAATCCGACTCGACCCGGATTTGCGCCAGCATCGCACGCCACCGGGCGCGGGTCAGTTTAGGCTTGCTGGTTCGCCTGCTCACCATTCCGCCAATAGGTGAGCCTGTTGCCGACGATGCCCGTGAGCGCCTTGGAAGCGTGCTCCGCATCCGTCACGCCAAGCGCCGCGGGCTCGTTGTAGCGAAAGTCGAACTCAGCAAGACAGCGCCTCAAGTGTTCTTGCGAGGCGTGATGGTACGTACGGTTGACGCGGCGCTTGAGGATCGAGAAATAGCCCTCAATCGTGTTTGTGTGGGCTTCCCCGCGCACATAGTCGCCTATGGCATGACTGACTGGTGGTTGCCAAACTCGCGGCCTATGCTTTCGTCCTCACCATGTCGCGCCCGCGCTCGTCGCGGTCGGATTTGCATTTGCGCCGCGCGGGGGGCGGGTTCATGATCATGCCGGCTCTCGGAACGGAGGAACTCCTCGCCATGCGCGCGGAAGAGAGGAGCGGCGCTTTACGCGCGGGCGAGATCGAGACCGTCTGTCCGCGCTGCGGTCGCTCCTTTGCCTGCTGCCCGGCGGGGCCTTGCTGGTGCGGCAAGGAGGCGTTCAAGCTGCCGCGCGAGGCCCTTGAGCCGGCGCTCGGCTGCTATTGTCCGGATTGTCTTGCCGTGGTCGCGGCAGAGACGCTGGGCCGTCCCGCCCTTTAGGCGGATTTCTTATCCAAAACCGGCATTTTCGAGAGAATTTGTCGTATTTACGCAAGTCCGCGTCTCGCCAGCGTCAGCCGGAGATGGCAAAAACTTTAAAGTGCAGGCAGCGGGTGGTAGGGGGTCACGTTGCCCAAGTCCCCATCCTTCGAGACGCGTCGCAAGCGCGACGCTCCTCAGGATGAGGACTTGGAGCTTGGGTTTCGCCTCATCCTGAGGAGGCCGCGAAGCGGCCGTCTCGAAGGATGAGGTGAAATTGGCCCACTT
>Ga0209517_10006536_pt1 | contig 14372 bp, 13 predicted proteins | sample PeaSoiMetSII2010_FD_187695 | JGI IMG/M metagenome (GOLD analysis project Ga0209517, IMG submission 187695) | Peat soil microbial communities from Weissenstadt, Germany - SII-2010 (SPAdes) (version 2) | ecosystem: Environmental > Terrestrial > Soil > Wetlands > Peat | place: Germany... | reverse complement strand
TTGCCTGCGAGAGGTGGTGGCCGAGTTGCTGCCAGCGGCGGAATCGGCCAGGGTAAAACTCTTTTTTGCTTCTAGCTCTGACTGCCTGGTGAACTTTCAGGCCAGCCGGTTGCGGCAGGCGCTGGTTCATCTGCTCGAGTTTGCCATGGAGTCCTCTGCCTCGGGTGCGGAAGTGAAGATTACGGCGGATGAAAAAGACGCGAATGCCCGGGTCGCGATTGCGCTTTCTGCCGTTACCCGCGCGGAGCGCGGTGTGTCCGGTGTGAAGGCTCGGGCTGGCGATAAGACTCCGCAATCGGACGGGAAGCGGCGTGAATTGAAGCGACGGCTGGGGCTGGCGGTGGCGTGGCGCATCTTCGAGAGTGCGGGCGGCATTCTGCAGAGCGAGGACGATGGAGAGCGATTGCGGATCGATGTACTCCTGCCCTTAGCGTCTCGCCCGAAGTGAGCGCGCGCGGTCGAGCCTATCCGGATGGAGCGGGCAAGGGTTGCCGGGCGGCAATTTTTTCCCGTTTCCACCATTCCTTCCAGAACTGGGAAAGATTTGCCGAAAACAGAATCTATTAATCCTCTTCTAATCGCCTTCTAATCTTCCCGGAATGAAATCGGTAACATGACCAGCGCAGCAACATTGCCTTCGATCGCGGGTGGCGTGCTCGTAGCCAGTCCCAGCACCTCTCTTCGCGAACAGGTTCGGAGAAGCCTGCAGGGCGAGCGGGGGCTAATTCATGAAGTGCAGGGTGGAGCGGACGCGCTGGTGAAGCTCGAAAGCGGTCACTGGCAGCTTCTATTCCTGGACCGCCGGTTGCCCGATCTGGATGCGGAGGAACTGATCGAGATCATCAAGCTGCGTTTTCCTGGGATTGAAGTCGTGCTGCTGGATTCCGACAGCACTGCACCCTTTTCCAGGACAGACGCGGCGCACGGCTCCTGGCTGAATCCGACGAAGCAGGCAGCTTCGGCTACAAGACACCGGGCTTCGCCTGCGATGGTTTCGGGCGCGATGATTTCGAGTCCACGAGAAGAAGCCCGGCCATATCTTTTGCCCGAAACCCCGATGGCCCAAACGGTCGCACCCTTGCCGGGAATGATTGGCGACGCCGAAGTGATGCAGCGTTTATACCGGCTGACGCGGCTGGTGGCTCCGCGCCTGACCACGGTCATGGTTTCGGGCGCGACGGGAACGGGCAAGGAACTGGTGGCCCGGGCCATTCATCAGTTGAGTGGGCGCGCGGCTAAGCCGTGGGCGGTAGTAAACTGCGCGGCCATTCCCGAGGCTCTGCTGGAATCGGAATTGTTTGGCCACGTGCGCGGCGCTTTCACCGGGGCAGTGCAGGGCTACGCCGGACGCATCCATTTGGCGCAGGGTGGGACGTTGTTTCTCGACGAAGTGGGAGAGTTGCCGCTGAGCCTGCAAGCCAAGCTGCTGCGCTTTCTGGATCAGAAAGAAGTGCAGCGGCTGGGCAGCTCGGAAGCGATGAAAGTGGACGTGCGCGTGGTGGCTGCGACCAATGCCAATCTGACCCGATGCGTGGAGCAAGGGCGGTTCCGCGACGATCTTTATTACCGGCTCTCAACCTTTCCCCTGGAGCTGCCTAGCTTGGCCGAACGAACGGGGGATATCCTGCGGCTGGCCGAACATTTTCTGCGCGGGATTGCGGCGGCGTCCGAGTGCTGCCCCGCAGCGCTCGATTCCGACGCGGCTGACCTGCTCGAAGCGCATCCCTGGCCGGGAAACGTGCGCGAGTTGCAGCAGGTGATGGAGCGGGCTTCCATTCTGGCGGAAGGTGGCTGCCAGATCCGGCCCGAGCATTTGTATTTCTCGACGGTGCGCCGAGCCGGGTTGGCACGAGAGGAACTCACGGCCGGCGCCAAAGTTTAGAAGTTTCGGAGAAATCTCAGTACCCGGCCCGCGGGCTGACGAAGCGGTGGCTATGTCCAGTGCGACCATGTCCGCGTTGCTGCACCCGATCGAAGCCGGGGTCATCGCTCTCGACGAGCGGTCACTCACTCGCGCCTTCGCTTCTTTCACTGAGGCGGCCGAATCGCTGGAGCGTTCTTACGTCCAGTTGCAGGCGGAGGTGGCGCGGCTGCGTCACGAACTCGAAGACACCAATCGCGATCTGGCCTTGAGCCTGGAAGAAAACCACCGCATGCGCCAGCACCTGAACCGCATCTTGCAAGGCTTGCCTTGCGGAGTGCTGGTGACGGACGCGGATGGACAGGTTTCGCTGGCCAACCCGGAAACCCAGCGTCTGCTGGGGACGGCATGCAACTCGGCTAGCGACACACCCCTGCCCGGCTGGATTCGTGACTTGCTCGACCGCACTCAAGGCAGCCGGACCGAACTGGAGTATCGCTGCGGAAGCCCGGAGGCGGAGTGGATCACGGTTCGCCGGGCCCAGTTGAGCGCGGAGGAGGGTGGCAGCTCGATTTTTATCCTGCAGGATGTCAGCGAACTGAAGCGTCTCGAGCGGGAGCATGAAGAATTGAGCCGGCGGCAGGCCCTGGCGGAAATGTCGGCGCTGCTCGCCCACGAGATTCGCAATCCGCTGGGAAGCCTGGAACTGTTTGCCGGACTGCTCGCCGAATCGGACCTGGAAGAAGAAGAGCGGAATTGGGTGGGCCACCTGCAAGCCGGGCTGCGAACGCTCGCGGCCACGGTCAACAACGTTTTGCACTTTCACAGTCAGCCCGCACCCGGACTCGCGCCCACCGATTTGGGGCGTTGGCTGCGCTCGACCCACGATTTTTTGCGGCCTCTGGCGCAGCGCGCCGAGGTGCGCCTGGAATTGAAGCAAGCACTGGATGGCGTGCTGGTGGCCGCGGATCGGCATCGGCTGGAACAGGTGCTGCTTAACCTGGCGCTGAATGCGTTTCGTTTCATGCCGGGTGGTGGCGTGCTCAAAATCCGTGGCGCGGTGAGTTTGCAGGCTGGGCAGTCGATCGCGACGGTCGAGGTATCCGACACCGGGCCGGGGATCGCAGCCGAGGATCGAGAACGCATCTTTCATCCCGGGTTTACCACCTGCGCCGGAAGTCCGGGGCTGGGTTTGGCGGTGTGCAAGACGATCATGGAGCAGCATGGCGGCACGATCACGGTGGACAGCCACGCCGGGCTCGGAACCACGTTCAAGTTGGAATTCCCTTTGTCGGGAGCGAAGCAATGAATCAGGCAGCAAGCAATCAGGTAGAAATATGTCCGGCAGGAATGAATCCCGCGGCTCGGTATCCGGTGGGAATCCTGTCGGCGGGAATGAAACCGGTTCCGCCGCGCCAGGTGCTGGTGGTCGACGATGACGCCGCCATGCGGGCGGCGCTCGAAATCAGTTTCTTGCGCCATGGCTGGCGGGTAGAAACCGCGGGGGGCGCGACCGAGGCCATGGTCAAGTTCCGGCGGGGGCAGCATCCGCTGATCGTGACCGACATTCGCATGCCGGATGGCGATGGCTTCGGAGTCATGCGGGAAGCGCGCGCGCTGGCGCCGCGCACCGCGGTGATTCTCTTGACTGCCTTCGCCAGCGTGCCCGACGCGGTCACCGCGATGAGAAATGGAGCCTGCGACTACCTGGTCAAGCCGGTATCCTTCGAACAATTGGAACACGCCGCCCAGCAGATTCTAGGCCGCGCGCAGGCAGTGGCAGCGGAGCACGGCCCCCTGGTGGGACACTCGGCAGCGCTCTTGCGGGCGGTCGACCGCGCCCGCCAGGTGGCGGGCACCGACGCCGACCTTCTGATTCAAGCCGAAAGCGGCACCGGCAAAGAACTGCTGGCGCGCATGATTCATCGCCTGAGCCCGCGCCGCGATCGTCCGTTTATCGCGGTCAATTGCGCCGCATTTCCCGAGGCCTTGCTGGAGAGCGAGTTGTTTGGCTATGCCAAGGGGGCTTTCACCGGGGCAGCCGGCGCCAAGCCCGGGAAATTTGAGCTGGCGAACGGGGGCACTCTGCTCCTGGATGAAGTGGGCGAGTTGCCGCTGCCTCTGCAACCCAAGCTTCTCCGGGCGTTGCAGGAGCGGGAGTTCGACCGCCTGGGCGACACGCGGGTGGTGAAAGTTGATATTCGAGTGATCGCCACCACCAACCGTTGCCTGGAAGCCCTGGTCAAGGAAGGCGGTTTCCGGGCCGACCTGTATTACCGGCTCAACGTGATTCCATTGAGCCTGCCCCCGCTGCGCGAGCGGCCCGAAGACATTACCGAACTGGCAGAATACTTCGTCGGCCTCTATGCCCCGCCAAAAGCACTGCCCCTCTTGAGCGCGGAGTTCCTTGCCCGCCTGCAACAACATTCGTGGCCGGGCAACGTGCGGGAACTCGCGAACATGATGCGGCGGGCCGTGGCTCTGTCGGGCTGCGAAATCGGAGTGGAAATTCTGGAGCCCTCCGAGTTGAGTTCACCCGGGCTCGAGGCCGGCCCTAGGACTCCCACGCAGGCCGGCGACGGGTTGCGTCCGGGGGTGTCTCTGGAGTGCATGGAAAAACGCCTGCTCGAAGTGACCCTCGACGCGACTGGAGGCAATCGCTCGCGGGCTGCCGCGATGCTGGGAGTGAGCCTGCGCACGGTGCGCAACAAGATTCGCGAGTACGGGCTGCCCCCGAGGAGGAGCTATGTCCATATTCAATGATCCCACCATTACGGCGCTGACCCGCTTCCTGGATGTGAATGTCTTTAGGAGCGAGCTGGTCATGTCCAACATGGCCAACATCGACACCCCCGGCTACCGCACTCGGGATGTGAACTTCAGCCAGGAGATGGAGCGGGCCAGCGGGAATCTGGAATACGCGTCGTTCTCTCCGGTGGCGCGCCAGGTGCGCGGCCTGATGGAACGTCCCGACGGCAACAATGTGAGTCTCGAACGCGAAAGCCTGCTGCTGGCCGACACTCAGCTTCGTTTCAGCCTGGGCGTGCAGCTGCTGCGGGATGAATTCAAAGGCATCTTGAGCGCCATTCACGAAGGGAGTCCGTCATGAATCTTTTTGGCATGCTTGCAGTCAGTGGCTCGGCACTTACGGCCGAACGTCAGCGGGCGGAGGTGGTCACCAGCAACATGGCGAATATGGAGACCACGCGAACTCCCGAAGGCGGACCTTACCGGCGCCAGTTGGTGGTGTTTCGAGCCCGGCGCATGCCGCAGTTCCCCGCTCTGCTCGCGGGCTTCGGAAATATGTCGGCGCGCGGAGTGCGGGTGGATCAGGTCATCGCCGATGCCAAGCCGTCGATCCAGCGCTATCAGCCGGGGCATCCCGATGCCGATGCCAAGGGCTATGTGAGCTATCCCGCGGTGGATCCAGTGGAGGAAACCGCCGACCTGCTGGGAGCGGTGCGCGCCTACGAGCTGAATGCGTCGGCGGTGCAATCGACCAAGGCCATGATCCAGCAATCTCTGGATCTGCTGCGCTGACGATCTGCCGCGCTGAACGTGCGCGCTGAAGTTTTGGGCAAGGAAAATTATGCCAGACCCGATTTCGAACTTGCGAATTCTTCCTAGTGAAAGCAGCGTGACTGCCAAGGGTGTCTCGCCGCGCGAGTGGGGGTTCATGGAAACCTTGCGCGGCGCCATGGACCAGACCAAAGAGTTGCAGGGCACGGCCGACGCCAAGGTCGCGGGATTGCTCGACGGCAGCGGCATGGACGTGCATAGCGCCATGATCGCGGTGGAACAGGCGGATCTCTCGTTTCAGCTCATGATGCAGGTGCGCAACAAGATCGTGGCTGCCTACCAGGAGATTTCGCGCATGCAGTTCTGAGCGGCTGCTTAGGAGATCAGAGTGGAAGCACCCAAATCATTCGGCCAGGCGCTCACGCAGGCGGGTGAACTGCTGCGCGGTCTCAGCCTGGGGCAGCGCGCGCTGCTGGCGGGCGGGGCGGCGCTAATAGCGGTTACGCTCTGGCTGTTTATCGGGTTGATTGGCAAGCCCAAGTACGCCACGCTTTATTCCGGGCTGAAGCCGGAGGAGGCGCAGGCGCTGGGTGTCCGCCTGGCGGCGAAGAATATTCCTCATGAACTTTCTCCCGATGGCGCCAGTTTGCTGGTCCCTGCAGACCAGCTGGATGCCGCCCGCCTCGAGACCGCTGCCCAGGGATTGCCGCGGAATGCGCGGCTGGGCTTCGAACTGTTCGATACTCCGAACTGGGCGGGATCGGATTTCACCGAGAAGGTCAACTATCAGAGGGCGCTCGAAGGCGAACTGGAACGCACCCTGCAAACCCTCAGCGAAGTGGAGGCGGTGCGCGTGCACCTGGTGCTGCCGCGCGAGTCGCTGTTCAGCGAGCAGGAACGGGAGGCCAAGGCAGCGGTCATTTTGAAGACCCGGGGAGGCGCGCTCTCGGAGCGGGCGCAGTTGGCCATTCCCCAGTTGGTGGCCAGCGCGGTGGATGGGCTGCGGCCGGAAAATGTCACGGTGGTGGATGCCGACAGCAATACCCCGTTCTTGCACGGCCACGGTCCGGGGGCGGCGCATGGTGGCTACGATCTGGACGACGAGCTGGCGAAAACGTTGTTGCGAACGCTGGAGCCCGTGGTCGGGGCGGAGCACGTGCGCGCCAGCGTGCATGTGGAATATGACACCAGCACCAGCGAGAACACGGAAGAAGTCTACGATCCCAAAACTACGGCAACGCTGACCCAGCAAAAGTCCGAGGAGAATGCTGGAGGCGGCGGGCCCGCCGGAATTCCAGGAACCGCCAGCAATGTTCCGGGAGCGGCGGCGGCGACCGCGACCGCGGTGACTGCCGAAACCCAGAATTCCCGCTCCGAGAGCCAGACCTACGCCGTGAGCAAGAGCGTACGCCACACCGTGCAGCCCCCGGGACGGGTGAAGCGGTTGGCGGCTGCGGTCCTGATTGATGACGCCATCGAGACCGCGGAGAAGAACGGGGTCAAGACTCCAACCCGGCGCAAGCGCACGGCGGAAGAAATGAAAGAGATCGAACAACTGGCGGGGGCGGCCATCGGTCTGGACTCGCAGCGCGGCGATATGCTGGCGGTTCAGAACTTGTCCTTCCAGGAGATTCCCGTAGAAAAGCTTGGGCCCCCGAGCAAGCTGGAAAATACCCGCAAGCTGTTCCTGCAATGGTCAGGCCTGCTGCGCTATGTGGGCATTCTGGCGCTTTTCCTGATCGTTTATTTTCTGATGTTACGTCCGGTGAAGAAGCAGGTCCTGACCGCGCTCCGCGAGCTGCCGGCGCGGGTGGCGGGAAATGCGAAAGAACTCACTGGGGCCTCCGCCCGGGCTGCGGCTGCCACCGTAGAAATCGAACCCCCAGGTACGGAGCAGGCCCGGCGTGCCACTACGCTTAAGCGTCAGCTGTCGGAGAAGGTGAAGACGGAGCCGGTGGTGGCTAGCCGGCTGGTGCAAAGCTGGATCCGGGATGGGGGGAAGGAGTGAGCCCCGCCGAAAACATACTCGGGGGAATGCGCAAGGCGGCGGTGCTGCTGGTGCTGTTAGGGGAAGACGTCGCCAGCCAGATCTACCGCAACCTTCCCCAAGAAGATCTCGAGCATCTCACGAAAGAGATTGCCGAACTGGAGTACATCGATTCTCCGACCGCCCTGGCCGTGCTCGAGGAGTATCATCGCATGGCCCTGACTCAGGATTACCTTGCTCAAGGAGGTACGGACTATGCCCAGAAACTTCTGGTGAAAGCCTTCGGCGACGACGGTGCCCGGCAATTGTTGAGGCAAGTATCTATCGCTGCCGAAATGAGCGTGCACAAGCTGGATTCGCTGCAGAAAGCGGATCCGCAGCAACTGGCCAAGTTCCTCGAGAGTGAGCATCCTCAAACCATCGCCCTTACCCTGGCGCATGTGGATTCCAAGCAGGCCTCGGAATTGCTGATGCGCTTACCGGAAGCGCTGCGGGCCGAGACCATCAAACGCATGGCCCAGATGCGCCAGTTCTCTCCCGAGATCGCGCAGAAGGTTTCTCTGGCACTGCACAAGCGGCTGCAAGCCCTGGGCGAGCAGCACCGGCGGGCTTATGCCGGATTTCAGGGCGTGGCCGACCTGCTGAACCGCATGGATCCGGTGCAGGCCAAGCTGATCCTCGAAACCATAGAGAAAGACGATCCCAAAGTGGCTTTGGGGATTCGCAACCTGATGTTCACCTTTCAGGATCTGCTGGGGGTGCCGGAGGCGGGCATCCGCGAATTGTTGGGACAACTGGACAAGAAGTCGCTCGCCCTGGCCTTGCGAGGTGCGACCGAGGAACTGAAGAACTACATTTTCAAGTCCATGTCATCGCGGGCGGTGGAAATGCTGAAAGAAGATATGGAAGTTCTGGGGCCAGTGCGCTCGCGCGACATGATCAAGGCGCAGCAGGAAACGGTCGCGGTGGCGCGCAAGCTGGAAGCGGAAGGGAAAATCAGCCTGGGAGGGGATGAAGATGAGTACGTCGTATAGTCCCGCGCCCGAGGTCAAGCCAAAACCGGAAATTCATTCCTTTCTCTACGCGGAAGTTGCCGCCAACGTGGGCGTTGGGACCAAGGCGGGGCCGTCGGAACCGGGGGAAGGCATTCTTGGCGGCAACGAAGCACAGGCGCAGCAGGAAGCCGTGGCGCGAGAGGCCGGCCGTCAGGAAGGCGAGGCGCAGGAGCGTGCGGCTTCCGAACAGCGTCTGGCACAAATCCGGGAAAGCGTGGGCGCGGCCTTAACCGACTTCGCCCGCGATCGTGCCCAATATTATCAGCAGGTAGAAACCGAAGTAGTGCAGCTGGCGCTGGCCATAGCGCGCAAGATTCTGCATCGGGAAGCGCAGCTGGATCCTCTGCTGCTTGCAGGCATGGTACGGATTACCCTGGAAAAGATCGAAAGCGCAACTCAGGTTGTGGTGCGAGTACACCCCCAGCAAGTTTCGGAATGCCGCAGCTATTTTGCGCAACATATGGATTCCCGCAATGTTCCGGAGGTGGTGGAAGATCCCGCGGTGAAGATCGATCATTGCGTACTGCAAACCGCGCTGGGCACAACCGAACTGGGTGTGGAAATTCAGTTGAAGGAAATTGAGCAGGGCCTGTTCGATCTTCTAGCCAAGCGGCCAACCGGCGTATGAGCGCCACTCTCTTGCTGACGCCCTATTTCAAGCGGCTGGAGTCCTGCTCCAGCTTGCGCTGGCAGGGCCGAGTCACGCAGCTGATCGGCCAACTTGTGGAATCCGAAGGACCGTTCTGCTCGGTGGGAGAGGTATGCGAAGTAGTGGATGCGAGCGGCACGGTTTTTCCCGGCGAGATTGTGGGCTTCCGCGGAACCACGGTGCTGTCCATGCCGATGGCGCGGCCAAGCGGGATCCGATACGGCGATCGGGTGGTAACCTGGGGTGCGCGACCCATGCTGCGGGTGGGCGACGGACTGTTGGGCCGAGTGATCGATGGCATGGGTGAGCCCATCGATTCGTTGGGGCCGTGCGACCGACGCGATTCGCAAATGCTCGAGGCAGCTGCGCCGTTGCCCATGGCCCGCGATCTCATTCGCGAACCGATCGGATGTGGGGTGCGCGCGGTGGACGCATTCCTGACCTGTGGCCGTGGCCAACGAGTGGGAATCTTTGGCGGCAGTGGCGTGGGCAAGAGCACGCTGATCGGCATGATGGCACGCAACACGGACGCTGATCTCACGGTGCTGGCGCTGGTTGGAGAACGCGGCCGCGAGGTGCGGCATTTCCTCGAGGACGCTTTGGGCGAGGAAGGAAGGAAGCGTTCGGTGGTCGTGGTCTCAACCTCCGATCAGTCGCCACTACTACGCATCCGCGCGGCCTTGGCTGCAACCGCGGTCTCAGAATTCTTTTGCGCGCGAGGCAAAAACGTTTTGTTGGTTGTTGACTCACTCACGCGTCTAGCCATGGCGCAACGAGAGATCAGCTTGGCGGCGGGCGAACCGCCCACTGCAAAAGGCTACACGCCATCAGTCTTTACCCTGATGGCGCGGCTGATTGAACGGGCGGGGAAATTCAGTGGCGGCAGCATTACCGCGTTTTATACCGTGCTGATGGAAGGGGACGATCAGCAAGACCCGTTAGTCGACGGAGCGCGGGCGCTCTTGGATGGGCACGTCATGCTCGACCGGCGATTGGCAACACAAAATCATTACCCCCCGATCGCCATTCTGGACAGCATCAGCCGCCTCATGCCGATGGTATGTTCTGCCCAGCACATGGAAAAAGCGCAAGCCCTACGGCGCCTGCTGGCTGCTTACACCGCATCCGAAGACCTGATTCGTATTGGCGCGTACCAGAAAGGGAGTGACCCGGTGCTGGATAGAGCCTTGGCGACTTTGCCCGAACTGAATCGCTTTCTGCAGCAAGGACCCAACGAAGAGGTTGCTCTCCAAGACACAGTCAATCGACTGCTGGGCATTGCCAGTTAACGCGCATGGCATTCCGATTCCCTTTCGAAGTCCTGTTGCGGGTTCGTCGAAGCCTGGAAAGGCAGCAAGAGTTGCGGCTGCAGGAAGCGAATCTGCGCGTCGCCATGCTGCTGCGGCAAATCGAGGACGTACACAGTGGAATGGAGAATATCGAGGCACGGCGGCGGCCTCAGCTGGAATCCGGGATCAGCGCCGCGGAACTGCAGTTTGATGTTCTCTGCCGCTCGGTTCTGACGCAACGACGGCATGCCCTGGAAAAACAACTAGTGGAGGCGGAAGCGCGTCGACACTCCTGCGCCGAAAACTTCCGAGAAGCCCGGCGGCAGCGTGAAGTGATGGAGACACTTCGCCGTCACCAACTTCAGGACTACCATCAACAAGAAGCCCGACAAGACCAGCGTCGCCTCGATGACTTGTTTCTGCTGCGCCGCGCATACCTTCGGCGCAGCTAGTCTTTGCCGAGCTTGATGGGCAAGCCTTGCCTACGAACTTGAATCCACGCGGTCATTAAACAAACATCTCTCCTATCGGCGAAGTGCTCTCGCACCTTGAGTCTCAACTAGTTATTGGCCACGAGGGTCGACACGCGCGCCTTTGGTGTTCCGCATGCATTGAACAGGGCGCTGGCGAATGAGTGCGAGACAGATTTGTGCTAACCAACTTGATTCAACCCGCTGCCGCGTTGTCCGGTCTGCCCGCCAGGTCGGCCCTCCCGTTTCAATCTTCCGCGGCGAATCCGAGTAGCTTTTCCAGTACCTTGCAAAGCGCGCGAGCCCCATCGCTGGCAACACCGCAACCTGGGCCTGCAACCGTTGCGGGACGAGGGAAGCTCGCAGAAAAACGGACGACGGAAAATTCCAAAACAACTGCGTCAGCGGACGCGACACCAGTAGCTCCGGCCGGGGCTGGGGATGCGAAGCCCCCTTCCCCGATCGCCGCTAGTCCGGCAACCCTACCGCCGCCTGCAGACATGGCCGGCTCGATTGCGACTGCAGGCTCGATTCCGCCACCGGTTGTGAGTTCGCGGCCGGAGGCCACAATTGGATTGGTCGCAGCAGAGGACTCGAGAAAACAAGGTTCTTCGGTTGGATTAGCGGGCGAGTTTCAACAGGGTGCATCGGCTCGCAACTCGGGAACAGTTCTCGATTCCGCCTCGAGTGTAGCGGCGTTGGACGGTGGTAAACAGACGGCGAAAGTCGACCTTGCATCGCTACCGGATGTGGCAGCTGCGCCTGTGAACGGGGTCATCCCATCTCCGGTCAGTGAGGTTCGTTCGCCGTTTGCGCTCCCAAGTGCAGCCGGGGCCGGGCAGCAGCCACCAGCTTCCAACCCAACGGTTGCACCCCGCGTGGACAGCCAAGAATCCGCCGGAAGCTTAGCCTCAAACTCAGCAGTCCTGGATGCGCCAACCCTGATACCTTCCCCGACGGCAGCGGAGTTTGTGGGAACAGCCGGCGACGGCGACCCGCACGCTGTTCCTGCAGTGCCCACGCAAAGCGGGATGCCGCTGTCTGCGATGGATCCTACGAGCGGCACAGCGAATGCTGCTGCCGGAGTCAATCAAGCCGCATCCGGCAGCAAGCCGCAGTCTGGCAACGGCGATCCCGGTTCGGTTCCTGCGGCGCCCATGCAAAGCGGGATGCCGCTGTCTGCGATGGATCCTACGAGCGGCGCAGCGAATGCTGTTGCCGGAGTCAATCAAGCCGCATCCGACAGCAAGGCGCAACTGGGCAACGGCGATTCCCGCCCCGTCCCCGCGACTCCCACTCAAACCGGCGAACTGCCGGCGATGGATCCTAGGAGCAGTCCAACCAACGCCGTTACGGGAATCGATCAATCTGCATGGGACAGCAAACCGCAGTCCGGCAGCGGGTCGGGACGTCAAAGCCTAACTGCCTTGACCTCTTCCTCCACCGTTTCGCGGACAGTGTTCTCGGCTGAGATTCTAAAGCCTGCTTCTTTGCGCGCTGCCATGGCGATGAGAGCGGTGGAAACTCTCTCTGCTGCAGATGCTCATGCGAAAGAAATTCCCACGGCGCAAGGTCCATCAAACGCGGAGGGCATGAAGTCGAAGTCGGCCGAACCTTCGCCGGATTCGGCGGGCGGCAATGCGCAGCCCTTATCCCCTGGGGCGCCCCCGGTTTCTCCTGCCGTCCAAGCGAACGGCGACGCACAGCCTGGCAGTGCTCCGGCAACCGCAAATGTTTCGGCGCCGGTCTCACCATCGGCGAATCAAGACGCCGGAAGCCGGAACGCGGCGCCTGCAGCAGAACCCCAGTCCCCTGCACCGAGCCCTCCAGCCTCCTTGCCCACAGTTGGCCCGGTCGAAGTCGCCCGCCTGGTCGCAGGCGTGGCACAGTCGGAAATGCACATCGGACTACGCACGCAAGCTTTCGGCAGCGTCGAGGTACACACGGTAGTGCGCGACAGCCAGGTCGGTCTGACGGTGGGGAGCGAGAGAGGCGATTTACGTACTCTGCTCGCAAACGAAGTGCCCGGTCTGCAAACAACATTCCGACAGCAGGACCTACGCTTCGACAATATCCGTTTCCTCGAGACCAGTGCGGGAACGACTGCGGGATTTTCCGGCGGGGCCGATTCGCAACCGCGGTCCTCGAGCCAGGAGCATTCTTCCCCGGCGGGACTTTTCACAATACACAACCCGCAAGAGGATCCAGCCGAACTCGATATCGGCACCGGACCACGAGCGCGGCTGAATGTGCATGCATGAACGAAGGCAGAGTCAAGAATAAGGAGAAGGACCTATGAACGTTATTCCAGTACCAGCCAGCATCATCGGAAATACAACAGCAGCAGCCGCGCCCACAACAGGAACCAACAGCAGCCCGACGAGCAATCCTATTCAAGACACGAATAGCATGTTTATGAAACTGCTGGTCGCGCAACTGCAGAATCAGAGCCCACTCGATCCGGTCGATCCAACTCAGTTCACCTCTCAGTTGGTGCAGTTCAATATGCTTGACCAGTTGAGCCAGATCAACCAGACGCTGCAAAAGGATCTGGGGTCGTCGTCGACCACCGGCACAAACACCAGCGGCGCAAATAACTCAGTTCAAGGAGCACAATAATGCCGAACTTTTCAATTCCGCTTTCCGGGTTGACCGCCGAAGCCACGGCGTTGTCAGCGATTGCCAATAACCTGGCTAATCAGAACACCACCGGCTATAAGGACACCCGGGTGCTGTTCAGCGATTTGTTTTATCAGAATCTGGGTACCACCGGCGCGGGCGCTCCTATCCAACTCGGTGCCGGCACCCACGTCGATTCCATGCCTGGGACGTTCACCCAGGGGAGTGTCACGGCCACGGGCGTGCCCACCGATGTGGCCATTCAAGGCGATGGCTTCTTTGTAGTCCAGAACGGCGGGGTCACGAGCTATACGCGCGCGGGCGATTTCTCGGTGGACAAGAACAATTTCCTGGTGACCTCCGGCGGTCAACAGGTATTGGGCTATCCTGCGGTCAACGGAGTAGTCAATTCTGGGGGAGGAGTCGGACCATTACAGCTGGGGGCGGGCACGATAAGTCCGCCGACGGTAACCAGTAAGGTCGCGATCACGACCAACCTCAATTCCGGAGCAAACGTCGGCGACACTTACTCGACACCAGTCACGATCTATGACTCGCTGGGAGCCAGCCACATCCTGACATTCACCTTCACCAAGACCGCTGCGAACGCATGGAACTACTCGCTCGCAATACCGCCCGCCGATTCCAGCCTGGCGGGAGGAATTGTGACGACTGGAGCCATGACCTTCGACGGCAATGGGAACCTGTTAACCCCGGCGGCAAACGTCACCGGTCTGTCTATCCCGGGACTTACCGACGGTGCCAAGAACATGACGTTCGCCTGGGACCTGTATAACGGAGCCGCCCCGGTGATTACGCAAGTGGCCGCGACCAGCAGCACGTCTTCGACCCAGCAGGACGGCAGCAGCAGCGGGACCTTGAGCAACTTCAGCATCGGCTCCGATGGCACGGTCACAGGGTCG
>Ga0209517_10006534_pt1 | contig 14374 bp, 10 predicted proteins | sample PeaSoiMetSII2010_FD_187695 | JGI IMG/M metagenome (GOLD analysis project Ga0209517, IMG submission 187695) | Peat soil microbial communities from Weissenstadt, Germany - SII-2010 (SPAdes) (version 2) | ecosystem: Environmental > Terrestrial > Soil > Wetlands > Peat | place: Germany... | reverse complement strand
CGAACTCGAATTTCGGCTCGTCCAAATCGGGCGCGAAGGTTGCCTTCGTGGTCTTCATCCAGTTCTTGTCGTCGCGGTCGGGGAAATCGGGCTTGTAGTGCGAGCCGCGAGACTCGTCGCGCATGGCCGCTCCCTGCGCGATTACTCGCGACAACTGCAGCATGTTGTAAAGCTGGCGCGTGAAAGCGATCGTCGTGTTGGCCCACTGCGAGCGATCGCTGAGGTTGATCTTCTGGAAGCGTTGCAGCAATTCCACTACTTTGGCGTCCGCTGCCTCACACTTCTTGTTGTAGCGGATGACCGTGCAGTTTGCGGTCATGGTTTCGCCGAGTTCGCGCCACAGCAGGAACGGATTTTCGTTCCCGTCGGCTTTCATCAGCCCGGCGTTGATTTCCTCTTGCCGCTTGCGTTCCGCGTCGAAGTGGCCGTTGCCGGGCGCGGCTTGCAGATTGTTCGCGTACTGCACCGCTGCCGGCCCGGAGACGAAGCCTCCAAAGATGCAAGACACCAGCGAGTTCGCCCCCAGCCGGTTGGCGCCATGGTATTGGTATTCAGCCTCGCCTGCCGCGTAGATTCCGGGAATGTTGGTGGCTTGCTTGTAATCGATCCACAAGCCGCCCATGGTGTAGTGCATGCCTGGGAAAATCTTCATGGGCACGTCGCGCGGATCGTCGCCGACAAACTTCTCGTAGATTTCTAGGATGCCTTCCAGCTTGCGGTCGAGAGTTTTGCGGTCGATGTGGGTGAGGTCGAGGTAAACCATCGGCTTGCCGTCGATGCCGAGGTTGAGCTCGAACACCACTTTGAATATTGCGCGGGTGGCCACGTCGCGCGGCACGAGGTTGCCGTATTTCGGATACCACTCTTCGAGAAAATACCAGCGCTCTTTCTCCGGGATCGACTTGGGATCGCGCTTGTCGCCCGGAGTCTTGGGAACCCAGACGCGTCCACCTTCGCCGCGGGCCGATTCGGACATGAGTCGGAGCTTGTCTTCGCCGGGGATGCAGGTGGGATGCACTTGAATGAACTCGCCGTTCGCGTAATAGCAGCCCTGCTGATAAAGCGCAGACTGCGCCGATCCCGTGCACACCACCGAATTGGTGGACTTGCCGAAAATCGCGCCAATGCCGCCGGTCGCAATGATGATTGCGTCGGCCGGGAAGGTCCGCACCTCCATCGTCCACAGGTCCATGGCGCAGATGCCGCGGCAAACGTGGTTCGCGTCGAGCACGGCCGAGAGAAACTCCCAATGCTCGTACTTCTTCACCTTGCCTTCGGATTCGTAGCGCCGGACCTGCTCGTCGAGCGCGTAGAGAAGCTGCTGGCCGGTGGTTGCTCCGGCGAACGCGGTGCGGTTATAGAGCGTGCCGCCAAAGCGGCGGAAGTCGAGCAGACCTTCGGGAGTGCGATTGAACGGAACGCCCATGCGGTCGAGCAGATCGATGATGCCGGGAGCGGCCTCGCACATGGCCTTGACCGGCGGCTGGTTGGCGAGGAAGTCGCCACCGTAAATGGTGTCGTCGAAATGTATCCAGGTGGAATCGCCTTCGCCCTTCAGGTTCTTGGCGGCGTTGATGCCGCCCTGCGCGCAAACCGAGTGCGAGCGCTTTACGGGGACGATGGAGAACAGGTCAACCTCACCGCCCATCTCGGCGATCTTGATGACGGCGGCGAGACCTGCCAGGCCGCCGCCCACTACGATGATTTTCGGAGCTGCCATGCTGTATGAATCCGATCTGCCGGGCTGGTCCCGGACCCCTTGCACAACCACTACCGCATTACGATATTTTCCGAACCTGCATTCGAATTCAAAGGCTGGATCGGCGTCTTCAGGAATCCGTACATACTGGCCGCGCCGATTGAAACCAGGCCGAGCGCGAGCGCGAGGCAGAGGTAGCCAAAGCGGCGGCGCGCCCTTTCGCCGGTGGTGATGCCCCATTTCGCCGCGAATAGCCACAGGCCGTAGCTGAGATGCCAGGAAGCGGCGATGATGCCAACGGCGTAGAAGGCGATCATCCACGGATTCTGAAATTCTGCCTGGACTTTGGCGAACGACTGCATCGGGTGCGTCGGCAGGTGCACGCCGGTGAAGCGCAGGTAATAAGTGTGCTGCACCATGTAGACGAGCGCGACGATGCCGGTCCAGCGCTGCGAGGTGTAAAGCCAGTTGCCGGTCCAGGGATAATCGCCGACGTTGGTGTCGCCTTGATACCAGATGTAGACGCCGTAGAGTCCGTGGTAGAGGATCGGAATCCAGATGAAGAACAACTCGAGCAGAAAAACGAAGGGCAGGCTGTTCAGAAACTCCACTTGCTTTCCGTACGCCAGTGGGCCTTTGAAGGCTTCGGCGTTCGAGATGAAGTGTTCGAGAAGGAAGGCCCCGATGGGTACAACACCGGTGAGGGAATGCAGACGGCGCAGCAGGAACGAGGTGCCCTCGCCCGCGCGCAGTGGAGCGACGCCCGCTTTGATCTTTGGAGCTGGAGCGACGGGATTGGCAGTTGATGCCACGATGACGGCTCCTTACGTGGTCCGACGTGCAAACTGGTTATTATCGTTTTGCGCGGGAAGGGAAGTCAAGGAGAGCTTCAACCTTGAACCGCTGAGGTCGCAGAGTCCGCAGAGAAAATTAGGAATTAACGCCCGAGGTGCGGAGTTCGCCGCAGACAAATGGCTGTGGTTGAATTCCTCTGCGATCTTTGCGCCCGCCGCGGTTAAGGCTTTTGACCGTTGGCTCTCCGATACCATTCCAGAAATGCGCGGAAAGCTGCGCCACGATGGCTGTACTGCGCTTTTTCTACCGCGCTCAGTTCGGCAAAGGTCTTGCCGATTTGAGGAAAATAGAACAGTGGATCGTATCCGAATCCGTGCTGGCCTCGGGGCGCGTCCAGAATGACGCCTTCAGCGGCGCCACGGAACATATGCAGCGTTTGGCCGTGACGGGCGGCAGCCAGGACGCAGATGAAACGCGCGGTGCGCTTTTGTTCTGGAACCCCTTTTAGTTGGCGCAACACGCGCGTGTTGTTGGCTTCGTCGTCCGTGTTGCACTCTGCCGTGTGCGGTTCATCGGCCGCGTAGCGCGCGGAATGAACGCCGGGCGCTCCACCGAGCGCATCGATCTCTAGGCCGGAATCGTCGGCTAAAACCAGTTCGCCGGGAACGGACAGGCTATAGGACTCTGCTTTCTTGCGCGCGTTCTCCTCGAAGGTGGCACCATCTTCGAGAACCTCGGGCAGAGAAGCAAAGTGCGGGATGCTAGCGATCGCGATGCCGCAAGCCGCGGCGGCTCCGGCGAAATCGCGAAGCTTGCCGGCGTTCGAGGTTGCCAGCAGAACGGTGCGTGAGGTCATGCGGCTGGGCTCGCAAAGTTCGCCGGTATCTCCGGTCGTCGCGTCCTGACCCAGGCTGGACTAAACCAAGCGACAACGAACAGACCCAGGCTAATCAGCGAGACAACGTTTCCGACGAAGCGATCGATCGTCCGGCAGAAATGGATGCGTACATCGTTGTCTCCGGCGGCAACGTGAATGACGATCAGGCCGGTGACATCGGTTGTCCGCGTTTCGGTGGGTTTGCCGTTCACGACGACCTCCCACGCCGGGTAGTTGAAAAGGCGCACGGTTAGCTCTTGCCGTGCGGCAGCGTGGACCGTGAAGTGTTTGTCCGTCTGCCCCCACGCCAGCATCTCGCTCGGAACCGGTGCTCCCGCGTCGTCGCCGACGAGGGGCAGACTTTTATTCAACTCATAGGGATCGGCTCCGACCGGGACGTATTCGTCGGTGCCCTCATAGCCGGTGCCGTCGGCGAGGGCATCGCTCATTTCGCGGATATCGCTGGCCGTGTCCCACCAAGGTGGCTGGGTACGATAGCCGGCGAGGATGACCGCACCCAGCAGAACGGCGGACGCAAGCAAGCGCGAGGTCCAGCGTTTGGCGGCTATGGTCAGGAGCATTGCCAATGCGACGTTCATGCACAGCAGCCAGCGGAAGGGAAGTTGCACGAAGCGGAGCTTGGGCAGGTGCTGCCAGAGCAAATTGCTCACCGAAAGCAGAAGGACTGCACTGCCGACACCCCAAGCAGAAAGCAGCATCCACCGGTTTTGGTCAGCGGCTACCCCGGTCGCGCTGCGCACGACTGGACAACCGAGAGCCTGCCCTGAGCTTGTCGAAGGGGCGGCCGTCCCAACGCGGTTTATCCGCCAGCCTCGGGAGAACCAGATCGCGAAAGCCAGGATGACGATTTCGGCAAGCCCTACGGTCGAAACCAGCAGATTGAAGCGATTGTGATCGGGATCGGCGATGGTGGTGAAAAGAAAATTGTCCTGCGGCCGGACGCCCGGCGACAGCACCTGGCTGAGGTTGATCCATCCCTGTTCGTAGATTGCCGGGAGCAGATAAAACAAAGCGAGGCCGGCTCCGAGGAGCATCGCCAGCGCCGTCCGGACGAGGGGACGCCAGATCTGTGGACCCCATGATCTTTCACGGCCGGCCTCACGTGCGGCCCCATTCGCAGCGATGAGCAACGCCAGCCCAGCCGTTGAGTAGTAGATCATCACGGCCCCGGGTTCGTTTGTGAGCCAGGCTGCGGCCAGCGTGAGACTCAACCACAGCGTCGGGCGAAAGCCGGGCCGGTTGAGCCGCAGCATACACAGCAGCAAAAGCGGCAGCAGAGCCGCGGCCAGCAGTTCGGCGTAGGCGCTCCGCCAGTAGACGATCAACAAGTGGTAGGGATTCAGCGCATAGAACACGGCCGCAAACAACGCGTCTGGGGCCGGGAGCAACTCGCGGGCCAGCCGGTACATGGCAGCTCCCGCAAGCGTGAGCACCATCCAGCAATACGCGCCCGGCACCATCTTCCAGGGCAACGCAGCACCGAGCGCGGCGCCCAGAGTCCAGGAAGCGGGCGGATAAAACAGGAAGCGAGCCTCGCCGTATCCCCAGTGCGCCTGCGCCGCCCAGCGCGGATATGCGATGCCGTGCTTCCATTGGCCGAGGACTTCCATCCACGAAAACATGTGGAACTCGAAATCATGCCCGGAGGGACTGCCCCACCAGAAGAACGGAGTGATGGCCAGCAGGCAGGCGCCAGCTAGCACCAATGCGCGCGAGATCGGATTCCTGAGCAAATGGCCTTTAGCTTACTTTGGAGTAGGGCCGCGTCCCGCTGCCTCGATCACACTGCTATGGCCTTGGCGAGCCGCAGAGCAATTCTATTGCATCGGAAAATTCTCGGAAAATTAACCGAGGCGAAATCATTCCGGAGGGGTATCGAGGTAATCTGCGATCAACGAGGTGGAACAGACCACCGGGAGTTGGGCCGACACCAAAGACGGGGTGTCGATCTGGTTCCCGGTTTTTGCTGGGATTAGCGCACGATTGGGTGAACGCTGATGGGCTGGCTTGTATTGGTTGACGTTTACTGGTTGGTTGCTATTGGCTAACAGCCGCCGGAGTTCGCTGGCGGTGCAGTTCGGCGAGAAATGCTTCTTCCTCCAGCGCATTGCCGGTCCGCAACAATTCCAGGAGTGGATCCTCCGCGTCGCTTCCAACGCTGCTGGTCTGGCTTAGGTCGACCGCATTGGCGACGAGAGAACGAGGAGAGGTTTCCAGTTGCGGAGTGGCGCCGGGTTGGCCGGTGAGCAACTCGATGAGCTCGCCGACGCTCTTGCGCTGCTCTTCTGTACGGGCAGGGAATTCAATGCCCATGCCATGTCCGGGATGCATGACCCGGACCAACCCTTCGGCGTGAATCTCCATTGCGGCGGCGCGCAGGCACAGATCGACCGCTGAAGACTGAGGGAAGGGAGATTCAGTCTGCACATAGCAGCCGCCCAGGCTAAGATCCGTCAGTTTGCACGGGCTGACCGCGTCGGGTTCTTCGGGCAAAGCATCGCGCGAACGGGCAGCCAGCCACTCGCCCATCTCTGCGCGTATCTTGGCGTCCATGTCAAGAAAGCGCAGGCCGGTTTGACCGTTGGCGGTACTCCAGGCAACTTCCGCGTCACCTTCAATGCCAGCGCCGCTGTCGGGAAGCTCGAAGGAGAAGTGCACGAGAGCCGCGGATGCCAGCGGCTTGGCCGCCAGCACGTCCATGCCGCCGGTGCTCAGGTCAAGCAGGATGCCTTCCACGGTATTGCTCTCGTCGATACGAATCGAAACCGCTGCCTGGACAGCAACCCGCAACGATTGCCGCCTTTCGCGCCTCAGCAGCGCCGTGGCAGCGCGCAAGGTTTTCTGAGCCTGCTCGGGAGCGATGGGCTTGGTAAGGATGAAATGAGCTCCCGCGCCGAGGATCGAGCGGATCTGCGAGCCATCGTGTAGCAGGGCAACGGTGACGGGCGGATGATGGTCGGGGCTGGCGAGGCGGCGGCAAGCTTCGAGCAGCAGAGAGGCGGCTTCGGGATCATCGAAGTCGACGATGACCTGATCGAAACGCTCCTCCGCCAGTCGTGTCGCGGCGACATCGGCCGCGTTCGACCGATCCACCGCAACGCCGAACTGCGCCAGAACCTGAATCAGCGTTTCCGCTGTCAGGTCATCCTTTGACACCAGCAGTGCCTGCAATATCATGCGACCGAGCCTCCTGCCTCGCTCCGCGCTTCTACGGCCAGCGCGGAGTTACGCTACGCCCTGGCTTGGACGCGGCGGGCGAGGATTGAGCGCTGGCCTTAGCAGCCAGCGCATTGGAGTTTTCGTCGTCCACTTCCGCCAGGACTGCGCTATCGTCCTCGTTGTCATTTTCGGCAAGCAAGGGCGCGACTTCGCGCAGTTTCTCGGCAGCCTGCTGCAGCATCTCGATCTGCTTACCCAGCTGTGTGTACTGCGCTTGCTTGCGGCGCAAAACCTCATGGATATCTTTCATACAACCCCCTGCGCCTGACTGTAGGTATGAACTGCGGTAAGGTCAACGGCAAAGCCAGCGCGGGCCGTTACCGCAGTAACCGAGGAAAAGGATAAAGGCGGTGGCGGCTTTCAAAGCGGTGTTCGAGCCAGGCTGGGCTCAGGACACGAAGCAACGGAGACGGTCCCGCAGGTGGGCCTGGTTCGACCGGGAATCGAACCTTTTCCCTGCAAAAGCCATCAAGCTTATCAAATCGCTTGCGCTCAGAATCAAAACCCCGCCTTGCGGCGGGGCCATGAGGTTGAGTGTTCTGGGCGAACCAATAAATTTTTAAGTTATGTCCCGGTCAGCTTGCGACGGAACATTCCGGCGATACCCACAAGCCCTGTTCCTAGAAGACCCAAAGTTCCGGGTTCCGGGACGAAGACCGTGTTGCCACTACGGATGTGCCCGATACCCTGGATGAGCTGCGCGTTAACCGAGAAGATGTCCTGGGTTGTCGTTCCAGTCACAGTTCGACCCATATAATCCGTGCCCCTGATCGTGCCGCTGAGAGTGTAGGTCAGGTTCCCTTTGCCAGGCGCGCTCGTCAGAGTCCAAGTAATCGGACCGACGAAGCTGCCGCTAAAAATCGTTCCCTTCGGTTGTCCAAACTTTCCCTTGCCAATCACGACAAACGTCGAGCCCGTGGCCGAGAACGTTCCGCCGTACCGGATCGAGCCGCTGATCAGCGCGCCGGTCGAGAAGCTGACCGAACCAAGAGATTTTCCTTTCGGTGCTGTGATGGCGTCAAAGCTCGTCAATTCCGATCCCACGGAACTGATGACCGAGCCTAAGCCGCAGCAGCCGGAAATCGAAATCGAGCCAAACGTGTTCGTGAGAGTAATTGGGCTCGCCCAAGCGGCAATCGGCAACGTCAATGCCAGTAACGCTAGAACTACCACTCGCCTCATGTTAATTCCCTCCAAAACTTCTTCTTCCCGCAGGTTCACCTTGAAGTCCGTGTCCAAGGTATAGGTCGCCGCTAGCGCATGTGCATTTGTCGGTCCAAAACTAACGAAGCTTCGTTGTTATTGTTTATCAACAACTTACCAACTTCTACCGTGAATGCTCGAGACCTCGGAATGCAATCTGCTGCACACTAGCAACAATTGCTTTTCCCTAGATCTGCAAGCGGCTTAATCTCGCAGGCGGTCAGACCGGCTACGAAACGGAACAACTGTCGGTCCGGAATCGGCAGGGAAAATCTCCCCAGCAGAATGAAACTTTTGCGTGACCCCTCCCAGGACCTGGTGCGACTGTGAGTAACCAGTCGCAAAGTGAGCCATGGTATCACGCACCGGCGTTTAGCAAATGGCTCGTTGGTGCCATCCAAATCCCTAAGAGTGGGATTCCGCTCTCGGGCCAGTTGCCATACCTTTGGGGCAAGCAGTTCTGGGGGAGGGCTGTTCGAGCGTCCCGTGATCCTTTCGATCCGGGGCGCTCTTTATTTGTGGTGAAGTTCCCCCAGGGAGCGCTTCCACACCATTGCGGTCCCTCGTGGTTGCCTCAAAGATTACCTGCCAGCCTCGTCTGAGAAAATCGGTACCTCTTCAGTTTTTCCCAAGGACAGGCTGCGGTAGGCAGCGTCCAGAATGAGCTGGTTCTGCCAGCCTTGCTGGCCGGGGACCGGAAACACTTCCCGACCTTCGACCGCGGCCGCGAACGCGTCTACCTGTCTCGCGTAGGCAAGTTGGTTGGAAACGGTGTCTTCGGCGATGCGTTGTCCGTCGCGCCACAGTTCCAGCTTAACCGGCCGTTCAACATTCAGCGCATCGTCGGCCCGAAGCACGCCGGCATCGCCGACAATCTCCAGCGGCGTGCGATATGGGGCGCGAGTCGAAACCAGCACCGTGGCCAGCGTGCCCCGCTGAAACTCCAGCGTCAGGACGGCTGCCACTTCTACGTCGCCAGATTGTTCGTCCGAGCGGCCGAGAGCGCTTACGCGCCGCGGCTCATCCTGCAGGATGTAACGCAAGCCATCGATGCAGTGGACGCCCACGTCGGCGATGGGGCCCCCTCCCGCTATTGAGCGGTTGTAGAGCCAGCTGCGGGCATGGCCTGAACCGGGAAAGGAGAACTCCGCCCGCGCAAAGATCGGGCGCCCGATGTCACCAGCGGCGACGCGTTCGCGAAATCTCGCCGTGCTTTCTTCAAAGCGAAAGACCTGGGCGACGCCGAGGAGCACGCTGGCGTTACGCGCCGCTTCGACCATCTGGCGGCATTCGTCCGCGTCCATGCCCATCGGTTTTTCGCACAGCACCGGCTTGCCGGCAGCTACCGCGGTGAGGACGTCGTGCAGGTGGCAGGCATTGGGAGTGGTGACCAGCACGGCGTCGACTTCGGGGCAGCGGCAGAGTTCTTCGGTGGAGGCAAAGGCAAAGCCATGCGGGATGCCATACTGCCGGGCGGCCTCGCGTGCCTTGTGTGCGTCTCGGCGCGATAAAGCGACCACTTTGCAATTCCGAGCAAGCGCGAATCCTGGCATCAGCCGCCGCACCGCGTGCAAACCGAAACCTGCAATACCAAAGCGAATCATGTGAATTTCACCGGCTCCTCTAGTTACGTGTACGGATAAAAGACGAAAAACAGCAGCGACAAAACGGTCAACGCCCAGAGCGCCGGACGAACGTCCCGCAAGCGTCCCGAAACCAGCTTGCAAAAAGGATACAAGATAAAGCCCGCCGTCATGCCAATTCCCACGTTGTAAGTGAAGGCCATCAGGACGATGACGCCGAAGGCTGGAACCAGTTCGGTGAGATCGTCGAAAGGAATACGGGTAATCGGTGTCAGCATCAGCAATCCAACGAAGATGAGCGCCGGCCCGTATGCCTGGGGTGGGATGGCGGAAATGAATGGCGCGAAGAATAAAGTCCCGACAAAGCACAGCGCCGTGATGACGGCGGTCAGGCCCGTGCGCCCGCCGGCCTCGACTCCAGTGGCGGACTCGATATAAGCCCCCGACGTTGTCGTTCCAATCACGGCGGCGAAGGTTGTGGCCAGCGCGTCGGCCATCATCGGACGCTCGATCTGCGGCAGGTTCCCGTCTTTGTCGAGGAAACCCGCGCGCGCCGACACACCGATGAGAGTGCCCATGGTGTCCACGAATGCCATGACAAAAATCGTCAGGACGACAGGGAAAAATCCCCACGTGAACAGACTGTGCAGATCGAACTGGAAAAAGACGGGCTGGAGGCTGGGCGGGCGGCTGATCCAACCTGCCGGCGTCGGAGCGACCCCGGTCACAAAACTGAGAAGGGCGGTGACGAGAACTCCGCTAAGAATCGCGGCCGGGAACCGGCGAATGGTGAGCACCGTCATCAGCAGAAAACCGAAGATGGAAAGCAGGACCGAAAGCGAAGTGAGATGGCCCGGCCGAACCGGCGCCCCGGGGGATCCAATGGCAACGATGCCGGTCTGATTCAGTCCGATGAAGGTGAGGAACAATCCGATGCCGACGGCGTAGCTGTAACGGAGCGTGGGCGGAATGGCATCGACCATCCACTGGCGGAGGCGGAACAGAGTCAGCAGAATAAAGAGGATTCCGGCCAGAAACACGGCGCCCAGAGCGCTTTGCCACGAGTAGCCGAGCACATGAACAACCGTGAACGCAATGAAAGCGTTTTCGCCCATGTACGGACCGATGGCGAAAGGGCGGTTGGCATAGAAGCCCATCAGCAGCGTTCCGAAAATGGCGGTGAGAATGGTGGCTGTGAGCGAAGCTCCAACCGGCATGCCGGCCGTTTTCAGGATGGCAGGGTTGACGGCCACGATGTAGGCCATCGTAAAGAAGGTGGTCAGTCCGGCGACGACTTCGCGGCGGATAGTTGTTTGGTGGTCAGAGAGTTCAAAGAACTGATCGAGCCAGCGATTCAAGTTGCCCTCGGGTGGAAACTCAGGATTGTACATTCGCCGCGCTCGAAGAACGAATCGAAGGGCGAATCGAGAGGGAGGTTTTCCTCTGTTCACCCCTGTGTCCTCTGTGGTTTCGCTCTTGACGTCGCGAACAGCGAGAAACCACAGAGGATCACAGAGGAAGCCGGACTTCGAGTGACCTCCCGAGCGATCAGCGATCAGCGATTGCCCAACTCGGCGAGCAACTTGGGGTCGATGTTCCCGCCGCTGATCACGGCTACGTTGATCCTTGTGTTGGGCAACTCGTCGGCATGGAAAAGAAATGCGGCTACGGCGACGGCGCCACTGGGTTCGGCCAGTGTTTTCGCGTTCACACTCAGGGCGCGCATGGCCTCGCGGATCTCGTCTTCCGTGACGCTGACGATGTCGTCGACATAGGTGCGGATGTGTTCGAAATTGATGGCGCCGATGCTCTGAGTGCGAAGACCGTCGGCCAGTGTTTGCGAGACTTGCTCAGCCGGGAAAGAGACGATGCGGCCGGCGCGCAGGCTGGCTTGCGCATCGGCGGCAAGTTCGGGCTCGACGCCAATCACCTTCACCTGGGGATTACTCAGACGATTGCTGAGCTTGATGGCGGCAGAGATGCCGCTGATCAATCCGCCGCCGCCGACGGGCACCAGCACGGTTTCAACGTTGGGCAGGTCTTCGAGAATTTCGAGCCCCACGGTTCCCTGGCCGGCGATGATCTTCTCGTCATTGTAGGGCGGCACGACCACGTAGCCGTGCTCGGCGGCCAGTTGTTCGGCACGCAACCGGCGCTCTTCACTGCTCGGACCGACGATGACGATCTCCGCTCCAAGGGCCGCGGTGGCTTCGAGCTTATTCTTCGGAGCATTGCCGGGCATGACGATGATGGCCTTTACGCCGAGCGCCCTCGCCGCGTAGGCTACGCCTTGCGCGTGATTGCCGCTGGAATAGGAAATGACTCCGCGGCGGCGTTCTTCGTCAGTCAGAGAAGCGACTTTGTTGTACGCCCCGCGCAGTTTGAAGGCGCCGACGGGCTGCAGGTTTTCGAGCTTGAGGAAGAGCTTGCGATGATCCGCCGTCCATTCGAACAAGGGAGTGCGGACGGCGATGCCGTGGAGGCGCGCCTGAGCTTGCTGAATGTCAGTTAGGGTTACGATACAGGATCTCTCCTCTGCGCTCGCGGCACCTCGGCGGTGAAAGAATTCTCAGATCTCCAGTATCACCGGCATAATCAGCGGCCGGCGTTGCGTCTGGCGCGAGATGTAGCGCTTCAGGTCGGTGCGGATCTTCTCTTTGATCACGCCGTAGTCGGCTTTCTCTTCGGCGCTGGAGGAATCGAGGGTTTCCATGACGATCTCCCGGGCGCGCTCGATCACACCGTTTTCGCCGGGCGCGAAGCCGCGGGTCACAATTTCGGGCGAAGTCTCGACCAGTCCGCTGAGCTTGTTGATGGCGATGATCGGCATCACGAAGCCATCTTCGCTGAGGTGGCGGCGGTCTTTGATGACGAGGTCTTCGACCACGTCGGCGCGCGAGCCGGAATCGATGCAGACGCGGCCCGCGTTAACGCGGCCGGCCTTGCGGGCGCCGAGTTCATCGATTTCGAGCACGTCTCCACTCTCGATCAGCAGCACGCTGCCAACCGAGCCCTGCATTGACGCGGCCAGCTCAGCGTGCAACTTGAGCTGCCGGTATTCACCATGGATCGGGACGAAATATTTGGGCCGCACCAGGTTGATGATGAGCTTCAATTCTTCCTGGCTGGCGTGTCCGCTGACGTGGATCGGAGGGTACGAGCCGTCGTCATAGATGACGTGCGCTTCGCGCCGGAACAGATGGTCCACCATGCGGAAGATGGCTTTTTCGTTGCCGGGAATGATGCGCGATGACAGGACGACAGTGTCTCCCTTTTCGATTTTTGCGTGCTTGTGGTTATCCACTGCCGCCCGCGACAACGCCGACATGGGTTCGCCCTGCGTGCCGCTAATGAGGACGCAGACTTTCTCAGGGGCAAAGTTCTTCATTTCGCCGGGATGGATCATCATGCCTTCGGGGATCTGGATGTAACCCAGGTCTTCGGCGATCTCGGAGGAATTCTCCATGGAGCGGCCGAGGAAACAGATTTTGCGGCCGTGCTCCCGCGCCATGTCGACGGTCAGCTTGATGCGGTGAATGGAGGACGCGAAGCAGGAGATGAACAAACGCCGCTGGGTGCGGGCAAACACCTCGTCGAACTTGCGGCGAACCGCGCGCTCGCTCGGAGTGTAGCCCTTGCGCTCGACGTTAGTGGAATCCTGCAGCAGCGCCAGCACTCCCTCTTTGCCGTACTCGGCGAAACCGTGCAGGTCGAAGAGGCGGTTGTCGGTGGGCGTCGGATCGACCTTGAAGTCGCCGGTATGCAGCACGACGCCGAGCGGTGTGTGGATGGCGAGCGCCACACAATCGACCAGGCTGTGCGTTACCTGCAGCGGATGAATGGTGAAAGGTCCGACCTTGAAGCGTTCTCCGGGACGGATTTCGCGCAGGTCGGCGTCGTCGAGGAGCTGGTGTTCGTCGAGCTTGTCTTCGACGTAAGCCAGCGTGAACTCGGTGCCCCAGACGGGAACATTCAGTTCGCTGAGAATCCAGGGGAGGGCGCCGATGTGGTCTTCGTGGCCGTGCGTAAGCACGATGCCGCGCACATGCTTGCGATTTTCGAGCAGATAAGAAATGTCGGGGACGACGATGTCGACGCCCAGCAACTCGGCTTCGGGGAACATCAGGCCGGCGTCCACCACGATGATGTCATCGCCAAAGCGGATGGCCATGCAGTTCATACCGAACTCCCCCAGCCCGCCTAGCGGAACAATATGCAGTTTTCCTTTTGACATTAGAAGAATTGATGCTAGCACACGGTGGGCCGTTGTTGGAGTTGGACTCCGGAGTTGGACCCACGGCGAGTCAACGCGAGGCTGGCTGATAAAGGTTGGCTGGTAAACTCATACTTGAAAATGGCCGGCCAGAAAAAATCGTGGATGCGGAGGCGCGTCGAAGGGGCGATCCGCGGGGGCCTGACTCGCGCCTACGACACGATCAAGGTTGATCCGGGCCGCTTCCTGATGCAACTGCGCGTGGCGCACGGGTTGCCGCTGGCCACATTTCAGGGCGTTTACACGCTGCCGGTGGAACGCCTCGACGATGTGGCGGAGTCGGTAATCCGCGGCGGCATGAAGCTGGCGGCGGCGGAGGGAGCCGGATTTGGTCTGGGCGGAATCCTCACCATCGTGCCGGACCTGGGCATTCTTTCTGCCATTACCATGCGCACCATCCAGAAGCTCAGCCTGATTTATGGGTTCGAGTTGAACACCGACGACGAAATTGCCGAGCTATGGATTGCAGCGGCCAGCGCCGCCGGGGTCGACATCAGCCGCGAATTGCTGGAAAAAGAAGTGGTCAACCGCTTTGTGCCGCGCGTGATCCAGCGGATCGCGGTCCAGGCCGGTGCCGATGTGGTGGAGAAGTGGACGGGACGCCTCATTCCGATTGCCAGTTCGGCCATCGGATGCGCGCTGAACTATTACTTCGTACGAGCGTGGGGCGAGCGGGCGCGGGCGCATTTCCGCGCCAAGCATCT
>Ga0209517_10006532_pt1 | contig 14377 bp, 10 predicted proteins | sample PeaSoiMetSII2010_FD_187695 | JGI IMG/M metagenome (GOLD analysis project Ga0209517, IMG submission 187695) | Peat soil microbial communities from Weissenstadt, Germany - SII-2010 (SPAdes) (version 2) | ecosystem: Environmental > Terrestrial > Soil > Wetlands > Peat | place: Germany... | reverse complement strand
TAGTCAAATCTAGGTGGGAATAAACCCCCTTTTCCGGATGCGCATGTATGTGCAGATAGAGCGCCTCGAGCACTGCGGTGTGGCTGGGCGGCAAAGGTTGCCCGTTGAGATTTTTCTGTAGCTTAAAGCATTCAAGCAATCGCACGCAGACGCCGGGGTCACTACCCGCCGAAATGGCCAGCGCCTCATAAAGGTCCCGGGCACGAGAGTGGATGCGCTCGTCCCCGGGGATTTTTGCGAGGGCCGCCGATCGGTAATAGTTGAATCTGTGGTTGAGAAGTTGCCGTTGCAGGTCGTCTGCGGCCGCCACGATTTCGGGGGCGGTTGGCCGGGTTAGGTCCGTGCGAATGGACCGCTGCAACGGAATGATGAGGCAGCGACTATTGAGGGCTTCATCCTCGGGCAGTTCTGTCCAACACATTACCTTAGCGCCGTAGGCGTTGAAGGATCGGTCACCGCAAAAGGCAACGACATCCCGGTTGGTTCCCATCCGCAGAAGGTGAAACAGCGCCTGCTTCTCTCGGACTGTAGCTGTCTCGTCGATAAGCAGAGTGGGCGTAATCCGGTCGCAGATGTTGTAAAAGGCGGCCGACGTAATGTCTCCGGTGAGCAGACTTCGACGGCAAAGCAAACGTAAGATCTTCAAAACCGTGGTCTTCCCAGAGCCGGGTAATCCGAGCAGAGCGAGATACGGTGCGACGGGCAGCCGGTCGACCAGCCATGTGCTGAGGACGAAGCAGGAAAGCAAGAAACGATGGCTCTCGTCAAGGTCAACACATTGAGAGAAGACTGAGTCGATTTGACGTAATAGGCCGCTGACTGACTCATAAGGCTTGAAACCCGTTGCCAGCCGGACGTGTTTCATGAATCCCTGTTGACGTGAAAGAGGGACATAGACGCAGCCGGAGATCTCATACTCGGTCACGAAGATTGTGTTCCCCTCTTTGTCTTTCGCCGGGAATACTGAACGTGAGGGATCCTGAGGATCTTCCATCATTTCGAGAATCCGTCCGTCGGACAATTCGACGAAATCCGTCTCGACTACTGGCTTGCCACGGATAAAAGCCTTCGTATCATGTTTCATGTTCGTTCCTTCCTCTGCCGCTGCCGGTGCGTTGAGCGGGACGGCGCTGTTTCCTTTACTACGGGGTCTCTACCTTGGTCCTTCTATATGTAGGGTTCCGTATTGCCTTTCTTGGCGCTGCGGGCATCCGAAAATATCCTATGTATCTCATAATGCGCCACTTAACTTCGCCAATGAAATTACCCAAAAAGTCCTGCACAGTTTTCGAGACGGTCCATCCTTCTGAACCACCCAGGCACCGCACGGGTGTGGCGGTTCTCGATTCAACTTTTCGCTTGCTGGTCCTTGGTTTTGCCTCATTGTTATTCCTCCTCAAAAAGAAAAAGGCCAGGAACGTAGGCTCCTGGCCTTGGGGGAAATGAAATTGTCCTAGCTAGCGGCGTACCGAGCGCCGGCACCGATTCTATGTCACACCGGTTCCAACCGTCGGACTCGAAAAGCTGTGCACCCCGCGTGCATCATCGTTGCGCGATTGGTGGTTCGCCACACTTTCAAACGATCTGGCGCCGCGCAAATTAGCCGCTTCCTGACCTTCCGATCGTCGGTGTCGGATAAGGAAAGGTAACAGTAACCTAAATCAGGATCGTGCATTGAACGCCATGTTGGGATGGTTGGAATCCAAAGACGATGGGTTGTCCGAATTCGATGAAGAACGCAAGCAGGCGGCGTAGATAATCCGAGCCGCCCGTTGAAATTGTAACGGACCTTATCTTCAGTGAGAGGGGAGAAAGAACGAACTTTGGGCGGGGAGACAATACAAGATGCAATGACTCGAGTTACTCTGGCGGCGGAGAACTATCAGATTGATCCGGCGGCGTGTTGACGGCTGCGGCCTGCACCGGTTTCGTGGCTGTGGGCTGGATCATCGGACTGACATTCATACTCCGGCACAATCTCTCGGAGTTTGGTCCGTACCGGACCCGCACCATCAATGGTCATCGAGGCGCGGAGCTCTTCCAACTGGTCGCACAGCCGCGTCCAATTCGGTTTCGATCCGTTAATGCGTTTGATCTTGTCGTAGGTCGTCGGCAACACTTTTTCGTAGTGATAAAACAGCTCTTCTTCCAGCTTCTCGCCCGCTCGTAAACCAGTGAATTGAATCTGTGTGGAGTCTTCCGATTTTCCAGAAAGACGAATTAGCGTTCGGGCCATATCGAGGATTCTTATAGGTGTCCCCATCTCCAGGACCAGAATGTCGCCGTGATGCCCGATCGTGAATGCCTGTAGAACCAGCGACACAGCTTCCTGAGTAGTCATGAAGAACCGCCGGATCTCTGGATGAGTAATCGTCAAAGCTCTTCCCTGCCGCAATTGTTCCTGGAAAATTGGAACGACGCTACCACTTGAGCCCAGCACATTTCCGAATCGCACGGAAACGCAACGCATGTTCTTGTTCGGCCGCGCAGCAAGCATTAATTCTCCGATCCGCTTGCTGGTCCCCATGACACTTGTCGGATTTACAGCCTTGTCCGATGAGATCATGACAAACGACCTGCATCCCTGCTCCTCGGCAATATTCAGTAGACTCTGCAGTGTAAATACGTTGTTACGGATGGCCTCGGTAACGTTTTCCTCCATGATCGGTACGTGCTTATAGGCCGCCGCGTGGAAGACATGTTCGATCCGATGATCGGAAAAACAGCGACGCATGCGTTCAGCATCGCCCACGTCCGCAACGCAGCAGACGAGCTGCGTCCCCCGGCCCCGCCGCCGTAGCTCTTGCTGCAGGTAAAAGATCCCTGTCTCGTTCTGATCGACGCAGATCAGGCTGCTGGGACCGTAATCCAGGATCTGCCGGCACAGTTCCGATCCTATGGATCCAGCGGCGCCGGTTACGACGATGCTTTTGTCCCGTAACTGGCCACAAACCGCTTCCAGGTCGATTCGCACAGGCTCCCGGCCCAAGAGGTCTTCGAGGCGCACTTCGCGGAATTGGCTAACCTTGGCTTCGCCACGAATGATGTCGCTGAGCGTGGGCACCGTCTTGAACGGAAGTTTCGTTCTTTGGCATATTTCCGTGATCCGTCGCATCTGTTTGCCCGTCGCGGACGGAATGGCGATCAGAATCTCATCGGCAGGGTCAATTTCCAGGACCATTTCCAGTTGATCGATACCTCCCAGCACTGGAACACCATTGATGTGAAGCCCTTCCTTTGACGGGTCGTCATCCACACAGCCGACGGCAAAGTAGCCGTTCGCAGACTGCGCGAGTTCTCGGATGACCATTTGGGCCGCGAACCCGGCTCCAACAAGCAAGACTCGTCGCGCAGCGGGGGAGTCTTTCCGAACGGACTCGACCAGAACGCGAGAAATTAGGCGGGCGCCAGCGAGCAAGCTGGCAGTAAGGATGGCCTCTAGAACATAAATGGACCTTGGAAAGCCGGGGCCCGCCACTGCGTAGCGGTTCAGGACGTAAAACACGAGCGAACCTGTGGCTACCGCCTTCAGAATGGCCATCGCGTCACTGACGCTCGCGAAATGCCACCACCCGTGATTCAAATTGAAGAACCGAAGCGCGGCAAGCCGCACCACTACAAGCAAAAGACCAGACAGGAGCAAACTCCGCCGATACGGCAGTGAGAAGTCGAAGCGGAGCAACCAACTCAATACCAAGGAGTTGAAGACCAGCACCGATTGGAAAACGAAAATGAACAGTGGCCGCCGATGAACCACAAACTGCGGCAAGCGAGTAAGGCATTCGCGTCTCACGAAAGAGTTGCCTCCCTGAAGTAGTCCAAGCAGCCCAGTAGCCCGACCGATGGCGGCAATGCGTAATCTATTTTCATGAGGCTTGTATGCTGAATTCGCGGTTTGTTTCGGGATTTCGCCTACTGCGGTGAGCTCTCGACAAGAAGAAACGAACGGCTCACCGTTGCAAAAATGATGTGAAGATCTGTCCGAAATGAAATGTTTCGAATGTACTTGAGGTTTTTCGCCAGCTTATCGGGCAAGATTTCCATGCGATAGACGCGTTCCGGATCTTCACAGGGAGAAAGAATCTCTTCTTCGTTCCGATACGCGAGACTCGCTGGATCGGTAATCCCCGGCCGCACGGAGAGGACCAGTTTCTGCTCGGGAGAATAATCCTCTACGTACTTAGGCAGTTCCGGCCTGGGCCCCACCAAGCTCATATCTCCGCGGAAGACGTTCCAGAGCTGGGGCAGTTCGTCAATCTTGTACCGCCGGAGAAACCTACCCACAAGGGTTATCCGTTTGTCTCCTGAGACCGTGATCCCGGAGGACATCTCGGACGCGGCACCGTTCATCGAGCGAAATTTCACAATACTGAACGGATGGCCATTCTTCCCGACGCGCATCTGCCGGTAAAACACCGGGCCACGGGAAGTGAGCTTGATGGATACAGCCACCAGAGCGAACACGGGCAGAAGGAGAAGCAGGCCCGTCGCCGAAGAAACGCAGTCCAAAACTCGCTTACCGTGTTTCACGTAAAACCCTTGCGGCAACCCTGCCAGTCGAATTCCGGCGCGACGGATGCCCTTGGGATCTTTCACTTGTTCAAGCGATTGGGAAGACGGCTGCATTTTGGCGAACGATCCGCGACTCAACGGTGGTCTCTTTCACGGCTCGGATGACGTGCTCGATTTCCTGTTCAGTCATGCCCGGAAAAATGGGCAGCGATAGGCAGGAACAATATTGCTGTTCTGCGTTCGGAAAATCTCCGGCTTTGTAGCCATACGCGCGCTGGTAATAAGGCTGCAGATGCAACGGGATAAAATGTACGCTGCAGGAAACGCCACGTGCCCTCAAAGCACGTATGAAAACATCTCGATCCACACGCAAGCGGTTCGGCCGGAGCCGTAGAACATAAAGGTGCCATGAGGTACTGCGATCTGATCGGATTTCCGGAAGCAAAAGCTCCTCGAGCGAAGAGAGAGCATCGCTATAGCGCTGCGCGATCCTCTGACGAGCCTGCCACATCGCGTCGCACTTCGCCAGTTGTACCAGCCCGATGGCCGCTTGAAGGTCAGTCAGATTGTATTTGAAGCCCGCTTCGTGAACCTCGTATCGCCAGGAGCCGTCACCGCGATAGCGCTTCCAGGCGTCGCGTTCGATGCCGTGCAGCCGCATAAGACGGATGCGCGCTGCAGCGGTGGGGCTTTCTGTCGTCACCATCCCGCCTTCGCCAGTTGTGAGGGTCTTGGTGGCATAGAAGCTGAAACAGGTGAACTCGCTGATCTGGCCGATTCTCTTACCTCGGTATTCGGAAGGGAGCGCGTGAGCCGCGTCCTCGATCACCCGAAGGTGATGCGCCCGGGCCAACGTCTGGACTTCATCCATGTCGCAAGCCTGTCCGCCGAGATGCACGGGGATTATCGCCTTCGTTCTCGGTGTGATCCGGCGGGCCGCGTCTTCGGGAGCCAGATTCATTGTGACCGGATCAACGTCGACCAGAACCGGGCGAGCCCCCAGATACGTGACGGCTTCCGCCGTAGCGGTAAACGTCGTCGTGGGCAGCAGCACTTCGTCACCTGCGCAGACTCCCGCAGCCTCGAGCGCCAAGTGCAACGCAGCGGTTCCCGTCGAAACCGCGATGGCATCCCGCGCGCCCACATACTTCGCGAACTGCTCCTCAAATTCGAACGTCTTCGGCCCCATGGTCAGCCAGCCGGAGCGAATCACTTCACTGACAGCTTGCACTTCTGCTTCTCCGACCGCAGCGCGATGAAACGGAACTTGCAACTCGATCGAAGCGTCTTTCACTTCTTCTTGATGAGGTTCAGGTAGTGTGTGCATGTGATGCTGGTTCTGAAGAGCAGTGTGTACATGCGTTGTGAATAACGCTCAATAAACCGTCTAATCGGCGACGGACTTAATTGTATTCAGCTGAGTGTAACGGAGTCTGTTAGAGGGAGCGCAACAATACTTACAAGCTTTCAACCCCGTTGCTCGAAGCCACTCCCCGGAAACCGCGATGTAGAACAAAACTCTTCTTTGTTTAGCTGCTTAGATGCTGCCTGATGCCCAATCCCCTTAAGACTGAGACAGAATGCTGTTTTCGCCCCCCAACGACTCGCACTGTCGTGCTTAGCCGGAAATTACTCTCCGCCAGATTTAGTTGAAAGCAAATCGGTGCCTTGGGCAAGCTCCCTGTTGTCAAGCGGGGTGGCGTCTCGAAGAGACGCTGGCGCGAAGAGATAACGTAAACCCATAAGTGTTCCAAGACCGTAAGCAAAGTGAAATAGGAAGCAAGCAAAGGGCACTATCGTTTTCAACAGCAGTGAGCTGCTTGATTCCCGACGAAAAACAACCCAGAAACCCAACAATAGGTATGAAAAGACGAGAACTGCTAGAAACATGCGAGCAAGGGAACTCCACCCAGAGAGTGCCAATAGTCCGGCCAGGCAAATTGCAAAGACCGCAGGGCAAACATGCCGAAAACCCAGGGCATGCACGTTCTCCCGCAGCGTGAAGATATGCCATTGGCTCTTTCGAAATGCCTGTCGCAGAAGATCGGTGAACCCACGCACTGGAACATAAGTCGTCGTGAGTGCCGGCGTCATATAGATCTTTCCCCCAGCACGCCGAATTCTTGCGGAAAGATCATTATCCTGGTTGCGTACCAGTCTCTCGTTGAAGAGGCCTACCCGGTCCAGGATCGCCCGACGATAAGCACCAAAGGGAACTGTATCTACGTATCCCTCTTTCGAACTGGTGCGGAATCGCGAATTGCCGACACCGAACGGGCTGCTGAGAATAAGAGAGGCCAACTCTGCGCCGAAGTGATTGCTGCGCACGTCCGTTCTGACGGGTCCTCCGACGACGTCAGCCCCGGTCTTGTTCAGCCAAATAACACAGTTTTCGACGAAGTCAGCCGGGTAAATCGTATGAGCGCCGGCGATGATGATAATGTGTCCTCTCGCTGCTCGAATTCCTACGTTCATGCCGGATGGAGTCTTCTCAGACGGGTTATCTAATAGCTGGATGTGCAGACTGCCACCCTGAAAGAGTGCCACTGTATCCCGCGAGTTGTCGGTGGAACGCCCGTCGGCCACCAAGATCTCATATTGGTCTGAAGGAAAAGTCTGTTCCACGAGTGAACGCAGACAGGAACGAATGAATTCCGCCTCATTTCGCATTGGGATCACAATGGAAACTGTTGTGTTCCGTGGCAAGGAGGTCGGCTTCTCTGTCACTGAGCCAAAAACCTCGGCATTACTCAGGGGTTCTGGCGAGTTCATCGCATCCCTTGGATCGTTTGAAAAAGCCATTTCGTTGTTTCGTGGAGATACGTTAATGCTGCTTTGTTTCCTTGTTAATGAGGTGCAACAACTTGAGGATCTAGATCGCCGGCGGTTTGGAAAGTTCTCGCTGGCTCGAATGTTGAAGAGTCACGCCAGTGTTGTTGGGCCCACAACTCCGCTATAAAGACCCTAGAAATGTCTCCAAAACTGACCAGTGGGCTTCCTCTCCGAAACGAACTGTACTGCTTAAGGAAGGCCTTGGAGTCCAGCAGTCCGAACTCGTCAAGCATGCTTTTTCTGAGGGTGCGGTCGACCAACTCTGCGAGGTCGCGTTTTAGCCACAGCTCCTCCGGAGTGATGAAGCCCTGCTTATCCCGTCGCCACCGCACTTCTTCCGGAAGTTCGATAAAGCTCTCGCGCAGGATGCTCTTGGTCCATCCGCGATGAAACTGCAATTCCGGAGGCACGCTGAGTGCAAAGTCCACAACACGGTGATCAAGGAATGGGTGGCGCACTTCGAGGGAGTGTGCCATTGAGTTTCGGTCCTCGTAGTGCGTCAAAGCGGGAACGGAATACATGTCAATGTCGGCCATCTGCCGCGATCGCATCTCATTCTTGGCCCAGACCCGGACAGGGTTGTATTTCGTTCGAAGTGCTGTGCAATTCTTTTGATGGAAGTAAGGAATGTAGCGTTTGGCTTCCGATAAACGGAATTGCCGAACCACAGTCCCCCGTATGGCGCTCCAAAACGCGTGCCCTAGAGCTGCATGGTAACGGCCTTGCCGCAGGAGGTCGCGAAGATGGAAGAAAAAGAACTTCGAATAACCGAGCAGCACCTCGTCACCACCTTGCCCGCTTAAAAGCACTGTCGCTCCGCCGTTCTCTTTAATCGTGCGGAAGATTCCGTACTGGGCCACGACGCTAAGCCCTGCGAAAGGCTCGTCACTGTGATGCAGTACCTCTGGCAGTGCTTCCTCGAGGTTGGGCAGCCTGAACCGGAACTTAATGCCCTTTAATCCCAGCGCCCGGTTAACCGCATCAATGAAAGGCTCCTCACTGAAGCGCTTTTCATCGGAGACCACCGAGTACGTCTCTAGCCCTTCGACCCCCGCTTGTGCCACTGCAACGGCCAACGACGATGAATCCAGGCCGCCGCTCAGAAGCAGTCCAACCTTTACGTCGCTTCTCAGCCGGATTCTGGTGCTGTCAATCAGCAGTTCATGAAACTCCTCCAGCGCGCTTGCCAGGCTCGGAGATTCTCGTGTTCCGTATTGCCAGTACTCTTTTTCCTCGATTGCTCCGCTCTTCAAATCAACAGTCAGATTCGTCCTTGGCGGAGCTTTTGTGATCCCGCAAAAGAAGGTTTCCAAAGAGTGGTCCAAGAGGCCTTGGGCGAGAAAAGCGGACAAGACTTCGACGTTTGGCTCCTTCTTGGGAAGCAATGGCAAAAGCTGCTTGATCTCGCTGGCGAAATAGAGAGCGTCAATTTGCTTAAGAAGATAAAGAGGCTTTATCGAAAACCGGTCACGGCTCAGTATGACTCGGTGTGAGCGAAGATCGACGATCGCCAGCGCCCACATCCCATTCATTTTTCCGAAGGCCGATTCGCCAAACCTATCGTAAAGATGAAGAATGACTTCAGTGTCCGTTTCGGTCCTGAATTCGCTTCCAAGTGACTCGAGTTCTTCACGGAGTTCAACAAAGTTGAATATTTCTCCGTTGAATATGATCCAGCGCCCCTCCCCATCCGTCATCGGTTGTCGTCCCGCAGAGGACAGGTCAATAACGGAAAGTCGGCGATGTCCCAAGAACACATCAAACGGCTGCGGCTGGTCGCTGCGCTGAAAGGTGCTACCAATTATCATATTCATTCCAAGGTAATCAGCGTCGTCAGGACCTCGGTAGGAGACCAAATCTGTCAAATTTACAAAGCCGTTGAATTCTTCCGGTTGAAAGCAACCTCGGAGTCGAATGCACCCGAATATTCCGCACATTTGGTTCTTAGGACCCCAGCTTAACTGTGGGAGAACTAGCTTGGCTGTGAACAGGAACTGACTCGTTTGTTAGCCGGGCGTACAGTTTCAACAATTTTTCGCCTTCCCGCTCCCAATTGAACTCGCGAAGGAAGAGCTCACGACCGTTTCGCCCCATCTTGCCAGCCTCTTCCGGATTGGAAAAGAGCCATTCAATGGCATCGGCGATCGCTTGGGGATCTTCTGGATCGACGGTCAGACCGCATCGATTCCCCTCGACGACAGTTCTCCAGTCTCCGAAATTGGGAGTAATAACCGGAAGGCCGGCAGCAAGCGCTTCGTAGAACCTATTCGAGCGCACAGAGTGCGTATTGAGAGCCTTGCGGAACAGCACGATGGCAGCGAACGCATGCGACAACTCAGCAAGCATTTGAGCTCTGGTCAGCTGCCCTTTGTAGTCGACGCGACGCCAACCGAGTTTCGCGCGTAGTTCGTCCGGCAAGACTTCCGATTCAGTGCCGCCACCAAGTACAAGCTTTATTGGCAATCCGTCGGGAAGCAGACCCAAAGCTTCAACTATCGGCCTGACTGCGCGGAACGTGTACAAACCTCCAAAGCTGGCAATGGCAGCCGAATGCGATCCGTTTTCAGGAGACTTGTGGGACTCCTTGAATTCTCCGACAAGCGGATAGTTGTTCAAGGTAGTTGGGCACCTACGCGCCGAGGCGAGACAACTGCTAATTAAGTCGTCAGCAGTAACAACCTCGGTGAAAAACCTACAACTAACCCTTTCTAACCAACCTGTCACGATGGAGAGAATTCCTCGCAAGCTATGGGGAATCCAGGGCTTTTCCAAAACATCCTTCGGGAGATCTTCATGCGCGTCGTATACCACGCGGCGCCCCACTGCCGATAGAAAAAGACCCAGAGGAATCAGTTCCGGATCGTGCAGGTGGTACACAGCTGCATTCTCGCTTCGTACCAATCGGTATATGCGCCACACACTCCGGGTCATGCGCAGGAACCGGCTTTTCTCAGGAGGGATGGGGAGAACACGAATGCCGTTTGAAAGCACGCTGTCCTTTGAGGGGACAATTAATGTCACCTCATATCCTGCATCAGCAAGGGTCTTGCATTCCTTGTGGTAGATGCGCACATCGAGAGGCGGGTGAACAGAACTGACCATGCATACAGTTTTCCGAGAATGCCTCTCTTCTACGGTCTTCATCGCTACTGACCTTTCTAAGAGCTTGATCTGGATGCTGCCAGCAGTTTGGATGTCTGCGAATACTGTGGCCCTCGCAGGCCCAGCATCCCAAAGCCACCTCGATTCAGTGTGGCGATGCTGGTCTCCACAGGATTTGGGAAGCCCGAGGCCGTAAACCACTCTCGTACTTCGGAAGGTGTATGGAGGTGGTAGTTCCTCGGCGTCAGTGTGTCGAAAAGATTTACTGCCTTGAGTCGGAGCGGAACGATCCGGCGCTTTCGGTTGCCGAACAAACGTAACACTTGAAGCCGCATGAGCAAGATCGCAGCACCCGCAAAACACAAGCTCTTAAGTACCGATAGAGGCAGCGTTCCCAAGATTCGCTGCAACGTTTTTGCAGTTTTCATTTTGACTTTGAACATGGGCGAGAGATCGCTGCGATACAACCAAACAAAGTAGCGCCCTCCCGGTTTGACCAAGGGAGCGAGCGCGTTAAAGGATGCTCTCGTTTCAGGTGTGTGGTGAAGCACTCCGTCAGAATAGATGATGTCAAATATTTCCGGGGCAAACGGAGGCTGTTGCACATCACCTTGAACGTAGTGGACTCTGTTCGCTGCTGAACCGGCGAACCGTGATTTTTCCTTTTGTGCGCGCTCTACGCTGGTGCTATAGTCCATCCCGATAATCTCAGGACCGCTCGCGCCTATTCCAGCGGTCAGTGTTCCATTGCCGCACCCGGCATCAAGAACCAGCGCTCCGCCCAGACTGCCCGGCTTCTTCCGAAGGTATTGGTAGAAATATTCAACTCGAGTGTGAAGATCCAGCTCCCAAGTGAGTTGTCCATAGTCATACATCGACCACTGGACATCGAAAGAGTAACCTCGTGTGGGACTTTGCTTGGTAACTTGATCTACCAGCTCAGGGGCGTCCATCAGAAGTTGACCTTTGAATTGGTCCACAAAATCGGAAGGTAACGTTCTGCTGGAGGGAGGAATCATTCTGGGGATCCCTTGCCAAATGGGGTATTTCGCACCACACTGAGAAGTTAGAAGTCCACCTGAAACTTCGCCGGTCGACGGAACAACCTCGTAAGTCGCCAAGGTGAGACCGCCAAGGCATACGGGACAGCGCAAGAATTGCAGGAGTTTAGGGTTCACATTTCACCTTCGAATAGCTACTTGAGTACTGGAAATACTTAGTTCCCTTTTGATGAATTCGGCGTCCGGGGTTTTCCTCCGCGGAACGTGGGCCAGAGGATCTAGAAACCACGAAATTATCAGCACTAAAATCGCTCCGTTCGAGAGTAGGACAATTGGAAGGGAGGTAGAGTTCAGCAGCCAAAAGGTATAAGCAAGAAATGAATAGAGAGCGACAGCCGTTGCGGTCTTTCTCAATCGAACTGCGTAAATGTGAAACAGCTGCATTATCAAACCGGCGAGTATCCCTCCGAGAAGTACACCTGGCATGCCAAAGTCCGCGTTAAGGTCGGCTATGAACGCTGCATTAAAGGACACTGTTTCCAGGTCGCCGGGACGGGCTGCGTAAACCCCGACGTAGTTAGGCGTGTTGAAAGGCACCCAACCTATTAGCCGGGCAAACTTGTCGATGGAGCGACCGTGCAGATATTGATGCTGCCCCGGAAACACTTCAAAGTAGTAGTAAACCATCTCTGAGGGGACGTAGAAGAGACGATCGCCGATGAAGTAAAGGGCATCGACCAGTGAAATCGTTCCCTGAGATGCGGTGAGAATTACACCCATGGGAAAGAGCAACATTCCAATGAGCAGAATCGCGCCGGCCTTGCGACTGATCATCCCCCCACGCTGATAGTAGATGAGGATTCCAATAAGGGCGATAACGGCAGCGACTGGAAGTTTAGCGGCGGATAGAGAGCAATAGAAAAGCGCTGCCGCCAAGGTTCCTACAAATAGATTGCGCCACAACTTCGCGCCGGTGTGGAGATAAAATCCAAGTGAAAGGATGACGAGGAGTGGAAATATAACAGAGCGCAAGATATAGAAGACATAAAGTAGGGGACTGTCAAGAAACTTGAAAGATTCTTCGCGCAGCAACGCGACCTGCAAGTACTCTCCTGGGTTCTTCCAGAGATAAAACAACGGAATAGTGTCCACAGTACGGATGTATATGATGGAAAGAAGAACTGAGACAACCAACAAAACCAAGTAGACCCTTCGAACACGACCCGGATTTCTTGCCTCGAGTGTACTGAGCCGAAAAAACGCCTCTGTTTCGGATTGCTGGAATTTACAAAACGAGTTAGCTAGCAGACATCCGAGCGGTACTGTAATTAACGCGGTATGTACCGCGAATAGAAACCGGGCGCGATAGGGACCTTCCTGATCGTCGAAGACGAAAAACGCCGGGATGAAGATCATGGCTAAGTACGTCAAGTACCAGAAGCTGACGATGGTCACGCGTGTGAAATCGAACAGCGGAATCGTCTTATTGGTTAGCCACAATGAGGTGGCCACGACGACGCTCGATCCCAGTGCTGCTGCCAGCCCGACAAAGCTATAACCGAGAATAAATGTGCCTGCGGTGAGCAGAAAGAAACACGCAAAGCGCTTTCTTCTTGCGACCGCGTCGTGATTGTGTGCGGGAATCAATCGAACCACAGCGTTTGTCCCAAAATGGCGAGAAGTCTCAGCACCCTAAGGCACCAACTTTTTGTTCATCGCTACTATCAGTCTCCAAACCCAAAGCGATCTTCCTGGCCTGGGACCAAGTGAGGATGCCTAGGACCAGGAGACTAATCGGAAGTGGCACAATCAAGCTGGTTGTAGAAGAATCGTTAAGGACAAAGAGTACCAACCAGCAGCTAGCCAGAACGGCCAGCGCAATAAGGCAGTTCCTAGTATTGATCGCCTTGAAGTGACGCGCATCAATGGCGCTCCGGAGGGCCATGTAGACTGCATAAGGTGCGCCACCAAGTATCACGATCCGAACTGTCGTTAATATTCCAGCGAAATCTCCCCCAAGATAAACCCGCAGCAATACTCCTGAAGTGAGTTCAATCAGCGCGGTCAAAAGCACCGAAATGAGCAACGAGAGTCCGAAAACGAGCGAGATATGTTGTTTTAGCTCTTCCCGCGCCCCGCGTGCGATCAATCCAGTTGCTTTAGGGAGTAGGACCAGACCTATGGGCGCAAAAACGGCAGCGATCATTCCCAGTGCTGACACGCTGAACGCCACGTAGCCCGCCTCCTGCACGCCAACTCGGTGCGCAACTAGAAATGCAGGCAATCCCAACAAAGCCGTGAGCGCAAAATCCCCTGGCACGCGCAGAATCCCGTAATGCAGCAGAACCTTCGCTTCCGCGAATGAGTTAGCGGCTATTTGTTGCCAAGGGGTAAGAAGAAGTCCGATGAAAGAGACGAGGATAGAAAGCAGTCCAATTCTTGTAAGGACCGCCTCCACGTTATGAGCGGTGACGAAGAAACTTAAAGCGGGAACAACCGCAAGATTGGCGAACTGAAGAATATTAGCTCGTGCCATCAGCATATGGCCGCGAAGATAGGAGTACACCACCGCGTGAAGAGAGAGAGCCACGACAATCAAGCTCATTGGAAGCGTCAGCGACCTGTAAGAGGCGTTTCCGTACACAAGGTAAGCAAAGGTCGACGGGATGATATTCATGAATGCGATGAGTATTGTTGTGGCCGCGCCGACACACCATAGTGTCGCCCCGAAGAATCGGTCGCGGCGGCCGGTTTCATGCTCACCTGGGGAGAGAGCAATGAATCTCGGCAAGGCCACGCCAAAACCTAACAGCGCGATAGGATACAGTGTGGAAACTGCACGACGTGCCACTGCATATTCCGAGAACCCTTGCTTACCCAGGTAGTGCGCAGCTAGCTTATAAGTCACAATCTGGCTGGCCATGACGGCA
>Ga0209517_10006531_pt1 | contig 14379 bp, 16 predicted proteins | sample PeaSoiMetSII2010_FD_187695 | JGI IMG/M metagenome (GOLD analysis project Ga0209517, IMG submission 187695) | Peat soil microbial communities from Weissenstadt, Germany - SII-2010 (SPAdes) (version 2) | ecosystem: Environmental > Terrestrial > Soil > Wetlands > Peat | place: Germany... | reverse complement strand
AGTCCAAGGATCCGCAGGAACACGCTTTGGGTGCTTACATTCACAGTTTGATTGATAAGGCGAATCCAGCGGGGCAAGGTTTCAGCAAGAGGAAGATGCAGAAGCAGTGCCACATATACAGAACTGACCCTAAGTGCCTTGGTTCTTTTGTTATTGATTTGAACGATCCTGATTTTGATACTTTCTTTGTAAGTCGTGCGAATCGATAGTGACTTACGTTTTCCAACTTCCCAGTATTATACAGGGAGGTATAAAATGTTCGTCTATATTATCGTCAACGACGTCAACGACAAAATCTACATTGGAAAGACCCAAGGTCCGTGTCTCTCACGATATCTGAAACAAAAAATACATGACGTGAAGAAGGGTTGGAACGGAGTTTCCTATCTCTATAATGCCATGAAACATTACGGCTCGGAGCATTTCCATATTCACCCACTCATCTCCACCCTCGCAACCAACGAGGAACTCTGCTTTTGGGAGCGAGTATTGATTGCACAGTACGACTCCCAGAACCCGGATATCGGCTACAATATCTGTCGGGGTGGAGAAGGTCGTTCCGGGCCTCTATCACTTGAAGCCAAAGCAAAATTCAAAGAAGGAATGATGAAGACTTGGACCGATCCAGAAAAACGAACCAAAAGATTAAAGGCCATGAAAATCGCTCAGTCTAATCCAGAAAGACGCGCTGAGATAAGCAGACAATCCAAAAAGAATTGGGATACAGCGGATTCTGAAAAACGTGTTGAGATGATAAACAGGATAAAGATGTGTGCTGAAGATCCGGCCAATAAAGCAAAGGTTTTGATAGCCGGACGGAAACGTTGGGCGAAACAAGGCATGGTAGGAAAAGTTTTTGGCAAACTCATTGTCAAGTCTGAAGCGGGGCGCAACGAGAACAGCCAGCGACTATGGGGCTGTCTTTGTGCTTGTGGTGAGTCAACTATTGTCACAACGAATCAACTCAACATGGGTAACACTAAAAGTTGTGATAAATGCAAAGAAGGGTGTAAAGGCTTAAAATGGGTTCATAAAATGGAAAAAGAGGCTAGAATCCAGAAATCCGAGGTTGACAGATTTATCAAAGAAGGGTGGGAATTAGGACAAGCCTTCGCAAGAAGAAACAAAGCCTTTGTATATTACGCAGCTCAAGTATTAGACTGTTTATGATAAAAGGCCGTTACTTGGTGTATGAGCTTTGGCATCCAGATGAACTAAAGCCGTTCTATGTTGGGTGGACCGATACCTTCAAAAATCGGAATCGACTAGCCGAACATCTGAAAGACGGCAAGAATCCTGTTTCTGCAGGAAACCCGTTCAAGGCTCACAAGATTGCGAAACTTTTGAAGGAAGGTCGAGTCCCAACGTTTGTTGAAATTACCAGAATGGACTCGGAAGAAGATTCACTTGAGCTAGAAATAGCTTTTATCGCTTCTTGGGGACGACGTGACCAAGGACGGGGACCACTAACTAATTTGACGGACGGCGGCGATGGATTCCGAGGTCACCATACAGAAGATACAAAGGAGAGAATCCGGAAGCACTCTCTTGAGATGTGGCAAGATCCGAATTATCGGAGCTTAGTTATTCAGGCCCAAACAGCCCGCTGGCAAACTACTCCAGAACTAAGACAAAAGTTTCAGAAAAGATTCGCTGGAGAGGGTAATCCGTTCTATAGAAAAACACATACTCCGGAAGCTAATCGGTTGAACGCTGAGGCCCACACCGGAGTAGAAGTTTCCCCCGCTACCCGTATTAAATTGCGCGACTCCCACAAAGGGCGAAGTCATTCAGAAAAACACAATCGAAACGTGGGTGATGCTCTCCGCAACGTTCCTAAATCTCCTATCCACATCCAACACTTGCGTGAGGCCGCGTTACACCGTCATGCGGAAAGAAGGCAAAATGCTTCTGCAATACGGTGATGTTTCTTCGTTACAGGGTGCCCCCTGGTTTATGCTAGAATTGAGATCCGAGAAAACTATAGAACCCACTCTACGACGTCTGGGAAAATCGGTACCAGGGATTTTTCAATCAGATCCAGTGGAATTTTTTGTCCCAGTGTTTAAGCGAGATCTAGATATTTTTGAATTAAAGACCTCTAATTTGATTTTTGTCCGAAGCAAGAATTTCCAGGCTATGCTAAGACTTAAAACCGTAACTGGGATAGTGTGTATCATAACCGAAGGTGAATCCAACCGCCCCAACAAAGCTATCCCGGTGCAAGATGATTACGTGCAAGCCGTTATCAAAGAGGCCGAAACTGAATTCCAGGACCGGGGTAAGGGGATCGGTGTGGGTTCATTCGTCCGTATTCTGAACGGTCCCACTCGTGATTACTGTGGTCACGTGGAAATCAGCAATGATGGTGTCGCTTGCGTCCGCGTAGATCTGAAAACGAAATCGCTGCTAGTCGAAACCCCCATACGTAACCTACTGAATCTCTCACAAGTGCCCCCCAACCAGCGGGTTTTCTACTATTGTGATCTGGTAGCCGAGCTTGCGAAGGACGGTCTGTTGCATCTCATAACTGAAGATCTGAAGTTGGACGAAACCACCCCGGCGATAGAGAATGTTACCGAAGGTGATGGCGTAGAAGAGCCGCGTCGTCATAGTCGTCAGCGGACCGTGACGGCGTTAGTAAAGAGAATGATTCTCATCGAGAAGAAGTACGATCCGATGGAGATTGCCAATGCCGTTGTATTAGCGTTGAAGAAGAGAGATATCAAGGCACCGAAAAATCTATTTATTGTTTACTGCACACCAGGTGATACAATGATACAGGGTCCCGTACCCTTCGCTGCTGCGGAACAACAAACGAGAGTTTTGGACCACGAGGGCAACTTCAGCGACATAACTGCACATATCGAGAGACCTTACGTTGGTCCTTTGAAGAGAATCACTTTTCTGGGTAATCTTCCGCTAGAAATTACACCGGAACACGAGATTCTGGTACTCCGTACCAACAGAAAGTACCTGGTAAAAGGGAAGAGATATCCCCTGCGTCCGCATTGGGACAAGCAGGGAGGAGGCTGGAAACGAGTTTGGGTTCCGGCTTCGGAGGTTTTAGAAACAGATTTTGTTCTTTGTCCAGAAAACCTTCCGGGAACTACGGCAAGACCCGAATTTATCATCTCACAGCATCCAAATGCAAAGACGGTTGTTTCTGAGATACGTCCAGATGAAGATCTAGCCTGGCTGTTTGGTCTATACATAGCGGACGGAGGGATATCCCGTGTTTCCACGGGTGAGAAACTCCCCAACGGATTCAGTATCTGTCTTAATAAGCGCACTAGCCGTGTGCGCATAACGCGGGCGCTGGCTAAGTTAGGGATGGACGTGACATTTGAGGAGTACCCTACTTATGGAAACGCCCACGTCAATTCCGTTTCTCTAGGCCGGACGTTTTTGAGATGGTTTGGAGCCGACTGCTATTCGAAGCATATTCCAGAATTTATGTACAATTGGGGGCAGAAATACCTTCAAAGTCTGGTTGAGGGAATAGCCGAAGGAGATGGAACAGATTGCAGCGATTCAACGCCGGGAGCAACTCAAGTTTACACAACTTCCCGAGTTCTCGCCTATCAACTTTGGCATATCCTAGTGACACTTAGGGCTCATCCATGCTTGAGTCTAGTTCCTCGGGAAGAAGGAGAAACAGTCACCATAAAGGGAATCACTTCCAAAGTAGCCCCGGCGTGGTACGTTTGGTGGACTGATAAAAATCGTAGGGCACGCCATCACACCTTCTATTATGAAGGCTATTATTGCATGCCAGTGAGGTCTCTGGAAGATTTTCCGTTTGAAGGGACCGTTTACAACAAATCCGTTTCTCCTAGCGAAACTTACGTGGCAGGGGGAATTTGCTGTCACAATTGCATCATAAAAGACAACTTGCTCAAAAACCATTTCAAGTTGTTGGATTCCAAGCTGACCAACTACCGTGAAGTGGTCCATAAATTCGGTAAGCAGTTCAAATTCTCGCATACCGAGATCGCCAAGCTAGACCCGAATTTGGGAATCCCACTCGTGACGCTGGAAATCTGTAAGGATGGTCGGAGTCGTGAGGCCCGTCAGCGGAACAAGCTCAAGTCCGTGCGCCCCGCGTCCGTCCCAAAAGTTGTAACCCACGCCCCGCCCGCGCTCAAAGTTCTCCTTAAAAGAAAGGCTTAAAGGAATAAAAGAGGCCGGTCGATGAAGACCCGGCCCCCCGAACGGCTGTTATCCTGAATCCCTCTTTTCGGGACCATTAAGCCGCCCTCGTTGAAATTAGATGACAGACACCGACGCGATGGTCATCTCATACCCGAGAGGATCACTCCAGTTCGGCTTGTCAGCCGTGCCAGAAGCGGTGCCCCATTCCAAACCGAAGTACGCGCTGCAATCGCCAACGATCATGTCAGAGACCATCTCTGCCAAGGCCGTTCCACCAACTTTGTTCAAGCCGGGGCCGAATGCGTTGCCGTCCTTCATCAAGCCGAGCGAAACAACCAATGCGCCCGAAGAGGCACCCGTCAATCCACCTAAGTTGCTGCCGGCTGGGTTAGCAACACTAACTCCAGATGAGCCAACAACCGTTCCCGAAACAGAGGAACCCTTGTTGAAGTGACCAACCACGATGTTGACGCCGCCGTCGAATACCGGAGCAGCTGGTGTGTAGTAACCACCCGTTGCGCCGCTGACCTTGTCTCCGTTGACGAAATCCTCGGGGTACATACTGTCCACGTTCACGGTTGTAGTTCCCGTGACCGGGACGCAGGTGTAAAGGTAGATGCTAGGGAAGAATCCATCCAGACCCCAATCACTAACATCGCCGCCTAGCAGTGCGATGGCCTCGTCGGTGAGCTTCACGTATGCTCGCTTGGTCCACACGTTGCTCTTGTTGTCCTTGATAACCGGATCAGGAACCTGGTTGACCAGGGCCGTAGCACCGGACTGTTGAAGGTTGAAGGGAGACGGATGCTTCACTCCGATGACCGCAGCAACGAGAACATCGTTTGTCACAGTTGCCTGGACGTCTACGACGTCGCCTTGCTGATTTGAAAATGCGTTGCTAACTCTTGAAACTTCTGTTAAACTCCATGCCATAGAACACCTCTACTCAGGGACTGATAGCTAGGAATCGTAATTCGCGATTACTTTAATAATGGAGTAATGAACTAACTATCTCAATTCATAGTAGTGACCCGACCAGAGATTCTATCAATTCGCGTTCCTAACGCAGATTTTACTCCGTACTTTGCCTTTCTTGCGTCATTAGTCCCACTTGGCAAAGGAGGACACGAACATCACATCCTGCCTCAGAAGGAATTCCCAGAGTTCATGAAGGATCCAAATAATTTAATCCGATTAACACCGGGAGACCACTTTAAAGCTCATTATTGGCTGGCAAGATGTGCACCGAAACATGCGTCATTTCAAATAACATTCTTCTTGATGTCGAATAGAAAATTCTCACAACAGGTTACTGTCAACAAATTGCCAGAATACACTAAAATCTATGAAAGAGGACAAGCAAGGCAGGCAGAAGGAGGACGAATTCAAGGGCGAAGGAATAAGGAAAATGGTTCGATCCAGAAGTTAGGAGCAAGTGGTGCAGGTGGAAACGCCCACGTGAAAAGTGGGTTTATTCTGGAGTTAGGGAAAAAGTGGGGGGCTAAAAACTTTGCTAAGGCGAGAACTCCCAAACACCAGAGTGTCGCGGGGAGAACATCCAGCCATGTTCGCTGGCATGTCAAAAGAGGCATAATCAGTCCCGCTTGTAGGATTTGTTTACAGATGCCCCTTCTTGGCCCAGACGGGCGGTTACTCTGGGGAGAGACAATCTGAAATGTCTCTCCTCAGGGGTTACTTGTATGTTATTGCAGATAAAGATCGTAAGTATGCAAAAGTGGGGATGTCCAGAGATGTGCTATCACGGTTTGTTGACCTTCAATCTTCCTGTCCACTTCATCTTGAAATTGTTCATGCTTTTCCGTGCACCTATGTTAGTGTGAGAGAAGTCATGGTACATCAGAAACTGAAAGAATTATGGGTTAGAGGAGAGTGGTTTCATTGGGACGAAGAGCGAATCCGCACAGCGATGGCTGATGTTCTAGCTTTCCCGGACGATACTATCAAGAAGACTCTTGCCGAACGAGGTTTGTTAGATGTAAAATCGAAACCAAAAAAGCCCTACGATTACCCGGTTAAACGATTGGACACTGGCGAAGCATTTCCCAGCGCAAAAGTGGCCGCTCTGACTGTGTTTGGATCAGCTCACATAGCCTCCAAAATCAAGAAATCAATAAAACAGAATTGTTTTTGTGGGCCGTGTAAATGGGCAGTTGCCGAAGATGATGAGGTCGTCTGGCCCGTTTCTTAATGTCTTAATGTCTGCCGTTCCCGTTCCTGCCGTTCCCGTTAAACATGCCTGAGATTTTGGCAAGCCCGTAAGGACTGACTGAGAACACTGCGAGAGCGTAGATAATCATGGGCATACCACTCACCCAGGTTTTTATGGTTACAGTATCGGGTCTGTAGAAAGCGTGGCGGATCATAAAGGCGATGAGCGCCATGGACCAAATGCTCAATGCTACGCTGAGCATGCGGCTGCTAGACGGTTGACCATTCTCACTGAAGGCTGCTACGAGGAACGCGATGAGCTTGGCCCCAAATGTCTTGGCGCAAGTGGAAGCTTTCTTTCTCCTCTTTCGTTTCGTCTTGACGGTTGGGTCCATATACTATCTTTCTCTATTATGCTTTCCACAAGTACACGGTTTTCCTCGGTTGATGTTCCATTGTTTACAACTGGTAATGCGCCCGCCTAAAGCCCTATCTTCATACGTGGTTTGAGCGCGCATCTTAGCCAATTGACCACTTTCCAAATTCTTTTGCCCGCCCTTACGGACAGCAGCTAAATGCTTTTCCGGATGGTCTTTTATCCATTTTCTCAAACCCTCGTTGGCTTTGGCTCGAATGCTGTCTAATTGTCCACTATCAACAGCAGCTTGCCCGCCTGCACGACCCCCGGGAGAACGATATCGACCTTCGACTATCTTCATGTTAGAGACAGCGCGTTTTCTGATTTCGGGATTTTGCCACATGAGACGAGAATTTTCGGCTATTTTTAGGCGCGTTGATTCAGGGTGCGTCCCAGTGAAACCTTCTCCACCCCGACAGATATTGTAGCCGATATCCGGGTTCTGGGAGTCGTACTGTGCAATCAATACTCGCTCCCAAAAGCAGATTTCTTCATTGGTGGTTAGGGTAGATATGAGGGGATAAATAGACCAACCTTCTGGACCTTGGTACTTTTTCATTGCTCGGAAAAGATGAGAGCGACCTTGATATTTATCCGTTCTAGCGTCGTGGAGCTTCTCGCAGAGATACTTCTGGAGGTTCTTAGTGACTGTCTTACCTACGTAGATCTTATCAGTTATGTGATTGATAATAATGTAAACGAACATTTCTGGCCTCTGTAATAGATACCGGAAAGTTCGAAAATAAGTATTTTCAATCTAGCTGTTCTGTCCGAACAACCAGGCGGTAGTTTGCGCCGTGCCGTTGGTGCCTTTGACCACCCGTAAGTAATTCCAAACCAAGCACGAAGGATTGAACATCGCGCCGGTAGCGCCGGTTGATCCGCTGTTGAACACGACTTGCGACTCTCCAAATTCCCCCGACGGTCCAGTCCAACCACTTGAAGTAAACACACCTGAAACATTGATGCCCGATGCTGGGCTGCCTGAAGTGTTTGAGCCGGGAACCGCAATTGCGTTCGTCTGGAATGCGTAGAGAAGGAAAGGTTCGCCCATGGGGACCGGACCTCGGAACTGCCCTGCCCACATGCCACTTGGGCTGGCTGCGTAGTTTTGCAGGCAATACGGGCCACCATTCAGGCTGAGATACACATTGTACCCGTAGGCCAAGCCGGCAGGATCCTGGGCCGGGGAAGCGAGTTGTAGACTTTGGTTGGCAGCTACCACGAAAGACCCTGAAGCGGTGCTTCCGGTGGTCTCGCCCGCGTCTGTCAGGTAAGTCACAATCGCTGTGTAAGATCCGGGATTTGACAACGGCGCGGTGATGTTGCCAGGAGAGTAAATGAATAGGCTTAGAACCGGCGCGGAACCAGGCGCGGCGATTGCGGTCCCGTTTGTTTCGACATTCGGATCGTTGGAGGCTTCAATCCAGACCGGCGATCCGTCCAATTTGCCTAGTTGTACGGAGAGAGCCGACAAGTTAGAGATGTTACGCCAAGCTCCGGCAGCGGCGTTCGTAGAGCTGAATAGAAGGTTGTTTACAGGCAACATAAAGAAGTCTCCATTTTTGTGTATCTAGGTTGAGGTTCGTAAAACGGTTTCCCATAACGAGAAGCTAACGCCTTATGGGATAACCAAGCCTTATATTCGGGAGACCGAAGATTCATCTTATCCTTGATGGCTTGATTATGCTTTTCGGAATTTTTGGTCCCTAGTTTAGCATTTGCGAGAGCCTTTCGATGTTCATGAGAAAACACACGATTTTTCATTGCTTTTGATTGGGCTTGTCTGGATTCTTCTGAAACCTTGTGGCCTAACTGTGAGTTGGACATGATGCGTTTAGTTTCTGTTGTGTGCCTACGATTCGCCATTGGTCTTCCTGCTACGAGAGCGATGTTGTACCCGGTTTTCACGGCGTCGAATATATCGATCGCTAGTTGTTCTTGCCAAAGGAGATTTTCTTCTAAACAAAGTGTTAGGATTTCAAATTCGAATACTTTAGAGCCATATTTTCTCCAGGCAGCTTGTAGATGAGGGTTGTCGTGAATGCCAGTTCGCAGTTTACTAAGATGGGTTTTTCTACGATTTTCTATGTCCGAAGAGCTACCAACGTAAACTTTGCCGTTTAAGGTGTTCAACCAACGGTAAACCCCGCAATTGAAAGGATTGCCCATGTATTTAATCCAAAAGCTAGGAAACTCGTCTAGAAGGTGACTGTTATCGTTTTCTACTGGCGTTTTTTAACTTCCCTCCCCTTCAGTTGACAGGAGACGTATAGTCATGGGTATACTCCGTTTCGTACAAATGGCAGGAATCGGTGGATTTCCGAAGGAATCTAGAGGAAAGCGCGTTGTTCTTCACGATGTAGATGGTATCAGCAAGAAATCTGGTACCGATGAATACGGAAACCAATGGACACAATTTGAAGTGGACTACATGGCTGAACAACTACCCGGAGAGTGTTCCATTTGCGGAAAAGAACTTGAATCAGGTTGGATGTGTCTGGACGGTGATCGGGTCGATTTCGGTGGCCTTGACAATCGTGGTGAAGAAGTTTGTGACGAGCACGTGGTTTACGCCGAAGATCTAAGTGAATTGTTGAAGCACGGAATCAAGTTTAGCTTCGATGAGCCTCTTGAACCCGTTCTTAAAGAAATCAAGTCCAAAAAAGAACAACGGAGAAATCGGGATCTTTTGCGTGCACGTAGAGGCAACAAGAATCATCTTGCTTCAGAACCGAATGCAGAAACCAAGCGGAAGATCGCCAGCATGGGACTAACTAGGTGTGCTGGAAATGTATACGAGGCACCCAGCACTAAAGACTTTTGGCAAGTTTCAAGTGATGGTGGTATCAGACGGTTGTGTAGTGGAGACGAAGTGGATAATGGAGAAAGCATTGCAGCGGCTCCCAAGGACCAACCCATGGAATTTCTGAGTTCTATCTTGGATGATCTTTCTTTTTAACATGATTGTTTACAAAATCAAAAATCGAGAGAATGGAAAGGTTTACATCGGGAAATACTGTGGAGAAAACGCCAGTGATCGATGGAAGCAACACCAAAGGTGTGCAAAAGCGGATGATTCTGGCTATCTTTATAACGCACTTCGAAAATATGGTTCTGAATCTTTTACTCTAGAGGTTCTCTACACAGCAAAGACTCTAAAAGAGCTTTCTAAGATGGAAACTTTCTTCATAATCTTACACCAGAGCCAAAAACCAGAGAATGGCTATAATTTGACTTTAGGCGGGGACGGGGCGTCACCGGGTGAATTCAATTCTATGTGGGGAAAGACTCACACACCAGAAGCACGAGCGATTATGAGTGAAGCGACGAAGAAAATGTGGTCGGAATCTCGGGAAGAACTAATCAAAGCCCAACGCGCAGGATGGACTACAGAATGCCGAAAAGTTGCTAGTGATTATAGAAAATCTCATCCAACTGCGCTCCCCGCTAATCTTTGTGAACCATTCCGAGAAACTATTTCGAATCTTGTACAAAGTAATAGATTAGTAAACGCCAAAGAAGTAATGAAAATGGTTACTCCTTTAGGGTTTAAAGGTAGTCTGGGTGATATTTTTGAATATCTGTTCAAACTTCGAGGGCCAAAATCTCAATACGTGAAACAAATAAGAGAAGTCCCTGCGTTCTGCCAGAACTGTGGCAGGGATATGCCTTCAGCTCGGGATACGTGGGATGCGAAAAATCGTAGGTTCTGTTCCAGAATTTGCGCGAATAGATGTCATTTCAAAAAAGTGAAAGGAGCGGCATCTGCAACCGCCGCATAATATTATGGCTGATCATTACAAATCAGAAATTGATCGTCTCCTAGCCGACAACATGCCAGATTTTGAAGAAGTTCAAATGGCGGGGGCAGAAGCTTCGGGTAAGGACCAACTTGAACGCACCCATAAATATCAGGAAGAAGATTTTCTTGATGGTCTCACTGACATTTCGGAAGTGGATTCGTACCACTCTATGCTACCGGCAGGCGGCAGAGGCGGCAAACGTACCGGCTCGCAGCAATCGGAAGATCGCGTAAGAGACCAGGAGTCCTCCATGCCCCGGCTCAGCGCGTCCAAAGTGATCAACCGCACGGCTCGAGCTTTGAGCGACGAGTCAGCGTTCTTCGACGTAGTGATGGACTTGGAGAAAGCTAAAGGTTACTTTAACGATAAGCGCGAAATTTCAAATGAGGAAGTGCAAGCCTACATCAAGAAGATGCTCAACCATGGCGTGCCTCCGGTTAAGATTCAAGCGGCATTGAACAAAATGGCCGAGCTGCAGTTGTTCCAGCACAACATGGCGACGGACTACTTGAACCGCAACGCGGGCTTGCTGGGCATAGCATATCTCCAGCCGAACGATTTCATGGACAAATGTCCCACCACGTACGAACGTCTGAAGGTGAAAGGTGCGGGCAAGATCCAGGCCAAGTCTGTAAAGCAGATCCAGGCTTGTGAAGGCTGTATGTTTTTCAAAAAGGACGCGGGCCAAAAGACGTGCAACCTTTATCACCTGCCGGTCATCAGTTCCCAAAACGAGTTACTTACTGTTGTCAATAAGATGACAGCGGGTGTCCCGGCTAACCAGAAGAAAGCCGCGTTGGTGAAGATTGCCAACCACGAGCCTGAGAGAACCCCGATGATCAACCACGTGGTTTCTTCCCGGCCTTCGCAGAAAGTCGTCAACACTAGTCCGAGCCAAGCACGTGATAAGCAGAAGAGAGCATCTTTTGAACTCACCGCTGGTCACATCGAGAAGCTACACAATGCGGGCAACACACTAGAGAAGATCTATGACTTTGCTTCGAAGAAAGTCGGGACCGCTAAGGCGGGCCGCGCTGTCCGTGAGTTCGTGGCCTCTCTAAAAGAGCACCACACCAAGATTGCGCTCTCGCAAATCGATTGCACTTTCTTAAAACAGAAGCTGGGAGTACAAAATGCTATCGTTGGAGCAGCCAAATGTGGTTCTTGTACTTTCCGCCAAGGGATGCATTGCGGCTTGACAGGCGGCACGCTAGTGAGCTTCCCGGGCATGGATAAGCAGTCATCCAACCACAAGATCGCCGCTGGTGCGCCGAAGGACGGTCGCGCTATGTTGCAGGAATTTGACAGCACAGCACCTTCGCCTATAAAAGACCTTGAAATAAATGATTCAGGACCTGAACGGTTAGATGTTAAGATGGGGAGCATTATGACAGCAGGTGATTTAGAGTGATCTTCTATACCTACCTCTGGCTTCGTACCGATGGCTCTCCTTATTACATAGGCAAGGGACATGGCCAACGTGCCTATCGAAAAGGATGCCCATCTGTAGAAATCGTTCCGGATTTCATATCTGAGCCAGATTCTACTCGGATTCTTGTACAAGAATGGCCCGACGAAGCCACAGCCTTTGCTTACGAACGATACCAGATTGACTTTTGGGGACGAAAGGATCTAGGCACAGGAATTTTGAGAAATTTCACGGACGGTGGAGAAGGAGTTTCTGGTATACGATTTACTCAAGAAACTCGTCGAAGGATGAGTGTTTCCCATTTAGGCCAAAAAATGTCTGAAGAATTCTGTAAGATAGACAGCGAAAGTCATAAAGGTCTTAAACATTCCTTGGAAACTAGAAGAAAGATTAGTGAAAATCAAAAAGGAAAAATGATTACAAACACTAGCAGAAGAAAAATGAGTGACAGCCATAAAGGGCTTTCTCCTTCCATGGAAACCAGGGAGAAAATGAGCAGAGCGCAAAAAGGACGTGTTTTTTCTTTTAAACATCGGTTGGCTTTGAGCCTATCCCGCCAAAAAGTTGCGAGAATGGAGATACAGAATGCCAACGGTTGATCAGCCCCTTAATATTTCAGAAGAATTTGGGGATCCCCTTACTTTGAAGATAGAGGATCCTTATGATCTTATCCTATTTCGTATTAAAGACCCAAATTGTCCAGTAGCCGAAGTGGGTAGGATGATATCGGTAGAAATTGCCAAAGCTACTAGAGATTTAGCTAAACTTGCACAAGATCCAACGATGGTATGGAGAAGCAAGCTCATCATGGACCAAATAAAATCCCTACGAGAATTAAATCGACAGCTGTCCGAGACCGAAGTTCTAAGTCGGAAAGACATGTTGAACATGGACGGACCGAAGTGCCAGTTCTTCACCCGTGAACTCGCCAAGCTGTACAAGAAAGCGTTAAAAGATGCTGGTTGTGAAGGTTCTTTGATAGAAAACGCAATCCGTCATTTCGCGGATTTGCTGGCTGTAGACCAAGACCGAATTCGTCGTGAGTTGGAGGGAGTATAACGTGAAGTTGATTGATATGAAAGGACGTCAGTGTGGCAAATGGGAGGTGCTCTCCTATGCTGGAGACGGTAATTGGAATTGTCGTTGTGAGTGTGGAACAGAACGTCCGGTTGCAGGGGTTAATCTACGCGATGGATGGAGCCAAGATTGTGGATGCGGACGGAAGGAAACACTTCGTCAGCGTAATCAAACTAAAGTTCAAAAAGAAAAGGTTGTTCATGGCTTAACCGGGAAACCAAAATCTCCCAAACATTGCGAGAATATTTCAAAGGCAGCTAAAATTCGCAATAATCAACCTGAATACCACGCGATGCTGGTGGAAAATGGAAAGAAGGGCGCGGCTGGGTTGGTGGAAAGAAACAAGCAACGAGCGTATTCTCCCGAAGAGACTAAAGAACGCAGTTTAGAAGATTTGTTTCGTAGCTATCGTGGGGACGCGGCTCTTCGTGGTCTGACTTGGCAACTTTCTCGAGCTGATTTTGATGTTCTAGTGTTTGGATATTGCCACTATTGCGGCCAGGAGCCTCGACAAGAACGCAAATTTTTGATCAATGGGGGCATTATTTACAATGGCATTGATCGCGTAGCCAACGAGCTAGGTTACTTTTTCGCTAATTGTGTGTCTTGTTGTGGTCGTTGTAATTGGTGGAAAGGTCAACTTTCAAAGCAAGAATTTCTTGAGCATGCTAGCAAGATAGCTTCCCACGCTCAAACTATGAAAGCAGGAGCATAAAGTATGGCACCCTCAGGCACCGTTGCACTCAAGTCGTTTCAATCGTTTATGGTTAGTGATTCACTGCTTCAAAGAGTCGTCGAAGCTGTCAAGGCTGGCGAGAAAGAAGCTCGCTCCACGGGCGATATCCAAACCTTCGAAGTTTTCTACAAAGGCTTCAGGCAGAATATTTCTACCGGCAGGATCATGGTCATCCCGGCCAAGGTCGCAGATTCTCGCGAAACTTTCCCCATCGCGCTCCTGTACGGCTGCTTGGTTCGCCAGTTCGGCGGCGAGGAAATGGCCGATATCCTTAACTACAAGATTGGAGACACTGAGTTTGACGAGTACAGCAAAGCTGATCTAGCAGCCATCAAAGACAAGGTCTTCAAGAACAAGGAAGGCAAGTACGAAAGTCTCGTGATGTTCGCTCCGTCGTGGCACAACAAGCGCGAGTACATCGCCTTCAAGTTCACAAAGGACGATGAGCAACTGACCAACATGGTCCGTCACTTGGTGTTCAACGTGTACTTCGATCCCGCGTTGTCTTCAGCGTTTAACGCTCTGATGACCGATGTGGCGACCGATAAGATGGACGTCTGCAATGTCACCCCGAAGTTGAACTTCCCTG
>Ga0209517_10006530_pt1 | contig 14379 bp, 14 predicted proteins | sample PeaSoiMetSII2010_FD_187695 | JGI IMG/M metagenome (GOLD analysis project Ga0209517, IMG submission 187695) | Peat soil microbial communities from Weissenstadt, Germany - SII-2010 (SPAdes) (version 2) | ecosystem: Environmental > Terrestrial > Soil > Wetlands > Peat | place: Germany... | reverse complement strand
CCACCGCTCGGCGCGATCCAGATCCTGCAGATCCAGGCCCGCCAGCTCGCTCACCCGCACGCCGCAGCCGTAGAGCAGCTCGAAGATGGCGCGGTCGCGCGCCGGAAACGGGCGCTCCAGCTTGCGCGACGCCACGCCGTCGAGCAGCGTGTTGGCCTGCTCCGCGCTCATGACTTCCGGCAGCTTCTTGGGCGCCTTAGGCGTGCGTACCAGTCGCGCGACGTTGATCCGCACCACGCCTTCGCGGAGCATGAAGCGAAAGAGCCCGCGCACCGCCGCCAGTTTGCGGCGGATGGTGACCGCGGTGAGCTCGTCGCGGTACAGTCCGGCGAGCCACTCGCGCAGCGTAAGCAGGTCGATGGCCTGTGGCTCCGGCGGGTCCGAGCCGGGCGGCGACAGGAACTCCAGAAACTGGCGCAGATCGGCGCCATAGGCGTCCAGGGTGTGGGACGAAGAACTGATGCGGGCCAGTTCTTGCAAGTACCGTTCGATTTGTCCGGCCAGCTCAGACGTGGGCATGACGGTACGGTTCCAGGGCCTCGAGGGCGCGGCGGCAGACCTCGGCATGGCGTGCTTTCTTATCGTGCCGGAGCCTGTGCCGCGTTGGCTCGTCGAGTTGCGGCAGCAGGTCGAAAGTGATGTTGGCCGGCTGGTAGTCGGACGGATCGGCTCCCGAAATGTAGTGGCACAACGATCCCAGGGCAGTCTCGCGCGAGACCGGCTGGGGCTGGCCACCCGCCGCCAGAGTGGAGGCATGGACTCCCGCCAGGAGCCCGGTGGCGATGGCTTCCACGTAGCCCTCCACACCCGAGATCTGCCCGGCGAACAGCACCTCATGCGAAAAGGCGGGGGGCCGCGCGCGCAGTTGCAGCGTGGGGGTGAGCAGGGCGGGCGCGTTGATGTAGGTGTTGCGATGAATCTGCCCGAAGCGCAGGAACTCCGCGCGTTCCAGCCCCGGTATCATGCGCAGGATGCGCGCCTGCTCGCCGAACCGCAGGTGATTCTGAAAGCCGACCAGGTTGAAGCTCCGGGCGCGCAGATTCTCCTGGCGAAGCTGCACCACGGCCCAGGGCCGCTTCCCGGTGCGCGGATCGCTCAGCCCCACCGGTTTCATGGGACCGAAGCGCAGCGTATCGCGGCCGCGGCGCGCCAGTTCCTCGATGGGCAGGCACGCCTCGAAGTACGGCGTGTCGTCTGCCGCGATGTGCGCCGGGACGCTCTGGCCCTTCAGCAGCTCGTCGACGAACCTCTCGTACTGCTCGCGGTCGAGCGGGCAGTTGAGGTAGTCGTCGGTGCCGTCCGTCGATTTACCGTAGCGCGAGGCCCAAAATGCCACGGACGTATTGACCGTGTCGGCGTCCACGATGGGGCTGATGCTGTCGTAGAAATACAGGCGGTCCGATCCGGTCAGGCGCGAGATTTCGCGGGCCAGAGCATCGCTGGTCAGCGGCCCGGTGGCGACGATCGCGATGCCGTCGGGGATTGCCGTCACCTCCTCGCGGCGCACTTCGATCAGCGGTTCGGATTCGATGGCCGCGGTCACTTCGGCGGAAAACACTTCGCGATCCACGGTGAGCGCGTGGCCTCCGGGAACGCGCGCCTTCTGCGCCGCACTCAGGAGCAGGGAATCGAGCCGCCGCAGCTCTTCCTTCAGGAGCCACGGCGCCGTGTCTTCCGATTCGCTCTTGAGCGAGTTGCTGCACACCAGCTCGGCCAGCCGATCGGTCTGGTGCGCGGCGGTGGGCCGCACGGGGCGCATCTCGAACAGCACCGCGCGCAGGCCGCGCCGCGCGATCTGCCACGCGGCTTCGGTGCCGGCCAGGCCACCGCCAATGATGGATATGGGCTCAAGCACAAATCGGACCCGTCCTACTATACTGGCAGATATGGACGCCGCACTCCAACGCCAGTTTCTCGACCATTCCGCCGACAAGCTGCGGCAATACACCGGGCGCATCGAAACCTGCCTGGGCATGCTGAACGAAGAACAGGTGTGGGCGCGCGGCGGCGAAAACGAAAACGCCGTAGGCAACCTGGTGCTGCACCTGTGCGGCAATGTGCGGCAATGGATCGTTTCGAGCGTGGGAGCCCGGCCGGACATTCGTGAGCGGGACCGTGAATTCTCGACGCGCGCCGGGGTATCGATCGCCGAGCTGGTGGAGCGCCTGCGCGCCACTGTCGAGGAAGCCGCGGCAGTGATCCGCGCGGTCACCGGCGAGCGCATGGCCGAGAGGCTGGCCATTCAGGGTTACGCGGTGTCGGTGATGGAGGCGATCTACCACGTGGTGGAGCACTTTTCCATGCACACCGGACAGATCATCTTCGCCACCAAGCTGCTGACCGGAACCGACCTGGGCTTCTACGCGCACCTGCGGACCGCCGCGGCGCACGGCCAGAAAACTCCGTAGGGCGTGGGGATCGGCGCGCGCCCGTTGCGCCCGTTGCAACCGAAGAGGGAACGGTTCCAAAATGGTTCTATGAACATCACCGTCAAGAATGTGCCGGATTCGGTCTACCGCGTTATCAAGCGGGAGGCGAAGCGGAACAGGCGGAGTCTCAATGCCGAGATCATCCAGGCGCTGGAGGCAGAGGCGGGCGATGCGGAGCGGCGCCGGCAGTTGAGCAATTTACGGACGGAGTTGGACCGGTTTGCGGCCTCCCTGCCGCCGCTCGACGATAGTGCGCCCCTGATTCGCCGGGACCGCGAGCGCTAGCCGATGCCGGATACATTTGTGCTGGACTGCAGCGTGGCGGCCAAGTGGGTGTTGCCCGAACCCGGCCGGGAGCCGGCCCTGGGGCTGTTCGAGCGCTATGCGTCGGGAGAGATAGTGCTCATTGCTCCGGATATTCTGCTGGCGGAGTTCGCCAGCCTCATCGCGAAGCGGAACCGCCGAAAAGAGATGTCGGCGCCCGAAGCTCGCGAGGCCTTCGGCCTGATGACGAAGTGCGCACCACGGCTGTTCGACACGCACCCACGACTTTTCCGCGCGCTCGATCTTTCCCTGCGCTACCAGTTGTCCTTGTGGGATTGCGTTTATCTGGCTCTCGCCCTGGAGTACGACTGTCCGGTTCTGACCGCGGATCTTCGGCTCTTCCGGGCCGGGAAAGGCCGCCACCCTTCTGTGCGGCTGGTCGAATAGCAGCAGCAATGGATCGCTGGGGGTGACGGCGGCCGGTCTGCGCGCGAGAGGTTCGACCTGGGACCGCCCCGCTAAGCAAGTGTGAACGGCAGAGTGGCTGATATAATGCCCCCCAAGGAGCCAGCGCCGCATGAAGCTACTCGCCTCTGTGCTAATCACTTGGTCGGCCTATGCCGCCTCGATCGCCATCTCGACGGACAAGCCTTTACTCCTCCGTCATCCCACCATCAGCCGGACTCAGATCGTCTTCGGCTTCGCCAACGACCTCTGGATCGTCGGCCGCGACGGCGGAGACGCGGTGCGCCTGACCACCGGCGTGGGGATGGAAGCGGACCCCATCTTCTCGCCCGACGGATCGCAGATCGCCTTCACCGGCGAATACGACGGCAATATCGACGTGTTTGTCATGCCCGCATCCGGCGGCACACCCAGGCGATTGACGTATCATCCGGCGCCCGACCGCGCCATCGGCTGGACACCCGACGGGAAGCAGGTGCTTTTTTCGTCCGGCCGCACCAGCTACTCGAATTTCAGCCGGCTGTTTACGGTGCCGGCCGAGGGCGGGTTCGAGACCGAGCTTCCGCTGGACCGCGCCGTCGCAGGCGCCTACTCGCCCGACGGCGCCAGGCTCGCCTACATCCCGACCGACCAATGGCAGAGAGCCTGGAAACGCTATCGCGGCGGTCAGACCACTCCCATCTGGATCGCTACGCTCGCCGATTCGAGCATCGTCAAAATCCCGCGCAACAATTCGAATGATTTTAATCCCATGTGGGTCGGCGACACCATCTACTTCCTCTCGGACCGCAACGGGCCGGTGGCGCTATTCGCTTACGACACGAAATCCAAGCAGGTCGCCGAGGTGGTCAAGAACGACGGCCTGGATTTCAAGTCGGCCTCCGCGGGACCGGACGCTATCGTGTACGAGCAGTTCGGCGCGCTCGCGGTTTACGATCTGAAGACGCGAAAGACGCGCGCCCTGAACGTGAAACTGACGGGCGACCTGGCCGAAATCCGGCCGCATTTCCGCAAACTCGCGCCGAACGAAATACGCGCCGCCGGCATTTCGCCCACCGGCGCGCGGGCCCTGTTCGTGGCCCACGGCGAGATCTTTACGGTGCCGGCGGAAAAAGGCGACATCCGCAACCTGACCAACTCGCCCGCGGCCGAGGAGCGCGATCCGGCGTGGTCTCCGGACGGCAAGTCGATCGCCTACTTTTCGGACGCCTCCGGCGAATACGCGCTGGAGATTCGGGATCAGAGCGGGTTGGGCGAGCCGCGGCGGATCGGACTGGGAAATCCGCCGGCGTTCCCGTATGCGCCCCGCTGGTCGCCGGACAGCAAGAAGATCGCGTATACCGACAAGAAACTCAACGTCGCCTACGTGGATCTGGAGAAAGGCGCGCCGGTGCGGATTGACGCGGACACCTATGCCGGCCCGATGGCGCTTGACCCGGCGTGGTCGCCGGACAGCCAGTGGATCGCCTACACCAAGAAACTGAAAAGCCATCTGCACGCCGTTTTTGTCTATTCGCTGGAGCAGAACAAGACGATCCAACTCACCGACGGTATGAGCGACGCGGCCAACTCGCAGTTCGACCAGGACGGCAAATACCTGTACTTCACCGCCAGCACGGATGCCGCCTTGAGCAACGGCTGGCTGGATATGTCGAGCATGCAGCGCCCGGTGACGCGGAGCGTGTACCTGGCGGTGCTCACCAAGGACCAGCCATCTCCGCTGGCGCCGGAAAGCGATGAGGAGAAGCCGGCCGCGCCGGAGGAGAAGAAGCCCGATGCAGCCTCGAAGAAGGACACCGCGGTCAAGATCGACTTCGAGAACATCGGCCAGCGCATTCTCGCGCTGCCCATTCCGGCGCGGAACTACACATCGCTGTCGGCCGGAAAGACGGGCACATTGTTCTTGACGGAAGCGCCCATGGTGCCGTCCATGACCGGACCCGGTGAAGGGTTGACGCTCGACATCTTCGACCTGAAGACTCGAAAGACCGACAAGATTCGGGAAGGCATCAACGGGTTCGTTCTTTCCGCCAACGGCGAGAAAATGCTCTACCGCCAAGGCCAGCAGTACTTCATCGCCGCGGCCGGCAAAGCGCCCGCGACGCCCCCTCCGGCTGGACAGACCGGCGGCGGCCCGCTCAAACTCGACACCATGGAAGCCTGGGTGGATCCGCGCGCGGAGTGGGAGCACATGTACCACCAGGTGTGGCGCGACGAGCGCGATTTCTTTTACGACCCCGGCCTGCACGGCGTCAACAAGGAAGCCATGGAGAAGAAGTACGAGCCGTACCTCGCCAACATCGCCAGCCGCGACGACCTGAACTACCTCTTCGAGGAGATGTTGGGCGAGATGACCGTCGGGCACATGTTTGTCGGCGGGGGCGACAGACCGGATGTCAAGCGCGTGAGCGGAGGGCTGCTGGGGGCCGATTACACCGTGGAGAACGGCCGCTATCGTTTCGCGCGCGTCTACAACGGCGAGAACTGGAATCCCAATCTGAAAGCGCCGCTCACGCAGCCGGGCGTCAACGTCGTGGCGGGCGAGTATCTTCTGGCGGTCCAGGGCCGCGACGTGCGGCCGCCGGCCAACCTGCACAGCTTCTTTGAACAGACCGCGGGGAAGTCGATCGTGATCCGCGTTGGCCCTGATCCGGGCGGCGCGAATTCGCGCGAAGTGACGGTGGTTCCGGTGGCCGGCGAGACCGGCCTGCGTAACCTGGCCTGGATCGAGGACAACCGGCGCAAGGTGGAGCAGATGACCGGCGGGCGCGTCGGATATGTGTATCTGCCGAACACTTCGAACGGCGGCTACGCCAATTTCAATCGGTACTTCTTCAGCCAGGTGGGCAAGGAAGCGGTTGTCGTCGATGAACGGTTCAACGGCGGAGGATCCATTGCCGATTACATCATCGACTATTTGCGGCGGCCGATCATGGGCCGGTGGGACATGCGGGAAGGCGAGGACATCACTCTTCCCCTGGAAGGCATCTTCGGACCGAAGGTGATGATCGTCAACGAAATGGCGGGATCGGGCGGAGATCTCATGCCGTGGCTGTTCCGCAAGGCGGGAATCGGTCCGCTGGTGGGCATGCGCACGTGGGGCGGGCTGGTCGGACACTACACCGGCCCCGGCGACCTGATCGATGGCGGAAACGTGGGGACTCCGAACCTGGCATTCTACAACCTGGAAGGCGCTTGGGACGTGGAGAACCATGGAGTGGCGCCGGACCATGAAGTCGAGATGAATCCGAAGCTGGTGCGCGAAGGTCACGATCCACAGCTCGAGAAGGCCGTGGAGGTGGCGATGGAGCAACTCAAGAAGAACCCGGTGAACTACGGAAAGCGGCCGAGCTATCCGGATTACCAGAAGAAGTAGACTACCCGAGAATCCCGCCCAACTCGGCTGCCGGAACGCGCAGCCCGACGTAGAATGTTCCGAAGAGCGCGTACACCGCGCTCACGTGATCGAAGCGCATTTCGTAGATGAGCTTCTTGAAGACCAGCGGATCTTCGGCGAACAGGTCGACGCCCCACTCCCAATCGTCGAACCCGATCGAGCCGGTGATGATCTGCCGCACTTCTCCCGCGTAGCGCCGTCCCACCATGCCATGCTCGTGCATCATGCGCTGGCGGTCGGCCATCGGTTCGGTGTACCAGTTGACGGATTCGCCGCGGCGCCGGTCCATGGGATAGAAGCAGAGATACTTCGCCGGGGGGACTTCGGGCCAGAGCCGCGGCGCCATGGCCTGCCTCTGGCGCTCCAGCACGGCCTCGATTTCCCGCTTCCATTCCTCGGAATGGGGCTCGACGCCCTTGGCGGCCAATCCGCCGTAGACCTTTGAAGTGGATTCGTACAGCCCCAGCTCGATCACTGAAAGGTACGAGGCCGCCGGTTCCAGATAGTCGCTGAGCCGCAGCCGCGCCAGTTCCAGTTGGGCCCGGTTGAGCTCTTCGAAGCTGCGCCGGAAGTGCAGGAAGAGCAGATCTCCTTTGTGCCCCAGGAGCGAATACACCGCGGTGTGGGAGTGCTCGGAAGGGCGCTCCATGGCCTCCAGAACGTGGGCCGCCTCGTCCAGTACACCGGCCCGGCCTTCCGCGGAGAGCGCGCGCCACGCGGGCCAACGGAAGCGCATCATCTGGTGCAGCACACTGGCGCCTTCCACCGTAAGGGGGACGGCGGGCAAGGCGATATCGGCAAGCGTCTCGGGCGTCATGCTCTTTATTATAGGGAGGCCCCGGCCTTTTATGCCCGGCTATGCCTGGCGATGCCACTTCGCCAAGTAGGACTCGGCCGCCAGCTCTTCGATCTCCTTATCGCGCGCCGAACGCCACTCCGCCAGGCGGCGGTATTTCAAGCGTTCCAGGAGGCGCAAGCGGCGCCGCGCTTCCAGCATGCGGCCCTGCTGCCGTTCGAGTTGCTTGCGGCACTCGTCGCGGGGAGCCACCATCTCCTCTTTCAGGTGTTTGACGTGAAGCCGAAAACCGCCCAAGGCCCCCAGGTCGCCGCCCGCCAGCGGATTCCATTCGCGCACCTGACGTTCGGCTGTCTTGCCGGCCTCCTCCAGTTCGGCGCGCTGGCGATCCAACGCGGCCAGCGCCGCGACCTGCCGCCGGTATTGGATCTCTTCCATCTCGAGTTGCGTCTTGCGCCACTCGAGCACCTTTTGGAGAGGGAATCGGAAGGCCGTCATGGCTTAGCGGCGGGGGCCGGTACAAGCTCGGTCCCTGTCCCCAGTCTGGAGGCCAGGCTCTCCATGCGAGCCAGCGTCTCCGGGAGGGTGGTCGTCGTGCGCTGGTCCTGGCGGAGGAAGTCCAGCAGCTCGGGGCGCAGCCGGATACTGCTGTCGAGTACCGGGTTCGACCCCGACACATAAGCGCCCAGTTGAATCAGGTCTTCGGAGTCGCGATAGGCGGCCAGCGCCTGGCGCAACCTGGCGCCGGCCTCCTTTTGGCGGGGTGTGGAGAGGGCCGAAGTGAGCCGGCTCACCGAGCGCAGAATGTCGATGGCCGGGTAGTGTCCCTGGTCCGCGAGTTGGCGCGAAAGGATGAAATGGCCGTCCAGAATACCGCGCACGGCGTCGCAGATCGGTTCGTTGAAGTCGTCGCCTTCCACCAGCACGGTGAAGAACCCGGTGATGGAGCCGCGGCGGAAGTTGCCGGCGCGCTCCAAGACCTTGGGCAGCAGGTTGAAGACCGATGGCGTGTATCCTTTCTGGCTGGGAGGCTCGCCCGCGGCCAGCCCGATCTCGCGCTGCGCCATAGCCAGGCGCGTTACCGAATCCATCACCAACAGCACGTTGGCTCCCTGGTCGCGGAAATACTCGGCCACCGCCAGCGCCACGAAACAGGCGCGCACGCGCAAGGGCGCGGGACGCTCGGATGTGGCGCAGACCACTACCGAACGCTGGCGGCCTTCCGGGCCCAATTCGTTCTCCAGAAAAGCCCGCACCTCGCGGTTCCGTTCGCCGATCATCCCGATCACCGTCACATCCGCCGAGTTGTGACGCGACATGCAGCCAAGGAGGGTGCTCTTGCCCACGCCGCTGCCGCCGAAGATTCCCACCCGCTGGCCCTTGCCGCAAGGCAGCAGGCCATCGATGGCCCGGATCCCCGTGACCAGCGGCTCGGTGATGTGTTCGCGTTCCAGGGGGTTGGTGGACCGGCCATACAGTTGGTAAGCGTCCCGAGCTTCGAGCGCCGGCCCGCCATCCATGGGCTTGCCGAAACCGTCAATGACACGCCCGAGCAATGCCGGCCCCACTTCCACGCGGGCATCCTGGCTGCGCGCCGCCACCGGATCGCCCAGTTGCAGACCGTCGGTCTCCTCGAGCGGCATGGAGAGGACCCGCCCGTCGCGGAACCCGATGACCTGGGTTCGGATGTGCCGTCCGTTGGAGGCCTGTACCTCGCAAAAGTCTCCGATCGCCACATGCGGCCCGCGGGATTCGATCAACAGGCCGACCACTTCGGTCACCTGACCGGCCCAGCGCATGGGGCTGACCCGGTCGAGCTCTTCGAAATAGGGGTCGAACGTCAGTCTTTCAGTCATGTTGGCTTCCGCAGGCGGTCATGCTTGCTTCCGCAGACGGTCCGCCAGACCGCGCTCAATCTCCTGCAATTGAGAATCGACGGAGGCATCCAGGTTGCCCCGGCCGGTTTCGAAGACCACCGCGCCGGGCTCGCGCGACGCATCGGGCGTCACCTCGATGTCATGGCCGGCAGCCGATCCCCGCAGGCATTGGGTGATGGACGCCGCCAGCGAAGGATGAACCCGCACCCGGCAGACCTCCTGGCCCTGCAACTTTTCAAGAGCCGCCAGCACCAGGCCATGCAGGGCATCCGGGTCTATGGACAGCTCGCGCCGCAGCACCCTGCGGGCAATCGCCAGCGACAGCCTGACCATGTCGCCTTCGGCCTCTTTGCGCAACTGGGGGCGCAATCGCCCGAGATCCTCGATCGATCGCGACAGCCGCTCGATGACGGGCTGGAGCTCGGCCGCGGCCAGGCTCCGGCCGGCCGCTTCCCCTTCGCGCATTCCCGCAGCCCGCGCTTCGCAGACACGCTCGACACACTGCCGCTCGATCCGCGACACCTGGGCCTGGGGGTCGTCCTGCATCTGGGCCGTGAGCGGGGGGTAGTCCGCCCGCACCTGCCGCCAGACCACGGGGGTTGCCGGATACTCATCCCCCGGCAGGCGCACCTTAGACGACATACTGCTCCCCGACAGCGCCCTTCAGGCTCAGCACACCTTCCGCTTCGAGCTGGCGCACGATGGCGATGATCTGTTGTTGCGCGGCCTGCACTTCCTTGATCTTGATGGGCCCGAGCGCATCCATGTCCTCCTTCAGCATGTCGGCGCCGCGCTGCGACATGCAGCTCAGAATCTGGTTCCTCAACTGCTCGCTGGTGCCTTTCAGGGCGATCGTCAGCACCTTGCGATCGATCTTCCCCAGCAGTTCCTTCAATCCCATGGGATCGATCAGCAGCAGGTCCTCGAAGACGAACATGAGGTGACGGATGGTCTCTACCAGGTTGGTGTCCTGACCCTGGATGGCGTCCAGGATTTCGTGGCTCGATCCGGAATCCAGGCGGTTCAGCATCTCCGCAACCGCGCGCACGCCGCCGTAGGACTCCCGGCTGAATTCGCCCAAGGCCATCAGCTTTTGCCCGATCACACCGGCGATCTTGAGGATGATTTCCGGCGAGATCTGGTCGAGGCTGGCCATGCGCAATGCGACGTCCGACCGCAGGTTCGCGGGGAGCGAAGTCAGCAGCGCGGCCGCCTGGCTGGGGTTGAGATGCGACAGCACCAGGGCGATAGTTTGCGGATGCTCGTTGTGGATGAACTTGGCAAGTTGCTGCGGGTCGGCCTTCTGAATGGCATCGAAGGAAGCGGCCTCGGTGCCCAGGGCCTTGGCCAGCCGATCCAGCAGCCGTTTGGCCATTTCCGGGCTGAATGCCCGCATCAGCATCTTTTTCGCGTACTCGATGCCGCCCCGGGCCACATACGCCCCGGCCGTGGAGATCTGATGGAACTCGTTGAGCACGGCTTCGGCGTGCTCGGCGGTAATCGACGTAATCCTCGCGACCTCGCGGCTGACCTTCTGAACGTCGTCCTCGGAGAGGTGTTGCATCATGTCCGCGCTGGCTTGTTCTCCCAGCACGATCAGGAGCATCGCCGCCTTGCGCAGGCCCGAGATGGTCTCGGCTTCGTTCTTGGTGGTGTTGAGGATCATCGGGCGCGCTTCCCGCTACGCATCAGTTTTCCTCCTCCTCGCGGATCCAGGTGCGCAGGATCTGTGCCGATATCTCGGATTCCTTGGTGACTTTTTCGCGGATGTGCTTGGCCAGCACCTCCGCGGTTTTGGTGATCACGGGCGCGACTTTGAGCGACTGGAGCGCCTGGGCATCCATCTTCTCCTGGAGCGCATCGCGCTCCGCCAGCTTGGATTCGATCTGTTGCTCGACGCCCGGGGACCCGGCGATGCCGGAAGACGCGCCCTCTCCGGCGGTCAGGGCTGCGCGGCCGGTCACCGTGGCCGAACGCCCCGGCTTCCCACGCCGCATCAGCAGGAACACACCGGCCAAGAGGAGCACAATCACGGCCGCGGCCGCTCCGCCTGCGATGATCTGCGTTTTCCGGTCCCATTTCAGAACCATCGCCAAGGGCGTCGCCGCCGGCGGCGGCGCGAGCGGTGCGGTTGCCGGCGGCGGGGGTTCCAGCAGCATGGTGGTTTCGAAGGGCAGGGTTTCGATCACCAGTTGGTCGCCTCGGGATTCGGTGAAACCGGTGACCCCGGCCAGCAGGTCGCGAATCACCTTCAGCTTCTCGGGCGTCGGTGGCACCAGCACCTTGCGAAACCCGCTCTGGTCTTTCTCCCAAGTGACATCCTGATCCACCAGCACCGCCAGCGACATCTTCTTCAAGACGCCCGCGGGCATGCGGGTCTTCTTCACCGTGCGGGTAGTCTGATAGGTTACGTTCTCCGTGGTGCGCGACACGGTCTTGGCGCTCGCGCCCGGCCGCGACGTGGGCCGCGGGAGGGTCGAGGCCGTTCCCGGAACACCGTTGGCGCTGCCCGACCCGGTGCTGTCCTCGGTGCGCTGCGAACTGACCATCACCGAACGGGCGGGGTCGAAGACCTCCTCGCTCAATTCGCCTCCCGAAAAATCGCACTCCACCGAGACGCCGGCGCGGAACTTGTCCTCGCCCAGCAGCGGTCCGAGCGTGGAATTGATCTTGGACAGGAGATCCGACTCCACTTTGTGCCGGTAGTCCAGAACCGCTTCGGAAGCCTCGGACCCGTCCAGCGTTCCGGCGGACCTGGGGCGGGCCAGCAGATTGCCGTTCATATCCAGGATCGAAACCGCTTCCGGAGAGAGTCCTTCGACCGCGCTGGCCACCAGGTGGCTGATCGCCAGAACGTTGGGCGGCGCCAGGCGCGCCCCCGACCGCACCTTCACCAGTACGCTGGCTTTGGCGGGCTTCTGCTCGTCCAGGAATACGGAGTCTTTGGGAAAGGTCAGGTGCACCCGGGCCTGCTCGACTTCGGCCAGCGACATCACCGAACGTTCCAGCTCGCCTTCGAGTGCCCGCCGGTAATTCACGTGCTCGGTGAATTCGGTGGCGCCCAGGTTGGTCTTATCGAACAGCTCGAAGCCCATGCGGCCGGATTTCGGCAGCCCGATGGCGGCCATGCCGAGCCGCATCTCGGCGAGCCGCGAGGAGGGCACCAGGACCGAGCCGCCCGCTTCGGGCAGACGGTAATCCACGCCGGTTTCTTTCAGTTTCTGGACGATCCCGGCGGCATCTTCGGGAGCCAGCCCGGTGAACAGAGGCTTGAAATCGGCCTCCCGTTGATAGCGGACAAGCGCATACAAACTCGAGCCGGCCAGCACCGCCACGACTGCGATGCTGATCCGCTGCCGGATAGAAAGATGGGCCAGGATCTTGTTCATGGGGCGTTTTCTCTCTCGTGCGCCTGTTCAATAGATCGGCGGGACGAGCCGAAAACCTGAGGCCGCTACATCTGCATGCGCATGATCTCCTGGTAGGCGCTGACAACCTTGTTGCGCACCTGCTGGAACAGGTCGAACGAGAGCTCGGCGCGCTGCGTTGCCATGATCGTGGAATGCAACTCCTCGCCCTCTCCGGAGAGGAATCGCTGGACCGAGGCCGAGGCGTCCTGCCCGAAGGATTCCACGCTCTGAATGGCGCTGGCGAGCACGTCCTGGAACGCGCCGCCTCCACGCGACTCGCCCGCCGGGCGGATCGGGTCCGGAAGGGAGCTGGGAGAAACAGGGAGAATGGATGCCGGCATAGATTATCCTTAGTGGAAAAGGTCCATGGAGCGCTGGATCATGTCTTTCACCGCACCGATGGCGGCGACATTGGCCTGGTAGCTGCGCGCCGCGCCCATCAGGTCGACCATGTCCTCCGCCGGATTGACCTTGGGAAAAGCCACGTAACCGTCCGCATTGGCGTCCGGATGGCCCGGCAAATAGCGCATTTCCGGGGCGCTCGGGTCGGTCACGATCTCCGACACGGCCACGCCTCCGGGAGCTTCCAGATGGGCATTGAAAACGGACGAAAACGGCGACTCCACCGGGGTGCTCTCAAACACCACGTCCTGGCGGCGGTAGGGACCGCCCTCGGGGGTGCGGGTGGTCTCCGCGTTGGCGAGATTTTGGGTGAGCATCTCGGCGCGTATCCGCTGCGCCGCCATCCCCGATGCGCCAATGGAAAGAACCGAAAACAGACTCATGAAGTCTTACCCTCCTCGATGGCCGATCGGACCGTGCGAAGCTGGGAACGTAACAAGTTGGACGCCAGTTGAAAGCGCAGCGCATTCTCCGACAGAAGGCGCGACTCCCGGTCGAGACTGACGTCGTTGCCGTCGTTCTTCACCTGCAGGCCCTGAACGTCGATGGTCCGCGGCGGCCCGCCGGCGGCATTCTGGAACTCCGCCTGGAAGTCGATGTCCTGGGTGTGATATCCGGGAGTGTCGGCGTTGGCGATGTTGGATGCTACCAGCTTCTGGCGGGCGCTGAGCAGGTCCATATATCTTTCGATTTGTCCGGCGAGCGGATCGAGCATAGCAGAGGCCTTGTGCAGATCCAGTTCCGATTGGCAAGTGCCTTGTAATCAGTGGGACAGGGGGATGAGGAGCGGCACGCGATTGGCGCCGTGGCAAATTGTTGTCAGGTGAAAGCCGAAATCGTGATGAGACAGACTTGAACCGGGCTGCTTTTTTCTTTGGAAGACCCAACCCTTTCGGGCGCCGGGGAGGATTGCTTCAGGGGTCTTTTATTTAGAGGTTAGTCTCGCTTTGGTGGGAGTTGCCTCCCCGGCTTGATTCCAATAATAGTAGATTCCGTTTTTGGAATCAATAGTTTTTTGTATTTTTTTATTGGAATTTTCTACAATCGAGACTAATATATTGATTCTAAAGCAAATATAGTTTGGGCCATCTCGGGTGTCACGGGTACCGCAACGCACAGGCGCACGAATGCCGGGGTACTACCCGAAGAATGCACGCCATGTGGCAAAAACCAACGCATGGGTTACCATGCCCGCCCGAATGCTTCCCGCACGGTTGCGAGCCCGGCCACAGAACCATCCCAGGATGCTGGCCAGGAGCACCCACCGCCAGTTGGGAAAACCGCGGAAGCCGATGTGAACCATGCCGAAGGTCAGGGATGCGCCCACCATCGGCTTCCG
>Ga0209517_10006529_pt1 | contig 14382 bp, 18 predicted proteins | sample PeaSoiMetSII2010_FD_187695 | JGI IMG/M metagenome (GOLD analysis project Ga0209517, IMG submission 187695) | Peat soil microbial communities from Weissenstadt, Germany - SII-2010 (SPAdes) (version 2) | ecosystem: Environmental > Terrestrial > Soil > Wetlands > Peat | place: Germany... | reverse complement strand
GACCCTGGTTTCGGTGGAGTGAAGGAAGAAGAATGGCGGGATTTCGGCCCGGTGTGGAAGACAATGAACGAGTTCAAAGAAGCCTACGATAAGTTCCTAGAACGCTGCATTCAATTAGCCAGTATATAATACCGGCAACGTCCCCTAACAGGCGAAGCCAGGCGCGCTATGACGAAATCATTGAATCAATCATGCACGCTCTTTTCTTAGCGATCGAATAGCAATCCTTTGATTAGTGATTTCAAATCGGTTCTAGCGTTTTCAAGCTCGAACGGCAAAATGTGAATGTTCTAAGCTTGTTTTGAGACCTCCTAGCAGTAGGTAAAATCTGATTTTCTCTTGAACCGTTTATTCACAGTTGAGGCGTTAGGTTCCTAGAGCTTATTGCGGACAGTTGAAATTGCAGGGGATTTATGTTCATAATTTCAAGAAGTTATGGGCATAACTTCTCCGATTTGAGGTCATGGGTAAATCCTCAATTTCGTGACAGCCTCAGTAAATATGAAGTGAAAAGAGAGAGGGTGAGAAAGGTTACGCTAACATTACAGTTTAACCTGACTCAGTTATGTGAAATGTCTTAGAATGATAACTAATCCTAAACTTTGGTAGCGATTGTATCTATTTTATTGATGTACTGCTCCTCGTTTTCAGCTAGCAGTTTCATGGATGTATCCTGTTTAGCTCTTAGTTTTCTAATCTCGCTCATCAAATCAACTAATACGACTTCATTCTGCTTCGAATCCTTGCGGTCTTCCAAGGGCTTTATTTTATCGTCAAGTTGTTTTCGGATGATCTCTTTAAGGCGTTGGAAATTTTCCTCACGTTTTCCTCTTTTGAATTCGTCGACGTGTAGGCTGATCGCATCTTGTATTATTTCTTCAAGTTCAGACAATTTTACCTCTAAACTCCCGTCGAGTGGTCATTTCGGGTAAACGCTAGTTCTTCGACTTCCCGGTATGGTTGACGGCGTGGGTTGTCCTCGGCCTAGTGATCTTAACTTGGGTGGCTTCATTGAGTCGTTTTGTTATTGATCTGACAGTTTTCTTATACCATTTACCGAAGTTGATCTGTGCTTCTTTAGCCGCAGTCTGAACATCTTCGTCTCTGGACGCTGCTATGACTACAGCGCCAATAGCAGCCGCCAAACCAACTAAGCTGATTTTTTCACTTGTTTTCATTACGTATCGCCGCCGTACCTAATGTACATGCGCACATAAGGATTTGAGAGTAATTAACGATATACATACATAATCTTATATGTACAATACGGCTAACCTATTCCGGTTGGCTAAAATGAACAGAGGAAGAGGCACACTTGCATACTTAGCCTACATTCTCGCCGTAATCGGCGGAATAGTCATGGTGATCTTCAGCCTACTCTCGTTGGTAAATTATGCGGTATCGATCCCATTTCAATCTCCTATCGGAGGCTATTTCGGCTCCGGTATAATCACCCTAATCCTAGGCATCGTTGCGGTTATACTATCTAAGCGGGCAAGCGAGTTATTGTGGGCGATCGTATTGATCATCGTCGGATTCATCGGCGGCGGAATCGGCGGCACACTCGTCATAATAGGCGGCATCTTGGGACTAATATCGCACTTCATCTAGAAATTACCTTGCCTTCAAGCGACCTAAGAAAAACACACCGTACGAGAATCCTCTGAATGTAGGAGGTTTGGTAATTGGCGCCGGGGGTGGGATTTCAGCACCAGTTTACCGGTACACGTGGTTCAGGGTTTGTACAGTTGGTCGGTTTTGGCTGCCATAATGAAATCGTTTCGATGTAAGCCTTTGATTTTATGAGTCCACCATTTCACCGTCACTCTGCCCCAATCGGTTGTAATAGAAGGATGATGACCCTCAGCCTCCGCAATCTCACCAACCTTATTCGTGAAGCGTAGTGCTTCGGAAAAGTTCTCGAACTTGAACACTCGTTCAAGCATCTTGATATTATCCTGTTCAATGACCTGCCAATCCGATACTTGAGGGCGAAGTTCGGTAATCTCAGCATCTGCCACTGTTGGTTCGCCTTTTCTGCAAGCGATACACTTCATCTGATTTAGAGACAATAACTCATCTGCCGAAAATAGTTCACAAAGATCCGTGTATGACGTATGGCATATTTAGGATTGGCGTTGTGATCTCAAATTTGCGGATCTGACGAACGTGATTTGATATCCGAAACATTCCGCGGAAAGCAGATCGAGGTTCTATTGGCCATGTTGGACAGGAGGAACTTTAGGGATGTTGCGCGGGCTTTCGGTCCAGCTTGGTTGGTGATGATTGCTGATGTTGACGCTGCAAGTGTTGTCACCGCAGCGGAGACAGGTGCAATTTTCCATTATGGTTTGATTTGGTTGTTGATAGTTTTGACTGTGCCTCTCTTCTTCATTCAGGAGGCTTCTGGTAGGATTGGGGCTGTGACTCACAAAGGGTTGGGTGAGATCGTGAGAGAGAATTATTCGAGAAACGTAGCGTTGGTGGCGGCGGTTCCTATGGCTTTGACAGATGTCCTAACCTACATTGCTGAATATTTGGGGATAGCGTTAGGATTAGGTCTGCTGGGAATTCCAGTAGTTGTTTCGGTGCTTGGGACGTATGTGCTTCATGTCGTACTCGTCTACAAGAGAAAGTATGCCATAGTTGAGAAGGTGATGCTGGGTATGTCAGCGGTGTTGCTTCTATCCTATTTCGCATCGTTAGTGATGCGTGGAGCAATGAGCTACAGCCCCTTCTATATCTCTTCTAGTCCAATGTTCCTGTTCATTGTCGCCGCGAATGCGGGAGCTGTCGTTATGCCATTCATGCCCTTCTATCAGGCTTCAGCCACTGCGGAAAAGAAACTTGCCACCGTCCAATCGTCTAGACTCGAGACGCTTCTCGGCGCTGTGGTGAGTGAAGTATTGATGGTGATTATTGTCATGGTCAGCTCGGGCCTTGATCATGGATTAGACTTCTTCACTGAGCAACAACTCTCATCGGGACTCATGAATATCGCTGGACAGTACGCGCCTTGGTTGTTTGGGATTGGGTTGTTCGCAGCGTCTTTCTTGGCGTTGGTTGTGATATCGCTTGGGAGCGCTTGGGGTGTAGTTGAGGCGATTGGTTGGCATAGAAATAGAGCTTTTGTGATCTATTTTCTAGAATCAATCCCAGCCGTCATAGTGACGTTAATGCTTTCAGGTAATTTGCTCTCAAACATACTGAATCTGATGGTAGCATTCGTATTCGTTCTAATAGCGCCAGCAGTGATGATGGGTTTGATAGCATCGAACCCAAAGGTAATGGGCGCTCACGCCTCAAAAGGAGCCTGGAAGATTGCCTATTGGTCGAGCCTAATTTTCGTGGTGATTCTGGGCGTCATTTCTGTTGTGTCGTCTATAGTCTAACGGTCGTCTGAGAAAAAGATGTGCGGATTACGTTATCACGATTTGTGAAAAGATTCAGCCGAAACTGGATCTGGGAACTGCTGAATAAGTATATTACAACATAACCGGTGAAATTTTGTTCAGATCGTCACAAAATTTCTGGAGGATTATTGGATGGGTAAGAAAGGAAAAGAGATCGTTAAAGCGAAACTTGATGAGGTTATCAAAGATCTGCTTGCAGCATATTCTGATGAATGGCTAGCGCATTACCAGTATTGGCTTACTGCACGATGGATTAGAGGAATGGACGCGGATACGTTGAAGGGGGTTCTGGAGAAGCAGTCGGCAGACGAACTTGTTCACGCCGGTAAGCTTGCTGAGAGGATCATCCAGCTAGGCGGACAACCAGTAATGAATCCCAACCAGCTAATTGAGAAAGCTGGATGCGGATACAAGGAACCTCCAAAAGACCCCGCCGACCTCAAAACGGTAATTCAGGACGTATTGAATGCGGAAGCCTGCGCAATCGAATACTACAGCAAGATGTGCGAGAAGTACCGTACCACAGACCTTGTTACCCACGAAATATTCGAAGATCTCTTAAAAGACGAAGTTGACGACGAAGAGGAATGGGAAAAATTCCTAACGAAACCCTAAAAATTCTCTAACTGAGCGATACTCTTGCCGCTTGCTGACCTTGTTGTGGATAGGGATCTTCTGAAGCGGATCCTAGAGCATTACAAGTATCGGCTGGAGAACTTCACGGATGATGAAAACATCAAACCGTTGATGAGCGGGCCTCTCAGACGATACCTAACCTTCGGCCAGTTGAAGACATTACTTTCCCAAGCCCTGAACGAATTGACCGAACACGGAAACGCTGCAAATCTGGATCAGCCGCAGTACAGCGATCTTCTCAGGTCTGCGGCTAACCAATACGTAAGAGACTTGGAGCGAATCAGAAAGAAATCTGGTCAAGAGCTGGACACAAAACTGGCAGAACTGGAGTCAGACCTAGAAACGGTAAACAAATGCCTACGTTAATTGCGATCAGCAACGTCGATTCTCGCGACTTCAGAGGTGGAGCGTGGGATTTCAGCACTAGGGCCTAGATTAACTCAATTTCCTACCTGAACAGGGTGCAGTAACTGAACTCCGAGGAGCTCTCCGTAAATACTCGGCTTACCGAGATTGTGTGAAACTATGCCAAGAAAAATCAAAGTTCGTTGCGTGGGTTGTGGAGCAGTAATTCGCGGGCGATCGACTCCAATGATGTTGCAGATTACTCATAGTCAGAATAAGCTGCTAGAATCAGCGAAAGCGTTGGGTTTCACATCGTCAAGCTGGCGCATAGGAGATGTGATGGAGGCTCCAATGCATCGCAAATGTTTCATTTTTGCTACCCGGGTGTGGAAGCTTGCCTTTATCACTCGAGCCCTCAGTCCGCGCCGTCACCCTGGCGAACCCACTCATCCATCAATCTAGACCGAATTGTCGCTGGTGTTTCGATTTTGGCTCAGGGTCCAATTGCAGCCGTGGTTATGCAGTTGAGTTTGAAGTACGTGAAAGCCAGTCTCATTTATCTCGTTGCTGGGGGAACTTTGCTTCTGCTAACTTTCAGTCATGTACTAGCTTTCGAGATGACAGCATTCTACTTTATGCAGCTCTACGGTTTCGTGGCGATGATGATTTTCGGTTTGTCCTACCTGTTTGTTCCTTCATTTGCCCACGCGTTCCTTCACAGTCTTCGACTAGCCAAGATACAATTTTGGTTGATGAATATCGGAATTATTGGTATGACGATGGCTTTTTCTGGAATGCTCCCTTACAGTTCTGATTTGAAGTTTCTAGTGCTCGGCTCACTGTCCTCAGTTGTTGTCGCTTTGTACATGCATTTCTACAATCTTTGGAGGACAATGCGTGCATGGAAAGGTTCGCCGGGAGAGAAACTCGCTCATGCTACAACGCATCAAGAACATACTGGCTGAGAAAATTGCTTAAACAGGCTCTCCTCTTCTAATACCTTACCGACTCCAAGTCTGAGTCAAGAGATTTTTTTGTATTTGGATCGATTTTTGGTTCGCATTCCAATGAGTAGTGCACCGTTTTCTGAGCTGATGACTATGCGTGCGACTTGAGATTGATAGAGTTCGAACCATTTTCCGTTTTTGGTTCTGGAGGGTTTCACTGCGGCGAGTAGTTGTGCTTGGGTTAATTTTTCGATGCGTCGGTATATGGTTGAGAGAGGTATTCCGTATTTACTGCTTAGTTCAAGGGCGCTCAGTGGTTTTCGTGTAGTTGCGATCAGTATTCTTCTTGAGTAGGGGTCGGCTAAAGTGTTCAGTATTCGCTGTTTAGAGACTTCGTCATTAACGGTCAGCGGATACGGTTCTCGATTATGAACGCTAGATGTGAGTCTTGATGTTTGACGGTTTTTGGTTCTCGGTTTTGATGCGTTGCGCACAGAATTCCCTTCAGCTGATTCGCAAAGTTGTTGAGAAAGAGCGGAGTAGTTTTCCTTGTCACTAGCCTCCGGTGACTAGTGGTATGAAGTCTACTTCGTCTCCGTCCTTCAAAGTTGAACTGAATTGTGCAGTGACGCCGTTGATTAGTATCTGCATTGACGCAATCATTCCAGTGATTGTTGGGTGTCTGTTTGCAACATCGCCGAGAAGATTGAGCAGAGTGGCTGGATTTTGTAGGACAAAATATTCTTGGCTAGTGTCGATGTATTGAGCCATCAGGAGATAGCCTACCTTAACTTTTAAAAACGAAGTATCGACGCTTGTCGTCAATGGGAATGAAGCATTCGTTCCGTTATTTTCAGTTAGTGCGACTACTTTGTTCAGGTCGCCCATTGTTAGGATGAGTACTGTTCCGATTGCGGAGTAGATTGTCCACCGTAAGAAACCGCGCCTACTTTGGAATTCATGGCTCAAGTTGTTTCGCCTTCTTTTCTGCCGGAGCGTGAGAGAATGAGCATCAATGCAACCAGGACGATGATGCCGAAGGCGCACATACCGAGCAGGTCTTTGCCGTTGAGTGTGATTTCGAAGTTAGTTAGATCACCATACCCCTGTGAGCTGTTTGATCCTGCGGCAGGGAGTACTGTGATTTGTCCAGTCATGTAGGGGTGGACTATGCAGTAGTAGTTGTAAGTGCCGGGTGTTGTGAATGTGTAACTCCAACTTTGACCGGGTTGTAGTAATGCGACCTGTCCTGAACCTGCTTGCCCGGAAGAGTCGAAGGTTCGGAGCGCTGGTTGTGTAGGGGAATTTGGATCTCCTTCAGTAACGGTGTGGCCGATCGAATCCTTGTTTATCCAGGTCACAGTGGTTCCGACGGTTATGGTTAGTTGGGAGGGCAAGTATGCTGAGTTAAGTATCGTTACTATCGTAGTGTTTGATGTGGTGCCGGTAGGTGTTGGCAGTGTTGTGTTTTCTGTAGTGGTTACGTTCATGTTAGACATACTCATATTTCCGGTGATCGTGGCGTTCTTTATCGACGAATAGATACTGGGGTTTGGAGGACCAACTACGTTTATGGTGCCTAATGCTCCGTGGTGGATTCTGAAGAGTGAGTGGTCGACGATCGTTAGTTTGCCGGGTACTTCCGCGGTGAACTCGACCATTACGGATCCTCCGGCTGGTACGAGTGTTGTTTGCACGTTGAGGAGTGGTGGTGATATGATTGATCCTTCAAGGTAGACTCTGTCAAGAATTCCGCCTATCACATGGAATGATGAATCCAGATTTGGTCCGGCGTTTAGGAAGAAAATGCGAATGGTCTCGCCAACCTTCGCTTGCAAGGATCGGTTTCCAGTCAACGCACCTACTCTTCCGTTAAACACTACATAGTCGGGTGTTTCCGCGTCTGCTTTTTGGAAACTGTAGCCTTGGAATCCTTGCTGCCCGAAAGGTCCTTGCGTGTAGAACTCGCCTTGAGCTATGTAGAATTCTCTATCAACTTTCGGCAACCCTCCTAGTGGTTCTACAAGAATCATGCCGTACATTCCGTTCGCTATGTGGGTAGGTATGTCAGGGGTTGCGCAGTGGTACATGAATAATCCAGCTCTCAACGCTTTGAACTGGAAGATTGACTCTTGTCCTGGAGGAGTTTGCGAGATGGCCCCCCCACCCCCGGGGCCGAGAATGGCGTGTGAGTCAATCGAATGCGTCATAGTACTGTTTGGAAGATTGACAATATGCATCTCCACTGTCTGATTCAATCTTAACCGAATAAGTGGGCCTGGAACGGTGCCATTGAACGTCCAAAAATCATACGTGACACCATCCGCCAGTTGTCCAAGCTTTTCCTCAGTAACGAGCGTGATCACTACCCTGTCCGCTGGTGAGGGAGCTGATGGAATGTCAGTCGGTGACTTACTTCGATCCGGAGCGTAAGCCGCGTTGTCCCCCGAAACGTTCTGAGTGAAGAACGGAATCGATAGAAGAGAAATTATAAGTAAAAACACTATGAAAGTGGCTTTTGCCGCACAATTCTTAATTGAGGCTCCCGATTCTCCAACTTTGCCTACGCGCATCCCGTATCACACAGGATGGGATTCAGGTGCGGCCTTCGAATATCGATATGCCCTAACTTGTTAGGTCATTTCCGAATTTGGTAATCAAGGTAGATGAGAATAGTTTCGTTTGCCCAGCACGGATAGGCGACCTTTGAAGTGTTGCTGCAACACCAATTTCTGTCCCCTTCCCAGTATCTCTGTTAACATCGCGGGGTGGATGCCTACGATTTTGGCTAACTGACGATGTGTAATTTTTTTCGGGAACTCAAAGTAACCCTTCTCGAGCGCGATTTTCAAAATGTTTTCCTCCCTGGCCGTTAGCTTCTTCATATTCTCCAATTTTGAAACCTGCTTTCCAAACGTTACTTTCGAATCATGACTAACAACATCGTGAATCTTGTTAACGCGTTGATTGCGTGAGGTTCGTTCGCGGGCAGCGTGATCATCTGTCCCTCCTCAACGGAATAGCTATTTCCTGAGATGAGGATGTTTGCTTTGCCATCAACTGCTATGATTAGAGCATCGTATGGCGTTGTGTGTTCGCTGAGCGCTTGGCTTTGATCAAATGCGAAGATGGTGGCAGTTCCGCCATTCCGACTTAACAGAGTTCGGCTCACGATCGCTTCGGTCTGGTAAGCAACCAGTCCTTTCATCGCCATGGGTCCCGTGTCTATTTTGGCCATGTGCAATCTGTTTCCAGTTTTCTGTTCATCAAGTCGGCGTTCGCTGTGATACGCATTTCCCCTAACGTGTTAGGTTGCAACGGTTTGAAAATTATTTTTGCTGGCCGCAGGAATCATTTGTTGTTAGAGGAGGCAGCAAGGAAGAATAATTCTCCTTCGTCAATTGGTTTTCTTGAATCTGATTCATTAACCGAATCGGCATAACTAATATCCAATACTCGCCTCTCTTGTCAAGGGCGTTGCAAATGTCGAAAGTAGGTGAGGTAAGCGCGTTACCTGTCTTTCCATCCAACAACGCGCCGCAGTTCGATCCTGATACTTGGCGGCTTCGCATCGGAGGATTGGTGAACTGGGAACGGAACCTGAGTCTATCTGACCTGATGAGCTTACCGAGCGTTAAGGTTCAGGACGATTTTACGTGCCTTGAAGGATGGACTGTTAAGGGGATAGTGTGGGGAGGAGTTAGAGTCTCGGAGGTACTATCCCTAGCTTCGATGAAAGAGAACGCTAGATGTGTTCTGTTCAGGTCCGGAGATTATACTCAAGGGTTAACGATTGAAAGGTGTATGACACCGACAACTATTCTGGCGTATGAACTGAACAATGCACCGTTATCGTTCGAGAATGGCGCACCATTGAGGCTTATCTCGAAGAGCCAGGAATGTTTTGAAAGCGTGAAATGGCTAAATACGATTCATGCAATCGACCGACTTCTCCCGGGTTCAGCGAAAAACATCGCTTTAGAACGAATCCAAAAGGAATAGCAAGGCGTAGTTCAGAGATGGGACGTGGGATTTCAGCACCCGTTTACTAGTACACATAGCTAGGGTGATGCAACTGTCAAGTATCCAACCATGTAACCCATCAGACCCATTCCTGGACCGCAGGGGGCGTCGCAGAGGTACTCGTAGATGCCGGGTGCGCTGAATGTGTATGTGAAGGTGACTACGGTGTCCGGTGGAATAGGGATGTTGATGTTCAGCCCTGGAATTGTGAATGTATGGCCAACCGCAAGGGCAGATATGGTCTGTCCCTTGGTATAGTGTAGTGCAACGTATCCCTTCGCGGTATCATTGTAAATGGTGAAGTCAGTTGATGCTTGGCCGGAGAAATTCAGATTCACAGCCGTATCTAGGTTAGTTATTACAAACGTGACTGAGATCCCAGCGGGCACCGTGATGTTGTTGCCATTTGTTCCAGAACCAGTCGAGTTAGTTGCAGGTTCTGGAGCTGTTCCATTTATGCGGGATGGAATTACGTATGCGTCATAGCCTGGCCCTCCCCAATCAGGAATCACGTCAAGATTGATCACCCTTGCAGCGCTGATCGGAATAGGGGTGATTTGTGTTGTTGTGGGCGGTGTAGTTTTGGTGAGAAGGCTTGCGCCAAGCCAACCCATCGTAACCCCAACGATCAGAACTATGACAAACAGTCCAGCGATCAATAATTTCCTAGAGCCAGCTCTCGTCTTCTTACTAGCTCTCGAATGTCGCATGCCTCTAACCTCCTCTTCCGCTTTCTGTCGGTGACTTTTGCTCGTGTCTGCGTACGGTGCTGCCTACCGCTATTCCTCCACTGATCAACACTAGATTCTTGATGACAAATTCACCGTCCGCAGTCAAGAATAACAGGTTTCCACTCTGAAATGTCAGGTCGGGGCGTACAAGAAGCAGTAGGAACGTGCCAGCAAGATGAAGCCACAGAAGTAACAACGTGAACCGCAGACCATAACCAACCACCAAACCAACCCCCAGAACTACCTCAAAAAGTCCAACCAGAGGCACCGACAATGCCGCTGGAACCCAACTAATCACCGCTGTCACCAAATCAGCGACAGGAGTTACACCAATAACCTTGAGCAAACCAAACCAAATGAAGACAACTCCAAGAGAAATCCTGAGTAACCCCAACCCATGAGCCGCCATAACCTCTACTACTCGTTGATCAGCACGATCCAAACGAACAACCAAACGATGAATCACAGACAATTCGTTCAATCCAAACCGTCCGTCCCCCGTGATTTCGTTAAAGTAGCAACAATCGAATTTGCAGGTTTGAAAACGCAACACCAAACATAAATATGCCATATGTCATAAAGCTGGAAATTTTATGATAAATTCGACAGTCCGAAATTACAAAACCTAAGTCAGGGATGGTGCGTGGGATTTCAGCACCAATATACAGGTACATATAACGGAAAAACCGAGAATCTAACTTCTGATCTCTTCGAGTGCCTCTAACGCTTCCCTAAATACGAACACCAAGATCACACAAGCCGCTACATAATCGACCCACCAGGACTTCCACAGGTAGTTCACCAACAATCCACCCAACAATGCTAGTGACATATAGAAACAGGTCCATGATTCGATTGCATCAATCGATAGCGGCAAGAGATTTCCAGCCGACCCGATACGCTTCTTCTCAACAGCAAGAACAGGCATACCGATCACAGCTGCAATAGCTACGCCAATACCTAGCACAGAAGATTCGGGTACAATTCCAGTCAGGTAAGAGTAGATCATCCCAAAACCTATCGTAGGAATTAAAAGGAATAATAGAATCGTTGTAATCCATTCCGTTCTATCATTCTTCTCCACAGATGCGGTTGATGTTTTCATTCGTCGAAGATACGATAGCACGGTCCATGAAGAAATCAATTCAATGACACTATCACCACCGAACGCAAGCAAAGCAAAACTAGACGCCATAAGCCCAGCCGAGAGAGCCACCGAACACTCAACCAGCATCCACACCAAACTGATGTATTCAATCGTCAAGCCACGACGAAGAAGCGCAGCCTGCTGCAAAGTTGATCCCACAACAACACCCTGAAATATGCTAGATCAAACGCGATATTTATAATTGAACAGTTATTCATATGTGAGTGAGATTCTAAATGTCCACCGTCAAGATCACTCGAGAAGGGGAGGTATGTCAGGTCAAATGCCTAAACCCTACGAAGGTCAAGAGACTGGCAAAGATGATGCCTGCAAAAGAACAAGTGGCGGAACTCTCAGACCTATTTCAACTACTAAGTGACCCTAACAGAATCAAGACATTATTCGCTCTCTCTCACGATGAAGTATGCGTCTGCGACCTCTCAGCCATACTAGGAATGAGCGATTCAGCAATATCCCATCAACTCCGTCTCCTACGCGCACTAAGACTCGTCAAATCAAGAAGAGACGGCCGAATAATCCACTACTCACTCACCAACAATCACGTAACGAAACTACTCGAAATAAGCTTAGGTCAAGAAACCAGAGACGGATGAATACCATAGATGGACAGTGGGATTTCAGCTCCAGTTTACCGGTACATATAACTGGATTCGCGGGGCTGGATTTATTCACTTAAATAATTAAGTGAAGTACGAACAACTATTCTCTATGCACGGAACCGATGCTTGTTCTCAACCGCATGCTCAGCATATTAATGGATGAAAGAGCGTAGAAGGTTGTATCGAAGTCTGAAATTCCTAGGTAGATTGATCGCCGAAATCCCCCGTTCTTATTTTGGAATTTTGTGATCAGCGTAAAGTTCTCTGAAGGATAACGAGAGACTTCGCCGAGAACTTCGAGAGCTTTTAGACCGTAGTAAATTTCGTCGAGCATAAGATATGGGTCAAATTCCTTTGGGCGTCTCGCGAATCCGCCTGAAGGGTATTCGCATCCCCTAATCCAGCTAAGGGTGCTATCAAGCTCATCAACACCATAGCCGAGCAGTCTAAGTGAAGCAAGCGCAAAGTGAACTGAAGCCATACGTGAGTAACCTCCTTCTCCAAAACTTCCATCGTCATTTTTGAGCCTCAGAATGAGTCCTGAGGATAAGTCGAATCCAGCCAAGTGCCTCACTGATTGCAGAGTCTTGAGGGAGAGGTATGCTGTTTCTAATTCTGAGGAGGCTTCGATGTTAACCTCAATGTTCCCCAACCTTCGAATTGCGCTTTGAGCCGATAGGATAACCTTCTCAACACCATTTTCAAGCGACGCTCCTAGCTCTCTAATTGATTCTATGACGTAGTAAGCCACCTTTATTGAGTCAAAACTCCCATCAACATTTTGCAATTTCTTAAGAAATTGAATTGTAAGGTTCGTGTTAGCGGGTTTGACTCCGAGTATTTTGAGAATCTTCAGCGCATAGTAGGTGTCCTGTGCTGATGATTCGGCCCACTGGGCAAATGTGTAACCTCCGTCCTTGTTCTGTCGCTCCATAACATAATCGATGATCGATTCAGTCTGAATCCAATCCTTAAAATCACAATTACTTTTTTTCACCAATGACATTTGCTCTTCATCTAGGCTACGTCTTCAATTTCCGACGAATGTTTGATTCTCGTCGAAGCTCAGAATCATCATAGAGTGCGCCCTCAAGTCTTGTCAACATGAGAAGCAATGCATCAATATGCTCATCAAGGTGACGACTATCTGACTTGTTCAGTTTTCCGTATCCTTGGATTCTTTCAGGTTTGCATTCGTTAAGAGTAACCCAAACCTCAGATAGACAGGAGTGAATGCTTCTTTCTGTAGATTGGACTTCGGTCGGTAACCTGAAAAGCTTCTTCAACAATTCCAGTTCTTTCAGCATCGCATCTATCTCAGGTCGAGCCGCTGCATCAGATCGTGGATTAATGGTACCCTCAACTGAGTAGGTTATTCCACGCATTTGTGGACGATCGAGCACATCCATCAACGCGCGAAGACTTTTCTCGACAACGTACAAGCCGCCATGCAGCGCACGTTGAAGATCCTCATCCATCACGAACCGACTCCGAGAGGCATCCTTCGCTTCCATACAGTGCTCTAGGCTGTTCTCGTGTTCTTGACGTTGAGGAGACGTTGTTTCTCAAGTTTGGTTGCTATAACTCGGAAGGTTATCGTCAGATCTCTAGATAGATCTCCGATTTGGTCGAGATATGAGAATATATCCTTCAACCAGATCCGATATTCAGAAACCCCCATTTTGACTGCTAGGGAATTGAATTGTTCACGGATTCTATCTAGAACTCGTTCTCTGTCCGATATCATTTCGCAGAGTTCTTCAGTCTTGGTTCGATCATCAGCTAGGATGGCGATGCATTGGACGCATGACAGCATTATCTGGTTTATTTCGGCTGTTGCGGTCGTGAGCAATTCAAAAATATCACCGTTGGAAAACCCGTTCAAGTATTGAAGAAGCAAAACGCATCTTTCGATAAGATCTGACATTAGGTCGAAGTGTTTCGCTACATCAAGCAAATAGTCAGGGTTGACGTTGAGAAATTCTACTTCCATTGTTTGTGTCGCAGCGTGCTCGAATAATTTGTCCACAGCTTCTTCAATGTCGGCGAGTTGACGCACTCCTTGTTCCAGAGTCTTACCGTCGCTTTCGCCTAGATGTTTCGATAATACTGATAGTAGATTGGTCATCGTAACGAGTTTTTCCGCCATCGATTGCAGAACCGCTAGTATCCTGGTAGTTTCGCTCAAAACACCTGAACCTCTTCGAGCGTTATCAGACCGTTACTTTCGACGATTCGTTTGACTTCGGATAGAATGGATTCTATTTTTGAGTACTCATCAACCGTTTCAATTACGATGGGTAGGTTGACTGAGAGACCGAGAATGTCCGCTCTTGCGACTCCCCGCAACCCGAACCCCCTCACACCCTGTACAATGGTAGCGCCGGAAATCCCATTTTCCTTGAACAGTGATAGCAGTAGTTCTGAAATTGGTTTGCCTTGATATTCATCACGACTGCGAACCCTTACGGTTAGTTTCAGCATCCGTTTCATGGGAGGCGTTTGAGTCATTTTCAACTT
>Ga0209517_10006525_pt1 | contig 14393 bp, 9 predicted proteins | sample PeaSoiMetSII2010_FD_187695 | JGI IMG/M metagenome (GOLD analysis project Ga0209517, IMG submission 187695) | Peat soil microbial communities from Weissenstadt, Germany - SII-2010 (SPAdes) (version 2) | ecosystem: Environmental > Terrestrial > Soil > Wetlands > Peat | place: Germany: Weissenstadt... | reverse complement strand
GTGTGTTGGGGAACGATCCAACCGCCCCGGGCGGCGGCGCCTGGCCCCCAACAGCATTTGGCGCGCGCCAAAACACGGTGTTGCCCCGCGCCAAACGGCTCTTTCGCGCGGTTTGGGTGGGTCACTCTTGGCGAGCAAAACCGGGTAAATTCTCGCGAGTGCCGAAGGCAATCAAAGGTCCGTCCCTGCGCGACCCGCAAGTTTGTGGAGGAAATCATGGAAGAGAACCGCGACGGCCAGGCAGAGTATATTCGCCAGGTCCTCGATGCCTACCGCAAAACGCCAGGGGACCATAGGAACCATCCGCCGTCCGTACCGTCTCCTGGCCGCCCCACTGCATCAACGCGGTGTGCCGGTGCTTTTTGTTCCCCTCCGTTGCGCGGTTCGCCAAAAAAACGGGAGGGGCGTCGGGAGCCGTTTCCGCGGCCAGCTTTCCGAGAGCGCGGCGCGCGTTGGACGTCGGCGGGCGCGTCGTGCCATCGCGCGATCACGCCGAGGAAGGCTCTGGAGTCGAAATTCCGCGTTAGGGACTCGAATGAGAAGCCCGGCCGCGCCGCCCGATGTTGCGGCCCGCAAGCTTACGGCGGGCCCGCGGGCAAATCGCGCGAGGCGAGACCGAGGCCGTGCTGCCGGGAGACGCGCGCCGGCAGTCGCAGTTGCGGTTCGTCGCCCCCAGGTGCGAGGGCTTGCCGGCGCCGCGAAACAGGTTTATCGGGAACAACATGGATCGGTTTGGTGGTTCGGAAATGAGGTCCAGACATTCGGGTTTGAGCGCTATCGTCAGATGAAACTTGGTGCGCCATCGGGCGCGAATGAGAAAGCGCGGTGCCAGGGCTTCGGGGGCATGCGTTTGAAGACTTCTTCATCCATTTCATAGCCCCAACCCGGTTTGTCGGGGATGGCCAGATAGCCGCTGTCTACCACGATGGTGTCGCCTTTGACGAGGTCTTTGCGGGGAGATTCGTCGTCCGGGTGGTATTCCAGTATGACGAAGTTCGGGGTGCAGGCGGCGAAGTGAATGTTAACCAGCGTGGCCAGCGGGCCAAGAGGGTTGTGGGGCGCCACTTCGACATAGTGCGATTCGGCAATGGCCGCGATTTTCTTCTGCTCGAGGAATCCGCCGGCCAGACAAATGTCGGGCTGAATGATGTCGGCTCCGCCGGCCGTCAGCAACTGCTGAAACTGGAACTTGGTATAGAGTTCCTCGCCGGTGGCAATCGGGATCTGGACTTTCCGGCGCAGTTCGGCCATGGAGTCCATGTTCTCGGGGCGAATGGCTTCTTCGAGAAACAGGGGGTGGACGGGCTTTAGAACTTCCGCCAACCCGTAGGCCACATAAGGGGCGAAGATCCTGGCGTGGGCGTCGAAGCACAGGTCGACATCCGGGCCGACGGCTTTGCGCATAGCTTCGGCTTTTTCCCCGAAAGCGCGAACCGTGGCGCTCAGGGGGACGGTATTGGTGAAGCCCAGAGTGGCCTTGAGCGCTGTATACCCGTATTTCGCGATGAGCCTTTGTGCTTCCTCGGGGGTGCTGGCGGCCTGATAGCAGCGAACCTTGTTGCGGCATTTTCCGCCCATGAGCATGTAGACCGGCAGGCCGGCAGCTTTGCCCGCAACGTCCCATAAAGCGTGCTCGATGCCGCTGATGGCGGCGTTGACGACCAGCCCGCCGGGGAAGCGCGTGAAGTTGTACAGGGTGGCCCAGAGGTACTCGACGTTGCGCGGATCCTTGCCCACCAGCCAGTCCTTGAAATCGCGGACGGTGGCAGCGGTGGCCTCGTCAGGCCCAGCGGAATAGGCTTCGCCCCAGCCGTGGATGCCTTGGTCGGTGGACACCTTCACATAAACGTAGTTTCGACCGGCGTTCACCACGAACGCCTGGACGTCGGTGATCCTTAGCTCCGGCTTGCCGGTGTAGCGAGGTGCCGTCTGCGGCATCGCGGCGGCCTGAAAGGGGAGGCCCACGAGGGAGCCGGCCGCCAGAAAATCTCTTCTGTTCATCGATGAACCTCCATGGAAAGTACGGCCACCGGACGGGGCAACGCGGAATCAGGCGTCCACGTGGTGGCGGAAGAACTCCACCAGCGCAGTCTTGTTGCGCGTAGAAAGGGCCCGCTTGAGTTGCTCCATTTCCGTCTTAGGGAGAGGCTGGAAAGCCTTCGCGAGACGGACGTTCTGCTCCAGGTGCTCGACCGTGGGGTGGCCGATGACGGCGGTAGTGACGGGCAGAGAGAGTGCATAGTAGATCAGGTTGCGGGGGGTGGCCTCGGGCTGGCCGGCGAGCCCATCGCGGGCGAACACCTTCATGGCGATCACGCCCATGTTCTTGCGCTGGGCCACGGGCAGCGCAAGGGACTCGAAGCTGCGCTCGCCAGCGGTCACGGGCCTGGTGGTACCGATCATGTCGGCCATAGCGGCGTTGAGAGCCATCTGGCAGCAGTCGAATTCGTGGCGTTCGAGAGCCAGTTTCATGGCGGCGGGACTGTCATGGCTGGTGATGCCGATGAAACGCGTGAGCTTCTGTTCACGCGCCTTGAGAAGGGCTTCGAGGACGCCGCCTTTGGCCTCAATGCGGGCCAGGTCGTCTTCGCTTTCGAGCGAGTGGATGTGAACCAGATCCACCTGATCCACTTGCAGATTCTTCAGGCTTTGTTCGACGGTGCCCTGAACCGCGGCGCCGTCGCGAGTGCTGATCTTGGTGGCGACGAAGAGGCCCTGCTTTCCCCCTCGCGCCTGGAAGGCTTTGCCATACAACTGCTCGCTGCGGCCGCGGGCGTAGCTGTCGGCGGTGTCGAAGTAAGTAATGCCCGCCTCCGCGGCTTGGACAATGAAGCGCACGGCGTCTTCGTCGCTGCGGGTCTGGTAGAAGCGCTGGCCGCCGCCGCAGGCCAGGATGGAGACGCGCTCGCCGGTCTTCCCCAACTGGCGCATTGGCAGCCGGGGCTCGGCGCCGGAGAGTGATCCAGTAATGCCGGCCAAGGCGGCCGTGCTTTGCAGGAACTCACGTCGTGAAGTGCTCATATCCGCTCCTTGCTGGAGTGAGCATATCACCCTTGTGCCTCGAAGGGGGGCGAGGCAATGGAGCTTTCTTCCGCCTGCCGGACAGTCTGCTGGCGCCTTTCCAGTTAGCGGCATTCGCACCTGCTGGCACACGTGCTGGTTCATGAGAGCATTCACATACGGCAACCGTCGGCCGGTCTCAACTTCCGGATGCGCCGTGATCCATTCGCTATCCCTTTTCTGATCGGCTCGGACATGGCGGAGAAAGGCGCTGACCACAGCCGCCGGCAATGACGCTATGATGGTTAAGTGATGTCGGCCTTCACCATCTTCGTCTCGACCGGCCTGTTGTTCTATTGGACCTCACGGATCAAGACGCTGCTGCACGGTTCCGACGAAGAAATCAGAGAGCTACTCGAAAGCGATCTGTCGACGGTCGCCGGTTTCTTTGGGAGTTGCGCGCATTACTGCGGCCGCTCCAGTTGACCAGGTAGACGGCAGCAACGGCTTTTGTTTGTTCGCTCTGGCCGCGATCAGGTGGGACCTCACCGGAGCCGCAGGAGACTGCATATCGGGTGTTTTCCTCCCCTGAGTTCTGCTGCTACCCGCATTTGCGGGCAGTAATGAGTTTACAAACGATCACAGCGGCAGGTTCCCACCACGTCCTCGCCAAGCAGTGTGCGTCTAAACAAAACTCGCTTTAAAAACAGATACTTACAGGCGAAATGAGAAGTTAATCCAAAGTTAGTATTGCCAAGTAGGCCGGCTTGGGGTACTGTCGCTTATAACGGTTCTATTAGTACTATCTAGGCGGCCCCATTTAAGGGGTTTCCCGGAGGCGATTTCTGGGGGGCTCGAGACGAATGTCTGTGTGTGAAAAGTGGTCTCTGGCGGCCGGACTTGCTACGCTCCCAAGTCCGGCCGGCCTGCCCCCTGTTCTTCCAAGTAACTGCTCAGCGCGTCATTGGGGAAGCCGATCAGCTTCAGCAGATCCAGGAACCTTGATCGGCGCCGCGTTCGCGCTAGTTCTGCCTGGCGTTCGCTGCTTGCAGGCGGGAAAAAGCGGCCTCCAAAAGCGGAAAACTGATCGCGATCGTGGTTCCCTTCCCGACCTGGCTGTCCACCGAGATGGAGGCGCCGTGATCCTTGAGAATCTGATAGGCAACGTATAGCCCCAGGCCAGTACCTTGACCGGGTGGCTTGGTCGTGAAGAAGGGCTCGAAAACTTTATCGATATTCTCCGGCGAGATGCCTTCGCCTGCATCGGAGACGAACACTTCTATTTCTTTCTGCTGCCCACCGCTCATGGTACTCACAATATAAACCTGCCCGCCGGGCGAGGAAGCGTCGATGGCGTTGCTCAACAGATTCACGAACACCTCTTCCAGGCGGTTTGCACTCCCGTATACCTTCGGCAAATGGCGCAGCAGGTTGAGATTGAGCGTCAGGTGGCGGGCTTCCAGCCGGTGCTCGATCAGCGGAATGCTCTGTTGAATCACCTCATTGATGTCCAGAGCCGTGAACCCGGTGGACCCGGGCCGGGAATAAGCTAGCAATTTTTGCACGACGCCGGCTATGCGTTGCGCGTGTGCACCCAGAGTCCCCAGATCGCGCTTCACCGCATCCGAAAGAGAATTCTCCTGGGCTTCCAGCAGCATGCGCTCTATTCTGGTCAGGATGACAGCGACGGGGTTATTAATCTGATGGGCGATACCAGCGGTCAGACGTCCAATTAACGCCATCTTCTGGGCGTGCTCCAGAATCTGGGTGGTATTTTGTAGCTGCGACAGCAATTCCTCGGTTCTTCTTCGGGCCTGCTTTTCCTCATCGGACAGCTCGCCGATGGACCAGCCGATTACATAAAGAAACCCGATGCGGATGGCCGAATCCGCCCAAACTTCCGCCTGAAATGTGCCGGGGTCACTGAGAACCTGAAGGGCCGCGGCGCCGGTCGCAATCAAAATTCCTGCTTTCCGGCCAAAATAGAACGCGTGCAGGCCTACCAGGAGGTAAAAGCCGAGATCGAAGACGCTATGGATTCCGCCGGTCCCATGGACCATCCCGGAAAGGAAGAACAGATCCGCCACGAGCGCGGCAACATACAGGCGGCGGATGGGCCAGGTAGTGAGCCATAGCAGGCTGTAAATGAGGGCGGTATAAAGCAGGAAAGCAAAGAACAGTCCGGCAAGCTGGAGAAGATGCTCGGCGTGAGGAGTGAGCAGCAGCCAGAAAGCGCCTCCCCCGATGGCGGCCAGGCGCAGCCCGGCAAAAAAACGATCCGCCGCGGAGAGGCGGGAGAGGCGATCCCTGGCTTCCGCCACAGGCTTTGCGCCAGGTTCACTCAAGCAGGCGCTATTATATCTAAAATACCATGACCGGCGAAGATAGATCCGAGGAATCCGACGGAAGGAAAGGCGATTGCATCCTGCTCATCGACGATGAGGCGGATTTCGTGCATGACTGCACGGCTATTCTACGCCGATTGGGGTACGACTGCGTCAGCGCGAGTTCCGGGAAGCTCGGGTTGGAGACGTACCGGCAATGCCGTCCGGGAATCGTGCTGACCGACCTGAGCATGCCGGAGATGGACGGGCTCGAGTTGCTGCGCGCCATCAAGAGCCTCGATCCCGAAGCGATGGTAGTTCTGATCACTGCCTACGCTTCCATCGATACGGCGATCGCCGCCACGCGCGCCGGGGCATTCGATTACCTGCGCAAGCCCTTTACCACGGCGGAGCTGAGCAAGCTGCTGCGACGCTGCAGCGAGCACCGGGCGCGCCGCGTGGAATTGGGAGCAGCGAGCGCCGCACTCCGGCGCCAGTTGGACTTCAGTTCGATCGTGGGCGCCAGCGAGCCGGCCCGGGAGCTGATCCGAAATGCCACGTGCGCCGCCGAAGGCGGCGCCAATGTGATTCTGACGGGCGAGACCGGCACTGGCAAGGAGTTGCTGGCACGGGCCATTCATGCCAACAGTTTGCGGTCGGGAGGCCCTTACATCCCGGTGGATTGCGCCGCGCTTCCGGAGCCGCTGCTGGAAAGCGAGCTGTTTGGACATGAGCGCGGCGCGTTCACCGGCGCCGTCGCGTTGCAGCGCGGGCTGATCGAGTTGGCTCACGGCGGCACGCTGTTTCTGGACGAGTTGGAAGAGCTGAGCCTGGCCATTCAAGCCAAACTGCTGCGCGTGTTGGAAGAGCGGCAGGTCCGGCGGCTCGGAGGGCAGTCGTTCGTCAACCTGGATATCCGCATCCTTGCCGCCACCCATCAGGATCTGAGCGGCCTGGTAGCCGCCAAGACATTCCGCGGCGATCTGTTCTATCGCTTGAACGTATTGAGTATCCGCGTGCCGGCCCTGCGTGAGCGCGCTGGCGATATCGCGCTGCTGGCGGACCATTTTCTTCAGACGTTCGCCCAACGAGCCGGAAGGCCGGTACTGGGTGTTTCGCAGGCGGCGCTCCTGGTCCTGCAGCAATACCCCTGGCCGGGCAACGTCCGCGAGCTGCGCAATGTGATCGAGCGGGCGGTTTCGGTCACCACAGAACCGTACATCTCTCCCCTCGACCTTCCCGACGAGATCCTCAGCAGAGCCCAGCAACTGAGCGTCGGGTTTCGGGAGGAGAAGCGCAAGAGCGTGGAGAATTTTGAGCGGCAGAGCATCACCGAACTCCTGGCGCGGACGCAAGGCAACGTGACAGAGGCTGCCAGGCTCTGCGGCATGGACCGGGCGGCCCTTCATCGTCTGATGCGGAAATACGGTATCGATTCCCGCCTTTATCGAGCCCCCGGCGGTCCGTAAACCGGGTGACGGTTGGCAGGCGCCGCACCCCCTGTGACAATTCGGCAACGGGCCGATTTCCGCGATATTTTACGAGGCATTCCTGGTTCCGTGAAGCCGGCAGTGGCGTCCGACGGGGGAGAGTGTGACCGAATGGTTTCGCCCGGTTTGCCGCCGGACATCGGCACGACTTCTTAATCTTCCAGATAAATGGTTTCTAATCTCTGATTTGCGCGGCCTTCGAGGACGCCCATGGTTCTCCGCCCAGTGCTGGAACCCGACGTGCTTTGTGGCGGATGAAATGTTCAGCCGTCCAACGCCGCCGCGGTTCCGACCGGGACTGCGGCTGTTCCTGCTGTTCGCGGTAGGTCTGCCGGGGTCGAGGCTATTCGGAGGCGATCCTCAGGCGACGGCGCCCGCGGTGACGGCAGTGCCACCGGAAACCTGCCGGCGCTGCCATCCGGACTACTACGATACCTGGTCGCGCACCATCCACGCCCGAAAGAGGCTGTTTGTGACCACACAAGGGTGCGAAGGCTGCCACGGCCCGGGCTTGCAGCACGCGCAGTCGGGAAACCGCGGCTTGATCCGCCGGTTCACCGGCATGCCGCCTGAAGTCGTGGAAAGCGCCTGCTTGCGCTGTCATGAGAACAGTCAGCGCCTGTTATGGAAAGGGAGCAGCCACAGAGCCAGCCGCCTGACCTGCATGACGTGCCACGAGGTTCACCCCAAAGCCCAGCCAACCGCGGCGGCTGCCCGGTTGACCGGACCATTGGGGAGCGATCGGCTGCTCGCCCAAAACAATGGGCACACCGATTCTCAACTGAGGAATATGGCCTCCTACCTGGGCGTATACGATTCCACGGCCGAGGCATCGCCTTTCCAGGGGGCCGGCGTTTCGCCTTACCAGGCGCCTATGGTGTCCGTGTCGATGCATTACAGTTTCATAAGTCGTTGAGCGCTTTTCCGCGATGGGGTCGAGAGCAGGATGAAGATGATGATGCTCAACAAAGGAAATCGGGTGAGTGGGCGAAGGATCTTTCCCGGGCTGGCGCTGCTGGCGGCCATCACGATCTCGTGCCGGCCGGGCATCGCGCAGCAGATTGTAGTGGAAATCAAGGAGCCTGAGGGCGTTCAGGAGGCCGGCGAATGCGTCAAGTGCCATCAGAAATTCACCCCCAACCTGGTGGCGGCATTTCAGGCCAGCAGTATGGGCAGCCCCGGCATCCAGAATCCGGGCGTCTATGAGGAGGTCAAGAAGCAGCGCGCTCCCAAAGAGAAGACGGAAAAGCGCAAGGCTTTCCTGGTTGTGAACGGCCAGATCACCTGCGTGCTGTGCCATGGCGACAACCACACCACGATCACGCAAACTCGTGGCCGGGTAGCCGACGCGGTTTGCGGCGGATGCCACGACAGCGTGGATCAGGAGTATACGAAGAGTGGAGGTCACAGCTTCGATCCTCCCGAGGAGAACTGGAAGCGCAGTCTGGCTGCAGTTGAATTTCTTGGGATCCCTTCGCCGGTCCTGCAGTTGAGCCGCGACGTGGTCTACGCGCAGCAGGGCGCCACGGCGCCGCCTTATTTCGATTCGGACCCCGAGTTTGAAGGCACCGGCCGCATTCTCCGCAACGGCTGCATCTCCTGCCACACCCGCCATCGCTTCGATGTCGCGGAAGCGCGCAAGCCGGAGAGCTGCCAGACCTGCCACAGCGGCACGGGAATCCCGGTCTTCGATGCATACCTGCAGTCCAAACACGGTTCCATCTACCGAGCGCAGGGAAGCCGCTGGAATTGGAAGCTGCGCATGCCGGAGGCCTTGACCAAGGGCGAGTTGGGGTCGCCCACTTGCGCCACCTGCCACATGCTCCAGGCCGAACGATACGGCGACGTGAAAACCACCCACAAAATGACCGCGAAAAGCATCTGGAATCGAGCCCTGCAGCCGTTTTTCGCGGAGGGCCAGCAGGCCACCGAAGCAGGCTATAAGGCGTTCTTTGCACAGACCCGAAACCAGTCAGATCCGCAGCGGAAGGCCATGGTGCTGGTTTGCCGGAACTGCCATTCGGAGAAGTTCGCCGGAGACTACCTGAACGCCGCCGACGAGGTCAAGCTCGCTTCCGACCTTCTGGTGCTGCGCGCCCGCTCGGTGCTGGACGGGTTGGCGCGCGATGGTTTGTTGACCTTGTCGTCGTCCGCGCTGGCCCAACGTTATCAAACCGTCACGCCCCCGGCCACCGGTAACGCCGCCACTCCCCAACCGCCGCCGCCGTTGAGCGACATCGAGAGCGCGTACCTGAACATGGCCCGGCAGGAGAACGTTCGGACGGTGCTGAGCGCATATCACGAGTCGCCCGCCGGCGTGTATTCGGAAGGTTATGCCCGATTGCAGACGAGTCTTGCCCGTATTCAGGAAATGGAGAAGCAAATGCGCGCAGGCGCATCGAGAAGGTGAGCGCCACGAGGAATGATGCGGCCGTTGACGGAATGCGGACGAGTACATGATTGCTTTTGACTGTCGTTTTACGGTTTCGAATTGTTAGTTCCTGACCGGATCAGCCGGGCGAATGGCAACTGCACGAATGCTGGACTAAAAGGACTCAACGAGGCTAAAGCGCCACTGCCTGGCCAGTTGAGAATCAAGGGAGGGCGTTATGAGCCGGAAGTTATTTTACGTCTTGTTCACCTTAATCTTCCTCGGTGCTGGCTTAGTCGTCGCTGGAGACGAGATCAAGCCCAAGTATCGAGCCGGTGAGAAAAGGTTCTATCTTAGCGCCGCTTTGGAGTCGGTTCTGACTCCGGGTCTGCATCTCACGATCCAGAAGGTGGCGATCAACGGGACCAGCGTTGCCGTGACCTTTCAGATCACCGACGATGCGGGCCAGGGGCTGGATCAGCAGGGCATCCAAACTGCCGGACCGGTCAGCACCAGCTTCGTGCTGTCCCGCATCCGCCCCGGAGATACACAGTACACAAATTACTTTACCAGCCACGTAACCAGTTCAGCGGTCCCTGGCTGCAAGACTTGTGCGGCGGGAAATAGCTGGGACCAGCCCACCACGGATTCCGGCGGAACCTACACCAGCCTCGGCAATGGCGTCTACACTTACACCTTCGGCAATAAGTTGCCTGCCAACTTTGATGCGAACAGCACCACTACGCTGGGGATGTTTGCCCAAAGGGATTTGAGCGCGTTCGGCTTTCCCTTGAACTCCCTAGGGACCGTGGCCAATGCGACGTACGACTTTGTCCCCTCGGGCGCCCCGGTTACGCAGGTGCGGGACGTCGTGGCGACAGCGGCCTGCAACCAGTGCCACGATCCACTGGCACTACATGGGGGGCTGCGCCAGGATGTCCACTTGTGCGTCCTTTGCCATAATCCGGGCAACCAGGACCCATACACTGGGAACTCGCTAGACTATAAGGTTTACATCCACAAAATCCACATGGGCGGGAACCTGCCCAGCGTGACTGGCAAACCCCTGAACATTCTCGGGACGAGCGGAACCAACTCCGCAACGACCGCCACGGGAGCGACACAGGCTCCCCTTCCGGCTGGGTATGTGGTCCCAGGAACACCTTACCAGATTATTGGGTCGCCGCCGTCGGTTAACGACTTTTCCACGGTGATTTGGCCCCAGGATGTCCGCAACTGCACTACTTGCCATCAGCAGGCCACGCAGGCGGATAACTGGAAGACGAATCCCTCACGGGCGGCTTGCGGTTCCTGTCACGATAACGTAAATTTCGCGACGGGGCAGAACCATCCCGGAGGGGTTCAGCCGGATGACACTCAATGTAGCGTTTGCCATCAGGCCGACACCGGTTTGGAGTTCGACCTCTCGGTAACCGGCGTGCACACGATGCCGTGGAAATCCAAGCAGCTTACCGGGCTCAATATGGCGATCACTGGGGTAACCAACACCAGGCCGGGCAGCCATCCTACGGTAAGCTTTACGGTCACCGACAACGCGGGGAATCCCGTGGCCCCGTCCAAGCTGAACAGCCTAAACCTGGCCATCTCCGGGCCGACCTCCGATTATGGCTACCTCCTCCCGGCGACCGGCTTTCAGGGAACTTTTGGCGATGCCGCGGGGAACAACCCCTGGTTTGAGTCCGCGCTGACGGCCACAGGCGGACCCAGCGTGTACAGTTACACGATGACGGGGACCATCCCGTCCAACGCCACCGGGACTTGGGCGGTGGGAGGAGAGTGCTACCAGAATGTGACGATCACGGGCTCCCTTGTGGGGCAGAGCTTTGCTACGCGGCAGAGCGCATTTAATCCTGTCTACTACTTCAGCGTTGACGGGAGCGCGGTGGCGCCGCGGCGGACAGTAGTGGACGTCAACAACTGCAATCAGTGCCATGAAACCTTGGCGCACCATGGTGGAAATGAGCGCAGGAATACCCAATACTGCATCCTGTGCCATAACCCCAACCATGTCGATAACAATACCCCCGCGACATCGGTCAATTTCCGGACCATGATCATGGGACTCCACATGGGCTCGTCGCTGGACAACACCACTACGGTCAACACCACCAACTTCAACGGGCTTCGATTCCCCGGCGACCAGCGCGACTGCGCCAAGTGCCATGTGGGAACGACCTACACGGTGCCCGTGCCGGACGGGTTGATCCCAACGGTCGATCCCAGCTTCTTTTATTCACCGCTTGGGCCGACGGCTTCCGCATGCCTGGGTTGTCATAATGGATCGGACGCAGCCGCCCACGCGTATCAGATGACGGCGCCGTTTGCCGAATCCTGCCAGGTCTGTCACGAGGAGGGTGCGGATTTCGCCGTCACCAACGTCCATGCCCGCTGATCTTGATTGGATGACCGCGCTGCGGGAATGAGCGTATCGAACGGGGCGTATGGCGGCTCTGTGGGGAGGCTTGCGGTGAAGGGGATGAGGATGGAGAATGACATTGCGGTCGACGGACGCCCGCCTCATCTCCCGTTGCCGGCGGCCCTGTTGCTGGCGGCGGTTTGCCTTTCGATCTGCGGCAACCGGGCCGCCGCCCAGGGAACCGCTGGGCTGTTGCGCGAGAAACAGCCGCAGCTCTGTTATTCCTGCCACCGGGATATCGAGGCGGAGTTTAAGCTTCCAGTCAGGCATCGGGTCAATGAGGGCTTGGTCAAGTGCACCGATTGCCACAATACTCACGGCGCGTTGACGGCTCGGGACTTGAAGAGTGTCGGAACCGAAGTATGCACCACTTGCCACGTGGAAAAGAAAGGGCCATTTGCGTATGAGCACGCTGCCGTGCTGGTGGAAGGATGCACCGTCTGCCACACGCCGCACGGCACGATCAACCTCCACCTGCTGAAACGACGCCAGGAGCGCCAACTCTGCCTGGAGTGCCACGCCGCTCCGCAGGCCGTTAACGTGCCGCATCCGCGCCTCGGCTTCCAGGCCGCCGGGGAGTGCACGCGCTGCCACGTCGAGATCCATGGATCGAATTACCAGCCGCAGTTTTTGCGTTAGGGAGAAGGAATGATGCTGAACAGGCGGCCTGCGAGGCCGAGAATACTCCGGGTGGCAGTGCTTTCCGCTATGGCAGCGGCGGCTCCATTCCTGGCGGCCCAGGACACCGCGACTCCCACCAGAGCCGGAGACTACACCGTTTCGGGAATGGGTTCCTTCGGCTACCGTTTTTTGGATTTGAACGGAAACCAGGGCAAGTACGACCAGTTGCTTAACCTGCAACAAGGATTCCGGCTCTTTGACCTCGAGCTGAATGCCCAGCCGGTCGAGCTGAACCACGGGTGGTTTGATTATTTTTCCTTGAACGCCCAGGGATTGGGCGGCGACCCGTTCCCGGTCGTCAACCTCGATATCCGCAAAAATGGTTTGTATAAGCTGCGGGTTAACTATCGCGCTACACAGTATGTTTATGAACTGCCGCAGACCGCGTACACTCCCAATCGCGGATGGAACGACCGCCGCCGGTTTGTGGATGTGGACTTTCGATATACGCCTACACGGAACCTGGGTTTCCAATTCTTCTATAATCGTACCGGCAGAGCGGGCACCGACTTGGCCACCAGTCCTTTTTTCTATCTCCCCTTGGCGCCGGACGTTTGGGAAGCTTTTGGCCGCGCCTCTCCCGTTACGTGGGTCGTTCCACTGCACGAGAAAGCGAACCTGTTCGGAGCGGGGATTGACTATCGGCTGGGGAAGACCAACTTCCATGCGGAGCAGAGTTACCGCACCTATAACAATCCGGCCAATCTGCAGGGATTCGCCAACCAGCCGGTGACACTGCTCGGTCCCTCGTCGCCGGCCCAGAACTTCGTTCTCCAAAACTGGAACACGTTTTCCAGCTTTAACATTCCCGCCACCTTGCTCCGCGTGGACAATAAAGTAAATCAACGCTTGCTGCTGCGCGCCAGTTACATCTACACCCACGCCAGCGGACCTACCAGCTTGGAGGGCTCGGTGCTGGTTCCGGGGATTCTTCCGGGGCTTCCGGGAGTCGTGAACCCCTCCGCAACTCTAAACTACCTTGGAAGCGGCACGACAAAATTGACCACACAGACGGCCGACGCCGGTTTCACGCTAAAGCTGTTCGGCCCGCTGGACCTGGTGTCCGACTACCGCTATCGCAGGTATACGGAGGGGGATACCGAAGCCCTTCAAGCGACCAGCACTAATCTCCCTGCGCCGGTCTCCCTCAGCCGGGACAACACGCAATGGGATTTCGGCATTCACACGCTGGACACCTTGTTGCTCTTCACGCCCATCGGGGGGCTTACCATTCGCGCCGGGGTACGGTTCGTGAAAGAAGATATCGTCGCAACGACGAACGGCGAGACAGACATTGGCACCCAGCGCACCAAATTCTATTCGCCGGTCGTAAACATGGCCTGGACTCCCGGCAAGAAATTTTCCGTGCGTGGATCTTTCGAGAGCCGGGTTATCGTCGACCCGTACGTTCGCATCTCCCCCGAACAAACCGTCGGTTCAACGATCCGAACGCGCTTCAGCCCCAGCGACAAGTGGGGGATCGACAACACCTGGTCGTTTCACAACATGAAGACGGAGGATATTGGATTCATTGCGCACTCCCGGGCGAACTCTACCTCGCTGTGGTATCAGCCGCTCGGTCGGCTAGGCGTTCAGGGAGGATTCACGTATGGTAACATGTCCTCCCGGAATACGATTGGCTTTCTGCAGGGGGTCCCGCCGCTTACCGGCTTGCTTTCAACCGATCAAACGATTGACCGCATTTATTCCCTGGGAATCAAGACCAATCTGACAGGTCGCCTGACGTTCTCCTTCACCGGCCAGTTTATCCGATCCACGGGTCTGGGTACTCTTACGGGCGAGAACAGCACTTACGGACCACTGACTTGGCCGGCGTGGACCGCTGAAATCGGCTACACTACGAAGCACATCGGCCGGGTGGTCCTCGCCTGGCAACGCTCGTACTACTACGAAGACCTGTTTCGCGCCACCGACTACAGCGCCAACGCGTTCACCCTGCGGTTTGAGCGAGCCTTGTGGGGGAAGTGATTTCCGGCGTTCTGGCGGACACCCCCCGGCCAGCCGCAATGCTGTTCACCTAACGGACATCTCGGTGAGTTGCGGTGGGGCAGGCTTCAGTCCGCCTGCCG
>Ga0209517_10006524_pt1 | contig 14393 bp, 14 predicted proteins | sample PeaSoiMetSII2010_FD_187695 | JGI IMG/M metagenome (GOLD analysis project Ga0209517, IMG submission 187695) | Peat soil microbial communities from Weissenstadt, Germany - SII-2010 (SPAdes) (version 2) | ecosystem: Environmental > Terrestrial > Soil > Wetlands > Peat | place: Germany... | reverse complement strand
TCGTCCGGCAGACATGGCGGCGGGCGGCAAGGGCGCGCCCCTGGTTCCCTTCCTCGACTTTCTGCTTTATCGTGATCCGCGCATTGGGCGGATTGTTCAGAACATCGGTGGCATCGCCAATCTGACTGCGATCCCCGCCGGAGCTTCGAGCGCGCAAGTGATCGCATTCGACACCGGACCGGGAAACATGGTGATTGATGCTGTGATGGAGCGTTTCTTCCGCAAACCGTACGATCGCGATGGGCGGGTGGCAGCCTCGGGGAAGGTAAAGAATGATCTAGTAGATGACATATTGCGCGAGCCCTTCTTTCGACGGAAGCCGCCGAAGACGGCTGGGCGCGAAGAATTTGGGCGCGAGTTTGTAGCGAAGGTTGTCCGCTGCTGCGGACACGCCGCTCCCCGCGACCTGGTGGCCACTGCCACTGTGCTGACGGCCAAATCGATTGCAGACGCTCTACGCAGTTTTATTTTGCGAAGGCGTAACCCCTACCGGGAATTCATTGTCTCCGGCGGAGGAGCGAAAAATCCAACCTTGATGACGATGCTGGCTAATGAGCTCCAGCCTCTCGGGCTGAAGCTCCGCTCGTCCGACGAGTTTGGACTCCCCTCGGAAGCCAAAGAAGCGGCAGCGTTCGCTCTGTTGGCGTATGAGACATGGAATCGGCGGCCATCGAATGTGGCTGCGGCCACCGGCGCAAAGAGGCCGGCTATCCTCGGGAAGATTTCCTATGTGTAGTCACTTCCGCCGCGCCGCGGCGAACGCACAGGCGCGGACACCTGTACCTACGTGGTTTCTGTTGATTCTCTCCGCCTGCTTTGCGCTGACCTCCTGCTCTTCGAAGCCTGACCCGAATACGCTGGTCATGATCATCGAAAGCAGTCCCACCAATCTTGATCCGCGAGTTGGGCTGGATGCTCAATCAGAGCGCATCGACACGCTGCTGTTCGACGATCTACTCACTCGCGATGAGCACCTGAACGTGCAGCCGCAGTTGGCGGAGCGATGGGAGATTCCCGATCCCAAGACTTACATTTTTCATCTTCACCATGGGGTGAAGTTTCATGATGGTCGGCCGCTCACCTCGCGCGATGTGAAGTGGACCTTCGATTCCCTGCTCGAAGGCAAGATTCGCAGCACCAAGGCAGCCGCTTACCAACTGGTGGATCGCATCGAGGCCCGCGACGACTTCACGGTGGTGTTTCACCTCAAGCAACCCTTCGTTACGTTGTTGTGGAACCTGTCTGACGGGGCCATTGGCATTGTGCCCTATGGAACGGGCGACGAAATCAGCGGCCATCCCATAGGGTCGGGTCCGTTTCGCTTTGTCAGTGCCGAGCAGGACAAAGAAGTCGTCATCGCACGCAATGATGACTATTGGGGCGAGAAACCAAAGTTGCAGCGGGTGCGTTTTGTGGTCGTCCCTGACACCACTACGCGGGCGCTGGAACTGCGCAAAGGGAGCGCGGACATCGCCCTCAACGCCCTCACCGGAGACCTGGTGCTGGCGCTCCAGAAAGAGCCCAACCTGCAAGTGCTTCACGCACCGGGCACGGTGTTGTCGTATCTCGCATTCAATACTCGCGACCCCATTCTCAAAGATGCACGGGTGCGGCAAGCGCTGGCCTACGCCATCGACCGCTGCCCCATGATTCATTACCTGTTGCGGGATTTCGCGCGGCCGGCAGACAGTTTGCTTCCCCCGGAGAGCTGGGCTTACGACGCTAACGTGGCTCGCTACGACCATAGTCCGGAGCGGGCACGGCGGTGGCTCGACTCAGCCGGATATCCGGCGGTCAACGGCGTGCGCTTTCATCTCACCATGAAGACTGGGACCGAGGAAAGCACGCGATTGCTGGCCGCGGTCTTGCAGCAGCAACTACGGGAAGTCGGCATTGTGCTCGACATCCGGACGTTTGAGTTTGCCACCTTCTTTGCCGACGTCACTCGTGGAGCCTACCAGATGCATTCTCTGCGCTGGGTGGGTGGTAATGAAGATCCGGATATCTTCGAGTATGTGTTTCATTCCAGCAAGTTCACCCCCAAAGGCGCCAACCGGACCTACTACTCCAATCCGCGGGTGGATGCGTTGATCGATCAGGCGCGTAGCATGCTCGCTCAGGAAACCCGCAAGCAGCTGTACGCGGAGATACAGGAGATTCTGGCCGAGGACCTGCCGTATATCGAGCTGTGGTATCAGGACAACGTGATGGTATGTTCCAAACGAGTGCGCAACGCGACGTTGAATCCACCCGGGAATTACGACTTCTTGAAGACGGTGGAATTGGAGAAATAAGTTTTGCTTAGGGGCGGAGTTCGACAATAGTTCCCGTTTCTCAGTCGCCTGATCGTGCGTGGTACCATCGATTTCATGCGCATTCTGTTTATCGGCGACATTTTTGGCAAGCCCGGACGCACCATTGTTAAAGAACGCCTGCCGGGTCTGGTCAAAGATCATGCCATCGATCTGGTGATTGCCAATGGAGAGAATGCCGCCGCTGGGTTCGGAATTACGCCCTCTCTGGCGGAAGATCTGTTCGAGCTGGGGATCGACGTCATCACCACCGGCAATCACGTCTGGGACAAACGCGAGATCGTAGACTACTTTGGGTCAGCGGATGGGAACCCGCATAGTCCATCCCGGCGCCTGCTGCGGCCGGCAAACTACACGCCGGGCATGCCCGGAACTGGCATGTACCAGGGCCGTAAGGCCGACAATCCCTACGCTGTGCTCAATCTTCAGGGCCGCGTATTCATGGCGTCCAACGATGATCCCTTTCGTGTTGCCGACCAATTGTTGAAAGAAATTACCGCGAAAGTGATTCTGGTCGACATTCACGCCGAGGCGACTTCAGAGAAGATGTCGATGGGATGGTACCTCGATGGCAGAGTCACCGTGGTGGTGGGAACCCACACTCATGTTCCTACCGCGGACGAGCGCGTATTGCCCAAAGGAACCGCCTACATCACGGACGTGGGCATGACCGGCCCGTATGACAGCGTGATCGGCGTGAAAAAAGAGTTGATCGTGGAAAAGTTCCTTAAAAACATGCCCACCCGATTCGAAGCCGCAACCGGCGATGTCCGCCTGTGCGCCGTGGTGGTGGATTGTGACGAGACCAGCGGACGGGCGAGAAGCATTCAGCGTGTAATGGTCAGTTGAAGCGCCGCCTTAACCTTTCAGGACTCTTTCGAGTTGCCGTCGATTTTCCACTGGCAGATGGCGTAGAGCAGAGCGCGCAAGCGCGAGGTACACAGCTCTCGCTTCCGGAATTTTCTTCAGTGCCCGAAGATGCTTGCGCACAATTTCTGCATCGCCCCGCACCAGGGGGCCGCTAAATGCGCCAGCCGGGCCGAGGGCGGCGTAATTCACGAACGTCTGGCAGACAATGGGCAGCATCATTCGCCGAGCTTCGGCAGTGTTCAGTCCCGCCAAACGTGCCACCTGTTCGGCAGTAACCAAGGTTCCCACCAGCAGGGGCGACACGAACGATCCCCAGGCGTGATAGGCAGCCTTGTTCTGTTTGCGGATGAGGAACGTACGCGCTCCGAAATCACGCACGATGCGCTGCGCCAGGCGCACCGCCGCCGGGTCGCCCTCCACAGCAAACGTGATGCCCTTCATAGTGGGAACGGCTCCCCTCACAAACGTCATCATGGGATGGACGGAAGCAACCCTTGCGCCCCGCTTGCGGAGAGCACTCAGGGCGTCGCTGTCAAGAGCGCCGCTGGAATGGAAGACTGTTTTCCCCTTCCCGATCTTCAACTCGCCAAGGTCTGCGGCGACAACCGCAATTTCCCGGTCGGGGACGCAGAGCCAGATCAGGCCGGCGTCCAAACTTACCTCCTGGTAATAGGATGAGCGTGCCTTCAAGGTCTGTGTGAGGGCACGGGCCTGGCGCGCGGCTGTAGGGGTGCGCGAAACGATTTCCGAGATGCGGTATCCGGCTCTGGTCAACTGCAATGCCAGTGCGGTGCCTAGCCTTCCCGGCCCGACAATCGCGATGCTGGGCTTCGCGGGCATTGACGGCAGCATAGCAGGCCGCTTGGTGGGCCGCAAAAGCAGATGTGAGCAGGCCCAAAGAAACATTGAGTGCTGCTCCAAATTCGGGAACCAAGGCGCCCGCGCCGGAAACAGGGATTGGGCTTTATATTGTTGGAATGGCAAAGAACACGAAGGCGCGTGTGCTGTCCTCACGAGTGGCTTACCGCGGACCCGCTTTTTGGGTCACTACCGACCGAGTGCTCGAACCCAGCGGAGTGCGGGTTCGACGTGACATCGTGCACCACACCGGCTCGGTCGTGGTGCTGGCGGTCGACGATACCGGCCGCGAGCCACAGATTCTGCTGCTTCGGCAATATCGCCATGCCGCCCAGCAATACTTGTGGGAGCTCTGTGCAGGCCGCATCGATGCCGGCGAAAAACCATTGCCCGCTGCCAAACGCGAGCTGCGGGAAGAAACTGGCTTTACCGCCGCGCATTGGAAGCGAATTTTTCAGTTTTACGCCAGCCCCGGTTTCGTGGCAGAGACCATGGCGGTGTACCTGGCTCGCGGCCTGCGCGCAGGAGAGGCACAGCCCGAGGAAGACGAGGCCATCGAAGCCAGATTCTTCCCGCTTCGGGTTGCGCTCAAGATGGTCATGCGAAACACCATCCGCGATGCCAAAACTATTTCTGCCATACTGTGGCTTAGCCAGAAACCAGATCACCGGAAACCGCCCAAAAAGTAGGTCCCTTCCGGACATGTCTTCTCTTGACAGCGTCAGCCTCTAGCCGGAAAATGACAACAAATCGGAAACCGTGACCTCACACCGTTAGGGGTCACGCCAGGGGGCGTACGTGGAACGTTTGAAAGGTACCGTCAAGTGGTTCAACAATGCCAAGGGCTATGGATTCCTCGGACGTGAAGATGGAGCGGACGTTTTTGTCCACTACAGTGCCATCACCACCGAAGGTTACAAGAGCCTGCAAGAAGGCGACCAGGTTGAGTTCGAGATAACCCAGGGCCCTAAGGGTCCACAAGCGGCCAATGTTACCAAGGCCTCTTGAAGTAAAGCGTTAAGGTACGGGAAGTCCACCAACCTCCCCGCCCACCACACGCAAGTTTTCCCCTCCAGCGTGTGGCGCAAGTTTCGTACTCTGCCCGGCCGAGGAAGTAGTGTGTCCCGGCGAAACTCAGGCTTCTCTTTCTCTCCAGCGCGATCTTGTTTACTCTGGATAGCGCATGGACAACAAGGCCATCGCCGGCATCCTGTACGAGACCGCCGATCTGCTCGAGATCGACGCCGCCGATTCGTTCCGCATTCGTTCCTACCGCAATGCCGCCCAGGCGATTGAGGCCTTGCCACAGCAAATTGCCGATCTGATCAACGAACCCAAGAAGGTGCTTGAGATTCAAGGCATCGGCAAGGGAATGCTGTTAAACCTGCAAGAAATATTCAAAGACGGGCGGCTCTCGGTTCACGCCGATCTGCTGAAGAAATATCGGCCCTCGATGCTCGATTTGCTGAAAATCCAGGGCTTGGGCCCGAAAACCATCGCCCTCATCTGGAGCGCCTACCAGGTCAGCGACCTCGAAGGTGTGGAGAAATTGGCGCGCGAAGGTAAGATTCGCGAGCTCCCACGAATGGGAGAGAAGCAGGAAGCCAAACTGCTCAAGGCCATTCAAGACTATCGTCGCATCGCCGGACGCTTTCTTTTGGACACAGCGGAAACGCAAGCGGAGAAGATCATCGAGCATCTACGAGGATTCCCCGGAGTGGAGAAAGTCACGCCGGCCGGCTCTCTGCGGCGCGGTCGCGAGACCGTGGGCGATCTCGACATCCTGGTCACCGGCAAAGCGTGCTCGAACGATGCCCAGCGCGAGAAGCTGATTGACCACATCATCAAGTTGCCGGGGCTCATGGACATCATTGCCCGGGGCGAGAACAAGGTCAGCTTCCGCATGAGGGGCGGAATGCAGGTGGACATCCGCTTCCTGGCGCCCGATTCCTATGGCGCAGCTCTGCAATACTTCACCGGCAGCAAAGCGCATAACGTTGCCCTTCGTCAGCGTGCGCTCAAGATGGGCTACACACTCAGCGAATATAGTCTGGCGCGGCTGGACAACGACAAAGTAGTCGCCGGCAAAAGCGAAGAAGACATCTACGCCAAACTGAAGCTGGACTACATCCCAGCAGAACTGCGGGAAAATCTGGGCGAAATTGATGCCGCCGAGAAGCACATGCTGCCGGCGCTAATTACGCAGGCTGATTTGCAGGGCGATGTGCACATGCACACCGTCGAAACCGATGGCCGGAACACGATTGAAGAAATGGCCGAGGCAGCCCGCGATCACGGCTATAGGTACATGGCCATCACCGATCACTCCAAGAACCTGGCGTTCGCCAATGGCCTCGACGACAAGCGCGCCGTAGAACATGTGAAGCGTATCCGCGCCGCCAACTCTGTAATCGAGGGCATCCGGATCTTTGCGGGGATCGAAGTGGATATTCTGGCCGACGGCACGCTGGATCTGTCGGATTCTGTTCTAGAAGGAATGGACCTGGTGATCGCCAGCGTACACTCGCATTTCAATCAGACTCCGGCAGAAATGACCGACCGCCTGCTGAAGGCGGTCGCGAATCCGAATACTTCAATCCTCGGACATCCCACGGGCCGCCAGTTGTTGCGGCGCGACGCTTATCCATTCGACGTGGACGCGGTAATGAAAGCGGCGGCAACGCGCAAAGTGGCGATGGAGCTGAATTCGTTTCCCGAGCGGCTGGACTTGTGCGACCGGCACCTGCGGCTGGCGAAGCAGTACGGTGTGAAGATCGTCATCAACACTGACTCGCACCATACTTCGCACATGGACAAGATCCGCTTCGGCATTCTGCAAGCGCGGCGTGCCTGGCTGACGAAGGAAGATGTCCTGAATACCCTGCCGGTCGAGAAATTTGCCAAGGCGATGAAGCATGGGTGGGCGTGAGGTAGCATTCAGCACTCAGCATTCAGCAAATCTGTGCTTTGCAGATTTGAACGGCGAAACGGCTAGAATGATAGCAACGCCATGACTGAAGGAACGCAGCCGACGCCGCCCTCGCCGCCCGTAGCCACTCCTGCCGAACCCCGCACCGATTTCCGCATCGGCGAGGAGTTCGGCACGGCGAAGAAAAACCTTCCGCCGTTGAAGATTATCGGAATCGGGATCGGAATCATTGTGGTGGTCTGGGCGATTGCAGCTTTCTTGCAGCGCCCGCGGCCGACCGCGACAGGGGCGATCGACGAAGTGGTGTCCGTCGAGATTCCCAATCAACACGCCGTGATCGTGGCGATCAACGTGGCTTTTCAGAATAACGGGGCCAAGCCATTCTGGATTCAGACCATCAAGGCGGAATTGCAGACCGCCGATAGCAACTATTCTTCCGACGCGGCATCTGCCGTCGATCTCGATCGCTACTACCAGGCCTTTCCTGCGTTGAAGCAGTACGCTGGAACGCCTCTGCAACGTGAAGGCAAAGTCGATGTAGGCAGTCAGGCGAAAGGCACGATCGTTGTCAGCTTTCCGGTTACTCCCGAGGCCTTTGCCAGTCGCAAACTGTTACGCGTGACGATTCAGCCCTACGATCAGCCGGTGCCGCTCGTGCTCATAAAGTAGGAACCAGGGCAGAGTGTTCTTGTTTCAGGTTGTTCTTCGCGATCTTTGCGAGAACTTCGCGTCTTTTGCGGTGGAAAGCTTTAACCGCAAAGTGCGCGAAGGATCTCGCTAAGAGCGCAAAGAAAGTGGTTACGAACTGGACAGCCGGATTGAAGAAGTAGTTCGTTTCCCTAGTGCTTCTGTAGGTATCCTTTTCGACGCGCCAGGTGGGTGCTGGCGGTGGGCTTGATGTCGTCATACTTCAGGCAACTGATGGAGCCGTCAACCTCGAGCACAGCCAGCGCAACGTCCTTGGCGTTGGCGATGCCATGTTCGCGCAAGGCTCTCTGAAGTTCATCCATGCTGACGTGCTCTTTGGCCATGTGGGCGGCGATGACCTCGCCGTCATGCACCAACAGGCTGGGCTGGCCCTCGACAAGTTTGCGGAAGCGGCGATTGACGCCGGAAAGCTCCCCCACCAGATAATTCACCAACAACAGGGTGGCGGCAGCCACCACGCCGCCCAGCAGCGACGTGTCCGGGCCGGTCATCGCGTTCTGCACCGCGTTGCTGATCAGCAGCAAAAGAGTGAGGTCGAAGGGGGTCATCTGGCCCACTTCTCTCTTTCCGCTGAGGCGCACGCCCACGAGGACAACCAGGTAAATCACCCCGGTCCGCAACGCGATTTCGCCAAGTACGTGGACACCGGGAAACATGCGGGCTATTCGCCGGTGGTCACAGGCGTCGGTGCGCTCTTGGGCGTGCTGAGATAGCCGGTGGCCTGCTTCTTGTCCACCGACCAAACCACCAGTTCATAAAGCATGTGATCGCGCCCGGTATAAAACTGGATGGGCTCACTGATGTTGCGATCCTTCTTCTCAATGGTGCGGTCGTCCGCGCTCACGTTAATGGTGAACTTGCCCTTCTTGGGATCGGTTTTCTTGAGTTGCAGGCTGATGGTTCCAACCGGCTGCGGGCTGGCGCCTTTCACCAGGGTAAATTCGTAGTAATTGCGGTCGCCCTTGTGCTTGAGGACTTCGAGATCCTGGCGAGTGTTCGCGATCAGCCCGCTCTGCACCCCCAGATCGCCAATGGTGCTCTGCAGCTTGGCGATGGTGGCCGCGAGGTCAGCTTTGGCGGAGGCAACGTCCGTCTTCACGCCCCCAACATCGGTCTTCACGTTGCTCACGTCGCCGCTGACCTGGCTGATGCGGCTGGCCTCCTTCTTCTGCTCTTCGGCAAGGCGCTGTTCGGCCGCGTGTTGCTGTTGCGTTAATTGAGCGGAGCGCTCAGCCAGTTCTTTCTTGGTCATGCCCAACTGTGTGGCCAGGGCTTCCGAGTCGGATTCCGCCGACTGCATCCGCTTGGTGAGCTCGGCAATCTGTGCGTTGCTCGTCCCCTGCCCCTTGGACAGTTCGTCGATGCGCCCGCGCAGCGTGTAAAAGAAATAAACCGAGCCGGCGACGTAGATCACCGCCAGCAACAGCAGGATCCACTTTCCGGCATTGCCCTCGTGCTCCGTGTGGACTTCAGCTACCTGTTGGCCCTCGTCCGGCATAAGCTTTCTTCTCCTGGGTGTAGTGTGGGTCTGGTTGTGTACATTGTTGAGCAGCGGGACACGACTGTCAAATGTATCAGGGACTTAGGGAGGTTGGGGGGACAGAGGCCGGGGCCAGCGAGTGGCACCATAAATGGCATTGTGAATGGCATTGTGTATGGTAAAATGCCATTATGGTTACCACACTCACGGTGGATAAAGCGGGGCGGGTTGTACTGCCCAAGCCGGTGCGGGAAGAGTTGCAACTCGCGCCGGGCGATTCCTTGGAATTGGAAAGTTCTGAAGATCGTATCGTTTTGCGCCCTGCGCGGGGCAATGGCCGCATGTACAAGAAGCAGGGAGTTTGGGTGTTTCACTCCGGAGTGCCACTTACCCAGGATACGGTGAACAAAACGGTTCGCCGAGTACGTCGTGAACGCGAACGCCAAATCATGGGCAAAGTCCGGTGAAATGGTTCTTCGACACGTCGGCTTTGTATCCTGTCTTTATCGATGACCACGCTCATCACGAGGCTAGCTTGGCAGTCTACTTGCGGGCCGATCCGTCCCAAGGCGCTTGTGCGGCGCACAGCCTTGCGGAAGTGTATGCCACGCTGACCGGCATGCCAGGGCCTAATCGCCTCAGCGCCGACCAGGTGTTGCTGGTCCTTGACGATATTCGGGGACGCCTCACGGTAATCGCACTCGACCCCGACGAGTACCGCGCAGCTATCGGTGATGCGGCGGCAGAAGATATTCTAGGCGGGACCGTCTACGACGCGCTCATCGCACGCTGCGCACTCAAGAGCAAGGCGGCGGTCATATACACCTGGAACCTAAAGCATTTTCGGCGGGTCGGCCCGGAAATCGCTAGACGGGCACGCACCCCGTAGGCAATCTACAGATCCACTCTCCTTAACCGCAGCGAGTTCGCAATCACGGACACCGAACTGAAGCTCATGGCCGCCGCGGCCAGAATCGGGCTCAGCAGCCATCCGAAGAATGGATACAGCACGCCTGCGGCAATGGGCACGCCAATCGAGTTATAGATAAACGCGAAGAAAAGATTCTGCCGGATGTTGTGCATCGTTGCTTGGCTCAACCTTCGCGCCCGCACAATGCCCGCCAGATCGCCCTTCACCAGGGTGACGCCGCCGCTCTCCATGGCGACATCGGTTCCTGTGCCCATGGCAATGCCAACATCGGCTTGGGCCAGCGCCGGTGCGTCGTTGATGCCATCGCCGGCCATAGCCACGACGCGGCCTTCCTTTTGCAGACGCTGCACCACCTCGGCCTTCTGCTCGGGCAGAACTCCGGCCTGAAATTCGTCGATACCGAGCGCGTGAGCCGTGGCTTCCGCGGTACTTTGGCTGTCGCCAGTCAACATGACAATACGCAAACCCGCTGTTCGCAGATCGCGAAGCGCCTGCGGAGTGGAAGGCTTGACGGGATCCGCAATGCCAATCACTCCGGCAGCGCGGCCATCCATAGCTACAAAAACTACGGTCTGCCCCTGACGGCGGAGTTCTCCCGCGTGCGAAGCCAGGGCAGAAACTCCAACTCCCCGCTCGCTTAGAAACTCTTCGTTGCCGACAGTCACCGTCTTGCCCGCCACTCTGCCGGTCACGCCTCCGCCAGTTTTCGACTGAAACTCCGACGCACTTGCAAGAACGATGCTGTTCGCCGTTGCAGCAGTCACCAGAGCAGCTGCCAGCGGATGCTCACTTCCCTGCTCCAAACTCGCCGCCAGGCGCACCACCTCCGACTCGTCAAAGCCCGCGCTCGCCACCACCGCTTCTACCGTCGGCTTGCCCGTGGTCAGGGTTCCAGTCTTGTCGACCACCAGCGTGTCAACCTTCTCCAGCGTTTCCAAAGCCTCGGCGTTGCGGATCAGCACTCCAGCCTGTGCTCCGCGGCCCGTGCCGACCATGATCGCCATCGGAGTTGCCAATCCCAGAGCGCACGGACACGCGATGATCAGCACAGCCACAGCATTCACCAACGCGTGTGCCAGCCGCGGCTGCGGACCGAAAAAGCTCCACACTACAAATGTCGCCACAGCGATGCCAATCACCGCCGGCACAAACCATCCGGCCACGCGATCAGCCAGGCGCTGAATAGGAGCACGGCTCCGCTGGGCCTGGCTGACCATTTGCACGATCCGCGCCAGCAAGGTTTCACTACCCACACGTTCAGCTCGCATCACGAACGATCCAGTTCCGTTCATGGTGGCGCCCACCACACGGCTGCCCGGCGGCTTCTCCACCGGAATCGGCTCGCCGGTAATCATCGATTCATCTACCGAACTACTGCCTTCGAGCACCACACCATCGACCGGAATTTTCTCGCCAGGACGAACCCGCAGACGGTCGCCTACCTGCACTTGATCGAGCGGAACGTCTTCATCCTTCCCATCGCGTACGATGCGGGCAGTCTTTGGGCTCAAGCCGAGCAAGGCTCGGATCGCCGCGCCAGTATGGCTACGGGCGCGCAATTCGAGCACTTGCCCCAGCAGCACCAGCGTGACGATCGCCGCCGCCGCTTCGAAATACACCGGCGGCGTTCCTTCCATGCCGCGAAACGCCTCGGGAAATATCCCCGGCTCCAGCGTCGCCGCCAGACTGTACAGATACGCAACGCCGGTGCCCATGGCGATCAGCGTGAACATATTGGTGGAGCGGTTCACCACCGACGCCCATCCCCGCTGGAAAAACGGCCATCCTCCCCACAGAACGACGGGACTGGCCAGCAGCAACTCGATCCACGGCAGCCAGCCGCCGGGAAGCGCATGTTGCACTGGCATGCTCGGAAGCATGTCGGCCATGGCGATCGCCAGCAGAGGAACCGTCAGAACCACGCTCACCCAGAAGCGCCGGCTCATGTCACGCAGTTCGGGATTGTCCTCCTCCTGCGCGCCGACGGTGCGCGGCTCCAGCGCCATACCGCAAATCGGACACGAACCCGGCCCCGGCCGCACAATCTCCGGATGCATGGGGCAGGTGTACTCCCCTGCCAGCCCCTGCGGCTTGGCGGGAGCGATTTGGATCATGGCAGGAACAGCCCGCGGCGCCAGATACTTCTGCGGATCAGCCTGGAACTTCTCCGCGCAACCCTGGCAGCAGAAGGAATAGATCTGGCCGCCGTGCTGGCGCCGGTGTTTGGCGGTTGCCGGGTCAACCGTCATCCCGCAGACCGGGTCTTTATCCTTTGCTCCCACTGCGGACGCTTGCGCCATAGGTTTCTATAGATTACTCCGCTCGCGATTTCGATTGTTGTATGGTTAAGAAGAGAGGAAACCTGCCTTTTATGACTCAACTGGAAGTGGCTTACCACTACGACAGTCGTCCGGGAGAGAAAACCATGCGGGCCTTAGCTGGCATGCGCGAGGTTTATGGCATCCGCCGCATTACTTTCAATGAGAAGGAGCGGATCGTGCGCGTGGAATTCGACGCCTCTCGGATGAAAGAGCCGGTGATTGCGGGATTGCTGCGCGAGGCGGGAATTGACATCGGGACAAGGTTGGCGCTGGCCTAGAGCGTCCCGGGGGAGGGCTTACCTTCGGCCAACCAAACTTGAAAGCATTCATTGGAAATGCAAAGGGGCGTTCAAGAAAACCTCTGGCCGAAGTTATTCTCAAGAACGCCCCGTTGCGCGCCACTTCGTCTGCCTTGTCTGGTTGCATCCAAGTTGCCAATCTTAAGCTGCTGAAAATAGGACATCGGCCCCCAGCGGTTACCTGGTAGGAATTTCTAAGCGCGGGAAAGAATTACGTATGTGTCGCGCGGGCTACGCTGGTTTTGGCGAAGCCTATCGAAATCCTTGCCCAGCTTGCCATCCCGAGCAAGCGACCCGCCGGTTTTCATCCCCACGCCGCTTTCCGTTATAATCGGACGCACCGCGCAAGTCCCAGCCATGCGCCCGTAGCTCAATTGGATAGAGCATCAGCCTACGAAGCTGAGGGTTGGCGGTTCGAGTCCGTCCGGGCGCACCATAATCTGCCGGTTCCCTTACCTCCTACGACAGCTTCTTTTTCGCAAAGGGGACCGCATAGGCAGCCGCAGGATTATGCGAAGTTGCCGCTGCGGCTTTGCGGTAGTACTCCAGGGCCTTTGCCTTGTCCCCTAACTTTTCAGCGGTCTGGCCGATCATGCACTGGATAAACGCGTCGTTCGGGTTTGCCTGCTTCAGTTCCTCGAGCGCGGTGTTGTAATCTCCGGCATAGAACGCGACGTAGCCTTTCAGTTGAGGGAAGAACGGCGCCTGCTCGGCAATCGCACCCTTGTCGAGAATGGCTTTGGCCGCAGCCACATGCTCCTGTGCACCGGCCGGGTCGCCACGCCGGGCCGCAATGCGAGCCTGCGCGTGCTCCCAGCGAAAGTTCCACAGGTCCTGGCGAGCCGGCTTGAGGTCCGGTTCTTTTAGTCCCGTGTCGTGGCCGATCTGGTACCACTTGAAAGCTGCGTCCAGATCCCCGGAATCGAGGCACACGCGGGCCATCTCATCTGCTGTCTCTCCCTGCTGAAAGAAGTTCTTCGCGCTGCCATGGAAGTCGAAAACCTGTTGCTCGTACTCAATCGTTTTCTTGCAATTCCCCTCGAACGCGTAGGACATTGCCATCGCTCGCCTGGCGGACGCCTTGCCGTCGGGCGTATCCGCGACTTCGATTGCCTTGGTGAAATACTTGCGAGCTTCTTCGCCCTTGCCCATCAGGTCGAGGACGCTTCCGGCGGCGAGGTTCGCGGGCAGCGAACCCGGGGACGTTTGAAGGGTCTGGCGATACAGCGCCAAGGCTTCTTCCAGCTTGCCTTCCTTCATCAACTGCTGGCCTTGTTTGACGAACTCCGGTGGTTGCGGCTGAGCGGGCATTTGCGCAAACAGCAAAGCCGCAGAGCCAAGAATCGCGAGCAGTGCAGACGTAATTATGCCGATGGTCTTTTTCATAGGCCTGATTATAGATCGCGGGAGTTTTTGCGGTCATGGGCTTTTCTGCATCCGCTCCAGTTTGACCAGGGTGGCGAGGAGGGTCGCCAAGGATGGTTTGGACGCGGAAGCGCGGGCACGAGCTTTCGCCGGTAGCGCGAGCAGGCGTTCTTTTCCGGCGAGCGGGGCTCGGATGGCATCGTCCGGCTTTTCTCGGTCGAGATCTTCTCCGTTGGTCTTTTCTGGGTTGCTTCCGGCTTTGTCAGTTGCCGCTTCGCTGGTAGGGGCTGCGGCTTCTGGTTCCTTGTCATCATCGTCTT
>Ga0209517_10006523_pt1 | contig 14397 bp, 12 predicted proteins | sample PeaSoiMetSII2010_FD_187695 | JGI IMG/M metagenome (GOLD analysis project Ga0209517, IMG submission 187695) | Peat soil microbial communities from Weissenstadt, Germany - SII-2010 (SPAdes) (version 2) | ecosystem: Environmental > Terrestrial > Soil > Wetlands > Peat | place: Germany... | reverse complement strand
ATGAAGTCGATCCAGATCGGCAGCGCCGCCTGGGCCCCGGTTTCCTTGTTTCCCAGGGTCTTCTTTTCGTCGTAACCCACCCACACCCCGCAGGTCATCGAAGGTGAAAAGCCCACAAACCAGGCATCGGTGAAGTCGTTGGTCGTGCCCGTCTTGCCCCCCAGCGGGTGGTTCAGTTTGCTGGCTGCATAGCCGGTGCCATTCTGGATCACGCCGCGCAGCAGCTCCACCATCACGCGCGCCGAATGGGCGCTGATGACGTCGCGAACGTCGGCATAATCCTGCTCCATGACGTGCCCGTCGTAATCGGTCACCTTGCGAATGGAGTGCGGGCTCAGCCGCACGCCGTCATTGGGAAAGGTCGAGTACGCCGCGGTGTGCTCCAGCAGGGTGACCTCGGCCGAGCCCAGCGCCGGCGAAGGCGACGCCGCAGCCCAGCAGAAGATCCGCGACCTTACCGACCGGCTGAGCCAGAGCCGCGACCAGCTCGATCAATTGCGTCGCAAGCTCGAGGAGTATCAGAAGCGCCAGCAGTCGAACAATGGAGGCACGCAGAGCGCGGGCGCCGCCGGTCTGCGCAGCCAGATCGCGCAACTCGAGCAACAGCTCCACCACCAGCGTCAGGAGTTCGACGAGGGCAAGCTCGGCAGCCTTCCGCCGCCGCGGATCGAGATCGTCTTTCCCCTGTCCTATCGCAGCGAAAATCGCTTCAACATCAGTCTGCGGGCCGAGAAGGATAGCGACAACGTCATCGCCCGGGTCAATTCGGCGATCGGCGTCGAGCGGGTGACCGTCGACGCTCAGCCCGTGCACGTCGACGACCAGAACCTGTTCTCTATTCCCGCCCGCCTCCTTTCCACGACCGGTGCGGCGCGGATCGAGGCAACGGATCTGCTCGGCCGCACGGCGACGATCGAAGTCGCGATCGCACGGGCCGGCTCCGCTGCGCCGGCATCCGACCGGCCGGCGGCGTCGGGCGCTCCCGGTGCGCTCGGTTTCGGCAATTATTACGCGCTGATCATCGGCGACGACGAATTCCGCTATTGGCCGCACATCGACAACGCGGTTAACGATGCCCGCGCGATCGACGAGGCTCTCCGCACGCGCTACGGCTTCAAGACCACGCTCCTCTTGAATGCCACGCGGTTCCAAATTCTTTCGGCGTTCAACGATCTCCGGCAGAAGCTCGGCGAGAACGACAATCTTCTCGTCTACTACGCCGGCCACGGGCAACTGGTCAGCCAGATCGACCGCGGCTATTGGATCCCAGTCGATGCCGGGCTGCAAAGCGACACCGAGTGGATCCTCAACGAGCAGATCACCGACTACCTGCAGATCATTCCGGCAAAGCACATCATCATCATCGCGGATTCCTGCTATTCGGGCATCCTCACGCGGAGCTCGGTCGAAACGCCCAAGCCCGAGCTGGACGCGGGCCTGCGGCTCGAGGCTCTGCGCGAAATGAACAAGGAGCGGGTGCGCACCGTCATGACATCGGGCGGCGTACAGCCGGTGCTCGACACCGGCAGCGGCGGCCATTCGGTGTTCGCCAACGCGCTACTCAAGATCCTCGACCAAAACACCGACCTCCTCGAGGCGAACCGGCTTTTCGACGCGGTCAGCTCGATCGTGATCACGGAATCGACCAAACTCGGCTACAAGCAGACGCCGACCTATCGCGCGATCGTCTTCGCCGGGCACCAGGGCGGCGACTTCGTCTTCATGCCGAGATGACCGGCGGCGCCGGATTTCTGACTGCCGTCATTCTCCCTACGGTGCGACCGAATGGCAGCCTGCCAAGCGACGGGCCATGGCCGTCGAGCATCTGACGATCATCGTCCCCTATCGCGACCGCGCTCGGCATCTCGCTGTCTTCATCCCGCATGTCTGCGCCTTCTTTTCTCGGGCGGCGCCGAACGACGGTGCCGGACTCGACTTGCTGATCGTCGAACAGGGCAACCGCGCACCGTTCAACTGCGGCCTGCTCAGGAACATCGGCTTTCATCTCGCCCGTGGGACCTGCACCCAAGTCTGCTTTCACGACGTCGACTATTTGCCGATCTGGGTTGACTACTCCAAGCCCCAGGGGCTGACGCCGCTGGTTTGGTACGGCGCCGAGCGTCGGCCCTTGGTGCCCGGCGGTACGATGCTGATCGAGCACAGGTCCGAAACCTTCTTTGGCGGCGCCGTATTGATTCCGGCGCGCGACTTCGAAGCGGCGAATGGATACGCGAACGATTACTGGGGCTGGGGCTTCGAGGATATTGATCTGCTCGCGCGCTGTATCTGCAGCGGGATCACGATCGATCGCCGCAAGGGGACGTTTCATCCGATCGATCACGCCAACGAAGGATTCAGCGCCGACGGCGTGCCGACGGCGGCGCATCTGACCAACCAACGTCTTTATCAATCACGCTGGCCGCGGTCGCTGACCCGCGATGGAATCGACCGCGCTGCATCGCGGATGGATCAGGATGGACTCTCCTCCATTCGCTACACAGTCTTGCACCGCCGGCTGGTGCCGCGCCCGAGCACCGATGAACGCGACATCCCGATCGCGCTGGTCACGGTCGATTTTTCCGGCCCGACCCGCTGAAGGAAGCGCGCCTGCAAACGCCGGAGTGTGCAAGCTGCGCCACGGCATTCCCGAAGGGATCGGCGCTATGATATGGAGTGGCCGCCGACATCAGCGCCGTCCATGTGCGCGAGACCGGCAAGGCGCTGCAACCGGTAGCTCGACTAGCGGTCAACCCCGCAGGGCAGCCCCTCTACGGGGTGAGCCGTATTGGGACATGATTCAAGTTTGACCGACGCCTCGCACGAAACGGCTGAGTACGACCGCTTCGAACGATGACAGGACGATCCTGGCGATGCCGGCTCGGTCGAAGCTGACGAATTTCTGCTTGAACCGGTGGAACGCGATCGGCTTTCGCTGCCCCGCCGGCCATGGTAGTTCCAAGCGGGCGCCGGCGCGGATCTCGATCGAGTCGACGTTCCGGACGACCGCGGCGCTGGTGACCCGCAATCCGCTTGCGGGCGACGGATTTCATGGCACAATGTCTCGCCGCCCCGCCATCGGCGTTGCCGGGCGAGCGTCGCGCAGAAATGAAGTGCCGCGGCATTGACGGGCTGGCTGCGGGAACCGTACACCTTTTTTCCGTGGGGGGTTACGAGCATGAAACACGAAGTGCGGTCGAAGCGAATGACCCGGCGGAAACTCCTTTACGGCTTTGGCGGCGTCGCCACGGCTGCTGCTGGAGCGTCCTTCCTCGGGCGCTTGGTGCGGGCGCAACCTGCGCCGGCGATTGGGCGCGGCTTCACCCTTACCGTATCCACCTGGGGCGGCGTGACGCAGGACGGCATCAAAACCTATGTCGAGAAGGAGTTCGAAAAGCGCACCGGCGCGAAGATTCTCTACGACATCGGTGGCCAAGGCGCCCGCTACAACAAGTTGCTCGCGCAACGTGCCAATCCGCCCGCCGATGTCTTCTTTTCGACCGATGAAGCCGTCGTGGCAGGGTACAAGGCCGGAATTCTGACGCCCGCAAATCGGAAGAACATCCCCAACGCGGCCGATCTGCAGGGTTGGTCGCAGACCGTCAAGGAATTCGCAACCGACGCGACGATGCCCGGCGTGCCCTATACGCTGATCGCCTATCTCCTCGCTTACAATCCGGAGCTGGTGAAGGATAAGCCGACGGGCTGGGCCGACATGTGGCGGCCCGAATTCCGCGGAAAACTGGCGATGGCCTCGCCGGTCCACAGCCAGATGCCCGCCTTCGTCATCCTCGCCTCCGAGCTGGCCGGCGGCAGTGCGAGCAATGTCGATCCCGGTTTCAAGAAGCTCGCCGAGCTCAGGCCCGATAAGCTCACCGTCTTCTGGACGGATTGGGCGCCGCTCGACAAGACCGGCGACGTGACGATGGCGACGGAGTTTGACTACTATCTCGAGACCATGAAGACCGAGCACTATCCGATCGACTACATCCTTCCCAAGGAGAAGGCGTTCGCTTCGCCGGAATATATCAGCATCGTTAAAGGCACCAAGAATCAGGAGGTCGCCGAAATATTCCTGAACCTGATGATCGATGCGCAGGTCCAACGATCGTTCGCCGCCGATACCTACCAGGGGCCGACGAACAAGAACGTCAAGCTCAGCGATGCCGAGGCGGCGCGGTGTTCCTGCGGTGCGCGGATCGACCAGCTTCGCTTCTTCGATCCGGTCTTCTTCGTCGAAAATCGGCCGCTCTGGACCGAGCGCATGAATACCGAGGTGTTGCCACATTGGCGGACCTAGATGCGGCGCAGCCCTGCGATCTCCTGCTGTCGCGTGCCGTCGTCGTCACGATGGCCGCCGCGGGTGCGCCGGTCTTCTCGCCCGGCTCGGTAGCAATCCGCGGAACGGACATTGTCGCGGTCGGGCCGTCGGAGGACGTCGAACGGCGCTGGCATGCGCCGAAGCGGTTCGACTGCAGCGCGCATGCCATTCTGCCGGGCCTCGTCAACTGCCATGTCCATGCCGGCATGAGCCTGCTCAAGAGCCGAGCCGGCGATCGACCGCTTCGGCAGCGGCTGCAAGACGTCGTCTGGCCCTTCGCGGCCGCGGTCGACGAGGCCGCCTCCTATGTCGGCACGCGTCTTGGCTGTCTCGAGATGATGAAGGCGGGGATCACGACATTTTGCGACATGTGGCCGTTTCCCGATGCGACAGCCGCGGCAGTCAAGAGCTGTGGCTTGCGCGCCGTTCTCGCGTCCTATGGACGCGGTCCAGCGGACGGCGAAATCGAAGCCCTGGCGACTGCGCCGCTGCGCTGGAACGATTCGCGCCTGACGCCGGCGGTCGGCATACAATCGCTCTATGGATGCGAGCCCGCGGCGCTTCGCCGGGCGGCTGGGATCGCGCGCGAGCACCGATTGCGTATTCACATGCATCTTGCCGAGACGAAGGCGGAGGTCGAGGACGGCCATGATTTCGCCGAGGCCGACGCCTTCGGACTGCTGCGCCCTGGAACGATCCTTGCGCACGCGGTGCATGCGAGCGCGCGGGATCTCGACTTGGCGGCGGAACGGGACGCCGGCATATCGCATAATCCGATCAGCAACGCGAAGCTCGGGACCGGCATTGCGCCGCTGGCGCAGATCCACGCTCGGCTGCCGGTCGGACTCGGCACCGATAGCGCGGCCGCCAATGACCGACATGACATGTTCGACGAAATGCGCATGGCGCTTTTGCTCGATCGCCGGCGCGGTGAAGCGTCGACGCTGCAGGCGGAGGATGTGCTGAAAATGGCCACCATCGGAGGCGCGCGGGTGCTGGGTCTGGAGCGCGAGATCGGCAGCCTGGAGCCGGGCAAGCGCGCCGACCTTGTCGCCATCGATCTTGACGACCCGCGGTTCGCTCCCCTGCATCGCGACCGCATCCCCCAGCTTATGGCTCAGTTGGTTTTTTGTGCCGGCGGGCGCGACGTCGATCTCGTGATCGTCGATGGACGCGTTGTCGTGGTCGATGGCACTGCGGTTGAGCTCGACGAAGCCGCGGTGATGGCGCAGGGACGCGAGACCGCCCGAAGATGTCTGGCCGCTGCGGGTCTTGCCTGATCGAACCGATCGCCGAGGACCCCGCGCGTGACCGTATCGCCTGTCGAAATCACCACAGCCGGCGTCGCGAATTTGCTCCGCCGGCCCGCGTTGTTCGGTCTGCTGCCGGCCATCGTCGCCGTCGTTACGCTTCTGGTCGTGCCGCTCGCCGCCACATTCTGGCTCAGCCTCTCGCCCAACGTGCTCATCAAGTTCACCGGGCCTGGGCTCGGCAATTACGGTTATCTCTTCGGCAAGCCCTATTATGTCGGCGTTCTCCTGCGAACGCTGAACCTTTCCTTCATGGCGACGCTCGGGGCTCTGCTGATCGGCTATCCCGCGGCCTGGGCGCTCAAGGTGCTGTCGTCGCGATTCGGCGGTACGGTCGTCATCGGGCTGACCTTTCCCATTCTGGCCGGGCCGCTCGTCGTGGTGCTCGGCTGGATGATCCTACTGTCCGACGGTGGCCCGCTGTTCGGACCGCTGGTGAGATGGGGGATCATCGGGCGCCCGCATCTGCTGGGCACGCAGACGGCGATCGTGATCGGGCTTGTCCAGTTCACGCTGCCTTTCGTCATCCTGACGATTTACAGCGTGCTCAAGCAGATTCCCGACGACCTGATCGAGGCGGCCCGTAGCCTCGGCGCGGGAGGCGCGCAGATCTTCGTTCGCGTTATCTGGCCGCTGAGCCTGCCGGGTGTCGTTTCCGCGACCTTGATTGCGTTTTCTCTCGCGGCAAGCGCCTACGTCTCGCCGCATTATCTCGGCGGCGAGACCCAGCAGACGTTGACCACCCTTGTCGGGGAATTCATTCTCGCGACATACAACAGCCAGATGGCCGCGGCAGTGGCCATCGTGCTGCTCGCGGTCATGGCGATCGTCATATTAATTTTCACCACGCTCACCGCGCGATTGGTCCGATGAGTCCGAGCCGCGTCGCGTCTCGGATGTTCCTGGGTCTCGTCGTTCTCTTTGTCGTCGGTCCGGCGGCAATGGTCATCGTCGATTCCTTCAACGGAGCGACGAGCTTTCCAAGCCCGTTTCAATCCGCCACGCTGCACTGGTACGTCGATCTGGTGCATCACGACGAGTTCGTCGCTTCGATGCGCGTCAGCGGGATCGTCGCGGTGCTCGCCGCAACCTGCGCGACCGCTCTGGGATTTTTCGCTGGATACGCCCTGATCCGCTATCAATTGCCGGGCAGGAATGCGATCCAGACCTTCCTGCTCGGTCCCCTATTGGTCCCACAGATCGTCATCGGCCTGGCTGAACTCCAGCTCTTTTCGCTGTGGGGCGTCGAGCTCAACCTAGGTGTATTGGTCGCCGCTCACACCGTCTATGTCATGCCGTTCGCATTGCGCGTCATCATGGCGAGCCTCGCGCGCTTCGATTTTACCCTGGAGGAAGCCGCATACAGCCTCGGCGCCGGTCGCCTTCGCACGCTCCGGCACGTGACTCTGCCGCTCCTTGGCAGCGGTCTCATCGGCGCCTTCGTCTTCGCCTTCATTCTGTCCTTCGTCAATTTGCCGCTGTCGCTTTTTCTGACCAACGCTCGTTCGACGACCCTGCCAATCATGATGTTCGCCTATATGGAATCGCGTATCGATCCGCTGATCGCCGCTGTCGCCTCCGTCGTGGTGATCGCGGCGATCGCCACAACGCTGTTGCTGGAGCGGGTCTTTCGTTTGCGCCTTCTCGGCTGAGGCGATCGATGTCGCACCTCGAACTCACCCATATCAGCAAGCACTTTCGCACCACGAGCGCGCTGCACGACCTGTCACTCCGTGTCGAGGCAGGCGAACTCATGTGCCTCTTGGGCCCGAGCGGCTGCGGCAAAACGACGACGCTACGCATCATCGCCGGCTTCGAGACCGCCGACAGCGGCGATGTGCGGCTAGGCGGCGAAAACATCGTCAATGTCGCACCGCAGAAACGCGACATCGGCGTTGTCTTTCAGAGCTACGCATTGTTTCCGCACCTCACGGTCAATGAGAACGTCGGCTTCGGTCTTAGGATGCGCCGGCGGCCGCGCGCGGAGGCCGAAGCCAAGGTGCGCGAGGCGCTGCGCCTCGTGCGTCTCGACAGCGTCGGCGATCGCATGCCGCGGCAATTGAGCGGTGGACAGCAGCAACGTGTCGCGCTGGCGCGCGCCATCGCCATTCAGCCGCGGCTGTTGTTGCTCGACGAGCCGCTCAGCAATCTCGATGCCAAACTGCGGGACGAAATGCGCGAGGAGATCCGGCGCATTCAAAGGGCGGTCGGCATCACGACGATATTTGTGACCCATGACCAGCGCGAAGCGCTGGCGCTCGCCGATCGCATGGCGATCATGGATCTTGGTTCAATCGTTCAGGTCGACACTCCGGTCAACATCTACGAGCGGCCGGCGCACCCGTTCGTCGCATCCTTCATCGGCCAGGCGAATCTCCTGACCGGCAGCGTGGCGGCGATCCAAGGTGCAGTCGTGCAGTTCGAAACAGCAGCCGGCCTTCGGATCGTCGGCGAGAGCCGCGGCTTGGCGAGCCGCGGCGATGTCATTGGCGTCGTCAAGAGCGAACGTATCCGCCTGAGCAGCGAACCGGCAGCGGACACCGCCAACACCTTCCCGGCCCGCGTCGAAGCCTGCACTTATCTTGGCGCGATGATTCAATATCATTGCGTGGTGAACGGCGAAAAACTCATTGCCAGTGCACCCAACCGACCGGACGGGATGCAGTTTGCGCCGGGTGCGGCCGTGCACGCGAGTTGGATGCCGGCGGATTGCCTGGTCCTCTCCAGCGAACGCAAGGGCTGAGCGATGCAGGCAGATCTGCTGATCGTCGGTGGTCCGCTTCTCGCGATGGATGAGGCTGGCTCGTTTTTTGCCGACGGCGCCATCGCGATCATCGAAGGACGAATCGCCGCCGTCGGCGATCGGCGCGCGGTGAATGCCCAGGTCTCCGCTGCCGCGACGATCGATGCCTCGGGCAAGGCGATCCTGCCGGGTTTCGTGAATTGCCATGGCCACGCCGGCATGACCCTCCTGCGCGGCCTCGCCGAAGAGATGCCGCTTCAAGCTTGGCTGAGTCGCACCGTTTGGCCATTGATGCAGCATGCCGGCCCAGAGGAAACCTATGCCGGAGCACGGCTGGCCTGCCTTGAAATGACCCGGGCCGGCATTACGACCTTCACGGACATGTGGCGGGATTTGTCGGCCACCGCGCAAGCGGTGGCGGAGAGCGGCCTCCGCGCGCGGCTTGCCTTTAACATGCGAGACTTCGAAGATCCTTCGCGCCTGGAATTCGAATGGGCGGCGGGCCTTGATGCCGTTGCGGCGCGCCCGACGACGACACTCCTGAGCTACGGCCTGGCGCCTCATTCGCTTTACGCCTGCTCGGAAATCCTGCTGCGCCGCTGCGCCGAAACCGTCGCGCAGCAGCGCTGCCACCTTCAGATACACCTGGCCGAGACGCAGCAAGAGACGGCTCAATGCAAGGAGCAGTTCGGACGAAGTCCCGTCGAGCAGCTCGATGCGCTCGGTTTGCTTGGACCCAGCACGCTTCTGGCGCATGGCGTCTGGCTCGACGACGCCGATTGTCGGCGCATTGCCGAGGCCGAGGCGGCGATCGCCCATAACGTGACCAGCAACTTGAAGCTCGGCTCGGGCGTCGCGCCGTTGACACGATTTCGGGAATTTGGCGTGACGATGGGACTTGGCACGGACAGCGCAGCCAGCAACAACGTGCTCGATCCATTTCGCGAGATGAAATATGCCGCGCTGCTGCAACGAGCGGTGCGGCACGATCCGACGGTTTGGCCGGCGCAGGCGATCCTCGCCGCCGCGACGCGCGATGGGGCGCGTGCGCTCGGTCTGGCCGACGAGACCGGCAGCCTCGAGGTTGGCAAGCGCGCCGATGTGATCCTGATCGACCTCGACAAGCCGCATCTTACGCCGGCGCCGCTCGACGACGCGGCGAGCTTCGCGGCGTTGATCGTCTTCGCCGCGTCCGCTTCCGATGTCGATACGTCGATCGTCGACGGCCGCGTCCTGATGCGCAGCCGCAAAATGCTCGCCCTCGATGCGCCAGCCGTCGTCGAGGCGGCGCAAGCGGCGTCGGGCCGGCTCTTGGAGCGAGCCGGCAGGTGAATCAATTCGCCGGCGGCTTATATTTCTGCACGTCGCGGAAACGGCTGACGAGGTAGTCGCCGGATTTGATCGGCGGATATTTGGCCGGCCTTTCCGGCGTTTGACAGGTGTCGAGGCAGGCCACCGGGGCATTGTAATCGAGGTTGAAGAAAGTCGGGATCGAGTACCGCTCCTTGCCGCTGCGATTGATCACCCGGTGCGGATTCGAGACGTAGATATCGTTGGTCCACACCTTCATCAGATCGCCGAGGTTGATGACAAAGGTGCCGTGAATATAGGGCGCGCCAACCCATTCGCCGTCGCGCTTAAACAGCTCGAGCCCGCCGATCGGGTCCTGGGACAGAATGGTGAGCATTCCGTAATCGGTATGCGGTGCGACGCCGAGTTGCCTGTCGTCGCCTTCGACCGGCTGCGGCGGATAATGGAAGAGCCGGGTTTGGGCCATCGGCTTGCTGCACCACTGCAGGAAGAAGTCTTGACGTTGGCCGAGGCTCAACGCAATCACCCTCAAGAGTTGCTTGCCGAGTGCCATGGTGGCTTCGAAATAAGCTTCGGCCGCAGGCCGCAGCCAAGGCAGATCCTTGGGCCAGCGATTTGGGCCGTGCAGCGGCCGACCGGCGGCAACGTCGGGATCGTCGAGCGGCAGATCGAGACAATAATCGTAGCTTTCCTTGAGATCGGGAGCGTAGCCGGGGTGTTGGTTGACGCCTGTCGGCATGAAGCCGCGGCGGAACCGCTCGTCGATCTTGTCTTTCATTCGTTGCTCGAGGGACAGCGCAAAATATTGCCTCGTCACGGCAAAAACGTCGTCGATCACCGTTTGTGGGACGCCGTGATTAGCGACATAGAAAAAGCCGATGGTCTCGCAGGCCCGGCGCAACTCGCGAGCGAGGCCGTCAACCGCGCCATTCCGCGCCATCTCTGCGAGGTCCAGGACGGGGACTTCATCCCGGGTAGCGAGGCGAGGCGCCGGCGACACCATCAATGACTTCCTTGCGCCAAGTTCCTTCGAGCGAAGTGATACCATATCAAAGCGCGGTTCAGTACGTAATCCGAATGCGGCGGGACTCTCGTTCAGGCATAGCTCAGGTTTCTTAAAAGTGTCCCTTCGAGCATCAAGCAGCCGGGCCTTGCGCGTGCGGCCAATCTTTCGACTGCCGAAGTAATGCTAGTCCTCCTCAACCCAGTGCCAGAGTGCGGCGCCGTGCCGAAGGGAGAGGTAGGAGCTTAGCAGGCTGCTCCGCGCCTCGTCCGGTGAGAACCGGCGCTGATCTTTCTCAACGAGCGGTTCCCCACGGCGTTGTGCGCCAGCGGTCCCGGGCTACCCTGAAATGTCCGCGTGGATTCAGGGCGCCTCACATTCGCGACTGGCTTCTTCGTCGTCGTGGGCGGCGATAGCCCTGCGAGGCGGAAGCCGCGCGGCGGCTTGGCGCTATCGGTGCTCCGTTTCGCCGTGGCCTTCCGGCGCGTGGGCGGGCGGCGCTGACTGCGGTCTCGCGGCAGCCGGATGTGCTGCCGGCGGGGCGGGGTGCCGGGCGCTCACGATGCCGCGGCCGGTGAAGGTCGCGGGTTTCGGCGTCGCCGCGACCGGGGGCCGGCCGCGGTTGACCGAGGCCAGCGCGGGATGAAGGCCGCGGGCCATGGTTTCGTGCCGCGATTGGATGTCGCTCGGCGGCACGTGCGGCTCGCGCGAGGCGGCGTCCTCGTTGGGGCCCGGCCGCGCGGCGGTGCCGCGCGGCCCGCCGGCGAAGCTCGCGCGCACGCCGCGATTGGTGGGGACGGTTTTGCGGTAGACGTTGGCGACGTGGACCGCGCCGAAATTATGGATGGCGCTGTTGTAAAAGAAGTGATCGTGGTCCCAATAGCCGCCCTCGTAGCCCGTGCCGAAATAGCCGAAGCCGTAATTGACGCCGCCATAAAAGCCGACATGCGGTCCCCAATAGCCGGCGGACCAGACATAGGCGCCATTGACGAACGCCCAATAGCCCGGCGTCCAGAGCAGGCCCGGCGACGGCGGCAGCACCCAGGTGCCCGGCACCCAGTAATAGCCGCTCGGCCCCCAGGCCCAGTAGCCCGGCGTGAAGATGTAGCCGTCGGCCGGCAGCGGCGGCTCGACATAGACCGGCAAGGCCGGCGGCGCGACATTGACTGAGATGCCGACGGCGACCTGCGCGCGGCTGGGCGCCGGCAGCGCCAAGGCGCAGCACAGCAGGAGGAACGGCAGGAAACGGCGGATAATCTGCATGGTTTGTCCTCGCAGTCGGCGAAAGGGGGCTCAGTCGGCTCTCGGGATATGGAGCGGCTTTAACGACAATATTCCATGTGCGTGCTCATTTCGTGAGAATTTCCCGGCTGTTCTCGCCTCATCCCGAGGATGCCTGAGCTGAGGCGCCGGCCAGTTCGATCGACTCGATTACATTTCACCGATGAACCAGGAGCATGCCTTCGCATTGGCGAGCGAAAAACCGCTCGGAATTCGGCAAGATCGAACGATAAGGCGTGACGGGATCACTGCGGCGGCGTAGTCGGGACCTGTCGCCATGCCACCGAGCATGAGGCGACGTAGGGGTAGTACCCCCGGGAGGACGGACAATAATACCAGACATTCTGGGGCGGCGCGGCGGCGACGGGTGGCGCGGGTGGGGGATAGAGCGACGGGTCGACGTAGGGGTAGGGATACGACGAATAGGGATAGGGATAGCCATAGAGATAGGGATAGTCCCAGAACAACGGACCGACGAACCCTCCGCCGAAGAACCCGTGATAGCCACCGTGGAAGCCGCCATGACCGCCGTGGAAGCCGCCGTGGTGCTGCGCCAGAGCCGGGGATGCGAACGCAACCGATAGAATGGCCGCCGCGATAGCTGTGCCGCGTTTCGTCATTGCGCTCTCCTGCTGACGCCTGCCTTGTTTAAGCCACGATCACCCATGTGCGACGCTCGAATGTTAAGCTCATATATTCTCGTCGAGCAACGCCTTTGCGTCGATGAGAGCACCCGAGCAGGCATGGAGGATTTTACTGGATTAGAGCATTTCGACCTGGTCATTCTGAACCGGCGAATTCCCACCGCGGATGGCGTTCTGGACGACCATCAAGCTGGTTTTCCTCCCTTCCGGTCGGCCGATCAAGCCGCTCGAAACATCGCTCTTGCGCGCGATCTCATCGATCAGCCCTTCGCCGCGCCGTTGGCAACGGCTTATGGCGCTACGCCTTGCTGGGCCGCTCGAAGCTCCTGCCGACGGCCGAGCCACAATGCGTTGACGAGCCACAGCGCCGCGAACGGAATCGCCACCAGCGCCAGTTCGGCCGTACCCAGGCCCAGGCCGCGAAACAGCGCGACCGACCAGGCGCCGACCTGATCGCCGGTGCGATAGACGACGGTGTCGATGAAGCTCTTGGCCTTGTAGCGGTCCTCGCGCGGCACGACGGTGAAGAGGACCTCGCGGGTCGGGCGGGCGATCGCGTAATCAGCGGCGCGACGCAGCACCTGGAACACGGCCACAGCCATGATCGTCGGCAGCAGGGCGAGGGCGCCGAACCCGATGATGGTGAGCGCCGGCAGCATGCCGAGGCTGAGCGCCACCCCGAACAGCAGCAGGATGCGCCCGGTCAGAAACAGCTGGACCACGAGCGTCAGCACGTTGACCAGGAGATCGACGGTCGCGAAGAACGCGATCTGCGCGCCGCGATCGCCGAAGCTGCGGCTGACGATGCCGGCCTGCTCGAAATAGAGGAACGTCGAGGTGATCGCGAAGAGCAGCAGAAAGAGGCTGACATTGGCGAGATAGGGCGAGCGGAAGGCGTGGGTGAAGCCGGCGAAGACGCTGCCGCCGATCGGCGCTTCGGTCGCGCGACCCGCCATCGGCCGACTATGGAGCCTCGGCGACAGGCGCGCGAGCCGCCCGACGCTGAACACCGCGACCTCGAGCGGCACCGCCGCGCCCAGCAGCAGCAGGATCGGCGAGACATGGCGCGCCAGCGTGGCGCTCACGCTCGAACCGAGGATGGCTCCGACCGTCGCGCCGGCGGCGATGATGCCGAAGAGCCGCTTGCCCTGCTCGGGGCTGAATAGATCGACGTTCATTTGCCAGAACACCGAGACGACGAAGAGGTTGAACACCGACACCCAGATGAAGAAGATCCGCCCGACCCAGATGGTCGCCGCCGCATCGGACCAGTGGAGGACTGCGGCGAACACCACGATGTTGAGCGCGAAGAACCGGTAGGTGATCGGGATGAATCGGCTGCGCGGCAGCTTGGTGACGAGCCAGCCGAAGGGCAGGTTCAGCAGCAGCATGCCGATCAGCGTGCCGGTGAACAGCCATTGCAGATTATTGACGCCGCCGGCGACTCCCATCTCGTCGCGGATGGGACGCATGATGTAGTAGGACGACAGCACCGAGAAGATATAGAGCCAGCACCAGCCGACGACGGGGATCTCCTCGGGCCGGATATCGATCACCCGGCGCAGCAGCCGATAGGCGAGGCCGGCGCCGGCGGTGGCCGGCTCGGTCCCGGCGCGATCGGTCAAGGGCGGCTCACTTCAAGGTCGCGAGGATCTCGCGAATCTGCTCCGGCGTATGCTCGCCGGCGAGCGGCGTTCCCGGCAGCAGATACTTTCCCATGGTGAGCGGCCCGACCACTACCGGCTCGAGCCCGATCTCGCGCACGAGGTTCGATGCCAGGGCGAGTG
>Ga0209517_10006522_pt1 | contig 14401 bp, 16 predicted proteins | sample PeaSoiMetSII2010_FD_187695 | JGI IMG/M metagenome (GOLD analysis project Ga0209517, IMG submission 187695) | Peat soil microbial communities from Weissenstadt, Germany - SII-2010 (SPAdes) (version 2) | ecosystem: Environmental > Terrestrial > Soil > Wetlands > Peat | place: Germany... | reverse complement strand
TACAAGCCGCTCACGACGTGGAAGGAAAGCAAGGAGGGGGACCTCGTGGGGACGCTGGAGATGCCGATGGCGGTCGGCCTCGTGGGGGGCGCGGCGAAGGTCCATCCAGCTGCGAAGGCCAACGTGAAGGTGCTCGGGGTCAAGACGGCGATCGAGCTTGCCGAGGTGATGGGTGCGGTGGGGCTGGCGCAGAACTTCGCAGCGCTCCGCGCCCTGGCCTCCGAGGGCATCCAGAAGGGGCACATGAAGCTCCACGCGCGCTCGCTCGCGATGAACGCGGGCGCCAAGGGAGACCTTGTGGACGCGGTCGCGGAGAGGATGATCGCCGAGAAGAAGATCCGCTTCGACAGGGCCAAGGACCTCGTGGAGGAGCTCTCCACCAAGAAGAGAGCCGCCTAGTACATCCTGTCGGTTTCCACGGCCTTGAAGGGCCTGGACCGCCGCGCGTCGTAAAAGTCCAGGATGAGGTAGGCGTACGACAACGCCACAGCGAGGTAGATGAGGGAGAGCAGGCCTGTTGACTGGATTCCTGCCGAACCGACGCTGTTGGGGAGCAGGAGGAAGAGGTAGGTGAAGAAGACGGCCTCCGTGAGCCCGCTCCCTATCTTGCCGAAGAGCCATGGGTAGTCCCCCTTGGAGTAGGCGTTCTGGAGGTATCCGGTCACAGCGAACAAGGACCCGATCAGGATGAAGACCGCCCACACCTCGTTGGCAGGCGGCAGCTGCAGGTAGGTCGAAATGGTGGGGGAGAAGTACTCCACGAGGTAAGGGAGAGCGATCCCCACCGCGACGAACCTCACCGCCGCGCTCGAGACTCCTTTCGCTATCTTAGCCATGGGCATCACTGATGGGCGAGGCTGACGGTGATCGTCCAGAACTGACTCTCTGAGAGGGACATGGACCCGCCGACGCTCACGTTCTGGCCTTGCAGCTGACTGACTAGGCTTGGGGAGATGTCCATCGAGAGGTCGAGCACCCCGGATTGAAAGGCGCCGAGGTGCACGCTCGCTGGCTGCGTCTGGTAGAGGGTCTGCCCGTTGACTATCAGCGCGAGGATGAGGCTCGCCCCTCCAGGTAGAGGCCAGTTGTTGAACGCGGGCACGGTGATTTCGTGCGTCCCGGTCATGGTGGAGCTGGAGTTGAAGAACTGCAGCTGAGACTGCACGGACTGCAGGTCCACCCCTATCCCCACCGGCTTCTGCTGGGTAATCAGCTGGGGCGAGACGGCCCCGACGATGGGCCCCGCCACCACGAGGATTATGAGAAGCGAGATGACTACGGAGGCGGCTCTCACCGCGTACTTAGCCGCCCGCAATCCGTTCAAACTTAATCCTTCTCCTTCGCTCGATTCCGGTATAATACGGTTGTAGAAGAGTGCTCCACTTCGGACGGGGGAGCCGAGTCCCGGAGCCGTGGAAACGGGTCCCCCATTAAAATAGCACTCGCTATGAAAGCCGTCATCCGCGAGAGAGATGGACCAGCTTGTCACCGAGAAGTTGAGCAAGAGCTACGGCGGTTCGTCGATGGCCTTGCAAGACGTCAGCTTCTCCGCCCCGTCTTCGGGCATCTTCGCGCTCATAGGGAGGAACGGCGCGGGGAAGACGACGCTCGTCAGGATCCTCGCTACGGAGCTGGCCCCCACGTCGGGGAGCGCCTGGATAAACGGCATCGACGTCGTCAAGGAGGACAGGAGGCTGCGAGAGAGGATAGCCATCGTCCCCCAGGAGGCGAGGACGATCTCCTGGATGACCCCGAAGCAGTCCGCGCTCACCTACCTGATGTGGAGGGGGTTCGAGTACTCGGAGGCGAAGAAAAGGGCCGAGGAGTCGCTCGCCAGGCTGAAGCTCGACAAGTTCGCGGACACCCTCAACCGGAAGCTCTCGGGGGGCACGAAGAGGAAGGCCCTCGCGGCGATGGTGCTCGCCTCGGAGGCCGACGTGATCTTCCTGGACGAGCCCACCACCGGCCTCGACCCCATCTCGCGAAGGGACTTTTGGGAGATCCTGCGCGAGCTCGCGAAGGACCGCTTCATCTTCCTGACGACGCACTACCTCGAGGAGGCCGAGCAGCTCGCGGACACGCTGGCGGTCCTCGGCGGGGGTCGCCTCGTGGCGGTGGGCACCGTCCCGTCAATCCGCGGGAGGATCAGGTACCAATACAGCGTCAAGCTGCCGGCGAACTCGCCCGTCCCCGCGGTCGTCCAAGGGGAGGTGACGACTGGGAAGAACGGGGAGGTCCAGATACTCACCAACGAGGACGAAGCCTTCGCGATATCGAAGAAGCTCTCGGTCGCAGGCTCGAGGTTCTCCATAGGCCCGGTCTCGCTCGATGACATCTTCTTCCAGCTCGTGGGGGAGTCCACACTGGCAGAGCAGGAGGCGGCGACCCCTGGCGCCGACGGGGGGTGGTCGGCGTGAGGAGGAGCTACTCGAGCCAGCTGGTGGCGGCCATCCTGGTGAACTCCGTCTACGAGATGAAGAACTACCCCATCAACCTGGTCAACACCGTCCTCTCCCCCCTCTCGTTCCTGGTCGTGATCGACTTCGTCAGCCGTGGGGCGCTGATCGGACAGGCAATCGAGGGAGGGCTCATCATGAGCATGTTCCAGAGCGGGATGTCGCTGCAGGGGGACATCTCCCACCTGAAGAACGACTTCAAGCTCCAGGACATGCTCGTGAGCTCGCCCGCCTCGCCCGCGGTCTACGTCATCGGCATGGCCGCCTCAGAGATCATCTACAACCTCCCTGCGCTGGCGATCCTCGTGGTGCTGGGGGGCGTCTACATCCACCCTGGCGCGGTCCAGGCCCTCGAGCTGACCGCCGCTCTGGTCCTCATGTTCCTCACATCCATCACCATCGGGTTCATGTTCGCCACGCTCTCGAGCGACATCGTCCAGAGCTTCGCCTGGTCGAGGCTCCTCACCACCATCTTCACGGCGATAACGCCCGTCTACTACCCGATAACCTACATCCCCTTCCCTTTCAGGTACCTGGCGTACCTCTCGCCGACCACCTACGTGGCGGAGATAATGCAGAGCGTGGCCGGGTCACTCAAGCTGAGCGAGGGCGTCGTGATAACAGACTGGGCGATCATCGGCGGGCTCGCCGCCGTCCTCCTCATCGTCGTCTCGCGGAACGCCAGATGGAAGGAATCGTAGCCGGGCCTCGCAATGCTTTAAGCGCCGGGCCCCTAAACCTCCGCTGTCTTGTCGCACCAGAAGCAGTATCGGACCGACATGTATGAGGGGATGCTCGCGGAGACCGTGATGATGAAGGGGCACAACGGGGACACCATCAACGCGTACTTCGCCCGGCCGCTCGGGCCTGGGCCCTTCCCCGGGATGGTCTTGATCAACCACATGCCAGGATGGGACGAATGGTATCGCGAAGCGGCGCGCAGGTTCGCGCACCACGGGTACATGACGATCAGCCCTAACATCTTCTTCCGCTTCGGCCACGGCACGCCCGAAGACGTCGCGGCGAAGGCCCGCACGGCGGGAGGCGCCCCCGACGACCAGGTTGTCGGGGACGCGGCTGGAGCCAGGGACTTTGTCAGGGCTCTCCCGACGTCGAACGGGAAGGTCGGCGTCTTCGGGACGTGTTCGGGGGGGCGCCATGCGTACCTCGCTGCGTGCAGGAGCAAGGGATTCGCCGCCGCGGTGGACTGCTGGGGCGGGCGCGTCGTGATGGCCCCCTCGGAGCTGAGCCCGAACACCCCGGTCGCGCCGATAGACTACACCAAGGACCTATCTTGCCCTCTTCTGGGCCTCTTCGGCGAGGAGGACCAGTTCCCCACGCCTCAGCAGGTCTCGCAGCACGAGGAAGCCCTCAAGAAGTTCGGGAAGACATACGAGTTCCACACGTATCCGAAAGCGGGGCACGGCTTCTTCTACTACGACAAGCCGATGTACAGGCAGGAGCCGGCGGTGGAGGGCTGGAAGGAGGTCTTCAAGTTCCTTGAAAAGAACCTCGCGTCGGGGAGCTCCTAGGGGGTTCATGGACATGTGCACGGGTCTCGTCCAAAAGGCGAAGGTCACAGGAGCAGGCAAGTCCCCGGACGGGTGGTTCAAGCTCGACGAGGTGAGCGTCATGTACGACTGCACCTACCACACCTCGATCCCTCAGGGCGTCAACATAGAGTTCTTCAACGAGAAGGAAGGGCCGGGAGCCAGGGTCGCGGTGGAGCTGAGCCCCAAGTCCGCGATGGAGCTCGTGCACGCCATCATGGAGTCGCTATACAGCGCGGGGATCGACCCGGGGGAGGCCGCTCTGGGCCTCGCCCCTGCGGCCGCTCCTCTCGTCGCGCGCCCGGAGTAGCGGGCTGACGGAAGCCGAGCACGGGCACCAACAATATTGAGACGCGGGGCGGTAGGGTGTGCCGCTCATGCGACGCGTCGAGGAGGTCGTGTCGGAACTCGGGCTCGACGACGAGCTCGCGACCCACTACGGCAGATACAAGGCTAAGATCTCGCTCCACGCGCTCAGGGGCCGCCCCACCAGGGGCAGGCTGATCCTTGTGACTGGGATGACCCCCACACCACACGGGGAGGGAAAGACGGTCGTATCCATCGGCCTCGCGATGGGGCTCGGCAAGCTCGGGAAGCTCGCGGTCGCGTGCATCAGGCAGCCCTCCCTCGGGCCTGTCTTTGGGATCAAGGGAGGCGGTGCCGGCGGGGGGAGCTCGACGCTCGAGCCCATGCAGGACGTCAACATGCGGCTCACAGGCGACATCGACGCCATCACGTCCGCACACAACCTCCTCGCGGCCGCTATAGACAACCACGTCTTCCACGGGAACGCCCTGGGGATCGACCCGGAGGCGATCCTCTGGCCCAGGGCGCTCGACGTTGAGGACAGGGCGCTCCGAGAGGTCAGGGTAGCCTTGGGAGAGAAGAACGGCGCCCCTCACGAAGGGAAGTTCATCATCACGGCCGCCTCCGAGGTGATGGCGATAATCTGCCTGAGCAGGGACTACGCCGACCTCAAGAGCAGGCTGGGGAGGATGGTCGTGGCCTACACCAAGGACGGGCGCCCTGTCACGGCCGCAGACTTGCGCGTGGTGGGGGCGATGGGGGCGCTCCTCAAGGAAGCCCTCGAGCCCAACCTCGTCCAGACCAGGGAGGGCACTCCCGCGCTCGTGCACGGCGGGCCATTCGGGAACATAGCGCACGGGACCTGCAGCATCGTCTCGATCGTCCTCGCCCTGCAGTCCGCCGACTACGCGGTGGTCGAGGCGGGGTTCGGGAGCGACCTCGGGGCAGAGAAGTTCATCGACATCGTGACGCGGGTCTCCGGGGTCGTGGTCGACGGGGCGGTCATCGTGGCGACCTTGAGGGCGCTTAGGCACCACGGGGGGGGAGGCGAGGGCTCCCCCGCATCCACGGACGGCCCTGACCCGGTGGCCGTGAGAGCCGGGCTCCCCAACCTCGCGAAGCACATTGAGAACGTGCGCACCCTGGGGCTCCGGTCGGTCGTGGCCCTGAACCTATTCGAGGGGGACGTGGACGAGGAGGTAAAGTGTGTCTCCGATTTCTGCGCGAGCGAGGGCGTCCCCTTCTCCACGACCTCGGCCTTCGCGGAGGGAGGGGAAGGGTCCAGGAGGCTCGCAGAGCTCGTGGTAAGAGAGGCAGGTATCGGCGGGACGTGCTCTCCTATCTACGAGCCTGAAGACCCCATCAGAGAGAAGGTGAGCAAGGTCGTCGAAAGGATGTACGGGGGAGCGGGGGTCTCCTATACCGAGGCGGCCTCGGCGGAGCTGGAGAAGATAACGAGGCTCGGGTACGGGGGGCTTCCCGTCTGCATCGCAAAGACGGCCAACTCGCTCTCAGACGACGCGAGGCTGGTCGGGAGGCCCCGCGGCTTCGTGGCCACGGTTCACGACGTCGAGTTGGCGGCGGGGGCTGGATACGTGATAGTCGAGATGGGTGAGATATCCAGGATGCCGGGGCTCCCCTCGTCCCCGGCCGCCGAGCGGATCTCGCTGAGCGACGACGGCGTGGTATCTGGCGTGTCCTAGGACCCGCGTCCTAGATCGTTATCCCGAACGCGGCCCGTATCACGCTGCCGAAGACGTACAGCGCGAAGGTCGCCCCCAGCATCACCCCAGCCAGCTCCGAGAACTCCCTGACGAAACGGCTTCCTACTATGATGGAGTTGTACCAAGTCACGAAGGCGATGATGCCGAGGCCGACGACAACCGAGGACGTGATCGCCGCGAGCATCGTCTTCGTCAGGAAGTAGGGGAGCGCCAGCGCGACGGCCGCGACGAAGTAGGAACCCCCCGTGTAGCCCGCTGCCAGCACCGGCGACCCCTCGAACCCCTGTTTGGCTTGAGCGAAGGCGGCGGAGGCCATGGCGAGCGAGGCCGCGGCTCCGGCGACGATTCCCGCGAGGCCGGTCAGCTCGGTGGAGTTGTAGATACCTAGGGAGCCTGCGTGGATCCCCGCGATCTCGACGAGAGCGTCTGCGAGGCCGAGGACGATGAACGAGATGTACTTCACGTAGCTGCCGGCCACCACGTCCGCGAACGCGGTCTCGTGCCCCTTCTCGTCCTCGATCATCGACTGGAAGGCGGCCTGGTCCTCGGCCGGCACAGAGGGCTTCAGCGCTTCGTACTTTGCGACCGTGGACTTCTCCCGGCGCTCCAGGAACTTAATCGCGAAGGAGGCGCCGAAGAGCCTGCGCAGGAATAGCACAAGGGAGACAGTCCCCCTCTTCGGGCCTATCTCCTTCGTGCCCGGCGGGCAGTATCTCTTCCAGAGATCGTAGTGGTTGTGCTCCATCGCGCTCAGCTTCTCGAACATCTCCTTGTTGGTCTGGGCTTTCTCTGAGCTCGCGAGCCGCTTGTAGGTGGTGTAGTCCGTCATCTCGTTCTTCGCCTCCTCCACGGCGGTCTCCGAGAGCTCTTGCTTGGACAAGCCCTCTACCGATCCCCGGTCCTGCCCTCATGACCCATCGGCATCTCCCCTTGTCGCGAATGCCCGCGGAGGCTCTCGAAGGCGCCCCGGGTTAGACGGCGACCGCGGCACACGCGCGCGACGGACGACCGCGCCCCTTAAAACCTTGGCAGGTCTTGCTCGTCGATGAGAACCGCTTCACTTCGGCGCTTCCGCCCGGTCAGGCCGACGGATGGAGCTTATGCGCCTTCCACGGCTTGATCACCAAGTCCCACCTCGAGATGAGGGACTCGTTGTCAGAGAGCACGAAGACGTCGCGGCCGGGCTCCACCATCCTCCCCACCTCCTCGACGCTGGCGTCCGGCGAGACGATGCGGGCGAGCATGGACCCGACGTCCGAGAGCCTCAGGCGAGTCCAAGAGTCCGGACTATCCCTCGCCATCTTCAAGCCCTCGGGGGAGAAGAGGAACGCGAGGATGTTCCTGTCGGAGACGAACTCGCCCCCCTTCTCGCGCAGGAAGAGCCTCCTTATCCTCGTCTCGCACATCAGGTTCATCGCTTCCATGAGCGGCATGTCAGGGTCCACGACTACGGCAGGCGACGCCACGTCCTTCACGCCGAGATCGCACCTCAGCTTCCGCTCGCGGTAGAGCGCGACGACTTCGCTTAGCGTGATCAGCGCAGGCGGAGACTGAGGAGAATCCACCCTCGCGTCGCCGAAGCCCGTCAGCACGAATATCCGGAGGAGCTCGTCGAGGGTGTCGTCGTAGCCAAGGGCGCCGATCCAGATGCTGGTAGTGGTGCAAGAGTTCCAAAGGATCTTGTAGTAGTCGCCGGGTTTGGTCTCCGTCAAGAGGCGAATAATCGGCTGGCTCCCGATCGCCTGAAAGAGTTTGACCCCTTCCTTCTCGCGCGTCGGCGCCACGCCCACCTTCACTATGGGCAGCATAGGCGCCTCGTAGAGGCTCAGGATGGAGGCGGCGACGATGACGGGGACGTCTGGTGTGGTTATCGGTCTAGGCGTCTCGAAGAGGCCGGGAAAGAGCCTCGAAAGTGAAACCTCAAACTGGGGCTCGTCGAGCGTTGAAATGCGACCCAACATCCAAAAAAACCGTCACCTCCGGCAGTTAAGCGTTATGAAACTGAGGTTTCGCCTATCAAAAGATTGTGAATTTGGCAGCGAGCGACCTTGGAAGCGTCGCCTGTCTTAGCTTCATAGGGACAGGCTGAGCTGCTTTTCCTTCCACGGTTTCATCACCAGGTCCCATCTGGAGACCAGTGTGGCACCGTCGGAGAGCACGAAGACGTCCTGACGCGCCTCTGACATCCGTCCCACCTCCTCGACTCTAGCTTGGGGCGAGACAAAAGTCGCCTTCATGGAAGGAATCGAGCCGAGGCTAACGTCGGTCCACGACTCCGGCGCTGTCTTTGCGACCGCCAATGACTTTGGAGAGAAGAGAAAAGTCAGGATGTTCCTGTCTGAAACGAACACGCCGTCTTGTCCGCGCAGGAAGAGCCTGCGGATCCTCTTCTTGCACATGGTTCTCATCGCATCCATCAGCTTTGTGTCTGGGTCCTCGAAGATGGCTCGAGACGCCACCTCCGCGACTTCGAGCTTGCACTTCAACTTCCGCTCTCGGTAAAGATAGACGAGTTCATCAAGGGTGATCAGCGCGTGGGGAGGGACTGAGGCGTTCACCCTCGCGTCGCCGAAGCCTGTGAGCTCGAAGACTTTGAGCAGCCTCTCAAGGCTGTCTTGGAACTCCAGAGCGCCCAGCCACATGCTCGCCGTGGCGCATGGCTTCCACAAGACCTTGGCGTAGTCGCGAGGCTTGTTCTCGGTCACGAGGCGTATGATTTGTTGGCCCCCTATCGCCTTGAAGAGCTTGACCCCCTTCTTCTCGGTCTCTTCTGGCGAGCCGGCCTTGGTAATCGGCACGATGGGAAACTCATAGGTCGACAGTATAGAGGCTGCCACGATGACCGGGACTTCAGACGTTACAATTGGCCTAGGGATGCTGAATAGTCCTGGAAACAGCTTCGAGAGCGGCGCGTCAAGCGTTGATGTCTCAGCCCTTCAGGCAAGAGAACCGCTTCAATCTTATAAGAATTGTTCGCGGGCGGGACCATCCGCTCAGGGCAAGATCTCCTGCACCGTGTCGAGCCGCCCAAGGGGAAGATGATTCGACACGGCGGGCGAGCTATCTCTTGAGCGTCGACTTTCCCGTCTTCAGATAGGCGTCGTCGCCGGTGAGCCAGTCTATGCGAAGCGGGCTGAAGCTGTCGATGTCGTCGGTGTCCTCGAGCGCCCTTGCGGCGTGGACCACGTTGGGCGGGATGACGAGGACCTCTCCAGCGCGGACTTCGATGTCCTTCCCTCCGATGGTGAACTTCAGCGCCCCGCTCATGACCATGGTGATCTGCTCGCTCAGGTGCTTGTGAGGAGGCACGGTCGCGCCCTTCGCGAGCCTGAGGCGGCCGACCATCTCGTTCTGGCCGACGGCGAGCTTCCTTGTGATCTTCTCGTTGAGCCTCTCCTCCTTGATTTCGTCCCACTTCAGGAGCTGTGGTTTCTTTGCCGCCTTCTTCCAGCTTGCCAGCTTGTCTTGAGCCAACCGGTCGCTTCCCCTACCCCGTCATTCCGCGCGGATACTTTAACGTATGACGGCGTCCTCAGGTCAGCTGAGGCCTCCGGAGGCTAGGTCGGGTAGGCTCCCAGGTCTTCGAGAGCCCTGCGTTCGAACTCGGTCGCGAGCAATCGGGCGATGGGCAGGCGTCTTGTCGACCCGGTGCCTTCGAGCATCTCCCTGAGGCGGGCCGCGCCGATTCCGCCGTTTACGGGCCAGTCTCCTTGGAAGAAGCTCCAGAGCTTCCGGATCCTCTCCTTGGGGACGTCAGGCCTCCTCCTGGCTGCGGCGTCGACCCAAGCATCTTGGTCGACGCTGAAAAGTCGAGCCGCAGCCATCAGCACCCTGGTCACGCGCAAGACGGCCTCCCCGTCCTCCTTGAGGATCTTGTCAGACGCGACCCCCACGAAAGAGGGCCCTTGCGGCCCCTTGTCCCGGTACTTGCTCAGCTCGCCGCCCTTCGCCAGGACGTGCACCCTGCTGTCTCCCTCGAGCTTCCCGATGTAGTTCTGGATGCTCGTGAACATGACGTCGATCCTCCCGTCGAGCAGCATGTCCGCCTTCTGGACCGGGTCTAGGTCCTTCACCCAGGTCACCTCCTCCCGCCTCAGTCCGTTCATGCGGAGCATGTTGGAGATGATGGGAGCCCAGTAGTCGCCATCCGCGCCCACGCCGAAGCTCTTCCCCCTGAGGTCGCCAATCTTCTTGATCGAGGGAGATGACATCATCACAAAGCCGCTCGAAGAGGACGTCTTCTCCGCCGTGTTGACCCAAAAGATCTTCCCGGGCCAGCCCAGCTCGGCGATCAGCGTTACGCCCTCCAAGCTTGGGACTTGAGCGAAGACCGCTTCGCCGGACCGGAGGGCCGCGGCCGCAGCCGGCGATCCCAGATACTCCCGGACTTTCAGGTCGACTCCAGCGGATTCGAACATCCCGAGGTCGCTAGCGAGTATGGGGACCGAGCCGGGATTGAGCGACATAGGCCTGATTCGCTCTGCCCAGACGAGACCCGCCTTCTTCCCCGTCGAATCAATCGCCTCTCTTGAGCCAATGCGAGTGGTGTCGAGGAGAGCGCACCCTCAGGTCATCCCGGCTGCCATGCCCAGTTTCAGCGAAGATGGCGCGCGAGACATAAGTCTTCGTGACTCGAGGGGCAGGAATTCCGAAGGGGCGGGAAGCGTGCAAGAGTCGCCTCGGCCCAACTTTAATATAACGTCCAGGCGTCGAAGCAGCTAGGCTGGAATCAAGAGCGAGAGCGAATGAGAAGACCAATCAAGGGAAGGCTCGTCAACGTCAACGAGCGCGCAGTCGCGCCAACCAGAGGTTCGAGGTCGCCCAACGACGCCCACTACAAGCTGATGGACGTCGTCCCTCGCTCTCTCTACGAGGGAGAGATCTACGAGATCTTCGTCACGGACGACCCAGACGCCGCCCCAGGAGGTAGGATGAAGAGGTTCTCGCTCGTGGGGCATTTTGAAGTGGAGCAGGGCGGGTTCGTCAGGGCGGGCGACCACGTCCTGGCCGCGGGGAGGGAGGTAGGCACGATAGTTGGATACAACCCGTGCACCGCGCTGAGGGCTCCGGAATCCGCGGTCATCCACATCTACGTGCGAGGCGACAAGCTCGTCAACGGAAAGGACCTTGGCCTCAAGCTCGAGGACGAAGTGACCACGCGACCCGTCGATCCAAAGTAGGGCTCACGCACCTCATCTCCAGCCCGCCGGACATCATCTTTGGAACTGTTTCCACGGAGTGAGCCTCTTCTCGACGTACTTGAGGCCCTCCGAGATCGCGACCCCGATGACGGACAGGACTAGGACTGGGACAAAGTAATAGTTGAGCTCGAAGAGGTTGCCATAGTTCACTATCAACCCTCCGAGCCCTGAAATGGCCGTGAACAGCTCTGCCACCACTACGCCCAAGATTCCCACCGACGCGCCGAGTCTTACGCCGGTGATTATGTTGGAGAGCGCGGAGCGGAACATGACCTGGGTGAAGAGCTGCCCCCTGGACGCGCCAAAGGACGTGGCGGCCTCTAGGAGGTCCTTGTCGGTGTTCAGGACCCCGTTGTAGGTGTTGATGACTATCGGAAAGAACGCGAGGAGGATTACGATGGCTATCTTTGCAGACACCCCGAGCCCGAACCAGGCGACCATCAGGGGGATGAGGGCGATTCTCGGCATGGAGTTGAACAGGTTGATGAAGGAGTCCACCGCGTCCCCTACTGGTTTGATGCCGCCCATGACCAGCCCCAAGGGGATTCCGATGGCGAGCGAGGTCCCGAACGCGATGAAGTACACGGTCATGCTCTGCCTCAGCGCGAGTTCGATGGTCCCGTTCCCGAACAGGGTTATCGTCGCGAAAACCACCGCGAGGGGCTGGGGGAGGAAGAGGGGTCCCAAGCTCACCGCCGCGATCTGCCAGACCACGATAAGGGCGGCGAGTATGACCGTTCGCGTCAACCACGCGACCCTCCTGCTCCTGATCCCGGCGGTGTCCTTGGCGCTCAGCTTCGCTCAGCCATCCTAGGGGTCCACTCTTCGCCGGCCAACGGGGCGGTGACGGCGGGCGAGACGTTCACCCCCGGGAAGGTGCCGGACTTTGAGACCATCTCTCTGAGCCTTGTCCAGAGATGACGACGAAGGACGGGATATTCCGGCTCGGAGCGGACGTCGTAGGTCCAACGTGGCCTGCGGAAGGGGACCTTGATCTCCTCCTCGACCCGGCTAGGCCTCGCCCCTATCAGTAGGATCCTGTCTGCGAGCAGTAGCGCCTCGTCTAGGTTGTGGGTCACGAAAATGACGGTGTTCTCCTTGGATTGCCACAGCTTCAGAAGCTCCACCTGAAGGAGCTCGCTCGTCTGGGCGTCGAGCGAGCCGAATGGCTCGTCCATCAGCATGATCTCGGGTTCGAGCGCCATGGCTCGCGCGAGGCCTACGCGCTGTTGCATCCCGCCGGAGAGCTCTGAGGGGTAGCTGTTCTCGAAGCCCGTGAGCCCGACCTCGGTAATGTACTTGTTGGCGCGCCCTAAGGCGGTTCGCTTGTCGAGGTGGTTTATCTGCAACGGGAACATCACGTTCCCCATCACGGTCTTCCAAGGCATCAGCCTGAAGGATTGGAAGACGAATCCCATCTTCGGGCCCGGCTTGGGATGCGTGGTCCCGTCAATCAAGATCTCGCCCGAGTCTGGCGGTATGAGCCCGTCGACTAGCTTCAGGAGCGTCGTCTTGCCCGACCCCGACGGGCCGATAATGACCACGAACTCGTTCGCGTCGATGCTCATCGAGAGGTCCTCGATGACGTTGAGGGTGGTGAAGCCCTTCCCTTGTCGGAGAGGAAAAGACTTTGAGAGGTTCCGGACCACTACCTTAGGAGCCAACCAGGCCCTCTCGCACTAACTCTTCCCTAATACTCGTTCCGGTGTCTCCACCAGAGACTGCAGAGGCAGAACAGCCATCGCGAGTGTAGTGGTCGTGGTGGCCCCGGGGACGGTCCTCGCGATCCCGTCGAATGCGGAGACGACGCCAACCTGCCGTAGCACGTTGTCCACCAATGTCGTGTTGACGAACTTTTGGGCCGAGAGCACCGGGACGTTTTGGCTGGTGAACTCGCTCGTCGTGTAGAGGTAGTTGACGCCGAGCTGAGCCCGCGTCATGTTTATCCCGCCGTTGATCGTGAATCCGTGCGCGTATCCGTCGTAGAGCGTGGTCAGCTGGCTGCTGTTCATGTCTGGCCTGGCCTGCTCTGCCAGGTTGAGCCACAAGGTCATGTTGCTCGCGAAAGCCCTGTTCGCCGTGATCAAGGCCCTTACGAGCTGCTGGAGCAGGGCGGCGTGGCTCTGCAGGAAGCTCGTCTTCACGATTAGCCCAGGCACAGCGGGAGGCGCGAGCTTGGCGAACGTGGTTGCGTTGACAATGAATGCCAAGTTGGGTATCGCGTTGAGAGCCGGCAGGTTTTGAGCGGTGGTTACGGTGGCATCGAGGGACCCCTGCTGCAACCCGGCGACCCGGGCTTGGACCGAGCTGACGGGGACCCAGTTTATGGCGGTCAGGGGGTTGTAGGAGACCCCCAAGGCCGTCAGGACGGCAATCGCCTGCTGTTGGTCGGCACCTCCGACTCCTGAGATTCCTACGTTCTTGCCCTGGAGCTGGGAGACGTTCGTTATGGAGCTCTTCCCGATGATGAAGAACCCTCCCAAACAGGTGAAGCAGTCGCTTGCTCCCACGCCCATTATCGCCGTGAAGTTCGCCTGCCCAAGAGCCGTCGTCTTGAACGCCTCGGTCGCTTGGATGTCCGCGACGTTTATCGAGCCCGACTCCAGGGCCTGGAGGATCACCGCGCTCGACTGCAGGGCGTCTATGGTCATGTTGATGTCTTGTTGCTGGTAAAACCCGGCGCTGTTCGCCAGCCATTCGGCCGACTCGCCCGCGTTTGCCACGTTGGCTTTTGCCCCCGTCCCGAAGGTCCCGAGGATCAAGGTTCCCGGCACCAGCGGGGTGGTGGTTGACGTGGAAGTCGACATGGAAGTGGAGGTGGAAGTCGACGTGGAAGAGGAAGAAGAGGTGGAGGTCTTGGCTGGAGTTAGAAGCACGTATCCGCCCGCCACGACAATCAAAATCAAGACAACTCCAACGACCGCGTAGGTCGAACGTGACATCCCTCTTCGTAGATTCATCAGGCGGTCACAATTCCGCCGCATTAGATATACTTACGGTAAGAATAATGCGAACAAGAGATTACCCATGATTGCCGCGCGTGACTAGGCTTGTGCGGTCCCCGCACAGAAGGCGCCTGTTCGGCCAGCGCCTGGCCTCCTTCCTAGGACGCGAGTCGCTTGATTTCAGCGGACGCGCTAGGCCCGCGGCCCGAAACAGACCAG
>Ga0209517_10006521_pt1 | contig 14401 bp, 8 predicted proteins | sample PeaSoiMetSII2010_FD_187695 | JGI IMG/M metagenome (GOLD analysis project Ga0209517, IMG submission 187695) | Peat soil microbial communities from Weissenstadt, Germany - SII-2010 (SPAdes) (version 2) | ecosystem: Environmental > Terrestrial > Soil > Wetlands > Peat | place: Germany: Weissenstadt... | reverse complement strand
GAAGTGGTCGGAGACGTTGAGGTTGAGGATGGCGACGTCGTAGAAGATGCCATAAGCCCCGCGGACCACCAGCTTGTTGCCGGCCGTGGGCCGCCATGCCAGGCCCACGCGCGGCGCGAAGTTGTTCTTGTCGGCGAACATGGTGGCGCGAGGAACGGTACCGGTGCCGCCTTGTAGAAAAAGGCAGTTGGGTTGGGGAGAACAGGTGGCGGTCTGGCTCAGGTTGGGGATGCTGAGGCGGTTGTGCACCTCGACGGGAGGGCTGTTGTATTCGTAGCGCACGCCCAGGTTGAGGGTGAGCCGGGGATGGAGGCGGATGTCGTTCTGCACGAAGTAGTTCTGCGCCAGGGTGCGCATGGAAGCATAAGGGTCGCCGGAGACGCCAATGGCGTAGGTGGGAAGGCCGAGGAGCAAGTCCTGGAGCGGGTCGCCGGTGAACGCGCCCAGAAACTGATACTCTCCGCGGGCGAAGAGATTGAGGAACATGTTTAGGCGCACGCGGCGCAGCTCGGCGCCGAACTTCAGTTGATGGCGTCCTCCGGCGACGTGTGGATTCCAAGCGAAGGTATCGGCGAAGTGGAAAGTGTTGTTGTGGCGCGCCTGGGGCGTGTTGAGGGGCTCGCCGATGCCGTCGAAGCCGGAGAGCACCACTTCGGGATAGCCTCGCGTCTTGGGATCGGCAGCGACTTCTGTGAACCCGAGCTTCTGGCTTTGGCTGACGCCCTGGCTCTGCTGGGTGCTGGCGGCGCTCAAGCGGTTGTAACCGAAGCGGGCCTCGTTCACCGCGCGGCCGCCGGCGGTGTGAGTCCAGTTGAGGCCGGCGTTCTGGCCGCGATTGTCGTAGAAGCTCCCGTATCCGGGGAGGCTGGTGAAAGCGAGGAAGGGGTCGTAGGGGTTGTAGCGGGACTCGTCGAAGAAAGAGTAATGGCCGGAGATTTGGTCGGAGGCACGCAGGGTCTGGTCGGCTTTCAGCAGGAACTGGTCGAGCCGGTCGCGGAGGTCGCTGACCGCCAGGTAGCTGTTGGACGCGGCGAGGCTGGGGCCGACGTTAGCGGCGGGGTAGAGATCCAAAATCGCTACGCCGGCGGGGTTGCGCAAGGCGGATGGCACACCGGCCAGGGCAGCCGCGCGCTCCACTTGCGAAGGCACGGTAGAGGTGCGGGTGATGGCCTGGCGGAGGCGCAGCCCTTCGTAAGATGCCAGGAGGAAGGTATGGTCGCGGCGGATGGGGCCGCTCAACATGCCCCCGAACTGGTTGCGGTCGAAGCGGGGGATATCGGAACAGGAGCCGGGGACCGCGCCGGGCGTACACGCCGGCAGATCGAAGTAGTTTTTGGCATCCAGGTGGCGGTTGCGGAAGAACTCGAACAGGGAGCCGTGGGGGGTGTTGACGCCACTGCGAAGCACCACGTTGATCTGGGCGCCGCCACTGCGTCCAAACTCGGCCGAGGAGTTCGCGCCCTGCACCTGGAACTCCTGGATGGCATCGACCGAGGGAAGGGAACTATAGGTATTGATGAGCGAGTCGTTGTTGTCGACGCCGTCGAGCATGAAGTTGTTGGACTGCTCGCGCGCGCCGTTGACGCTGACGGATGCGCCGAGGGTGGAGTTCTGGGATCCATCGGCGGGCAACTGGGCACCGGGAGCGAGGAGCGTGAAGTTGAGGAAGTTGCGTTCGTTCAAAGGCAGCTCGGTGATGCGGCGCTGGTCGACGACGTAGCCGACGGTGGTGGTGTCGGCCTGCACCAGTGGAGTAGCGCCGGCGATGGTGACCACCTGGTTCAGCTCGCCGATAACCAGTTGAAAATCGACGCGCTCGGTCTGGTCCACCTCAACGCGGACGCCGTTGCGAACAGCCTTGCGGAAGCTCGGCGCTTCGACGGTAACCTGATAAACGCCGGGAGCCAGGAGGGGAACGGAGTAATCGCCGGTCCCGTTGTCGCTGATGTGCCGGGCCACTCCGGTCTCCTGATTGAGGACGGTTACGGTGGCGTTGGGAATGACTCGCCCGCTGGGGTCCAGGACGGTGCCGACGATGGCGCCGGTGGGACCGGCTGCCGATATCGGGGAACCCGATAACAACAGTAATAACAGCGCAGTTCGGAGTGACAGCATTAGGAACTATCCTAGTGTACGCTGCATAACATTGGCAACGTTCTTTCTGCGCGTCCGCTTAGGAGTGTTCGGGGTTTCGCGGTTCAGGGTGTAAAGAAGACGCTTCGCAAGCGGTGTCCCCTTTTTCTTACCCGATGGTGATCAGTTCTTCCTCCACCGTGGCATGCCCACTCGCGGGGCGGTTGCGGTCGACCGCAAGACTCAGGTAGCGGCCTTCCATTGCGACGGTGAGTTTGCGCGCGACCAGGTGGGCCAGGGCGGCTTGTACCTCGGCTGCGCCGGCGGAACAGCGCCGGGCCAAGGCTTCGGCACTATGTAACTGGTCGCAGAGGATGTAGAGTTGCGCGGAAAGGTCTTCCAGCAAATGTAAGGGCGCCAGGGCAGCGGGACGGGTGTCGTGGATCACGATGCGGCCGCCCACCCTGTACATGTCCAGGCGGGGGCGGTGGTCTGGTTGCGAGGAGAGGCGGTACCAGGACTGCGACGCTTCCACGAGTTTGCGGCCGTACTGGAGGGGATCCCGGCCATCGGCGTAGTCGAAGTCGAAAAAGTAGCCCAGGCGCATCGTCTCTTCAGACGTAAGCGGGAACGAGTAAGAGTAGGCGGCGGCGGGACGGATGTTGGCGATTCCGAGCTCGCGCGCCTGGAAGAAGTAGGGGCTGAAACGCTCCAGTTGGATGGGCAAACAGAACTGCGCGGGCTGGAGGTGCGTGAGGCTGGGGATCAGCCCGGCGACGCGGTCCAGCTCGGATGGGGACTCGCCGGGGAATCCGTAGATGCAATACCAGATCACGTCCAGGCCGAGCTCTTCGCACCACCGCAGGAGCTGTAGGTTTTGCAGCCCGGTGGAGCCTTTACGCATTAGGCGGAGAAGCTGGTTGCTGAGGCTTTCGATACCCGGCAGGATGGTGTTGACGTTGGCGGCCTTGAGCACTTGGAGCTGTTCGAACTTCAGGTTGGCCTTGGTTTCGTAGAACAGGCTGAGATTCAGGGGGCTGCCCATCAATTTGGGAAAAAGGGTGCGGAAGTAGTTCAGGTCCAGGATATTGTCGGCGCACTGCACGCGGTCGCAGCCGTTTTCGGCAGTGATGGCAGTTAGTTCGGCGATCACGCGATCGGCGGACTTGCTGCGGAATTTCATGGTGCCGCCGTTGAGCCCACAAAAAGTGCAGTGCTGCTTTTCGCCCCACCAGCAGCCGCGCGAAGATTCGAACATGAGCTCGATGCGCATGCCGGGACAGAGAGGGGACCGGCGGAGACGCTCGAAGTAGTCGGAGAAATCGGGGAAAGGCAGGGCGTCGAGGTTAACGACCGGTCGCGGCATGGAGAAGGCTTCGCCGCGGGCGAGAATGCCGGGCGCCGATGGCGCCGAGCCATGGCGTGTGAATTGCCCGGCGAAAGCGGGGAAGACTTCGTCGCCTTCGCCGGTGCAGACGTAATCGATCCAAGGGAAGGACTGGATCAACTGATGGCCCATCTCGCCTTCGCAGTTGCTGCCGCCGAAAACGATCACGGGCGGGTCGGGGCCTTCCTTGAGCGCCTTGGCTACCGACAGGCAGGCGCAGGTCTGATCGAATACGGTAGTGAAGCCGACAATCTTGGGGTGGTGGCAGCGGATTTCGGCGGCCCAACGCTCGACGAAGGCGGCATTCTTGCGGCGGGCGGCCAGGATCTGATCGATGTAGCGACGGCGGCCGGAGTCGGGACGGAGAAACCTCTCGACGTACTCCTCCGCGGAGGGCAGGCGGCCGGGGAAGACCACATCGGCGAAGAACCATTCGCCGGTGAGCGCGCGGGTGAGGTGGACGTCGGCGAAATCCACGAGCCGGCCGGCGATTTCGAGAGCGTTGTAGAGTTCCAGGCCGATATCTTCCGCGAGATCGAGATTGAAATAGCAGACGCGCGAGGAGATCCCGCGAGCCTTGAGGGCGGCTTGCAGCAGGCTGACGCCGAGCGACGGATGCTCGGGGGCGGCGAAGGGGAGGACGGCGAAAAGAACGTCGGTGGCGGCCGGGTTCATGGCTCCAGAGCCTTCAGCAGCGTGACGCCGACGGGGCTGCCCCAGCCGGTGCATGCGTCCCAGCCTTTATGGGCTTTGAACGACTGCGTCTGACCCTCGACGACATCGCGCATGGCGCCCCGGAACCGGCGGCTGTAGAGGAGGGCGGTGAAGTAACCCGCACGAGCCTGTATTTTACGATTGATGCGAGCGACCAGGCCGGCCCAGGCGGGAGCGGCCGCGCTGGTGCCGCCCATGGCGATATCGACGCCGGCAATTCTCACGCTATATCCGGTCCGCAGGTCGGCCTTGGCGGCAACGTCGGGCACGCCGCGGCCGGCCTGGCTGTTCTGGCCGCGATCCTGGGCGGTCGCCGCAGTCTGCCAGGCGGGCAGGGGGAAGATGGTGCTGAAGCCGCCGGTGCTGGCCAGAATCAAGGACCCGATCGGTTCGTTCCAGACCTTTTCCTTGGAACCGCTGGGACTGAGGTTGGTGCCGCCGCAGGCCAGAACCCAGGGGTTGCTCGCGGGGAAATTGACCGGCGTGGAGGCAGGAGATCCATCGTCGCCGGTCGAGACACAGACGGTGATGCCGCGCAGGCCGGCTTGCAGGAACAGGTCCGTGAGGGCATCCAGGCTTTGCTGCGTCGCGTCGGTTTCGCACTCCCCCCAACTGCAGGCGATGACGGATGGGTTGCGCTTGCTATCGGTGACGGCGTTGGCCAAGGCGTGGACTTTCCCTGCATCGTCGTTGTTGCCAAGATAGACCGCGATCCGGGCGCCGGGGGCGAACGTGCCGGCGAGTTGGATGTCCATTGTGGTTTCGATGGTCCACTCGATCTGCTCCTGCAGATCGGGCGGAAACGAGTTCTGGGGCGGCACGCCGCTCTCGACCGCTTTGCGAAAAGCGGCGAGATACTTCCGGACGTCGCTGCGTTTGGCGGGCTGATTCTTGGCTCCCTCGGCGGGGATCAGGTCGACCTTCGGTTGCGGCAAGCCGTGCCGTTGGAAATACTCCTTGATATCGGAGCGATAGATGCCGCCGCCGAGGGACACGATGGCGATGCACTCACCCTCCGCGCTGGTTTTCGGGTAGCGGTAGATGCCGGCGACTTTGGCGGCGGGCTGCGGTTGTTCCGGAAACGCGGGGTGATGGAGGTGGGGTCTGGCCATGGAACGGTCGTCCAGGCCGATGATTCCGGTGACGACGCGGTTCACATCGGCGGGCAGCCGCAAGCGGCCCTTGTAAGAGCGGTACTCGCCTTTGGGGTGATTGTAGTAGACAAACACGATGCCAAAGGCTTTTTCGTAAGCGGCCAGTTTGCCTTCCACGACGACGTGGGATGCCGCGGGATCGGCGCCGAGGATCTTGAAGCCCAGGCCGTGAAGGTAACTGGCGACGCGATCGATATCGCCGGCATTGGCGCAGAACGCCTCAGCCGCCTCGGCCGCGGTCATATACTTACGTTTGGCGGGTAACTGGCTGGCCATTGCCTCGAGCTCGGTGGCGCATTTCTTGGGAGGGAGAACGTGCCGCACCATGAAAACTGCGGTTACGATCTCGTTGGGGTTAGGGCGGCGGCTACTGAGGGTAGCATCGGGCGGCTGTTTCACGTTGTGCGTCATAAGTTGAACCTGTGGCGACCCAGTAGATTGATTTTACACCAGCTTGCGCAAGGTGTAGAGACGATATCGCGCCCTTCCGAGCGCCAATTCCCAGCGCGCGAGCTGATGCATGCGGATCAAGTGCTCGACCAGCGCGGCGTTATCGGCGTCGATGGACGACCGGAGAGCGGCGGTGAATCCATCATTCGCGCGGAGGGCTTGAAAGACCTGCTCGGTGACGTCGAGCGAGCGGCAGACGGCGAATCCCGAGGTGGTGAGATCGGACTCGCGCTGCTGGTAATCACGATCAAAAGCGCTCAGGAACCAGACATCGGCGAAGGCGAAGACGCCGCTGGGCTTGAGGATGCGGTGGACTTCGTGGAGAAACGCCGGAAAATCGTCATAGCAGTGCGAGGATTGGATGTTGAGCGCGACGTCAAAGGCGGCGGAAGCCAGCGGCAGCCGGTGGGCATCGCCGCAGACGAGTTGCACGCGTGGGTCGCGCAGCAGAGCGCGGCTGAGGGAAAGATATCCGGCGCAGAAATCCAGTCCGGTGACGCGGGCGGCGCGGCCATATTGCAGCAGATACCAGCAATTTCCTCCGCGGCCGGAGCCGATGTCGAGAACGCTTTTTCCAGCGATGTCAATGTCCTGGAGGCAGCGGCGGACCAGAGCGAGGTGATATTTATAGGGCAGATCCCGCGGATGTATCCAAGCGTAATCCTCACCCTGCGATTCGGCGTACCCGTAGTTGAAGAAAATCAGATTGGGATCAGGGACGTGGCGGGCGAACTGCGCGTGGAAGGCATTCACGAGGCGGCGCCCATGCGGCGCAGGTAATCGCGGACCAGGGGATCGGTGCGATAAGGGGCCCAAACGGCGCTCATGTGCAGGGCCAGCATATAGTCGCGCGCGGCGAAGGCCTTTTCCAGCCATTCGATGGCAATCTGCCGCTCGCCCACAAGGAGGTAAATGTAGGCGATCTCGGAGGGCCGCTCGAACTGAATGTTGCCGGAGCGGTGCAATTCGTCAAGCAGGGCCCTAGCCTCGGTGTGGCGGCCGGCGATCGCATAGCCGATCCCCAGAAGGGTCTTGCGCCAGGTAAACTTTTCCAGGTGGCGGATAGCCTCGTCGAACACACCCTTGCCTATGTATGCGTGTCCGAGTTGGGACTGGGCGGGGCCGTAATCGGGGTCGAGTTCAAGGATGTGATTCAGGCGCCGGATGGCTTCGTCAAAATGGCCCATGAGGGTGAGGGTCCAGCCGAGCACCATGCCGACGAAGGTAGAGAGCGGATCGAGATCGAGCGCGCGTCGGGCCTCGGCGAGAGCTTCTTCGTGGCGGCCAAGCAGGCACAGCAGCCAGGTGTAATACATGCGCGCATCCACGAAGTTGGGATCGAGTTCCATGGCCCGACGGAACTCGCGGTCGCTGGCCTGCCAGTCCCACTCGTTGAACAGGGCGAGTGCCAGGGCGAGGTGCGGCTCGGCGAGCCGGTCGTTGATCTCCAGCGCGGCGGTGGCGGACGCCCTGGCTTTGGCGAAAGCCTCCGCGGGGGCCATATAGTCATAGTGGCCGCCGATGACATAGCAGCGCGCGAGACCGGCATGACACAGGGCATTCGAGGGGTCGAGAAGCAGGGCCTCCTGGAAGAAATGGATGGCCTTAGGGAGGCCGTCGGGCGTGACCTTGTTGGCGAAGAAACGGCCCTTCAAGTAGAGCTGATAGACTTCGGTGTTGGCTGGCGCTGCGGGGGTGACGAGCGGGATGGACAGGGTAGTGCTCAGGGACAAGCATATCTTCTGTGCCACTTCGGTCTGGATAGCGAAGATGTCCGACATCTCGCGATCGAAGACATCGGCCCAGAGCTGCAAGCTGGTGTCCGTGTCCACCAGGGCGGCGCTAATGCGCACGCGGTTCTTGAAGATGCGGATGCTGCCTTCGAGCACGTTGCGCACACTCAGTTCGCGGCCGATGACGGCGATTTCCTTCTGCGTGTTCTTATAGCGCATGATGGACGTGCGAGCGATGACGCGGAGCCCCGGAAGCCTGGAGAGGTGGCCGATGATGTCTTCGGTAACGCCGTCGCTGAAATATTCCTGCTCGGGATCGCCGCTCATATTGACGAAGGGCAGCACGGCAACCGACCGCCCGCCTGGGCGGGGCGCGGTATAGGCCGGGGCAGAAGACGGGCAGGGACTGCGAAGCGCCTCCCACAACTCGCGCATGGATGGACAGCGATCGGGGAGTTCCTTTTCGAGCGCGCGGGCCAGCGCCCGGGAGATCTCGGGAGGGCAGTCCTTGGCATAGCGTTCGACCGGGAGCGGGGTCGCGTGCAGGATGGCGCTCATGGTTTCAGCGATGGAAGGCCGCTGGAACGGGTGAACGCCGGAGAGCATCTGGTAGCACACCACGCCGAAGGAAAAAATATCGGAGCGGGCGTCGACCCGAGCGCCGCGGAGCTGCTCGGGGGACATGTACGCCGGGGTTCCGACGGCGGTGCCGGGCCGGGTCATCTGGCCGGTGACGGTCTCGTCCTCGGCGGTGGCGATGCGGAGGGCCAATCCGAAGTCCAGCACCTTGAGGTGCCCGTCCTTGAGGAGCATGACGTTGGAGGGCTTGAGGTCGCGGTGAACGATGTTCTTCTCGTGGGCCTTCATGAGCGCTTCGGCGATTTCCAGCGCGATGCCGCGGGCCTGGTCCCACGGGATGGGACCGGAGCGGAGAAGTTCATTGAGGGTGCAGCCCTCGATGAACTCCATGGCGATGAAGGCGCGACCCGCACACTCGCCGGCCTCGTAGATTTTGCAGATGTAAGGATGGTCGATGGCGGCGGCGGTGCGGGCCTCGCGGACGAACCGGCCGCGGGCGGCCGGATCATCCTGCGAGGCTTCGGTGAGAAACTTCAGCGCGACCTTGCGGTCGAGAGAAGCATCGTACGCCAGGAATACTTCTCCCATTCCGCCCTTCCCAAGCTTCGAGAGAAGCTGGTAACGGCCGAACACATCAGAAGTCATAGCGGAACCAGGGCGAGAAGCCCCTGCCGGGTCACCCGCAGCAGCAGGTAAAGGGGTGCGGCTTTCCTACCCGCTTTTCCGGCGACCCCCACTTCGAGCGGAGAGCTTTTTCCAGATCGGCCCCCGAGAAGGGAGGCAGACCGTGGGCCTTGGCCAGATCGCTCATGTACGACATGTTCCGGACCTCGTTGCGCAAGTGCTCGTTCTGGTCCAGTTCATCGAGAAATTTCTCAGCATTTTCTTGGGACATTGTTGCCTGATTCCTTTCCAATCCGGATCCTGGGCGGAATGGAGGGAGGGGGCTATCCCCAGACGCCGTTCCGTTCCACCAAATCCTACCACGGAACCCGAGGGATGAAAACACGAATGTTAAGCCGCAAAATGATAATGTCCTATTTGCGCAAAGTAGATATGTCCTATTGACACCGTCCAGGCTGGGAAGGTGCAAGAAGGACTACTACTGATGACGCAAACCGAACTGGACCACCTGGTGGCCCTGAAGAAGGCGAAGAAGAAGCTGATCACGCTGAAGCAGGCCGCCGAAGAACTGGGCATTACGGAGAGGCACGTGAGGCGGCTGCTACGGCAACTGAACCGGCGTGGAGACAAAGCCGTTGCCCACGGACTGCGGGGATTGCCATCCAACCGCAAGATCAGTGTCAACGTCGAACAGGATGCGGTGGCGATCCTGTCGCGGCAGGTGTACCGGGGGTTTGGGCCGACGCTGGCCTCGGAATACCTAGCCAAGGAGCACGGCATCGATGTAAGTCGGGAGACGGTGCGGCACTGGATGATTCAGGCCAAATTGTGGCGGGCGCGGTCTGGACCAGGAGAGGTATCTCTCTTTGCTCCGGGCCTCGTCCGGCCCCCGAAATACCCGGAACCATGTCCAAGTTCAACGGAACGCCTCGGGAGTACCAGAGCGGGCCATTGTCTCGCATGGGCACCCTCGGTCTGGAGGATGGGGGTTATCGGGGATCTCGTTGGGCGGAGGTGGGGACTATGGTCGTCCCGTTCCAGAGCGGGAATATGGACTTATGCCCGTGCACGCCTTTGGGGATAGTCGGGAGTCTGCAGTGTGCCGCCGGACAACCGTCAGTGGACCATTCGTCGTATTCGGGACGCTCGAGCCGCCGGTCGTGGCTCCCAATCTTGACCTCTCGTTCGGTGCGCAAGCCCTCGGTGTCCGCGTGGAGTGTATCCATCAGGCGGGAACTCGGCGGCGTTCGCTGATCGGAATCCGAGCTTCAGGCGGCGCGACGGCCTTCGTTGTGACAAGTGGAGGTTAAAGAATTCTGAACCCGGAGCAGGTAGAGGCACTGCGGGACTGGATGAGCAGTGGCGGGCGCTGATGTTGCGTGCCGCAGGCCAGCCAAACGCAGACCGTATCCGAGGGCAGTCGTGTAAAGAATCTACGCGAGGCTGGGCGAGCGGTCGGTTGCCGCTGCGGCATCGCCCTACAGCTAACGTGAGTCACGAATCCTCCTCCTCCGGCTCCTCAGGGTCATCGAACATGGACCGCAACGATGGCGACGAATCCGCAGGGATGGGCGGTACAGAGACTGCCGTCGTCCTTGCAGCAGCGTGGCGATCCGATCCCGGCCACCTGACCCTCATGTCATGAGCGCGCCTCATCTCGCAGCCACGGCAGAGGATAATGATGTTTGTTGGACTGCATTCGCCGCCAAACGAGAGTGGCACCACGAAACAGACTACCCAGCGGTCGCGGTATCGCGGACCGAAGAGCTTTCGACAGCCAGGGCACTTGGCCCCGGCGTCCGCCAGATTATCGGCGAGGTCCGCGCTGGTGATCTGACCGGGCGCGCCTCGTCGGCGGGCACGCGAGTTGACAGCCCAAACGCGTTGTCGCAGCGTGGCTGGGCAGCCCAAAGTAAAGTAGTGTTATACTCCATCGGATGTCTCCCCATCCGCCGACCGCTGCTACTTCGCGCGGATTCGGTAGATTATAATTACATGGAACGCGTTTGATGTCCGGCTTCACTTTGGGGATTCCAACGTCATACCGAATGAAGAAAGCAAGATTGTCGTGGAGACCAAGGCGGTCATCACTGTCACATGGACGGAGGCGAAGCAAATCGCCGAAGTATTGAAGCAGGCAATTAGTCGCATTTAAGCCGACAATGGGAGATAAAGAGAGTTGCCGATATCAAGATCGCATAAGCGAGCATTATTCGGCACTTGAGGGGGCGTCAACTCACATTCTCCGCGTTGTACCCCGCGATGAGGCCAGTCCGCACCGCGTGACGGTAGATCCGCAGGGAGAAACCAGCACGCCAGCAGCAGATCGACTACGGCCAGACAGCCGCGAACCAACAGCGCGCCCCCGGAAAACGCGTGATCCTAATTAAACGGTGACGGATAGGGCGAAATGCCTCCGACACCACGGCGCCGGCGTGCAATTGAGAGTCGAGCAGATGGGGCCGCAAATTGGGTTCGATCAATGTACGTTGGCCGTTGGGCGCTGCAACAGTAGTTCCACAGGCTACGTCAATTCCTGGAGGTTGGTTGCCATGCCATAGACCTTTTGTGCCGCCAGGAAGAAGGACAAATGTTCCCATTTGTTCCCATTCGCATTTTTCCCGGCTGAGTCCGACCTCACGGAACACGCCTCCTTTGGTGCCTGAGCAGGGAGCAGAAAAGTCTTGATCGACCCACCCTCGCCGCAAACCGTCATACCGGAGAATCGCCCGTACCACTGGCCCTCGGGCACCTCGGGCTCACTGTCGATCCACTTCGCTTCGCCAGCAGTTCCAACTGAGTTGCCGGAATTTTCCGGCTCCGGACGCGGTCGAGCACACGCCGAAACAGAGCGGCCGGAACAAGCGGATTGGAAGCTGCTCCCCCTGGGACACGCAACATATACTGAAAGCGGCATTCTGGAAAGACGGCATCCAATGCCGTAATCCAGTTTACTGTACAGTCCACGTCCCCATCGTTTGCCATCCCGTATTATTGCCTTCGTTCACATCCCGGGCCGCGAGATAAAAGATCCGGTTGCCTCCAAACGCCGGGCTGAAAGCAATATTCAGTGACAGAGTCAGGTAGTTACCAGCCGCCGTGACCGCTGCATTCCCCCAACTCACCGTACACTGGCTGTTACCAAGGGTTCCACCCGTGCCCAGACTCTGCCCGGGAAGCAAAGCATCCCCGCTGTCGTTTGTCAGATACAGTACGTTGATCGGGCGCGCATAAGCCAGGTAGCAGGCGCTCAGGCCATTCAGGATGTTGTTCACCAAAATGTTCTCCACACCCAGATCCTGGAATCCCTGGGTGTCGGAAAAATCGAAGGTAAAGGCGGTCGGGGCGATGCCGCTTCCTCGTGAAGGGCTCATCCTCACTACAGCCGTAGTCACGTGAGGCACACTACCGGGTACTTGCCAGACACCGAGGGGCTGCCACCCGGAACCGTACCCCGTGACGTCCCCTGCAGCCATGTAGATTACCTTGTTTCCGGCAAAAGCCGGGTTAAACGCGATGCCCAACGTCAGCACCAGCGTGTTTCCGTTGCCGGCTACTGGAGAACCTGTCCAACTGACCGTGCACTGGCTGTTGCTGGTGCTGCCGCTCGATGTCAACACCGATCCCGGCAGGAACGTTGTTCCGTCATCAGCAGCCAGATACAGGACATTCAACTGTCGGCTATACGCCAAAAAACACCCAAGCCGGCCGTCCGAAGTGTTGTTGATCAGAATATTCACCACACCTAAGTCTTGCCATCCGCGATTATCGCTGAACGTAAAGGCAAAAATCGTATTGCCACTCCCAGAGGCCGGATTGGAAGACACCGGCGCCGGAGGAGATGCTGCCGAGGACACGACGATAGTGGGATCGCTCTCGCTAGCTGGAGCAGAGCCGCCGCCCGAGACAGTTACCTGGTTGGCCAACAGGGAAGGCGCATTCGGCGCCACATTCACCGTTACGGTAATGTATGGGTAGCTCGCTCGCGCAGCTAGCAGGTCGCCGCGCGTACAGGGCCCGAAGGGTTGTATGCAGGCCCATCCGGCTCCGGCGATTGCCGTCGCGGTCAAGCCGGTTGGTAACACGTCCAGGACGGTCACAATGCCGCCGGTTGACCCAGTTCCCACGTTGCCGACCGTAATGGTATACGTGCCGACTTGGCCTTGAACGAAGTTACCGCTATGCGTAGTGTTGATCGTCAGGTTCGGAGCGCCGTTGATAGGGAATCCCAAGCTGCCCGAGGTGCCGCCCCCCGGCGCGGGATTGAACACCGTCACCTGCCCCGTCCCCGCGCTGGCGATATCCGATGCGCCGATGGCCACTTGCAACTGTGTCGTTCCCACATACGTCGTGCTCCGCGGCGACCCATTCCAGGTCACGACGGAACTGCTGATAAACCCTGTCCCGTTCACCGTCAGGGTGAACGCTCCCGCCCCCGCCGCGGCCGACGAGGGCGCCAGCGTTGTGATCGATGGCGCCGGGTTGTTGGTTGATGGGTTGTTGGTTGATGGGTTGTTGGTTGATGGGTTGTTGGTTGATGGGTTGATCGTGAAGATCGAGTTGCCCGAGGTGCCGCCCCCCGTGGTCGGGTTGAACACCGCCACCTGCCCCGTCCCCGCGCTGGCGATATCCGATGCGCTGATGGTCGCCTGCAACTGCGTCGTTCCCACATACGTCGTGCTCCGCGGCGACCCGTTCCAGGTCACGACGGAACTGCTGATAAACCCTGTCCCGCTCACCGTCAGGGTGAACGCTCCAGTCCCCGCCGTGGCCGACGAGGGCGCCAGCGTTGTGATCGATGGCGCCGGGTTGTTGGGCGTTTGCCAGCCCTGAACACTGATGCTGCCGCCGGTTGAGGCGATCGACGCGCCAGTTCCGCCGGCAAACGCAACTACAGCATTGCTGACTGAGATCGGCACCGCAGGACCACTGGTGGCTGAGGGAAGCGTTACAGTAATTTGTCCGACGACGCCGTCGCTGATCGTGGTGGCGTTCTGGCCAACCGCGATACACATTACCGACCCGCTAACCGGATTACAAGTGAGCAGCTTTCCCGCTCCTGTCAAGGCCGTCCCGGCCGCCACGCCAATCGATGCCACATCGCTGAAAGCATAAGAGAGCGTCCACTGTAAGGCGGCCGGCCGGGTGTTGCCCGTCGGCACGGTCAGATTCAAGGTCAGGGTCACTGGTGCGCCCAGTACCGTGGCCCCTGACGATAAAGCCAACGACGTGCTCTGTCCGAACAAGGGGCCCTGCGCCAAAAGAAAGAGTGGGGCGGCAAGAACCCAGATGCGAGAACCCCGAGCATAATCTGTAATCATTCGCACCAATGAAAATATGACCTTAGTAATATAAAGCTGTATAATCAATGCGGGGTGGGGCGCACCCCCATAGCTAAATACTAGAGTAGTATTTCGGAAAAGGCAAATGACAATGTATACCAATGGGCAACTCAATAAACACAGGTATTGAGACAAGGGGTACGCCTGGATACTACCTTTGTAGCCACTTGAGTTAGGCAGATATCCACCTTACGAAAACTCATGGCTCGGCGAGAAATCTTGAGCATCTGTTCACGCCCCCGTTTTTCGCGGGGCAAATCAATTTTCGCTGGACAAAATAGTCGAAACATGTCAAAGTGATCCTTGGCGCTGCCGAGCAACGACACAAAACGGACGACACCTTCC
>Ga0209517_10006520_pt1 | contig 14409 bp, 21 predicted proteins | sample PeaSoiMetSII2010_FD_187695 | JGI IMG/M metagenome (GOLD analysis project Ga0209517, IMG submission 187695) | Peat soil microbial communities from Weissenstadt, Germany - SII-2010 (SPAdes) (version 2) | ecosystem: Environmental > Terrestrial > Soil > Wetlands > Peat | place: Germany... | reverse complement strand
GCGCGCGTCGGCCACGCGGGTCCGAGGCTGAACGCGAGCATCACGAAGACGATGGTTGTGGTTCTGAGAGTCATCGACCTTTTTCGTTCATCGGATACCAGCCCACAAGCGCGAGCGCGGCGGCGTGTCGAGGTTTCATTTCGCTTGCTTGAGGCGAGGATCGTCGGTCGTCACGCACTGCGAATGGGCAAACAAAGCTTTCCGATCTGCGTTGTCACGCCGCTCCCCTGACTCTCCGATTTCGGGATGATCGACGTAGAACCCATGCATTATTTCTAGTAGATGGGAAGGATACTTTTGGCAGTCCTCAATGGTGTCGAATCGGCCTATCTTCTGCCATTCTGACAATGGTGCCTTAGGGTCGTAATCGGTCCCGTCCTCAGTTCGCGGAGGCGGAGCGATGAGATACCAGCCCACAAGCGCGAGCGCGACGGCGTGGCGGGGGTTCATGCCGTGAGAACCATTCAATCCTGCCGCCGATGACTTGGCTTCGAACCCACGCGTTTCTCGGGCGGCACGCTTCGGTCGATGACTCGCTCCCTTGGTTTTTGACGGTGCTTGGGACAATAAGAGCCGCCGTACCCGTCCTCGGTTCGAGCTGGCTGCCCGCAAAAACTCCCATCAAGGCGTCTAAAGGTACATGTCTTGTACACGCCTGTGAGTTAGCAGACCGCAGCGCGAGCGACAAATGGGCGCCAAATGGCTGCTCGCCAGACGCGATTGCGCGGCACCTCGCCGCCGGGACGATCACGAACTGAATCTCGATCGTTCTCCGAGGTGCACTAAAAGTACTCGATTCCGACGATATCGCTAGGAGGGATCGTTCGTGCATTGCCGTCAGAAGTGGTGTTGGTGTCTCGGCTCTGCCCCCGCAACCACAGGCTAGAGTAACAATAGTAGAGGGCGACCTCTGCTACATCCTTGCGAGGCTCAGTCGATCGGAACTTCACTATGCAGCGCCGGGTGCGCTCTTGAAACTTCTCGATCAGCAGGGCCACGTGCTGTTCTCGGGCGATCATCTGCGCGAGGTCTTCTACGATCTCGGGTGATGCGAGGTAGTCGTGCGTCGGCGATTCTCGCTGGACAATCGCGTCTCGCACGAGGAAGGCACATGGCCCCCAATACATCCGGTCATTGGCCTTGAGTCGGTATTGACGCGCTCCGCCCGTTTGGTTGGCGGAAGGTCCGGGGGGTGGAAGCCGAAGCTCGCGCGCAAGCGTCTTGAGGAAGTCCTTGATCATCGGAAGACACGGGCCGAGCGGTTGAATGCCGTCACGACGAAAATCTGTATGAGGCGGCACCCTGGTCGCGTGAAACCAATGAACTACCTCTGGAATCGGAGGTGATGTTCTTGAGCCGACGATTTGATTCCACAGTACCGTACGGTTTGGCTGATGCGCTTCGCGAATACACTCATCGAGCGCCGACGGTGAAAGGCCGGTCAAGGCCGCTCTGAGCCGCACCTCATCCATCGAGAGCAATGCGGAGAGTGAGCTCAACGCGGAGTCCGCTGACTCGCAATCCAAAACTCCCATATCGGAGATTATGACACTCGTTGTGACGCCGAACGAGCGTGCAACAGGGCGATCACGCCGCCTGTCGCTCCGCGGCCCGCTTCCCGATCAGCCGCTCGCGCAGGCGCGCCGAATCGATGCCGAGCGTGTCGCAGACATTCCGAAAGCTGAACACGCCGTCACCGCCGTCGTCGAAGATCCAATCGAGCGCCTCGCGCCGCAGCGCGCTCGCGCGACCCGATTGCTTCATCGCAGCGTGCTCGCGTTGGGATGCGGTTGACTTGTACTTGCGCCGCCGGCCACCGCCCTTCGTCGAGCGCTGGCCGGTCGCGTCGCGCAGGGAAATTTCCAGAATGGCGCGCAGCAAATTTTTGACCTGCTCGTTGTCCACGCGACCGTGAATGTCTGACCACTGACTTGGAAGAAGTGTATCGGGCGAAAGCAGCGGCGAATCATCGATCATCGCGCGAACGCAAGCGTCAGGACGCGCCCGCGAAACTCGTTGCGGTGCAGCGTCGCGAGCGCCTGCTTCGCGTCGAGTGGAAATTGGTACGTGACGACCCCAAGCTGCTGCCCGCCGCGATGGTCGCGCCAGAGTTTCAAACTCTCGACCGTGCCCGCCTGCTCAAAATGTGCACGCACCTCTTCCTCGGTCGCGCGGACCGCAATGCCGCTCACGAACACCGCGCGGCGTCCCGAGCGGTCGGGTGTCACGGTGTCGGTCGTCGCCGACAAATCGACGATGCGTCTGCCGTCCGCTCTGCCGCGCGCCATTTGTTATTCGCGGCCCGTGGTGTCATGCACGCCGGTCGGGCTGAACGATCGCACGCGCGCGCCCGACGGTTCCGGCGAGATGCGGGGATTTTCCATGATGCCGACCCTCACCGGGTCGATCTTCGTGCGCGCGACGTTCGCAAGGTTCACGGTGCCCGCCGCAAGCTCGTCAGAGACGGTCGATGGGTGGGTCGGCACCGGGTGCGTGTTCGGCGCAGCGCCGTCCACTTCGGGCGTGTGCGCAAGATTCCCTGCGAGATTTTCTGTGTCTGCCATTTCGTTTCTCCTGTTAGCCAGGAACCCGCGCACCGCGTGTTCCGCTGTCATTCGGTTTTTGCTGGGGCGATGCGCCGGGATGCCGTACTTCCGTGATGCGCGCGCCGTGAATGATTTGCTGACGGTTGCGCTCCTGAACCTGGCGCGCCTGGTCGGCGATCTGCGATGACCTGCCGTCGAAGAGCGGATGCCGATTTTGGTTTTGCGTTTCGGGCTGCGGCGCGGCGTTGGGCGCAAGCTCCGCCCGCTGACGGCGCGCTTCGTCTTCATTGCGCTGACTCGATGCCGACGGTGAAAGTGGCTTGTCGTTCGGTTTTAACGCCACGGCTTTACCTCGATCCCGGATGACGGACCGGGGTCACCTTCGCCGCGTGAACCATGAACGGCGGCGCTTGCGGCGTCACGCTCGGCTTGCTCTGGTCGTGCGCCGCCGCAGCTTGGGCGCGCTGCTGATCGACGTTCGATTCCACGGCCGCCCGCGTTTCGTCGTAGTGCCGATCGGGCGCGGGCGCCCCCGGCGGCTGCTGCCCGGCGTGAGTATCCTGCGGAATCGTGCCTCTCGGTTTCTGGCGGAAGCGCGCGACGCTATCGTCGTTGATTCTCAAATTTGCCATCTCAATTCACACCTTTGAAATGGGTGCGGCGAGCCACGCGGAATGAGTCACGCGGCTCGCCGCTATAGGCTGCATCGGCGAATTTGAAATTCCGACGCGCACCTTATGACTGTTTTTCATCGCCGTTGAATTTCACAGGCCGTATGATCGTGACACCGCCCGGAACTTCACCCGTCGCAACCGGCGCACGGCGCGGCTCGACAGGCGCGGCTTCGACGCGGGGCGCGGGCGACGGCGTTGGTGTCGTCGGCCAAATGCCCTCAGGCAAAGGCTGCGGCGGAATGCCGAAGAGATCCCTTTTTTCAAGGTGCTTCATTGCGACAAGCCTCCGAATGCGAATCAAGCCGACGCGCGCTTTAACAAGCGCCGCGCGATTCCCGCGCCGTCAAACTCCGCAATCGCCTTTTTCAACGCTGGCGACAGGGTTTCCAGGTCAAACGCCGTGACTTCCTTTGGCTGCGCAGCGGCCTTGGCGAGCGCGGCCTGTTCGCGGCCCGAATACCCGCGCTCCAAATCCTCGATCGCTACCGGCTGGGCCTGCGCCGCCTTGATCATGTCGGTCACCGACACGGGACCCGTAATCGCCTCGGTCTCCGATAGCTTGTGCGTCGGCTCGGGCTTCACATCTGCGGGCGCGTCGGTTTTTTCCACTCCGCGCGGAGCGTCGCGGTGCACAATCTTGATCATCTTCCGGCACACATCGGGATCCCCTGCGAGCGGGGCGCAGCGTTCCATGATCTCCGTATTACCTGCCACGCCTCCTACGCCGGGGATCGCTTCACTGCGAACAGTGCGGTCGTATTGCTCACGCGTGAACGCCTGCTCGGTACGCGGGTCCATTCCCGCAATTCCAAAACGATTACTCATGACTCGGTTCTCCTGTATTCGATTTCAAATAGCGCGCTACCTCGTCCGGCAGCACGATTATCCGGCGCCCGATTCGAGTCGCATGCAGATTCCCGCGGTCGATTTCCCGATGCAGCGTGACCGGCGCGACGTCGAGCGCCTCCGCGAGCGTCCGTAAATTGACAGCTTTTCCATTGTTCAAGTTCAGCATAAAAAAATCGCGCCGATCCCTCGCGGGAGCAGCGCGATTACGAGGCTGATCATAAGAGATGGCATCGGCGCATTCAAGTCGTAGCGTGTAAACGTCGTTATCTCACGACGTTTTAATCTCGCGCCGTGGGCGCCCCACGCCGCGCCGGGGCAGAAAAGCCGCGGTGGCAGGCGCACCGCGCGGCAAACGCCGCCCGTGGCGCGCCGAACCTGGGGACGTTGCGCAGTTTGGGCGCGTTATCGACGCCGGCGCGGCGAAAGCCACGCGCGAAGGTCTTGAGGCTCGACGCCAGCGGCGACCGCCGCCTGCTCGATGCTTAGACCGTCCGCGAGCAAGGAGCGCGCGGCTATTAGGCGCATGAGCTGCGCGTGGCCGCTTTTTGCAGGCGGTTTTGCAAGCGGTGCAACGGCTTCACGGATGACAGCAACCAACCAATCGCGTATTTTCTTGACCAGACGGTTCATCATTTTTCAGGCGTACCGCACCACGGCGACCAGCGCGGCTTCGCTGGATCGATCGGCGCATCGGGCGGTTGAACATAGTGGCGCGGCGGCGGCTGCGCCTGCGCACGCGCGGGCGGCGCTGCCTCGCGCTGAATCCAGCGCGATACCTCGTCAGCGCCAAGACCAACGCTCGCGGCTGCTTCGGCGATCGGCGCACCGGCGGCGACTTCGCGCCGCGCCGAATCGAGATGCATCATGGCCTGGAATCCGCTGACCTGAGTTTGACCGCCGCGTACCGCGCCCAAGCACGCGAGCGACAAGGCGACCACCACGTCGATGCGGGCCGATGCGGTGGTCTTCGCAATTCTCCAGCCCCTCGACGATTCCTTCGCGACGCACTGGCCGACGGCGGTCCTCATGTCGGCGTCGGGATACAAAATCAAATTTTGATATTTGACCAACTCAAGGAGCGTGTTGCCCGTCTCGGTGAGATTCCCGCTCGTCTGATTCAGCGCCTCCATCGGAATGCCGAGCTTGATCATGCGTTGCGACACGCTGACGAGTTGATAGGGATCGAAAAGCACTTGCCGCAGGTGAAACCGCCCGCGCAGGTCGAGGATCTCCGCCTCAACCTGATTTTCAAAGTCGATCGGATTCGCTTTCGAGGGCACGAAAACGCGGTGCCGAATCAACCTGACTCGCTTCGCCGCCGCATCCCAAGCGCAGCAAATGATCGCCGTCGAATCGCGGTTGACGCTCGCGTCCAAACCGACCCAAACATCGAGTCGCGAATCGGACAGGATGGGCGCGGCCGAGGGATCGACGCAGCGGTCCCACTGTTCGAGCGCAATGAAGACGTCCTCGTTCGACGTCCATTGATTTTCGATCAAGCGCGCGAATTGGTGCGGCCGAGCGGTGAAGGTCGCGCGTTGCTCTTCAATCCACGCCTTCGATTGCCAAGGCGCGCGGCAGGAATCGGGAAGCCCCGACGCCCAATAGACGAGCAGCTTGCCATCGCGCCGCAGATTGGGCGCGATCTTAACGCCCTTGCTCATGATTCGGTCATAGGTGTCGCGCAGCGGCGACGATTCGCCGTCGAAACCTGCTGTGCTGACACTCAGTCGGAAAGAAATTTTGCGAGCGGGAGAGCTTATCCCTTCGTCCCAGAGCCTTCGGGCGGATTCAGACGTGAAATAAGCGCCCTCGTCGTAGATATTTGCAGTCGGATTCGAGCCGCTGAATCCCGCATAGTCGGAGGCATAGGCTTTGATCTCAGTATTTGTCGCGCGGAAGACGATCGAATTCACGCCAATCACGGCGCTATCCTTAAGCAGGGGCGATGCGCGCAGGATGTTGACGACAGCTTTATAAACCCTGCTTTGTGCCTGATCGCGATCGTTCGCCAGGATTGCGATTTCGCCGCCGTTGCCCGCAAGTACGACGCCGGTGTATATCGCGATCATTGCCGCCAGCGCAGTTTTGCCCCCCTTTTTTCCCGAGGACCAGCAGAGGTCTGTATAACGCATGCGCCCGTCAGCATCCTGCTCGAAGGCAGCGCGGACAAAAATTTTCTGTTCGCGATACAAAGTAAACGGCCGGTTCGTTTCAGGGTCGTAGAGAACCGACTCGATGAACGAGATCGGATCACGGCGCCACTTCTCACGCTGCGCGTTCGTATCAGTGATGTTTTTCATGGGAATTTTTTCCAAAATTTTCCAGTATGAAAGTTTTCAGCCCTTCGACCTTCGCGCAAAGGCGCGCTTTATTACTATTGCCGCGCGCGGCGGTTCCATTTCGGTCTAGGGCCCAATGTTACTGCTAATAGGCGCAGTGCCCATCGCGATCCTGCGATCGCGCCGGCCTGTGCGCCCAAATCGCGCGAGTCCTGCGCACGACGCGCCTGGTGTGCGCCTTTCGGCCGACCCGGCGCGGGGCTCCTCGCACACGCGCGGGCGGCGCGCCACAAGGCGACTGTGCGCGAGTTTCGTAACGGATTGATCGCAACGACGATCGCAACGCGCCCCTAACCGCCGGATTTAGCTTGACGTGTAAAGTTTTTCCCATGCGGCAATCGTGCTGATTTAGAACGGTTGCCATCAATCCTGAGCCTCATCTGCGCTCGATCTCGTCTGCTCGATCTGTTTGCGCTCGCGGGCTTCGTCGGCAGCGAACTGCCCGACGAGATCCAGCGCTGCGTTCGTCGAACTCGCTTTGATCGCCATTCTCGACGCAGGCGAGAGGCCAAGCTGCGCGGCAATTTGCGCGCACCCAAGAGCTAGGCGCCTAAAATCTTGCAGCAATCGCTTACTCTCACCTTTGCCATTGATTAGTTCGCTCTCGCGCAGCGCGCTGTAAACGCGATCACTTAACAGTTGGAGGCGGCAAAATTGAATGACGAGGAACGAATCCTGCTTCTGCAACCAGGGACACTGCGACCTGAGTTTGCGCACGTAAAATCGAACTTGGTTATCCCTAAGCCGCGTAGCCTTTGGTGATCTCGCATAGACGCCGGTGCGATTGTTCTGCCTAAGACTGGGCACAACGCTTTTCGACTTGTCGGCTTTGGTGTTTTGCACTCCCATGATCACAACATAAACGAACGCGCCGCGCGGGCGCAACGGTATATCGAGTCGATACATCGAGCCGAGCTAAATGTCGTTAGGTAACGACGTTTTCCGGCGAGCGACGGTCGCAGGGTCCTCGCAAATTTCACGCGAGAGAAGCCATCCGCCCCCAAAAGCATGGTTTTCGGTATTTTCGGTTTTTCGGCGGTCTCAGAAACTCTCCCTTCGTGAGATTTCACTGGAAAAAGTCTGAAAAAACGCATTTAGCCGAAAAGACCGAAAATGTCATTGATTTTAAAAGGGAAAAAACAGGCCTGTTTTCGGTTGCGAGACCTTTTTCCCGCACGTCGCACAGCCAATGGCAGGATGATTTTTTCGCGCTCGCATCCGAAGACTGGATCGCGCCGCGGCGCTCGATGGTTGCGGCGAGATTAGCGAGCCGCCCGAGCAGCGAAGACATCCCGGCTACTGTGGAAAGCCAGTAGGTAACACGAACATCTCCGCATTCGCGCGGGCTGAGTTGGCGCTCGCGTATGAGTCGCTCATTGCAGAGAGGGCGAAGGAGCGGCAACGTCAAGGCGGCGTCAAGAAGGTTCGCCCAATATTGGGCGAACCTATTAACACAGCGCGCGAGGTCGCCAAAGTCGCGGGTATGAGTGAGCGCCCGTCCTCCGACAGCCGCGCTGCGGCCTCGTCCTCGGTGTATATCACCACCAGCGGCCGACCCCCGTGCACTTGATTGCATCATGCAAAAAGATTATCTGTAGTCTTAGACATAGGGCGCGTGAAGCTCGACCCGGGGGAAGCTGAACTCCTCCAACGTTACCGGGACCATAGCTAAACCGCGCTGACAAACAGGCCTGGAAACCCACCGTCGATTGAGATCGATAGGTGGGTTTTGATTTTTAGGGAGGTTTGGAAGCAATGAAAGACACCAACAAGATTCACTTCGCCGCCAAGGTGCCGAAAGACCTAGTCGACCGCGTGAGGCTTGAGTCCGTCCGCAGCGGTCGGCGGATTCAGGACATCGTTGCCGAGGCACTGGATTCGGCGGTTCCGCACAACCGAGTCGTGCCGGTCGCCGCGAAAGGTGGCGGATCAAAGAATTGAATGTTCACTACTGAGAAAGCGAAACGGCGACCAAAGTGTCTAGCTCTGGTCGCCGTCGGTCGAAGACCCCGTGGCAGTGCGAGTGCCTATGTCCACCATATTACAAGCAGCACCTGAAGTCGCAAACATCCTAGCGGGGCTCGATGGCGCGAAGCGCTCGGGCGTGGGCTGGCGGGCGCGCTGTCCGAACGGCGACCACCATAATGCGACGTTGTCGATCACCGCCTCGCGTGACCGCGGGCTGCCCTTGCTGCATTGCTTCGCCGGCTGCACCTATCTTGAAATCATGCGCGCGATCGAAGCCCGCCGGCGCGGCAATCGCAGTGCTCCGGTAAAGCCGACAACCCGCCGCTCGCGTCGGTCGAAGGCGATCGGGCTCGCGAAGCCGCGCATAACCGTCGCCGCGCTGGCCGAAGCGCGTAAGCTGCCGATCGAGTTTCTCCACAATTTGGGGCTACGCAACCTACCATTCAGGACCGGCGTCGAGATCCCTTATCTGGATGAGGATGGCAAGGTGCTGCTGACCAAGGTGCGCCGCTATCTCGATCTGACCGACGCCGAGCAGCGCGCCGGATTCGTTAAATTCCGCTGGCCGTACGGTGCGCCGTTGATGGCCTATGGCGTGTGGCTGCTCAAGCTCGCCCGGCGCGCGAAGCGGCTCGTCATCGTCGAAGGTGAATCCGACTGCTGGACGCTCTGGCTCCACGGCATCCCTGCGTTGGGGCTTCCTGGCGCCGACTCGCCGCGCACGACGCTCAAGGGCGAGTACCTGCGCGACATCAAGGATCTGCTCATCATCCAAGAAGACGATCGCGGCGGGGCGGCGTTTGTTCGCAACGTTGCCGCGCAATTGCGCGCGATTGGATTCAAAGGAAAGGCCTCGGCATTCGAGATGGCGCCGACCGGCGCGAAGGACCTTTCGGATTTGTACTTGCTCCACCCGAAGAACTTGAAGAGGAGGTTCATACGATGGGCGCGGTAGCGGGGAACATCAGGCCGCTGGATCTAAGCGGCGCAGAAGACGACACCGACCTCGTCGGCGATAACGCCGCCGATAACGACGTCGCCGATGTCGGCAGCGCCAGGAAATTTGCCGCGCAGCATCGCGATCGGTTGAAGTACTGCGCTGCGCTCGGCGGCTGGTTTATCTGGAGCGGCAAGTATTGGGCTGCCGATCCTGATGATCAAGTCATGAAGTTCGCTATCCTGACGGCAGGCACTTTGTTCGCGGATGTCGAGGCAGCCACCGACCTCAAACGCAAAGATGCGGCGTTCAAATTTTACGTCGCAAGCCATCGGCGCGACCGCTTGCGCGCGATGATCGACATCGCCCGCCACATGCTGGCGGTCAATGCGGATATCTTCGACGGCGACCCCTTCCTGCTGAATTGCGCGAACGGGACCGTGGATTTGTGCACGGGCAGGCTCAAGGTGCACGATCCCGCCGACTGCATCACAAAGCTGATCGAGTTGGATTATGACGGCAAGGCGAAGGCCGAGCGCTGGCGGCAATTTCTCTCCGAGGTGTTGCTTGAGCGCGGCACCGCGTCCTACATGCAGCGCGCCGTCGGTTATTCGCTGACCGGCGATCAGCGTGAGGAGTGCCTGTTCGTCGCCGTCGGCGACGGATCAAACGGCAAAGGCGTGTTCTACGACCTGCTTCGGGGAGCGATCGGGCCATACGGTTCGACCGGGCGCCCTGAGCTGCTTGTCCGCAAGCACCGTTTCGACGACACCAACAACGAGGATGTTGCGTCGCTGCGCGGGAGGCGGCTCGTCGAAGTCAGTGAGACGGGCGAGAGGCACGAACTCAACGAGGATCAGGTCAAGAATCTCACCGGGGAGGATAACTTGAGCGCGCGGATGAAATATGAATCCTTGCGCACGTTCCGCCCTACTCATCACATTCACCTCCGCACGAACGCCAAGCCGATCATCCGCGGGATGGACTACGCGATTTGGCGACGTTTGAAGATTATTCCGTTCAATGTGCGCTTCCTCTCGGTGTCGGAGTACGACGCGATCATCAAGAAAGATCCCGCGCGCAAGAACGATTCGAGGTTGAAAGTTAAAGACACAAGCTTACGCGAAGTTCTGCGCGATGAACTTCAGGGGATTTTGACCTGGGCAATTCAAGGTGCGGTCGCGTGGTGGAACGGGGGCGAACCAGATCTTCGGGAGCCGAAAGTCGTAGTCAGTGCGGTCGAGGAATACCGCAGTGATCAGGACCGCCTCGGCCAGTTCGCGAAGGAGTGCTGCGAATTCGCGGGCGGAGAAAAAACGCTCGTGCGGGATTTGTACGCACGATACCGGCCGTGGGCGGAAAGCAAAGGCTGGAAGCCGTGGGCAGAGAACTCGTTCAGTATTTATCTCGGTAAGGCGGGATTCAAAAAGGCAATGATAGGTACGCAAAGGGCCCGCGAGGGGCTGAAGTTGAAGCCCTGGGACCCTGCCGCCGATGACGCGGTGCAAAACACCGAACAAAATCTTAAGGCCATGAGCGCAAAAGTGCGCGGCGCTCAACGTACCCCAAGGAGTTGAACGATGAAGGATCAAAAGCAGGACCGTAATACGTGCCCGGTCTGTGACTTTCCGCTCGAACCGCCGGTCGCTGACGTGAGTTTCGATCGCACCTATACCGTGCATCGTGACTGCGCGGCGTGCCTGTCGAACCTCGAAGCGGAATTGCAAAAACTCAATCAGGAATACGCCGTCGTGCACAACCGCGACGGCCGCACGCGCGTCGTGCGTCTGGCGGACGGCGAACCTATGTCCGTCTCGGGCTTTCGCGACGCGGAAATCGCAAATCGCCGCGTGCGGATCTTGCGCCGTGGGCGGTTGGTCGAATGCTCGATCGCGGCGCCGTGGCTCGCATGGGAAAATCGTGGCGTGCTCATCGCGACGGCCGAGATAGATGAGGATGCCAAGACTCTCGATCTGATTTTTTGGGGTGCACAATGAACGCTGCCAAGTTTTTCCGCTTTAGGCCGCCCCGACGACGACCGCCAACGTGGAAGTTGGCGTCTCGTCGGGAGGTTCGAGGTGAAGACTTTTCTGAAAGATCCCGAACGGGTAGTTCGCATATGTTTCGCGTTACTCTGCCTTTTCGTAATCGGGATCGTCTACGGGCATAAATCGGTTGGTCGTTGGATCGAATCGGCGGCAAAAGGCTGTCCGGCGACCGATTCCCAAATCATCGCTGTATTCAATCCATCCCATAATGTAGACCCGCCAACTTGGAGAGTAGGGGTAGCCCATCATCCCGATCTCGATTTGGCTTATTGGCAGAAGCTCCTCGCTCTGAAACACCGCCGTGAGTCTACCGCCTGGTTCAATTTTGCCCGCGACCGGATTGTTGCCATCGTTTCCCTCATATGGGCGACGCATCGGCAGCACCAGACCTTTCTGCCAGTAAACTATGCAGAGACTCTCGGTTATCGTAGCTGGCCCATCGCCGATGTTGGCAACATAAAACTGTCCGCTTACCAATTCGTTACGAATGAAATAATACTTCGCGTTGCCGCCTTCAAGCCGCAGCGGAATCTCAAAATTACGGACGATCAACTTAGGCCGGAATTGCAACGCCAGCGTCTTGTTCGCGATATTCCATTGCCAAATAGAAGTTACCCACAAGCCTCCAGTAAAGATCAGCAGCAACACAGTAGTAACGATTTGAAACGAGACAGGCGGAACATCAGACTTCTCTGGATAGTAGTAGTTGTAGGTGTATGCGCGGGCCTCTGCGGGGGTTGCTACGGGACTTCGTTGATTCTGTGGCGTCGGTACTACGCTGCCGCTGGCGTGATGATGGTCCTCGGTGCCATGTCTTACTTCTGCTTTTACTGGACTTGGCGATGATGCAACGAAAAGGAGCGCGAGCGTTAGAATCGGCAGGGCAGTCTTCATTCGACTTTTGCCTTTTCCGCCTTGCGTCGCCGCGAGAATCGTTGCTTCTGCGCTCGATAGTGCGGACTCGATTTGAGTTCGTAGGTGCAGCATTTGTAGCAGTAGAAGTGAATGATCTTCTTGGCTTATTTTCGCCTTCAGACCGTGCTGCTGCTCGTTGGGTTGCGTGGAGAATTTCCGCCGCCGTGCGATGCTTCGCAATCGAATTTAATCAGCGCGGCGCGCGGCGAACACAGCGCCAAGCCCGACGAAGCGCGGGCGGTAATCGACAAACTATATCCGGCATTCGGAAAAAACAAAGCCTGGAGTTGTTCGCCCGCCAGTCGAGCGCGGGTTGGACTGCGCTTATAGACGGGAGGTTTGCGTGATGATCGCGCGCGCATCGTCCCACCCGCCCCGACGTCACCCCGGCTTGGCCGGGGCCGTCGGGAGGTAGAAAATGTCTGCGAAACAGAAGCGGCGCGCGGGGGCGATCCCGCCTGATCAGGAAATTCTCACCGAAGAGCAGGGGGCAAGTTTCCTCAATTTCAAAAGTGGAAAGACCTTGTATGCAATGCGCCGCCGCGAGAACTCCGAGGGACCGCCGTACATAAAATTTCCGACCGGCGCGATCAGGTATCGCCGTGCAGATTTGGTCGCATGGGTCGAGGCGCACCTCGTGCCCAAACGCGCCGCGTGACCTGACAACGCGCCGAAGGTCGGCGCGTTGAAGGCGTGGCGCGGTGATCCTTATTGCCCGGTGATCATCAGAGCGGCGTTGGCTTCGATTGCCGCCCGCTGCGCCTCGTCGGCAATGTGGGCGTATCTCTGCGTGGTTTGGATTGATTTATGATTCAGCAGCCGCCCGATCACTTGAATTGACACCCCGCGCCCGGCGAGGAACGACGCAAAACTATGACGGAGATCATGCTGCCGCAAATTGTGGATCTTCGCGCGGTCGCGGATTCTGACCCACGCCTCGAAAGCGTCGCGCATGTGCCCGGTCTCGCCGTATCCAGGAAAGATCCACTCGGATTTGCTGCGACTCGGCAGCGCTTCGAGAATTTGTATCGCAGCCTGTGGCAGCGGCATCGTCTGCGGCACGCCCGTCTTCGTGTCGGGCTTTTCCCAAGTACACTCATCGAACTTGATATGCTCCCACCGCGCGCGCAACAACTCGCCCTTGCGCGCGCCCGTGAGCAACAGCAGCGGAAAATAACTGCGATGACGCCAATCCACCTCTTGCAGAATCGCGTCGTTCAGGCGTTCTAACTCTTGAAAGGAAAGGTACCGCTCGCGCTTTTTCTCCTTGAGTCGGTCCTCCTTGTCTATGACCGCCGGATTCGCGCCCTTGAATTTCTCCTTTCGGATTGCGTAAGCGAAAATTGCATGAACCAATGCCACGACGCGGTTTGCCAGCGATGGATAGTTCGCGCCGATTTTATCGTACAGTTCCCCGATTTCGCCTTTCGTGATCGTTTTCGCTTTGCGCTTTAACCAGCCAGAACAATGTTCATCGAGTCGCTTCCTCATACGAGCGACGGTTTTACGCTTCACTGAATGTTGGAAAAAGAGTTCAGCCAACGCTTCAAAGGTCGCTTTGTCGTTCACCTCTTCGCCGTGCTGGATTTTCACGCGCAACTCGTCGGCGCGACGGCGCGCTTGCTCCAAAGTCCAGCCCGAGCCCGACGACGAATACCGTCCGATTTTGACACGATGCAGGCGGCCGTCGTGGCGCATCTGAAGCACAAAGGTTTTCGTTCCCGACGGCAAGACCCGCACGGCGAGCCCCTGGCATTTCGAGTCCCAAAGAAAGGGTGTCATAAGTTTGGCGCCGGCCGTTGGTAATTTGGCGTTTTGAATTATACGCTCCGTCAGCTTCATCGGAGTTTTCCTCCTTCGGATTTTGCGATCGCTTTTGCGATCATCCGGCCTGCCTTCTCCTACCCTTTTCTACTTTCAAATACTTTTGAACTTCTGAAATTACCCTTCAATCACTTGGCTATTACCCTTATATACCCTAACCTACCATGTTGCAATCGAAACTATTACAGATAACCGTTCAATGAGTGTCTCAATTCCGGGACGATGGCCCGTCAATTGCTCCTAAACCTTGTGGTTGACCTGTGACTACAGGCCAAAGACGGAGCATTGTGCAACATACGGATACTC